>Ga0111538_10003274_pt1 | contig 22700 bp, 26 predicted proteins | sample SoiMethybrSBSTD1_FD_79669 | JGI IMG/M metagenome (GOLD analysis project Ga0111538, IMG submission 79669) | Bulk soil microbial communities from a Populus tree surrounding site in Tennessee, USA - Soil MetaG P. TD hybrid SBSTD1 (version 2)... | ecosystem: Environmental > Terrestrial > Soil >...
CGGCTCGTCGGCGAACACCACCTCCGGCCGGGTGAGCAGCGCCCGCGCGATCGCGACGCGCTGCTGCTGGCCGCCCGACAACTGCGCCGGCCGGTGCCCGAGGCGATCGGTCAGGCCGAGCGTGCCGACGACCCGGTCGTGCCAGTCCTTCTCGGGCCGCCGGCCGGCCAGGTCCAACGGCAGCCTGATGTTCTGCGCTGCCGTGAGTGCCGGCAGCAGGTTGAACGACTGGAACACGAAGCCGATCCGGTCCCGCCGCAACCGCGTCAACTCCCGGTCCGACCGGCCGGTCAGCTGCGTCCGACCAATGTGGACGGTGCCGGACGTCGCCGGGTCCAACCCCGCCGCGCAGTGCATCAGCGTCGACTTCCCGGAACCCGACGGGCCCATGATGGCGGTGAACCGTCCCCGCTCGAACGCGACGCTGACGCCGTTGAGGGCGCGCACCGCCGTGTCGCCGGTGCCGTACACCTTGACGAGGTCGACCGTTCGCACGGCCTCTTGGATCGACATGCCGCGACGCTACGCACCGGCGGGGTGCCGGCGGATCGACCGCGGGCCACCGTATGCAGGTACGCCGCGAGGCTGACCCGGTAGTGCCCGGGGCCTACCAGCCGGGCCGCACCAGGCCGAGTTCGTAGGCCAGCACGGCCGCCTGGACCCGGTCGCGGAGGTTGAGCTTCATGAATATGCGGCCGACGTGCGTCTTCACCGTGGCCTCCGACAGATGCAGCGCCTCGGCGATCTCCGCGTTCGACAACGCCTTCGCGACGTGCACGAGCACCTCCCGCTCGCGGTCGGTCAGCGTGGCGAGCGCGTCGGGTACGGGTGCGTCGTCGGGCAGCAGCGGCGCGAACCGATCCAGCAGCCGGCGCGTGGTGCTCGGTGCCACCACGGCGTCGCCGACATGCACCGCGCGGATGGCGGCCAGCAGCGCCGGCGGCGGCGAATCCTTCAGCAGGAAGCCGCTCGCACCGGCCTTCAGGCCGGCGAAGGCGTACTCGTCGAGGTCGAACGTCGTCAGGATCAACACCCGCGGCGGACCGCCGCGGTTGGTCGCGCAGATCTCGCGGGTCGCGGCCACGCCGTCGAGGCCGGGCATCCGGACGTCCATCAGCACGACGTCCGGTGTGCTCGCGGCGGCCAGCGAGACGGCGGCGGCGCCGTCGCCGGCCTCCGCGACGACCGTCATGTCCGGCTGCGCCTCCAGCACCATGCGGAATCCGGCCCGGACCAGCTCCTGGTCGTCGACGAGCAGGATGCGAATCACGCGTTGACCGCGCTCAACGATGCGAGCGGCAGCCGGACCCGCACGCGGTAGCCGCCGCCGGTGCTCGGCCCGGCCGTCATCACGCCGTCGAACAGCGCGACCCGCTCCCGCATGCCCACGAGGCCGTGTCCGCCGGGTGCCGGCTCGTCCGCGCCGGCGCCGCGTCCGTCGTCGGTCACGTCGATCTCGACGGTGTCAGGCAGGTACCGCAGCCGTACGTGAGCCAATGCGTTCGGGCCGCCGTGCTTCACCGCGTTGGTCAGCGCCTCCTGCACGATCCGGTACACGGCCAACTGCCCGCCGGCGGACAGTTCCACGGGAACACCCTCCAGGGTCAGGTCCGCGCCGAGACCGGCGGCGCGCACCTGCGCGACCAGCTCCGTCAGTTGCGCGACGCCCGGCTGCGGCAGGTAGCCCGACGCGGCGTCGCCGTCGCGAAGCACACCCAACACCCGGCGGAGCTCGGCGAGCGTCTGGCGGCCGGTGTCGGCGATCGTGGTCAGTGCGCGGCGGGCCCGTTCCGGGTGCTCGTCGAGCGCGTACGCTCCGCCGTCGGCCTGGACCACCATCACGCTCACCGCGTGCGCCACCACGTCGTGCATGTCGCGGGCGATCCGGGCGCGCTCGGCCGAGACCGCGATGCCGGCGCGGGTGTCGCGCTCGTGTTCCAGGCGCGCGGCGCGCTCCTCCACGCCGGCGAGGTACGCGGCCCGGTAGCGGGCGGTCAGGCCCAGCGCCCAGGCGATCAGGAACGGCGTGGCCAGGACGAGATAGAGGTACGCGTACGTGCGCGGCTGCCCGGTCGTCTGCGGGAACCAGCGTGCGATCGCGATCGCCGGCGTGGCCAGCAGGCCGGCGGCCGTGACGGTGGTGAGCCAGCGCGGCCCGTAGGCGACCGCGGAGTACACGACGATGACCAGGGCGAGATCGGAGAGCGAGGGTGTCACACCCACCGCGAGCTGGGCCAGCCCGGCGACCGCGGCGATGACGGTGGCCACGACGGGCCGGGTCCGGCGGAACAGCACCGGCAGGCAGACGGCGACGTAGACGAGCAGCCCGGTCACCGACCGCGTCGGCGGCTGGCTGGAGATGGGCGTCGGCAGGCCGGCGAGCAGGAGGACGGCGGCCAGCACCGCGTCCGGCACCAGCAGGTTGCGCCGCGCCGGCGAAGTTGCCCAGGTCACGCGGCCAGGCTACTGCGCTGCCGGCGGGAGGGGCGTCAGCCTGCGGACGGACGGGCGCCTACCGCTGCAGGCTGAGGCTTGTCGTCGCGCTGCCGGCTAACTGATCTGCTAGCATTGCTAGCACACCGGTCGAGCGAGGAAATGGTGCGATGGCGGCCCTCAGCATCCGAGACCTTGACGACTCCGTGAAGGAGAAGCTGCGCCGTCGCGCCGCGGAGCACGGGCGATCGATGGAGGCCGAGATCCGGGCAATCCTCACTGCGGCCGTGACCGACGAGCCGTCCCGGATGGATCTCTTCAGTGCGCTCACCGAACGGTTCGGCCGGCTCGGCGGGGTCGACCTGGACATCCCGGCCCGCGCCACGCCGCCTCGTGCGGCCGAGTTGCCTGAATAATGATCGTCCTCGACACCAACGTCGTCTCGGAACTGATGCGCGCCGAACCCGCGCCTGCTGTCGTCGCGTGGCTACGGAAGAACTCGGGCGACGGCCTGTACACCACCGCCGTCACCGTCGCGGAGATTCGGTACGGCGTAGCGCGACTGCCCGAGGGTCGACGTCGGGAATCGTTGCAACAGGCCGCCAACGAAATCTTCGCCGCCTTTCCGCGCCAGATCCTCCCGTTCGACCTCGCGGCAGCCCACGTCTACGCCGACATCGTCTGCGGGCGCGAAGGTCTGGGTAACCCGATCGACGGCTTCGATGCGCAGATCGCGGCAATCTGCCGCTCTCAGGTGGCGACCCTCGCGACCCGCAACACCAGAGACTTCACCGACACCGGAGTTGCTCTCACCGATCCTTGGAGCGGCCCTGACCGGTGACTGTGCGGCAAGTGACCTGCGGGATGTGGGCCGCCGGGGACTCGAACCCCGAACCTATGGATTAAAAGTCCACAGCTCTGCCATTGAGCTAGCGGCCCGCGCCGCTCAGGTTAGCCGACGATCAGGGCCGCAGCCGAACCAGTTCCGCCGCGCCGCCGCACCGATAGAAGCCCAAGATCGCGGAGAATCGCCGCCGCCCCGGTGAGACGGGCGTTTCACACCCGCAAATGGCGAAAGGCATTCTCATCCGTCGAACAGTCGGAGAAAGGTGCGAAATGGTCGTTTACGCCGATCAAGCCGTGCTCACCCGCTCCGAGAGCTGCAACAGCACATCGTTCTGGAACGACTCCGTCGGCTGGACGTAGACCCATCGCCGCTGCGGCCTTGCCCCGAACCGCGCCTTCTGCAGATCGGCGCTCATCCCGAACAGCACCCGCCCCGCGCCGTGCCGCTGCGCCGACCGGATCGTCTGCCACAACGTCTGCTGGTAGGCGTTGTGCGAGGCGACGTACCGGTAGTCCAGCCCCACCAGCACCGGCTGCACATGGTCCGGGCCCACGTGCAGCGCCGCGAACGCCACCGGCCGCTCGCCGACCTCGGGCAGCCGCAGCACCACGAACTCCCACCCGGGCTGCGCCAGCATCGCGTCGAAGAACCGCCGCGGCAACGGAAACACATTCAGTTCCAGGCTCCGTGCGTGCACGTTGCGGTACAGGCCGTACAGCTCATCGACCTCAGCCGGCGGCAGGCCGCCGGCCACCACCGTCACCTCGTACCGCGGCTCCCAGCCCAGCACCCGCGTCCGCTGGTGGTACCGGGCCTTCTTCGACAGTCCGGCCAGGAATTCGTCGTCGCCCGCGAAGTCGAGCGGACGCACCCAGGACAGCCGGATCGGGATCCGCAGGAAGCCCTCCGCGATCAGGAAGTCGCGCAGTTCGTCGTCGCCGTCGGGCAGGTCGCGCAGCACCACAGCGGTGCCGCCGGCGCTGTCCTCCTCCTCGCGGGCGGCGGCGAGGATCAGGCGCAGCGCCGCCCGCCAGTCGCCCGAACGGTCCAGATACAGGTGGTTCCCCTCGGTGATCAGTGTGCCCATCGCCACCATCGTCGAGGTGAGGTGGTAAGGGTCCGCGCGCCGCTCGCGCTCCACCTCCGCCGAGACGCCGACGGGGGACAGCATGTCGTCCTTCCACAGTCCCGTCGTGAAGAACGTGGCCGCGACGGGGTGACCGGACGCGTCCCGCACGATCCAGTAGTTGAACCGCCAGGAGTGCTCGCGAGGGGCCGTGGGAGAACCGAACGCCGCCTCGATCGCCCGCAGTCCACTGGACGTGAACGCACCCCGGCCCGCGAACATCGCGTCCCACCCGGCATTGTCCACAGTGGAGATGCTGTCGTGCCGTTCGAGGCGCAGTGCCGATCGGGGAGCGTCCACAGTGGACCGGAGCCGCACCGGCCGGCCGTCGAGCTGCCGCGCGAACGCGCGCCGCACGACGTCCACGTCGCTGCCCTCGTCGCGCAACGCGCGGGGCAACTCGGAAGCGATGGCGTCGACGAGACCGGTGACGTCGGCTGCGGTGTGGTGTGCCGTCAGTGCGATCCGCGCACCGCACCGCTTCGCCGGCACGCCGGGGTACACCGCCGTGTCGACGAAGTATCCGGCGTCGCGCAGCCGACGGGTCAACGTGTACGCGATGCGCGGCACACCCGCGCCCACGCAGCGGATCGGCGCCTCGCTCGGGCTCACCAACGGCAGCCCCTCGTTCGCGGCGAGCTTGTTGAACAGCCGGATGAGGTCGCCCAGGTGCTCTTGGCGGCGCTGCACCTCGTCGGTGAAGTGCAGCCGCGCCGACGCGATGACGGCGCCGAGCATCGGCGGCTGCACGGGCCCGGAGAACACCATCGGACCGCCGACGGTGAACACCCGCCGCCGCGTCGCCTCGTCGGGGAACGTGGCGACGCCTCCGGATGCGGCGAACGACTTGTTCAGCGAGCCCACCACGACGCTGCGCGCGGCCGCCACCGGGTCGAGATGGGACAGCGCGTACCCGCGGCCGTGCCGGCCGGACCAGGAGACCGCGTGCGCGTCGTCGAGGTAGAACCAGAGCTCGTCGTATGACGCGGCCAGCTCGTTCAGCGCGCCCATCGGGGCGTAGTCGGCGTACATGCTGTACAGGCCGTCGGCGGCGTACCACACCCGACGGTGGGTCCGCCTGAGCTCGTCGACCCGCCGCGCGAGCGTCGCCATGTCGTTGTGCGGTATCAGGCTGACGGTGGCGCCGTGTGCCTGCGCGATCGTCGCAGCGGTCTGGACGCTGTTGTGCACCTGGTGGTCGAGGATCAGCGCGTCGCCGGACCCGACGAGCGTCGGCAGCGTCGCGATGTGCATCAGGCTGGTGCTCGTGGTGATCAGCGCCGGCCGGCCGAACAGCTCGGCGAGCAGCCCTTCGGCCGTGGCGTACGCCGGCGCCGACAGGTACGCCCGCGACGACGAGAACTGGGTGCCGAACCGGGCCACGGCCTCGGTCACGCCCGCGGCGAGCGCCGGATGCGTCTCCAGCCCGAGGTAGCTGCACGAGCCGAAGTTCAGCAACCGCTGGCCGTCGACGGTGATCGTGCGCCCGTCGAGCCGCGCGTCCTGCGCGGCGTTGTGCATGGCGCCGCGCCGGGCCCCGTCGGAGAGCACCTCGTCGGTCGCCTGGAGCAGTTCGTCGAACGTCGCCATGAGCGGTGATCCAACGAGACGGCCGCCGTCCGCGTACATACGCAGTCTTCCGTACAGGCATTCGCGTACGGTGACGGCAAGGGAACGCGCGACGAAGGGTGGGTGCGGTGGCCGCCAAGAAGGCTCGGTTGTCCAAGGCCGTCTACGAAACCGAACTGTTCCGCCTGCAGGGCGAGCTCGTGAAGATGCAGGAGTGGGTGCGGGCGTCGCGGTCCCGACTGGTGATCGTCTTCGAGGGGCGCGACGCGGCCGGCAAGGGAAGCGCGATCAAGCGCGTGGCGGAGTACCTGAACCCTCGCATCACGCGCATCGTCGCGCTGCCGGCGCCGACCGAGCGGCAACGGTCGCAGTGGTTCTTCCAGCGCTACGTGGAGCACCTGCCGGCCGCCGGCGAGATCGTGCTGTTCGACCGGAGCTGGTACAACCGGGCGGGCGTCGAGCGGGTGATGGGCTTCTGCACGGAGGCGGAGTACTACCGGTTCCTGGCCCAGTGCCCCATCTTCGAACGCCTGCTCGTCGACGACGGCATCATGCTGCGCAAGTACTGGTTCTCCGTCAGCGACGGCGAGCAGGAGAGCCGCTTCCGGTCCCGGCTGGAAGATCCGATGCGACGGTGGAAGCTGTCCCCGATGGACTTGGAGTCGATCACCCGCTGGGAGGACTACTCCCGCGCCAAGGACGCCATGATGGTGCACACCGACCGGCCGGAGACGCCCTGGTACGACGTCGACAGCGACGACAAGCGGCGGGCCCGGATCAACATGATCGCCCATCTGCTGTCGACGGTGCCCTTCGTCGAGGTGGAGCTGGCCGCCCTGAAGTTCCCGAAGCGGCCGCCGTCGGACGGCTACCGCCGCCCGCCGAAGGAGCACACGACGTTCGTACCCGACCACGCGGCGACTCTCGGCTAACGAACGAAGGAGTTCATCGATGGGCCGGACGATCGTCAACACCGGCATTTCCGGCGACCGCGTCGAGCACCTGCAGGAGCGTTGGCAGGCCGACGTGCTGGACCACCGGCCGGACGTGCTACACCGACATTCTCGAGCGGGCGAAGGCGGCCGGCGTGCCGAGGCTCATCGTCGTCGACGCGCGGACCTCGACCTCAAACGCCCCATCGTCCGCCGGCTCGCGCAGCGCTACGGCGCCGCGTTCGTCCCACTGCAGGACGCGATGGACGAGGCGGTGAAGGAACGCGGACCCGGTGTGGTGGCCGCCGACGGCGTCCACCCGTCGGCGTTCGGCAGCGCACTGATCGCGAGGCTCTGGCTGACCGCCTACGACTCGCTGGAGGAGGTCGCGTGACGCCCGAAGTCGAGCGGTTGCTGGCCGCCCAGAATCCCGCGATCGGTGAGCTGGCGGGTGCGGCCTGCGAGTTGATTCTCGAGATGTACCCGGACGCGGTGGTGACCGTCGACGGCAACGACATCGGCTTCGGCGCGACCGCCGGCTACAAGGGGCTCGTGTTCACGGTGGCGCCGCACGCCCGGCACGTGACGATGGGATTCGCTCGCGGCGCGAGCCTGCCGGATCCGGCGGGGCTGCTGGAGGGCACCGGCAAGGTTCACCGCCACCACAAGCTGCGTACACAGGCCGATCTGGAACGGCCCGAACTCCGGGCCCTGATGGCCGCGGCACTCGACCGCGCGCCGTAGCGAGTTCGATCGCTCAGTGGCCGAGCGGGACGAACCAGGTGACCAGCACGCTCACGCCGATGCCGGCCAGCATCAGGAGGGCGACAACCGCGCCCAGCCCGGTCGTGACGATGTCCATGTCCGTCTCCACGAATGTGACTCGAATTCGGTTCACCGGTTTCAGCGGTTCAGTCCCACGAGCGTCGCCGGATCGACCGGTGTGATCCAGAAGCAGTCGCGGGCCGCGTCGTACCCGTAGATCAGCGCGGTCCAGCCCGCCGCCCGCGGCGCCTCACCGACCAGTCGCACCTCGATCTCCGCCGACCGGCCGCCGGCCGTGGTGACCTCGGCCCGGCCGTACGTCCGGCCCAGCTTGGACGTGCTCACCACGCACGCGTGGCCGACCAGCGCCGGCCCGCGAGAGCCCGCGCCCGACCGGGCCGAAGTTGCCGAAATGTCGACAACTCCGCCCAGCCGCACGGTGGCCCAGTACCCGAGCGCGACAAGCAGCGGAACCGCCAGCGCAAGCACCGGAAACCCCATTGCCACGGCACCCCCCGTTGAACTTCGAACCCGTTGCCGTGACGTCAGTGTGTGACCGGGGCATCGACGTCTGACAGGTGTCTGCTCGGCTGCGATGTAGGCTCATTCATTGCCGGAAATCGGCAACGAAGCTAGGTGCGATGACATGAGCGAGCGTCAGCGAGCGAATCATCAACTCAGCGTTGTGCGAATGCCAGCGCCGAGCGAAGCGAGGCGGTGACATGAGTTCCGATGCCGCTGTCCTGCTCACCGGATACCTCGACGCCCTGCGTGACGTGAGCCGCACCGGCCGCCGGCTCACCCGCAAGGAACTCGACGACAGGCGCCAGCTCGGCGTCCGGGCGGCGGAGAACAGCGTGCCGCTGGGAACCCTCGTCGGGCGCTACCTCGGGGCCACGAGACAGGCCTGGGCGCAGCTTCCCCCGTCGGCCCGGGTCGCGGACCGGAGCGGCGCGGACCGCGACCGCCCGACGGCGGCCGACCACCCGCCCGTCTACGACATCGCCGCCGCGATCCTGCGCGCCGCCGACGACGTCATCGTGGCGCTCGCCGAGGGCTACGACCTCGCGCAGCGCTCGGCCATCCGGGCCGAGGAGGCGCTGCGCCGCGAGTTCATCGACGACCTGTTGCACGGAGGCGATCCGGGTCGCCTCGCCGAGCGGGCCGGCCGGTTCGGGCTGCAACTGGCCGCCCACCACATCGTCGCCGTCGTGCGCGGCGCCGCGCCGTTCCTCGACGCCGACGAGCACACCCACCGGGTGTCCGACGCGATCCGGGCGCGGCTGGTGACGCGCGGGCACGACCCGCTGCTGACGACGAAGGCCGGCCTGCTCGTGTGCGTGGTCACCGGGGAGGACGCCGAGTCGCTCGTCGAGCATGTGCCGGCGGCGCTCGGGCATCACCGGCCGGGCAGCGTCGGCGTGGGGCGGCCGCATGCGGGGCCCGGCGGAGTCGCCCGGTCGTACGACGACGCGCGCACCGCGCTCGACCTGGCCGAGCGCCTCGGGCTGCCGGTGCGCCAACTGCGGGCCGCCGACCTGCTCGTGTACCAGGTGCTCGGCCGGGACCGGGCCGCGCTCGTCGACCTTGTGAGCACCGTGCTCATGCCGTTGGAGACAGCCCGGGGCGGCGCCCGGCCGCTGATCGACACGCTGACCTCCTACTTCGCCGCCGGCAACGCGAGCGCCGCGGCCCGGTCGCTGCACCTGAGCGTGCGGGCGTTGACCTACCGGCTGGCGCGGGTCCAGCGGCTCACCGGATACGACCCGTGCTCGCCGGAGCAGCGCTACACGCTGGAGACCGCGGTGCTCGGCGCGCGGATGCTCGGCTGGCCGGACCGGCCGCTGCCACCGAGGTCCTGAGAACGGCGGGAACTCTTCGGGCCTTTGCGTCGACTGTCGTACGAGACAGTCGAATGGCTACGAGGAGGATGAATGCGGGCACTGGTGGGTCTGGCAGTGGTCGTCGTCGCCGTGTTGTCAGGTGCCGCTCCGGCGTCGGCGCACGTCACGGTGAACCCGCGCGAGGCGGTGCAGGGCGCGTACGGGAAGTTCTCGTTCCGGGTGCCCAACGAGAAGGACACCGCGTCGACGGTGAAGCTCGAGGTGTTCATCCCCACGGATACGCCGATCGCGTCGGTGTCGACACGTCCGGTGCCCGGCTGGACCGTGGCGCTGGAGCGCAGCAAGCTCACCACCCCGTTGAAGCTCCACGACAGCGAGGTCACCGAGGTCATCACGAAGATCACGTGGACGGCGAGCGAGGGCAACGCCATCACTCCCGGACAGTTCCAGGAGTTCGACGTGTCGGCCGGCCCGCTGCCGGAGGTCGACCGCGTCGTGTTCAAGGCGTTGCAGACCTACTCCGACGGCGACGTGGTGCGCTGGATCGAGGAACCGGTGGCCGGGCAGCCGGAACCGGACCACCCGGCCCCCGTGCTGAAGCTCACCAAGGCGGGGCCTGGTATCAATGCCGCGCCCGCCGCCGCTTCGGTGACCACGACCGGTGGCGGTGACGCGCCGGCTTGGGTGCTGCCGCTGGTACTGGCGTCGCTCGTCGTCGCGGCGGGCGCGCTGATTCTCGCCTTCGTGGCCTGGCGGAGGCGGCCCGCGGCCGCGTAGGCTCGCGTCCGTGACTGCCGGGTCGGCTTCTCGAAGCCTTGAGCTGAACGGTTACCCGGCCGTTTCGTGATCACCCGGCGGGCCCGTGGCCCGCCGTCCTCGCCGCGCACGGCGGAATCTGCGCGGAGAGGAGGTGATCGCATGTCCCGCCACACAGCATGGGCCGAGTTCGTGGCCCGCTACAGCGTTGGTGACGTCGTCGAGGGCGACGTGGTGAGCGTCGAGCCGTTCGGAGCGTTCGTCCGGGTCGGCGACGTCGACGGGCTGGCTCCCAAGCCGGAGTGGCCGGTGCTGCCCGAGGTCGGGTCCACGGTCCGGGTCCGGATCCTGGCCGTCGACAACGACCGACAGCGCACGGCCTTCGGCCCGGCGTAACCCGCGGGCGGGGCGGGATTTCCGGTCGCGGAAATCCCGCGCCGTCCGACCACGGTCCGTGGCAGGCTCGGCCGGTGCTCGACGACGCGGCGGTGGCATTCCACGTCCGTACCGGGTGGGACCTCCCGGTGACCGGCGTCCGGTACCTCGCGATCGGGCTGGACGCCGACGCCCGTGCCTACGAGGCGCCGACTGTCGCCGGCGAGCGGTACTTCGTCAAGGTGCGGGCGGTGCCGGCCGGGCCGGCGGCCGCGCTGGTGCCGCGGCACCTGCGGCGGTGCGGCATCACGGCGGTGGTCGCGCCGCTCGACTCCGTCGCCGGGACGCCGTGGCTGACGACAGACGACGGGCATCAACTGCTCGTCTACCCGTTCGTTGCCGGGTCCAACGGCTGGGACACGGGCCTCAGCGACGCCCAGTGGTTGGAGTACGGCGGGTTCCTCGCCGCCCTGCACGCCACCGAGGTGCCGCCCGACCTGGCGGTTCACCTCGACGCGGAACGGTTCGACCCGCCGTCGTTGCGGCGTCTCGCTGCGTTGATGGCGCGGCTCGACGAAGCGCCCCGGACGCCGACGCAGCAGGAGCTGATCCCGTTGTGGCGCACCCACGAGCGGCGGATCGCCGACCTCGCCGCCCGGACGGCCGCGTTGCTCGACCGGGTGCGGACGAAGCGCCCGCCGCACGTGCTGTGCCACACCGACATCCACACGGGAAACGTGCTGCTCGACCCCGCCGGCGGACTGTCCATCGTGGACTGGGACGCGCCGCTGCTGGCGCCGCGCGAGCGCGACCTCATGTTCGTGCTCGGCGGCCCGTGGAGCGAGCACCCGGTCACGCCTCGCCAGGAGGGCTTGTTCTGGCGGGCGTACGGCGCGGTCGAGGTCGACCGCGCCGTGCTCGACTACTACCTCAACGAGCGGGTGCTCGACGACATCGAGCAGTTCGCCCGGCGCATCCTTTCGAACGGCGACGACGTCGACGAGGAGACGAGGCAGGTGGACCTGTACTGGCTCAAGCGCAACCTGGAGGAGCTGTGAATCAGGCGATGGTCCGCCGCACCCGCACGACGGCGAAGTACAGCAGCACCGCCGCGACCGCGACGAACAGGCCGAGCTCGATCCACTGGAACGGCCAGTACCGGTCACCCGGCTGGAACTCCCACGCGTTGTAGCCGGTGTCCCGGCACGGACCGGCCGGCCCGCCCATGCAGAACGACGTGCCGCCGGACGCGCGCAGCGTGCCGTCGCCGTTGTAGACGTTGGACGCCAGGATCCAGTCGCCCAGGCCCGGGTTGGGTTCCACCGGCTTGTCGACGGCGACCGGCACGGTACGGGTGAGCGGCGACTGGAAGTGCGGGCGGACGAACACCGTCACGGCGATGCGGGCGGCCAGGAACGCCACGAGCGTGACGGCCATCGCCGGCAGCACCTTGCGGGTCAACGTGCCGGCGAAGACGCCGAGCGCCACCGCGAACAGCGTGTAGCCGATCGGCACGATGCCCTGCTGGTCGAAGAACAGATACGACATGCGACTGGTGATCGTGTCGTTCAACGGCTCCATCCACCACGACACGAGCAGCGCGTAGGCGGCCGCGGCCACCAGGACCACCACGCCGACCAGTGCGAGCTTGGTGAACATCCACCGCGTTCGGGAGATGCCCTGCGTCCAGATCAGGCGGTGGGTGCCCTGTTCCACTTCGCGGGCGACCAGCGGCGCGCCCCAGAACAGGCCCACCAGCAACGGCAGGAACAGCAGCAGGATCGCCGCATATGCCCATGACGTGTGGGTGTTGGAGAACCGCTCGCTCAGCTGGCCGCAGACCTCGGCCTTCCCGCCGTCGACGAACGCGGCGCTGCCCAACCCGTCGACGCACTTGTCGTACGCGGCGACCGCCTTGTGCGCCTGCCGTCCGGTCGGGATCAGCACGAGGGCGAGCGCCGCCAACCCGAGAAGGAGAACGAGAGCCTGCTTGCGGTGCTGCCGCCAGGTCAGCCAGATCATGACTGCACCTCGCTCCGCGAGGCGCTGTCATGCCGCCGATCCGCAAGCGGATCGGCTTTGCTGAGCCGATAGATGACCTCGGTCCGCTCGGTCATGTCCGCGCCTCCCGCCTCGGCGTGATGTCGACGGGACCGGGCAGCGCGCCGGCCGACCCGTTCGCCAGGTATGCGAGGACGAGATCCTCCAGGCTCACGTCGTGCACCGTCCACTGTGGACCCAGCCGGAGCGGACCCGGGTCGTAACCGCGCACCAGCAGGCTCGTCTGCCGGTCGGTGTGGCTTTCCCGCACCACCGTCGCGCCGCCGAGGTCGGGCGAGTCGGGGTACGGACCGGTCAGCAGCCGGTGTTCGGCGATCAATGCCTCGACCGCGCCGAGCACCTGCACCCGGCCGTCGTTGAGCACGATCAGGTGGTCGCAGACGCGTTCCAGGTCGCCGAGCAGGTGCGACGACAGCACCACCGACGTGCCCTCGTCGGCGACGCCGCCCATCAGCGCCTGCAGGAACTCGCGACGAGCCAACGGATCCAGGCTCGCGACCGGCTCGTCGAGCAGCAGCAGGCGGGGCCGCTTGGCGAGCGCCAGGGTCAGCGCGACCTGGGCCCGCTGGCCGCCGGACAGCTTGCCGACCGGCCGATCCAGCGGCACGCCGACCTGGCGCAGCCGCTCGTGCGCCAGGTCCCCGTCCCACCGGCGGTTCAACCGCCGGCCCATCTCGACGAGTTCGGCGGCCGTGAAGTCCCGGTAGAGCGGGGTGTCCTGGGCGACGAAGCCGACCCGGTCGATCATCGCGGCGGGCGGCTCGCCGAACACGCGCACCGATCCCGCCGACGGTCGCTGCAGGCCGATCGCGAGGTGCAGGAGGGTGGACTTGCCCGCCCCGTTCGGGCCGACGAGCGCCGAGATGCCGCCCGCCGGCAGGGCGAGCGAGCAGTCGCGCAGCGCCCAGGTGCGCCCGTACTGCTTGCCCAGCCCGCTCGTCTCCAACGCAGCTGTGGTCATGCTATTTCTCCTCGCGCCGCGTCCGGCTGAGCCGGTTGTTGAAACGTGGCCCGCAGCGTCGTCTCGACGAGCGCGACGACGTCCTCGCGTTCGAGGCCCGCGGCGCGCGCGCGCCGCAACCACCCCTCCAGGCCGCGCCGCAGCGCGGCCTGGGCGGCCAGCGACGGGCCGGCGAGCGAGCGCGTGACGAACGTGCCGACGCCGGGCCGACCCTCCACGAGCCCCTCGATCTCGAGTTCGCGATAGGCCTTGAGCACGGTGTTCGGGTTGATCGCGAGCGACTCGGCCACCTCGCGCACCTTCGGCAACTGGTCCCCCGGGCCGATCAGGCCGGTGCGCAGTGCCTGTTTGACCTGCTGCACGACCTGCATGTACGTGGCGACCCGGGAGTGACCGTCCAAATGGAACTCGATCACGCAGGGCTCCTCTATTGTCCTACGACACTAAGACAATAGAACAGCACCGGGCGAGGGGCTTGTCAAGGGTGTGAGCGACGCCGTATTGCCGCCATAGCCACGCTCGTCGATACTTATGCATCCGCCGCCTTGCCCTTGGAGTAGCCATGCGCTATCGCGCTGCCGTCCTCTCCGCCCTGCTGCTCACGACGCTGGCCACCGCCGCGTCCGTGGCCGCCCCGATCACGGCCGCGCCGGCCATCGCCGCCACCGCCGGTCCCAGGACCGTCATCGCCAACCTGTTCGAGTGGAACTGGAACTCGGTCGGGTCCGAGTGCACCAACTTCCTCGGCCCGCGCGGCTACGGCTACGTGCAGGTCTCACCGCCGCAGGAGCACGTACGCGGCCAGGAATGGTGGGTCGCGTACCAGCCGGTCAGCTACCGCATCGAGTCCCGCAAAGGCACCCGCGCGCAGTTCCAGTCGATGGTCAACGCCTGCCACGCCGCCGGCGTCAAGGTGATCGTCGACGCTGTCGTGAACCACATGGCCAACACCGACAAGAGCGGCCCGGGCTGGGCCGGCTCCAGCTGGACGCACTACGACTACCCGGGCACGTACCAGACGCAGGACTTCCACCACTGCGGCCGCAACGGCAACGACGACATCGTCAACTACAACGACCGGTACGAGGTGCAGAACTGCGAACTGGCCAACCTGGCCGACCTCGACACCGGCGCCACCTACGTGCGCGACAAGCTCGCCGGCTACCTCAACGACCTGCTCTCGCTGGGCGTCGACGGATTCCGGATGGACGCCAGCAAGCACATGCCCGCCGCCGACATCGCCGCTCTGCGCAGCCGCCTGAGCCGGCCGGTCTACATGGTGCAGGAGGTCATCTACGGCGCCGGCGAACCGATCCAGCCGACCGAGTACACCGGCAACGGCGACGTCCACGAGTTCCGGTACGGCAAGGACCTCGCCCGGGTCTTCCGCAACGAGCGGCTGGCCTACCTGGTGAACTTCGGCGAAGGCTGGGGCTACCTCCCGAGCAACGTTGCGAACGTGTTCGTCGACAACCACGACACCCAGCGCGACACCCCCGGAACGTTGACATACAAGGACAACGGCATCTACGCACTCGCCAACGCGTTCATGCTCGCCTGGCCGTACGGCTCGCCGACGGTGATGTCCAGCTACGAGTTCTCCGACCGCAACCAGGGCCCGCCGTCCGACGCGAACGGGAAGACCAACAACAGCACCTGCTTCACCGGCGGGTGGCGGTGCGAGCACCGCTGGCAGGTGATCGCGAACATGGTCGGGTTCCGCAACGCAGTCGGCTCCGCGGGCGTGGTGAACTGGTACGACAACGGCTTCCAGCACATCGCCTTCGGGCGGGGCAGCGCCGGCTACCTCACCATCAACGACGAGGACTTCGCGATCACCGGCCGCTCGTACCACACGAACATGCCGGCGGGCCGGTACTGCGACGTCATCCACGGCGAGAAGAGCGGCAGCGCCTGCACCGGACCGGTGATCACAGTGGACGGTGGCGGCTGGTTCGCCGCGAACGTCGCCGCCCACGACGCGGTCGCCATCCACATCGGCGCAAAGATCAGCTGAACAGCGCGCGGGGCGGTTCCGGGGAGTCGAACTCGGACCCGTCGGTGACCGCCCGCGCACCCCCGATGAACCTGTTCAGGTCCTCGCCGTGCAGCAGGCGGGCGGGGAACGCGTCGCGGGTCCCGTCGGTGGTCAGGGCGTCGAGCGGCAACCCGGCCCCCGCCACCGCGACGAGGTTGCCGAACCGCCGGCCCTTCAACACCGACGGCTCCGCCAGTACGCACACGTCGGGGAACACCGCGCGCAGCGTCGCCGCCTGGCTACGCGTGAACCGCAGCGACGAGGAGTCGGCGAGGTTCACCGCGTACCACCCCGTCGGCCGGAGCAGCCTGGCGATCTCGGTCACCGCCTCGGTGGTGCCGAGTCCGCCGGGCATCCGGCCGTCCGGCCGGTAGACGTCGGTCACCACCAGATCGAACCGCGACGACGCCATGCGGCCGATCGCCTCCCGCGCGTCCGACGCCCGCACCCGGACGTCGGCGCCGCGCGGCAGGGGCAGCATCCGGCGGACGAACGCGGTGAGCGCCGCGTCCCGCTCGACCACCCGCTGCGCCGATCCGGGACGGGTGGCCGCCACGTAGCGGGGCAGCGTCAGCGCGCCGCCGCCGAGGTGCAGCACGTCGATCGGCCGGCCGGCGGGCGCGACCTGGTCGACGACGGCCGCGAGGCGGCGCATGTACTCGAACTCCAGCCGGGTCGGCCGCCCGATGTCCACATAGGACTGCGGGGTGCCGTCGACGTAGAGCGTCCAGCCGCCGGGTTGGTCGGCGTCCGGCGTCAGCCGCGCGGTGCCGAAGTCCACCGCGGCGGTGACACTCGCCGGGCCACGGATCCGCGCACTCACGTCGTCGATTCTCGCCTGTCGCTGCCCGAACGGGCGGGCGGGAGGTTGGCATGCTGGCACGAATGGACCATGACTTCGTGGTGCGCGGCGACCGGCGCGACCCGAGGCCGCTGTCCGCAGCGGAGGTCGATGCCGCCGTGGACCGCCTGGCCGGCTCGGATTTGAACATGGAGGCGGTCGCCGATCCGGCGTCCGCCGGCGTGACCGAGCTGCGCGTGCGCCTCTCGGGGCCCCGGTCGGCCGGCCTCGTCGACGCACACCGGCTCGCCGCGACGCTCGGCTGGGAGCTCTACGACCCGCGCCGCGACTGGTGCTGGCGCGATGCCGGCCCGGTGCCGCCCGGGTTCGCGGCGGACCTGCCGCCGGGGCCGGGCCGGCGGCGCACCCGCTGGGTGGCCACCGGCGGCGTGCCGGGAGCCGCGCGAGGGCTTGCGATCGGGGCCGACGGGACGGCCGTCGTCGCCTACGACCCGCCCAGGGGCATGAACCGCCCACCGATCGTGCAGATCCGCTCCGGAGCCGACCTGGAGCGGATCGTGGCCGAGCACCCGGGGCTGGCCGCGCCGGTGGCCGTCACCGCCGCCGGCGACCGGTTCGCGGCGGCAGAGCAGGCGTGGCCGTCCCGCGACGCGAGGCTCGCCACGGCGATCCGGGTCGCCGACACCGACCCGGCCGGCACGGGCGTCACGTGGTCGTTGCGGGCTGAGTTCGGCTGGCTGGCCGGCGACGTGCCGCGGCTGGCGGCGCTCACCCGCCATCCCTACGCACGGCCAGCCCCGCTCACCGGCCCGGCGGCCGACGAGCTGACCCGGCTCGAGAGCGTCGACGCGCGCGTCGTCGTGGCCGACACCGTCGACGGGACGGTCACCGCTCTCGCCGGGACACCGTTGCTCCACCAGACGATCTACCAGTCGTCGAACCTCGCTGTCGCGCAGGGCGTGGTGGTCGTCGCGTCGTGCTATTACCTCACGGGTCATCCGCTGTCGGGCGGAGCACCGTGGGTGCAGCCGGCGGGAGGCAAGCGGTTCCATTTCGTGGCGCACTGGCACGCGGCGGCAACCAGTGCCTGCGGACGGCTGGTCGCCTTCGGCGCCAATCACTGGCGCGACGATCCCAACCTGGTGGTCGTGGAGGCGGCCACCGGACGCATGTGCCTGTCCATGAACACCAGGGCGTGGGGCACCGGGGCGCTGGTGCGCGCGGTTGCCTTCCACCCGGCGGGCTGGCTCGCCGTCGGGTTCTCCGACGGCCAGGTCCGGCACGTCACGCTCACCGGCTCGGTCGTCGGGTACCGCGGGATGTCCAGTGGCCTCGGCGGGCTGGCGTTCACCCCGGACGGCGCCGCGCTGATCGTCGCCGGAACCGACCCGCGGGGGCTGCGCCTCGTCGAGTTGACTCCCGAGGAGCGCACCGCACGCTAGGCGGTCTTCCGGTCGAGGTACTGCAGCAGGTCGTGCGCGGCAAGCTCGACGTCCTTGTGGCGCCATTCGGACGCCCGGTACACGCAGGCGATCAGTCCGGTGCGGTGGACGCGGCGCAGGTCGCCGTAGACGAACGCGTAGCGGGCCTTGGTCTCGTCGGTGGCACCCTCGGTGAGGCCGAGGTGCCACTGCGCGTACTCGTCCCACGAGTGCCGTGCCAGGTACGCGTTCTGCTCCTCGGCCCGGGGCTGCACCTCGCCCCAGTCGCTGTTCAGAACGTACTGGTGCGCGTCGATCAGCCGGCGGGCCTTCGCGACTGCCGCCTCGTTCAACAGATACTTGGCCACCCGATCCGGTTACCCGCCGGACGAGGCGGGTAACCGGATCGGTCAGCTACTACAGGCGCGTGACGACGACGTCGTCGATGGCCGCCTCGACGAGGCTCGCACCGCTCGCGTCGGCCGCCTCGACCACGATTCGCACCGTCTGGCCGGCGAAGGCCGAGATGTCCACTGTGGACGACGTCCACGAGGCTGCCCGGCTGGTGGCCGCACCCGTCACGTTGAGCACCGTGCTACTCGTGCTGCCCACGACCCGCACCCGCAGGAAGTCCGCGCTGCTGGAGTTGGTCAGGTGGGCCAGGTAGTACTGGAAGGACAGCCGCAGCGTCGCCCCCGCCGGCAGCGCGATCGCCGGGCTCTGCGCCGAGGTGACGCCGCCGTCGATGTCGAAGTCGCCGGCTGACGTGCCCGCGGACGCGCCCGTCACCAGGTCGTTGACGCCGCTGACCGTGTTGTTGAGCTGCGTAGTGACCCCGCTGGAACTGGTGCCGGCCGGGTTGCCGCGCTGCCACTGCCCGGTGGTCGCCGTGTCGGTGCCGGCCGGGTTGATCGTCCAGCCGGTGGCCGTCTCGAAGGTGTCCGAGAACACGGTGGTGCCGGTCGGCGGGGCCGCGCTGAGCGTCCAGACCGCGTCGGCCATCGCGTCGGCGTTGCGGTCCAGCGCCGTGTCGTTGATGTTCGACGTGGTGTCGCAGGCGCGGTGGTAGCAGACGTCGAACGCGACGCCGGCTGTGCCGCCCCACTTGGCCGCCTGCGCGCTGGACTTGATGCCCTCGGCGCCGGTGAACGGGCCGCCCGCCGCGATGCCCACGGCGATGAACGGGCCGTAGTCGCTGCGGCCGTCGAAGTCGGTGTCCTCCATGGACACCCCGTACGTGGCGAACTTCGCCCGGAAGACGGCCTCGATCTCGGCCGAGCCGGCCGGGCCGGGCCCGGAACCGGAGTGGGCCGAGTCGTCGCCGTCGTAGATGAAGTAGCCGGCGTTCGGCGAGCCGAGCATGTCGAAGTCGAGGAAGCCCTTGACCTTCGTCCGTTCGGCGGCCGGCAGGTTGTTGACGTAGAACTGCGAGCCGCGCAGGCCCAGTTCCTCAGCGCCGAACCAGGCGAAACGCAGGTGCTTGTCGGGCGCGAAGCCGGTCGCGGAGATGGTCTTGGCGACCTCCAGCAGCGCGGCCGTGCCGGAGCCGTCGTCGTTGATGCCGGGTCCGGCGGTGACGCTGTCGAGGTGGGCGCCGGCCATCAGGACCTGGTTGGGGTCGCCGCCCGGCCAGTCGGCGATCACGTTCCAGCCGGTGGCGCCGCCCGTGGTGAACGGCTGGATGGTGGTGACCCAGCCCGCCGCGTCGAGTTGGGCCTTGACGTAGTCGCGCGAAGCCTGGAATCCGGGCCGGCCGTGGGCGCGGTTGCCGCCGTTTGCCGTCGCGATGCTCTGCAACTGCGTCAGGTGGGCCTTGACGTTGGTCAACGAGATGTCGGGCACGGCCAGGACCGCGGCCGCCGCCTTCGGCGGCGCGGCCAATGCTTCGGCGGCCGGAACCGGGACGACCAGCGCCGCGATCGCGAGCGTGGTCACCGCACGTCGGGTGAGAAGCGACCTCATGGAGCCCCCTCAATGGGATGGGTGCGCGTACCCTAGCGGCGCGTGACCGCACAGCGAAAGGGATCGATGCGCACCCGAGGGTGTCCACACAGGAGTCGCGGGTCTATCCCGGTGGCAGCGGGATCCGCAAAGCGGTCGTTCCACGCAGATCCAGCCAGGCGGCGCCCGGTCCGCAGACCAGTCGCAGCACCACCTCGTCGCAGCCGCAGCAGCGGGCCACCAGACCCGGCGCCGACGGCCCGCCGTACACGCGCAACTCGGCCACCACGTTGACCCGCTTGCACGACGCGCACGGCGCCGTCGCGGCACTCACGTCCACGGCGAAGATCTCGGACAGCGCGCCGGCCATGTCGTTGCCGTCGAGGTGCTCAGTCATGTTCGGTCATCCAAATCGTTCGGTCTTGACCCGGCGCGGCTCATGGCCGAGCGCCACGAGAATGTCGGCCGCCGTCTCCACGAAACCCGTCGGCCCGCAGACGAAGCAGGCCGGCCGCAGGTCCGCCGGCCAACCCGCGGAGTTCAGGTCGGCGACGGAGATCCGGTGCGGCCGTCCCGGCCAGTCTTCCGGGGCGGAGCGGGTGTACAGGTACGTCACGTCGAGGCCGCGGTCGTCGCGGGCCCGACGCCTCAGCTCGTCGGCGAAAATGATCTCGGAGGGTGACCGGGCCGAATACAGCAACCGGAACGGGGTCTTGCTGTCAGCGGCCGCGCGGGCCCGGATCATGGCCATCAACGGGACGATGCCCGAGCCGCCCGCCACCAGGAACACCGGATCCGTGTGCTCCGGACGCCAGACGAACCAGCCGCCCACCGGTCCGCGCACCTCGACCGGGTCGCCAATCGCATAGACGGTGGTGAGGTAGTCGCTGACCTCGCCGTCGTCGACGTGCTGCACGGTCAGCTCGATCCGGTCGCCGTCGGCGGGCCCGGCGATGGAGTAGCTGCGCTGCGCGGTGTATCCGTCGGGTGCGGTCAGCCGCACGTCGACGTGCTGGCCCGCGTCGTGGCCGGGCCAGTCGGGAACGTCGAGCACCAACGTCCGCGCGCTTTCGGTCTCCGACCGGACGGACGCGAGCCGGCCGACCCGCCAGCTCAGTCGCCTTGGTATCGCTGCTCGCGCCACGGATCACCGTAGTCGTGGTAGCCGACGCTCTCCCAGAAGCCGGGCTCGTCTTCGATCTGCAGCTGGATGCCTCTGATCCACTTGGCCGACTTCCACAGGTACAGGTGCGGCACCAGCAGCCGGGCCGGGCCGCCGTGCTCGGGTGCGAGCGGCTCGCCCTCGTACTCGTAGGCGATGTACGAGCGGCCGTCGAGGAGGTCCTCCAGCGGCAGGTTCGTGGTGTAGCCGCCGTAGGAGTAGGCCAACGCGTAGTCGGCGGCGGTGTCGACGTCTTCGAAGAAGGTGTCGAGCGAGACGCCCGTCCAGGTCGTGCCGAGCTTCGACCACTTGGTGACGCAGTGGATGTCGACGGTGATCTGCTCGCTCGTCAGCTCCTGGAGCTCATTCCAGGACCAGGTGTGCTTTTCGCCCTGCTCCGTGGTGATCCTGAACTCCCAGCGGTCCAGCGGGACGCGAGGCGTGGGACCGGCGGAGAGCACCGGGAAGTCGTGGGTGAGGTACTGGCCGGGCGGCAGCCGGTTGTCGGCGCCGCGCCGCCGGCCGGAGAAGCCCGGCGAAACGATGCTCACGACTCATGTTCCTATCACGCCGTCTTGACCTCAAGCGAGGTTGAGCCGGGAGGCTAATTCGAAAGCGTTTTGTCGTAGCCGGCTGATAGGACCTGTTCATGAGCGAGCGGCAGCGAGCGAATCATCAGCAGAGCGTGTGTGCGAATGCCAGCGCCGAGCGGAGCGAGGTGCTGACATGAGTATGGAAGGTGCCGCTTGGACGTCGCTGTACCACGCGATGCACGCGACCGACGAGCGCAGGCCGTTCTCCATCGCCACGCTGCGCCGCATCGCAGCCTTTGCCCGGCCGCACCGCCGGCACCTGGTGCTGTTCCTGCTGCTCAGCGTCGCGGGGGCGCTGCTGGCCGTGGCGACACCGGTGCTGGCCGGCCGGGTGGTCGACGAGATCGTCGGCGGTGCGTCGTCGAAGACCGTGCTGACGCTGGCCGGGTTGATCGCGGTGATCGCCGTGCTGGAGGCCGGCGGCAGCGTGGTAACCCGGTACCTGTCGGCCACCATCGGCGAGGGCCTGATCCTCGACCTGCGCACCACCGTCTTCGACCATGTGCAGAAGATGCCGGTGGCGTTCTTCACGCGCACCCGCACCGGTGCGCTGGTCAGCCGGCTCAACAACGACGTCATCGGGGCCCAGCGGGCGTTCAGTGACACGCTGAGCGGCGTCGTCGGCAACGTGGTGATGCTGGTGCTCACGTTCGCGGTGATGCTGCGGATCTCGTGGCAGATCACGCTGCTCGCGCTGGTGCTGCTGCCGATCTTCGTGCTGCCGGCGCGGCGGATGGGCCGGCGGCTGGCCCGGCTCGAACGGGAAGCGGCCGACCACAACGCCACGATGGGCAACCAGATGACCGAGCGGTTCTCGGCGCCCGGCGCCACCCTGGTGAAGCTGTACGGGCGTCCGGCGCAGGAGTCCGCCGAGTTCGCGATGCGGGCCCGGCGGGTGCGCGACATCGGCGTGCGCACCGCGATGGTGCAGTGGGTGTTCATCACGGCGCTCACGCTCGTCTCGGCGCTCGCGCTGGCCCTGGTCTACGGGCTGGGCGGCTGGTTCGCGCTGCGCGGCCAGCTCGACGCGGGGTCCGTGGTGGCGCTGGCGCTGCTGCTCACCCGGCTGTACGC
>Ga0111538_10003275_pt1 | contig 22697 bp, 19 predicted proteins | sample SoiMethybrSBSTD1_FD_79669 | JGI IMG/M metagenome (GOLD analysis project Ga0111538, IMG submission 79669) | Bulk soil microbial communities from a Populus tree surrounding site in Tennessee, USA - Soil MetaG P. TD hybrid SBSTD1 (version 2)... | ecosystem: Environmental > Terrestrial > Soil >...
CCGCCCTTGCCGTCGCAAGCGGCTGGTGGGGCGCCGCAGGCTGGATCCTGCTGTTCGACGTCCTCCTCAACGGGTACCCGGTGATGCTCCAGCGCTACAACCGCGCCCTGCTGGGCAGGCGCTACAGCCTCTCGCCGACCGCTGGGCCCTCGGCGCGACCGTCGTCCTGAGCGTCGTCGTGACCGTCTTGGGCGGTGAGGCCGAGCCGGCGGCGCTCGAGCTCGATGATGCTGCGCTCGGCCTGGGCCCGCGGGGCGGACAGCGTCGATGCGAGAAGTGTCAGTGCCGCCGCCGCCAGTGTCGTCCGAACGCTCATATGCATGCCTCCTGTTGACCGGAGGGAATCATGCAAGATGCGTGCTTGGCCCTACCTCTGGTTCAGGCCGTAGCCGGACAGGGCCACGTCGGGGCGGATGAGCCCGAAGCCGAAGCGGTCGTCGCGGCCGGGCTGGCCCAGGTCCTCGGCCGAGTTCTCGATGGCGGCGCGGATGGCCGAGGGGTCGCGGATGCCCTGCTGGTAGAGGAGGCAGGCCAGGGCGGCCACGTGCGGCGTGGCCTGGCTGGTGCCCACCACGAAGAAGTAGGCGAAGTCGTCGAAGCGGCCCTCGAACTCGGCCGTGTCGGGGTCGAAGGTCTGCTGGATGATGCCGTCGGGACGGCCGTCGGGCGCGCCGTTCGCGCCCGTGTCGTCGCGGCGGATGTCGCCTCCGGGGGCCACGATGTCGAGCGCGCTGCCGAAGTTCGAGTAGGGCGCCTTCTGCTTGCGCCCGTCCACGGCGCCCACGGCGATGGCGGTGTCGTAGGCGGCCGGGAAGCCCACCTCGCCCACACTTTCGTTGCCGGCCGCGGCCACCACCGTGATGCCGGCGTCTTCGGCGCGCTCCACCGCCCGCCGCATGGTCTCGTTGCCGCTCTCGCCGCCCAGGCTCATGTTGATGACCTTGACCGGGTTCACGCCGTTCTGGCGGAAGTTGACGGCGTAGTCGATGCCCTCGGCCACCGCGAAGAGGTCGCCGAAGCCGCCCTCGTCGAGCACCTTCACCGGCATGAGCGCGCAGTTGAAGGCCAGCCCCGACACGCCTTCGCCGTTGTTGGTGGCCTCGGCGATGGTGGAGGCCACGTGGGTGCCGTGGAAGTTGTCGTCGTTGGCGTGGTCGTCGTCGTTGATGAAGTCGTGCCCGGGCAGGAACACGGTGCCGCCGAAGTCGGGCGCCTTGCGGTAGGGCCCGAAGTCCTCGAAGGCGATGCCGGTGTCGAGCACGGCCACGGCCACGTCGGAGCTGCCCTTCTGGATGGCCCACGTGCGCTCGGCGTCGATCATGCGCATGTTCCACTGCAGGTTGAACAGGCGGTCGTTGGGCGTGAAGCGCGTGGCCTGGAAGGAGCGCACGATGCCGTTGGGCTCCGCGTACTCCACCTCGGGCAGGGAGGAGAAGCGGGCCAGGGCCTCGGTGAGGCCCACGCCCTCCTGCAGGTGCACCAGGAAGCGGTTGCCGTAGCGGCTGTGGCGGGCCGAGCGGCCGCCGCTGAAGCGGATGGCCCGCTCCGCCATCTGGTCGTCGGCCGTGGCCCGGAACTGCACGATCAGCTCGTCGGTGCGGTAGGACGGGCGCGGCCCGTCGGGCTGCCGCACGGAGGCCACGCGGACGAGGTCGCTGGCGTGGGCCCGGGGACGCAGCGCGTGGGGAGCACCGGCCGCCAACACCAGCAGGCCGGCGATCAAGAGGGCGGAACGCTTCATGACGGCTCCTTTCGGCTCACCTTCCGGGCGTGGTTTCGAGTCTAGCAGGGTTTCCCGCGCCGCTCTCCGCGCGCGGCAGGTGCCGGAACACGGCCACGAAGGCGGCCAGGCCGCCCAGCAGCAGCGCCGCGCCCAGCGCCGGCCGCGGATCGGGCAGCGGCCCCGTGGGCTGCTCCTGCAGTGCGGCCAGGAAGGTGGTGGTGTTGACCACGGCGTGGGCCAGCATCGAGGGCAGCAGCGAGCCCGTGCGCAGGCGCAGGAGCGCGAAGCCGACGCCCACCGCCATGGCGAAGGGCACGCGGTAGAGCGTGGGCCCGCTGCCGGAGAAGTCGAGGTGGATGATGGCGAAGAGCGCGGACGAGAGGACGACCGCGCTCCCCCGGCTCACCGCGCTCGACAGCGCGGCCAGGGCCAGGCCGCGGAACAGCAGCTCCTCGCACACGGCCGGGGCCAGCGCGATGGCGGCCACCGAAAAGGCGAGGTCCAGCGGCCCGTGCGGCCGCAGCGCCTCGTGCAGGCCCATGAACTGCTGCAGGTAGCCGGGGGGCGGGGTCCACAGCGTGTACTGCAGCTCCAGCAGGCCCAGGCTGGCCGCCCAGAGCGCGCCGCCGGACACGGCCGCGGCCAGCAGCGTGAGCCCGCCCACGGCGCGCGCGCCCATGGCGCCGCGCACGGCCGGCACCACCAGCAGGGCCAGGGCGGGCAGGCCCAGGGCCAGCTCGCACGCGATCAGCGTGGGCCGCAGGCCGAGCGCGGGCGCCAGGCGGCCGGTCTGGAGCATGGCCGCCAGCCCCAGGGCCACGGCCACGGGCGCGATCACGGGATGGAGGAGGGGAGACGGCGGAACGGACCCGGCCTTGTCCATCGCGTGGGCATTATCCCTTCCCCGGCCCCCTCCGGCGCGGGACGGGCCCTGGGAGCGCCCTACGCTATGATGATGGTTTCGAGTTCCATGAGCAGCACGTCACCGGGCACGGCCCCCCTCCCAGACGACATCCGCGAGGCGCGCCTGCGCCTGGCCCGGGCCCGGCGCGTGGTCGCGCTCACCGGGGCCGGCATCTCCGCCGAGAGCGGTGTGCCCACCTTCCGCGGCGCGGACGGCCTGTGGCGGAACCTCCGCGCGGAGGAGCTGGCCACGCCGCGCGCCTTCGCCCGCGACCCGCTGCTGGTGTGGGAATGGTACGAGTCGCGCCGGCGGCGCATGGGCAGCGTGCAGCCCAACGCCGGGCACCACGCGCTGGCCCGGCTGGAGGCCCGGGTGCCCGAGTTCCTGCTGGCCACCCAGAACGTGGACGGACTGCACGGGCTGGCCGGCAGCAAGAGGATGGTGGAGCTGCACGGCAACCTGTGGCGCCTGCGCTGCCTGGGCTGCGGTGCGGTGCGCGAGGACCGGCGCGCGCTCGAGGACCTTCCACCCCGCTGCACGTGCTCCGGGCTGCTGCGGCCCGACGTGGTGTGGTTCGGCGAAGACCTGCCGGCGGGGGCGCTCGAGCAGGCCTTCACGGCCGCGCGCGCGGCCGACGTGGTGCTGGTGGTCGGCACCTCGTCGCTCGTGTACCCGGCGGCGGCGGTGCCGGAGGCGGCCATCTCGGCCGGCGCGTTCGTGGTGGAGGTGAACCCCGAGCGCACCCCGCTCAGCGAGGCCTGCGCCCTGGCCCTGCGCGGACGCTCGGCCGAGATCCTTCCGCAGATCGTGGGCGGTGCCGCATGACCGAGGGGGCCGTCCTCGCTCCGGGCGCCCGCCCGCGCCGGGTGTGCGACCTCCCGCCCGAGGAGCGCCCGCGCGAGCGCCTGGCCCGCGTGGGGGCCGAGATGCTCTCCAACCGCGAGCTGCTGGCGCTGCTGGTGGGCACGGGCACGCGCGGCGGCTCCGCGCTCGACGTGGCCGAGGGCCTGGTGGGCTCCGGCCTGCGCGGCCTGGCCGGCCGGTCGCTGCGCGAGCTCGAGAGCGTGCGCGGCCTGGGCCGGGCCAAGGCGGCGCGCCTGCTGGCCGCCCTGGAGCTGGCCACGCGCCTGTCCCGCGAGCGGCCCCGCGCCCGGCCGGCCCTGCTGAGCCCCGAAGACGGCGCGCGATACCTGCTGCCGCGCTATTCCACCAAGCCGGTGGAGACGTTCGGGCTGCTGGCCCTCGACGTGCGCCACCGCCTCAAGCACGAGGCGGTGGTCTCGATCGGCTGCCTCACGTCCAGCCTGGTGCACCCGCGCGAGGTGTTCCAGGAGGCCATCACCTGCCGGGCGGCCGCGCTGGTGCTCTTCCACAACCACCCGTCGGGCGATCCCGAGCCGTCGGCGGAGGACGTCTCGCTCACGCGCCGGCTGGCCGCGGCCGGTACCCTCCTCGGCATCGAGGTGCTCGACCACCTGGTGCTGGGCGCCGGTCGCTTCGTCAGCCTCAAGCAGCGGGGCGTGCTGTGAGCGAGCGCATCGCCTACCTCGACTGCGCTTCCGGGGCGGCCGGCGACATGCTGCTGGGGGCGCTGGTCGACCTGGGGCTGCCGCTGGAGGCGCTGCAGGGGGAGCTGGGCAAGCTGGGGCTGGGTGGGTACCACCTCGAGGCGCGCAAGGTCCACCGGGCGGGGGTGCATGCCACCAAGGTGGACGTCATCATCAACGGAACGGACGGGCACGGGCACGGGCACGTTCACGATCACGGGCAGCGGGGGTTGGGCGAGATTCTCGGGCTCATCGGGAACAGCACGCTCGACCAGGGCGTGAAGGACAGGGCCTCCCTTCTCTTCCGGCGGCTGGCCGAGGCCGAGGCCGCGGTCCACGGCACGACGCCCGAGGCCGTGCACTTCCACGAGGTGGGGGCGGTCGACGCCATCGTCGACATCGTGGGCGGGGTCATCGGGCTCTGCTGGCTGAAGGCCGACCGCGTGGTCGCCTCGCCGCTGAACGTGGGCACGGGCGTGGTGAAGATGGAGCACGGCGTCTTTCCGGTGCCGCCGCCGGCCACCGCGCGGCTGGTGCACGGCGTGCCCGTCTACGGCGCCGGCGAGGGCGAGATGCTCACCCCCACCGGCGCCCTGCTCGTCACCGGCCACGCCTCCGCCTACGGGCCGCTGCCGCCGCTCAGCATCGAGGCCGTGGGCCACGGGGCCGGCACGCGCGACCCGCACGAGCGGCCGAACGTGCTGCGCCTGATCGTGGGCAGTGCCCACGCGGTCGCCGCAGGCGACCGCGTGTTGGTGCTGGAGGCGGAGGTGGACGACATGTCGCCCCAGCTCTGCGGCCCCCTCATCGAGCGGTTGCTGGAGGTGGGCGCTCTCGACGCCTACCTCACGCCCCTCATCATGAAGAAGGGCCGGCCCGGGCTGTTGATCACCGCCCTGGCGCCGCCGTTCGCGCGCGAGGCCATCGAAGAAATCCTCTTCCGCGAGACGACCACCCTGGGCGTGCGCCGGCAGGAGTGGGAGCGCACGGTGCTCGACCGCGTGATGGTGGCCGTGAGCACGCCTTACGGTACGGTAGGCGTGAAGGTGGGGCGCCGCGCCGGGGTCGAGTACAACGCCCAGCCCGAGTTCGACGACTGCCAGCGCGCGGCCCGGACGGCCGGCGTGCCGGTGAAGGAAGTGTGGGCGGCGGCCGTGGCCGCCTACCGCCTCGAGAAAGCCAGACTGAGCTAAGTGAAGACCTTCTACCACACGACACCGATCTACTACGTGAACGACGTGCCCCACGTGGGCCACGCCTACTGCACGGTGGCCCTCGACGCCCTGAGCCGGGCCCGCCGCCTGCAGGGGGACCGTGTCTACTTCCGGACCGGCACCGACGAACGCGGCCAGGACATCGAGCGCATCGCGCGCGAGAAGGGCATCAGCCCCCAGGAGCACACGGACCGCATCGCGGCCGTCTTCCGCGACCTCTGGGACCGCCTGGACGTGGCCTACGACGGCTTCATCCGCACCACCGACGAGAAGCACAAGCGGGGCGTGCTGCGCCTCTGGTCGCGGCTGCGCGAGGCCACGGTCCCCGGCGGACAGAGCGCCATCTACCGGGGCAAGTACACCGGCTGGTACTGCCCGCGCTGCGAGGCCTTCTACGACGAGGAGGACCTGGTGCAGCCGGGCAACAGCTGCCCCGACCACCTGCTGCCCTGCGAATGGACGGAGGAGGAGAACTTCTTCTTCCGCCTCTCGGCCTACGGCGACTGGCTGGAGAAGGCCATCCGCAACCAGGAGATCCGCATCGAGCCCGAGGGCCGCCGCAACGAGGTGCTGTCCGTGATCCGGCAGGGCCTGCACGACGTCAGCGTCAGCCGGGCCCGCGTGAAGTGGGGCATCCCCGTGCCCGAGGAGCCGACCCACGTCTTCTACGTGTGGATGGACGCGCTGACCAACTACATCACCGCCCTCGGCTACGCGGAGCACGCCGACCTCTACGGCATCTTCTGGGAGAGGGCCGACGAGCGGCTGCACCTGGTGGGCAAGGAGATCATCCGCTTCCACTGCCTGCTCTGGCCGGCCATGCTCAAGGCGGTGGGGGAGCCGGCGCCCACGCGCGTGTTCGCGCACGGCCACCTCACCAAGGGCGGGCGCAAGCTCAGCAAGAGCACGGGCAACGTCATCGACCCCCAGGAGCTGTCCGCCCGCCTGGGCCCCGACGCCTTCCGCTACTTCTTCCTGCGCGAGGGCTCGTTCTCGCAGGACTGGGACTTCACGGACGAGGCCTACACCAAGCGCTACAACTCAGACCTGGCCAACGACCTGGGCAACCTGGTCTCGCGCAGCCTGACCATGGTGGCCCGCTACTGCGAGGGCAAGGTGCCCCCGAAGGGCGAAGCCACGCCCGCCCTGGAGCCGGGGCCGGTGCTCGACCGCTACCAGGCGCTCGATTTCGGCGGGGCGCTGGGCACGGTGTGGGAGGCGGTGACGCGGCTGAACCAGCTCATCGTCGTGAACGCGCCCTGGGAGCTGGCCAAGGACCCGGCGCAGCGCCCGCGCCTCGACGCGCTGCTCTACGGCCTGCTCGAGGGCGTGCGCCAGATCGCCGCGCTGGTGTCGCCGGCCATGCCGCGGGCGGCGCGCCGCATCTTCGCCATGCTCGGGATCGACCGCGATCCCGGGCCGCAGGACCTGGCCTGGGGCGTGCTCGTCCCCGGGTCCTCGCTGGGCACCATCGAGCCGCTCTTCCCGCGCGTCGAGTCGCAGAACCGCAAGGAGGCCGCCGTGTCCGAAGAGAAGCCTGTCCCGCCCGCCGCCGCGCCCGCGGCCGCGCCCGTGCCCGTAGCGGACGCTCCCGCCCCGGGCGGCGACCGCATCGACATCTCCGAGTTCGCGCGCGTCGAGCTGCGCGCGGCCAGGGTGATCGCGGCCGAGGCCGTGTCCGGCTCCAAGAAGCTGCTGAAGCTGCAGGTCGATCTCGGGACCGAGCAGCGCCAGGTGGTGGCCGGCATCGCGGGCGCCTACGCGCCCGAGACGCTGGTGGGGCGCACCGTCATCATCGTGGCCAACCTGAAGCCGGCCAAGCTCATGGGACTCGAGAGCAACGGCATGGTGCTGGCCGGCTCCATCGACGGCAAGCCCGTCCTGTGCAGCTTCGAGAGCGACGTGCCTCTCGGCACGAAGGTCAAGTAGGAAGGGCCTCACGTCCCGCCTTCCGGCCGTCCTTCTCGCGGCCCTGGCCCTGGCCGCCACGTCGTCGTGCGGCGGCTGCCGGCGCGGCCCGCTGCCGGTGGTCTACGACCTGGCCGCGCGGGCGGGCGTGGCCGACCGCTGGTCCTCGCGCGACGTCGTCCTCTTCGGCACGCCCTCGGCCGAGCCGCACCAGGCCGAGGGGTACTACCGCGAGGGGGCGGCCCCGCCCGGCGAGCGTTTCCTGTGGTCGAAGGGCGAGTCGGAGCTGGTCTTCGAGTGGCCCCAGGCCCAGGACCGCACGGGGGTGGTGGAGATGGCGCCCTACCGCGGCGTGAAGGACCAGTCGGTGGACGTGCGCCTCAACGGCACGCGCGTGGCCCACTTCATGCTCAACGACGAGCGCTACCGTTACCGCCTGGAGCTGCCGGCCGCGGCGCAGAAGGCGGGCGACAACCGGCTGCGCTTCATCTTCGCCAAGACGGCCGCGCCGGCCGACGCCGGCGGCAACGCCGACCGCCGCCAGCTGGCCGCGCAGTTCTACTCGCTGACCGTGGCCCCGCGCGGCGACCTGGGCGTGGAAGACCTGCTGCGGCGCGACGCGCCGCCGCCGCTGGCGGTGGAGCTGGAGGGCGGCGTCCCCACGCTGGTGCAGATCGGGCCCAGCGTGCTGCGCTATGCGCTGGCCCTGCCGGAGGGGGCGCTCCTGAGCTTCACGCCCCGGCTGCACGCGGCCGCCCGGGCCTCGGCGGCCTCGGCGCTGGTGAAGGTCACGCTGCAGGCCGAGGGCGGAGAGGAGCGCGAGCTGTGGCGCGGCCAGGTCGGCATCAGCTCCCAGGACAAGGAGGTGGCGGTCGAGCTGCCCGGCAACCCCGGCGACGTGGTGCGCCTGGGCCTGCACGTCTCCGGCGCGGGCTCGGACCGCTTCGCCTGGGTGGTGTGGAAGGGGCCGCGCGTGCTGGGCCGCGCGCGGCCCGGCCTCGACGCCCTGGCCGCGGGCACGGCCGCCGACGCGCCCGAGGAGGAGCAGAAGGCGCAGGCCCTGCGCGAGCAGGTGCGCGGCAGCAACGTGGTGCTGGTCATCCTCGACGCGGCCCGGGCCGAGAGCTTCGGCTGCTACGGCTACGGCCGGGGCACTACGCCCGAGGTGGACCGCATCGCGCAGGACGGGATCGTCTTCGAGCGCGCGGGCACGCCCGCCGTGTACACGCTGGGCGCCATGTCGTCGCTGTGGACGTCGCAGTACCCGGACCGCCACCACGCCGAGGTGTCGTACGCGGACCGCCTGCCGGCCAGCCGCCTCACGCTGGCCCAGGCCCTGGGCGCGCGGGGCACGCACACGGCCGGCTTCGTGGCCAACGCCATGGCCGGCACCGCCTTCGGCTTCGACCGCGGCTTCTCCGAGTTCACGGAGGTGTTCCGGCTCTTCCCCGACCTGGGCAGCACGGCCGGGTCCTTCGCCCGCGTGCTGCCGCGGTGGCTGCAGCAGCACCGCGACCGGCCCTTCTTCGCCTACGTCCACTTCCGCGAGCCGCACTTCCCGTACGACCCGCCGGCGCCCTTCACCACCAGGTTCGGCCCCGACGCGCCGCTCGACGCCGTGCAGCGGCGCGACAAGGCGTGGTACACGGCCGTGAACCAGGGCCAGGTGAAGCCGAGCGAGGAGGAGATCGCGCACCTGCGCCGCCTCTACGACGGCAACCTGGCCTTCGTGGACCAGCAGGTGGGGGAGCTGCGCAAGGCCCTGGAGGCCGCGGGCCTGTGGGACAAGACGGTGCTCATCGTGGCCGCCGACCACGGCGAGCAGCTCTACGAACACGGCTACGTCAGCCACAGCGCGCAGGTCCACGAGCAGAGCACCCACGTGCCGCTCATCGTGCGCTTCCCGGCCGGCCGCGGCCCGCGCGGCGAGCGGCGCGCGCAGCTGGTGGACCTTCTGGACGTGGCGCCGACGGTGCTGGAGATCCTGCGCGGGCCGGCCGACCCGCCGGGCCGGACCGAGTTCCAGGGCCGCAGCCTCCTGCCGGTGGTGGCGGGGGCGCCCGGGAAGGCGGCCCTGCTCTCGCGCACGGTCTGGGAGCGCCCGGTCTACGCGCTGCGCGACGCGCGCTACAAGCTCATGTTCGACACGCGCACCGGCGAGGGGAGGCTCTTCGACCTGCAGGCCGACCCGGGCGAGGGGCACGACATCGCCGCGCAGCAGCCGGTGCGGGCCGACTGGTACCGGCAGACGCTGCAGCAGTGGCTGTCACGGATGGCGGAGGGCTCGGCCCAGGCGGCGGCCAGCGGGGGAGCCGCGGGGCCCACGCCGGAGCAGTGCGCGAACCTGAACTCGCTCGGCTACACGATGGCGGGATGCCCCGCCCAGCCGAAGCCCTAGCCGCAGCCGGGGACTTCGTCCAAGGCCCCGAAGATCCGGAGGCCGCGCTCGCGGCCGATCTGCACCATCAGGTCGGCGCCCCGTGACGGCCCTCCGACACGGAGCACCGCGTCGCAGCGCTCCAGGAGACGCTCGGCGATCGGGTGGAAGATCTCGTCGAAGGCCGCGTCGCCCACCTTCTTCGACCCGGCCAGCGCGACCAGCGGAAGCGCGAGCCACTCGCCGATCACGGGAATGTGACCGGCGCGGAAGAGCGGCAGGGCGCAGGCCTCCATGGCCCGGACGTTGGCCGCCATCTTCGCGGGATCGTCCCCGGTGCCGGAGCGGTACGGACCGGCCACCAGGATCATCATGCGAAAGTATGGCACGCGAGGATCCGATGGAGATGACCGACATCCCGTTCAACAGCGTGGACTGGGCCGGCGTCGAGAAGACCGAGCACAAGGGCACGACCGGCGCCGCGTACTGGCGCACGCGGCAGTTCGGGGCAGTGCGGGTGCGGATGCTGGAGTATTCTCCCGGCTACAGTGCCGACCACTGGTGCCGCAAGGGCCACATCCTCTTCTGCCTCGAAGGGGAGCTGCGCACGGAGCTGGAGGACGGGCGCGTGTTCGTGCTGAAGCCGGGCATGAGCTACCAGGTGGCCGACGGCGCCGAGCCCCACCGCTCGTCCACCGCCACCGGCGCCCGCCTGTTCGTCGTGGACTAGCACCATGACCGAGACCGCGCGGCCGCGGAGGCTCAAGACCATCGGCATCCTGGGCGGGATGAGCGACACCGCCACCGCCGAGTACTACCGCCTCATCAACCAGGCCGTGAACGCGCGCCTGGGCGGGTGGGACATCGCGGAGACGCTGATCCAGGGCGTCAACTTCGGCAACATCGAGCACTTCATCCGGCACGGGCTGTGGGACGAGGCGGGGGAGTACCTGGCCGTGAAGGCGCTGGGCGCGGAGCGGGGCGGGGCCGACGTGCTCATCTGCGCCTCCAACACGCTGCACCGCGTGAGCGAGCGCTTCATGCGCGGGCTGAACATCCCGTTCATCCACATCGCCGACGCCACCGGCCAGGCCATCCGCGCGGCCGGGCTCGACAAGGTCGGCCTGCTGGGCACGCGCTCGGTGATGTCGTCGCCCTATTTCCCCGAGTACTACAGCGAGAAGCACGGCATCAGCGTGGTGACGCCCGACGCCGAGGGCCGCACGCGCGTGGACGCCATCATCTTCGACGAGCTGGTGCGGCGGGTGATGAACCCGGAGTCGAAGGCCTGGTTCATCGAGACCTGCCACCGCCTGCGGGACCGCGGCGCGCAGGGCGTGATCCTGGGCTGCACGGAGATCTTCCTGCTCCTGGGCCAGGACGACCTGCCCGGCTTCCCCGTCTTCGACACCAGCGCCCTGCACGTGAAGGCGGCGGTCGACTTCGTGCTGGGTCCGGCCTAGGAGCCGGGTCCGGCCGGAGCCGCGAAGAGCCGGCGCGCGGCGCGGCGCCCGCACTTCTGGTACCGGTCGTAGGCGTCCGCGGCCGCCGTGCGCGCGGCAGCCGCGTCGCCGCCCTCGAGCCAGGCCCGCACCGCGGCCTCCAGCGCGTAGGCCTCGGGCGCCATGAGGCCGGTGGTGAGGACCAGGGGGCTGGCCCCCGCCCGCTGCAGGAGATCGGCGAAGTAGGGCCGGCTGGCGCAGGCCAGCACGATGGCGGCGCGCGCGGGCGTGGGCGGGCCGGCGTCCACGCGCGGGGCCTCGAAGTCCATCAGCCCGTTGTGGCCGATGAAGGCCACCACGTGCGACTGCCCGCCGGCCGCCACGGCCTCGCCCGCCACGCGGAGCGTCTCCGGCTGCCGGCCCGCCGCCATCTCGAGGAAGCGGGCGATGGCGTCGCGGATGCGGGAGCCGTCCCAGGCCTCGGCCACCAGGTAGGCCCGGGCTCCCTTCAACTGGGCGCTGTACACCGCGCGCTCCAGGACGCCGGGCGCGGGCCGACTCTCGAGCGAGACGCGCTTCCAGCCCGCGGCCCGGTCCAGGTAGCCGCGCACGCCGTAGCGCGCGCCCCAGTAGAGGTTGCCGCCGGGGTCGTCGCCGCGGCCGAGGTGCGGGGGAACGGGCACGATCCCCTGGTGCACGTTGTCGCACAGGGCCACCACCACGTGCACGACGAGAGGCTTGCCCGCCCGCGCGTCGGCCCGCACGCGCGCGCCGGCGTCGTCGGCCCGCGCCGGACCCGCGGCCACCACAGCCAGCGCCAAGACACCGCTCGAGATGACGCGCATCTGATGAGCCCTTGGGGGTTTGGGGGCGTAGGCGCGAAACGCCGGCAAGCCCCCATGGCGGCCCGCCGGGCTTTGCCCGGCGGGCATAGCCTAAAGCCCCATCACGGCCTTGGCGATCCGGAAGTAGATGACGAGGCCCGTCGCGTCGACCAGCGTCGTGATCAGCGGGGCCGACAGCACGGCCGGGTCCACGCCCAGGCGCTGGGCGGCGATGGGGATCAGGGAGCCGATGGTGGTGGACCAGGTGCAGATGGCCAGGATGGTGATGGCCACCGTGGCCGCCAGCGGCATGTGGGCGCCCCACAGCAGCGCGCGGCCGAAGGCGATGGCGCCGATGAGCAGGCCCACGGTGATGCCGGTGGTCAGCTCGCGGGTCAACACGCGGCGCGCGTCCATGAGGCGGATCTCGCCCAGGGCCAGGCTGCGGATGATGGTGGTCACGGTCTGGGCGCCGGCGTTGCCGCCGGTGCCGATGAGCAGGGGAATGAAGAAGGAGAGGGCCACCACCGCCGCCAGCTCGCCCTCGTAGTGGCGCAGCACGGTGCCGGTGAAGGTCTCGGCCACGAAGAGGAGCAGCAGCCAGCCGATGCGCTTGCGCACCACGGTGAAGATGCCGTTCTCGAAGTAGGGCCGGTCCAGGGCGCCGCCCTCGATGGCGGCCATCTTCAGGACGTCCTCCGTGCCCTCCTCCACCAGCACGTCCACCACGTCGTCCACGGTGACGAAGCCCACCACGCGGCCGTCGGCCTCCAGCACCGGCACCGCCAGCAGGTTGTACTTGGCGATGCGGGCCGCTACCAGCTCCTGGTCGTCGCGCGCGTTCACCGTCACCGGCTTCTTGCGCATGACGTCGCTGATGGGCTGCTGCAGCTCGGCCATCACCAGGTCGCGCAGGGAGACTGCGCCCAGCAGGCGCTCGCTGCCCGCCTCCAGCACGTAGCAGGAGTAGATGGCCTCCTTCTCGCGGGCCACGGAGCGGATGTGCTTGAGGGCCTCGCCCACCTTCATGGACGGCTGCAGGCTCACGAACTCCGTGGTCATGATGCCGCCCGCGCTGCGGGCCGGGTAGTGCAGGAGGCGCTCCGCCTCCTTGCGGGCCTCGATGCCCAGCTTGGGCAGCAGCCGCCTCCGGCCCAGGTCGCCCAGGTCGCGCAGGGTGCCGGTGCGCTGGTCGGCGGCCATCTCCTCCAGCAGGCGCGCGGCCCGGTCGGGGTCGAGGTGGCTCACCAGCTCGCTGCGCCGGTGCAGCTCGGGCTGCTCCAGGATCTCCACCGCCCGCGGCGCGGGGAGCATGCTGATGATGGCGGAGGCCTCCTGGCGGGTGAGCTGGTTCAGGAGCTCCACCAGGTCGGCCGCGGCCACGTCGGCCACCGCCTGCCCGATGCCGACCGCACTTTCGTCGAGGCGCAGCCGGATGCGTTCGAGGAGTTCCTGTGGAGCGCTCACCGTGGTCTCTCCATGGCGGGAGGGGAGAAGTGCGCTGATTCTAGCGCGAGGTGTGAGGCGGCCGATTGACGAACCACGCGCACCCCGCTACGTTGCCAGGGTCCATGCTCCCGCTGCAGGCCGGCCAGGTCGTCGGGCCCTACCGCATCGCGCGCCAGCTGGGGCAGGGCGGGCAGGCCACGGCCTTCCTGGCCGAGGACCAGCGCCTGGGCCGCCCGGTGGTGTTGAAAGTGCTGCGGCCGGAGGCCAACGACCAGGCCGCCCGCCGCCGCTTCGAGCGCGAGGCCTGCCTGTGCTCGGCCCTCGACCACCCCAACATCGCCTCCGTCTACGACCTGGGCGAGACGGACGGCGTGCCCTACCTGGTCATGCAGTACGTGGAGGGCAAGACGCTGAAGGAGCTGCTGGGCGGCCGCCCGCTGGCCCTGCCCAGCGCCCTCTCCATCGCCATCCAGCTGGCCGACGGCCTGGCCGTGGCCCACGCGGCCGGCATCGTCCACCGCGACCTCAAGCCGGGCAACGTCATCGTGTCCCCCTCCGGCCAGGCCCGCATCCTCGACTTCGGCCTGGCCAAGCTGCTCGATCCCGGCCCGCGCGGCGTGACGGACGAGACGCTCACCACCATGGGCGCCGGCTACGGGACCATGGGCTACGGCTCGCCCGAGCAGGCCACGGGCGAGCCGGCCGACCACCGCTCCGACATCTTCAGCCTGGGCGTGGTGCTCTACGAGATGCTGGCTGGGCGCAAGCCCTTCCTGGGCCGCAACCCCCTCGAGCTGCTGCACGCGGTGGTGAACCAGCCGACGCCCTCGCTGGCCGAGCGCCTGCGCAGCTGCCCGCCCGAGCTGGCCGCCATCGTGGACCGCGCGCTGGCCAAGCGCCCGCGCGACCGTTACCAGACGATGGCCGCCCTGCGCGACGACCTGAAGGCGGTGCTGCGCCGCCTGTCGCACGAGCCGGGGCCCGGCCAGGCCGACGGCGTGCTCTTCCCGCCCGAGCGCCTGCGCCGCTCCTGGTCTCCGGGCGCGGCCCTGGCCCGCCTCTGGGCGCGGCGCCGGGTGCCGTTCGGCGCCGCCGCCGCCACGGCCGGAGGCGTGGCCGAGGCCACCTTTCCGCAGACCCCGCCCGCGGCCTGGAGCGGGGAGGTGAAGAAGACGCTGGCCGTGCTGCCCTTCCAGAACCTCACCGGCGATGCCGCCTTCGACTCGCTGGGACTGGCCCTGGCCGACGGCCTCATCACCACCCTGGCCCCGGAGGAGGGGCTGATGGTGCGGCCGTGGGCCTACGTGGCCCGCTACGCCAACAAGGTGATCGAGCCGGAGCGGGTGGCCGGGGAGCTGGACGTGAGCTGGCTGCTCAGCGGGACCTTCGTGCGCAACAGCGAGCAGCTGCGCCTGAGCGTCCAGCTCCTGGCGCCGGCCACGGGCGAGCTGGCCTGGGGCGACCGCATGGACGTGCCGGCCGCGGACGCCCTGGCCGCCCAGGACGCGCTGGGGGACCGCGTGCTGGTCGCGCTGCGGCTCCACCTGGCCCCGGCCAAGGAGGAGCACGCGGAGCCGCCGGCCACGCGCAACGCGGCCGCCTACGAGCACTACCTGCGCGGGCGCGAGATGCTGGGGCACTTCGTCCTGCGCAGCTACGACGTGGCCGACCTGGAGCTGGCCATCCGCCTGCTCAACGAGTCGGCGGGCCTCGATCCCGACTTCGCCGGCGTGCACGGCCTGCTGGCCCGCGCCTACCTCCTGCACGCGCAGGGCTACGGCGGTCCCGAGTACCTGCGCCTGGCCGAGCGCTCGGTGCGGCGGGCCCTGGAGCTGGAGCCCACCTCCGTGAAGGGACGCCTGCAGGAGGCCTACGTGAACCTCCTGGACGGCGACCGCGAGCGGGCCTGGGCCAGCCTGGCCGAGCTGGAGCAGGAGGCGCCCGACTACCCGGGCGTGCTGGAGCTGGCCGCCCACCTGCAGCGCATCGAGGGCGGGCACGAGGCGGCCCTGGCCATCTACGACCGGCTGCTGGCCCGCAGCCCCGACGACGCGGTCCTGGTGGCGCACAAGAAGGCGCGGGTGCTGCTGCAGGCCGGGCGCTCGCCGGAGGCGCGGACCGAGCTGGTGGAGGCCCGCCGGCTGGCCCCGCACCACGCGATGGTGGACGCGCTGGTGGCCCTGGCCGACCTCTACGACGGGCGGCTGGAGCAGGGCAGCCGCGAGCTCGACGAGCTGCTCCTGCGCCAGCCGTCCTTCGACGGGGTGCGCCCGCTGCAGGCCTGGGCGGCCGCCCTGCGCGGCCGCGGCGACGCGGCCGACCTCGTCACCGACGGCGTGCGCGACGCGGCCCGCGTGGATCCCGACGCCGCCTTCTGGCTGGGCGGCGCGCTGGCCCAGATCGGCCACGACGACGAGGCCATCACGTTCCTGCGGCAGGCGGTCCGCCTCGGCCTGCAGGACCGCTCGCTTTTCGCCAGCAGCCCGCTGCTGGCCCCGCTGCGCCGGCGCGCCGAGATCGAGGCCCTGGTGGCCGGCCTGCCCGAGGGACCGCTCAGGGCAGTGCCTGCGCGCTCCGGCTCAGAAGCCCTTTCTTGATGTCCTCCTGGATGGGCTTGTCGCCCAGCCAGATGCCGAACACGGCGGCCGCGAAGTCCTTGTCGTTGATGGGCGGCCGGGCCTGTCCGGCCACGGTGGTGAGCAGGCCCTGGCCGGGCTCCCAGCGGAGCGTGTACTCCTCGCCCTCCTTGGTGGCCGGGAAGTAGGCGGCGAAGGTGTTCGTGCGCGCGTCGTTGGCCTTGAGCGCCTCCTTGAAGGCGCCCTGGATCTGGTCGGCGGTCACGCCGCGCAGGAACTTCATGGTGACCTGGCGGCGGAAGTCTCCCCACATCAGCTGCTGGGCGAAGTCGCGCTCGGACGTGCGGCCCTTGAAGGCGGCCAGCGGGCCCTTGAGCGCGGCGTCGTCCACGTAGAGGCCGATGGCGTAGACCTTCACGTTGAGCATGGTGCGCGTGCGCAGGCCGGTGCCCAGCAGCGTCATGCCGTCCCTGGCGATCGCGAACTTCACGCCGCTCTTCGGCTCGGCCACGACCACGTCTTCGGCGCGGGCGGCGGCCGCGCCGGCCAGGAGGACGAGGGCGGCGGCAACGGCGCGGGCGGTGCGGCTCGTGAGTCGATGGTGCATGGGATCCTCGCCGTTCCTAGCGCTGGTTCACGGGGCCGAAGATCTCGCGCAGCGAGGCGTAGGCCTCCAGCGAGAGCACCGCGCCCGGCTCGCGGGCGCCGGCCGCGGCCACCGCCGGGCCGCCCGCCGCCACCTTGAGGAAGGGCTGCAGGTCCACCGGCTCCAGGTGGCCGCCGTTTTCGTTGATGACGCGGATCCACTCGTTGGCCACCAGCGCGTAGCCGATATCGGTGGGGTGCACGCCGTCGTAGCTCACCAGGCCGCCGGTCAGGAAGCTGGTGCTCAGGTTGATGCCGCCCACCGAGATGCCGGCCGAGGTGCTGCGCAGGAAGCCGTTGATGTCGACCACGGGCACGTTGGCGGCGGCGCAGATCTCGCGGATGGCCGCGTTGTTGGCGTCCACGTGGGCGGTGATGATGGAGAGCTCGGAGGCGTCCAGCACCACCTCGTCGGGCAGGCAGTTCTGGCAGACCCCGTTCACGATGGCGGCCCGCCCGCCGATGGCGGCCGGGATGCCGATGCCCTGGGCCAGCAGCGCGCTGGCGCCCAGGGTGACCTTCGAGCTCGACGGCAGCGGGCCGCCGGGCCCGAAGAGGGGCACGGTCTGGCCGTTCACCACCACCGGGGATTGGGTGGCCGGGTTCACCACCACCGGCGGCACCGTGTTCACGAAGGCGATGCTGGTCACGTCGGGCAGGTTGGCCGCGATCACCGTGGCCCCGGTGGCCTTGAGCGTGGCCACCGCCGCCGCGTAGGCGGCGCGGAAGGCGGGCGTGGGCGTGAGGGTGACGCCGTCGATGGCGCGCCCGCCCACGGCCGCCCCCAGCACGTCGTTGTTGCCGATCCAGAGGGTCACGAAGGTGGGCCGCAGGGCCACCGCCTGCTGGATCTGCGTGCCCTGCCCGCGGAGGATGAGGTCGTGCAGGCCGCCGCCGTCGCTGACGCGCTGCAGGGAGTCGATCAGCGTGGCTCCGGGCACGGCCAGGTTGTTGTACGGCCGGGGCAGGGCCAGGTTGAGGGGCCGGCCCTGGCCGGTGATGCGCACCAGGGTGGGCGTGGGCACCAGGCTCACCAGCTGCAGCTCGGACGGGATGCCGGGCGTGGAGACGAGCGGCTGCTGGAAGTCGGCCACGGCGGCCTGGCGCGCCAGCAGCGCCGGCACCGAGGTGGCCTGGTGGGTCTGCACCAGCGAGCCGGACACGAAGCCGGCGGCCAGGCTGTCGCCCACGGAGACGTAGGTGCCGAAGTTGATGGTCTGGGCTCCGGCCAGCGAGGGCAGGGCCAGGACGGCGGCGGCGAGCAGGAAGCGGTTGCGCATGATGGAGTCCTTGGTCTTCAGAACGTGTAGCCGACGGAGAGGCCGAACGTGAAGGCGCTGCCCTTGTACGTGCCGTTGTAGTCGTCGCTGTTCACGCCCTCGGTGGAGCGGTCGGGCGAGAGGACCAGCCAGCTGGCCGCGTCCGCGCGCCACCGGGCGCCCTTCCAGCCCAGGCCGAGGGCGAAACCGTTGCGGTCGGCGTCGGGCAGGAGCGGCGAGACGGACTCGGCCGGGGCCGGGCTCTGGTCGAAGAAGTAGCCGCCGCGCACGCTCCAGGCCTCGTTCAGCGCCCGCTCCAGGCCCACGCGGAACTGGAACGCGTCGTCGTAGTTCTCCTCCACCACCTCGCTCAGGTCGGGCCGCCCCTCCAGCGTGATGGGGAGCTGGCCGAAGGAGGACCAGCCGTACCAGTTCACGTCGCCCTCCACCGTCCACTTGTTCCACACCTTGGCGATGCCCACCGAGGCGATGGCCGGGAAGTCGATGTGGGTGGTGGTGCCCAGCGAGCCCTGGGGCACGCGGGTGCGCAGGATGGCGTCGAGCTGGGCGTTGCCGGTGGGGATCTGGACGAACGAGGACGTGCCCTCGAAGTCGATCCCCACCTTGCTCCGGTAGGAGGCGCCCACGGAGACGGTGTCGCCCAGCTTGGCCAGCAGGCCCACGTTGAAGCCCACGCCGCTGTTGGTCTCGCTCTCGAGGGTGACGGCGGCGGCGTCCACCACCGACTGCGTGAAGGGGTTGATCACCGGCACCCGCCGCTCCAGCGTCACGGAGGCCAGCCGGTAGTCGAGGCCGGCGCCGATGGCCACCCGCGGGCTGACCTTGTAGCTGAGCACGGGGTTGATCGAGAAGCCGTGGAGCTGGGCCTTGGTCGAGATGTAGCGGCCGGTGAACTGGTCGGGGTTGGACCAGGTGGACTCCAGGCCGAAAGGCACGTTGAAGCCCAGGCCGGCCGCGAAGCGCTCGCTGAAGGAATGGGTGACGTAGGCGGAGGGCGGGAACTGGGCCGCGATGTCCGACTCCTCGGTCACCGGTCCCGGGAAGGGCGCCGCGCCGTCGAAGTCGAAATGGGGCGCGACGCGCGTGTCGCCCACGTAGACCTGCGTGCCCTTCAGGAAGGCCACCCCACCCACGTTGTGGAAGATGGCCGAGGGGTCATTGGCCTGGGCGGTGAAGGCGCCGGCGAAGCCCATCCCGCGCGCGCCCTGCTCGAAGAGGGCGAAGCCGGCGGCGGAAGCCGGCCCGGGAGCCGCGGCCGCGAGCAGGAAGGCGGCCAGGGCGACGGGTCGAGAGGTGTACATCGGGATGCTCCTGGTATGAAGGACGTCGATAGCAGACATCAGACGGGGGGCAGGGCAAAAGTGTCTCACAGTGTGACCACTTCGGCATATCATCGCGCACCCGTGGCCCTGTCCTGGCGCCTGGCGCCGACACTCGCGATGGCGCTGCTGGCCGGCGCGCCTCTCGCGCGGGCCGACGACGTGGGCCCGCGTCCGGGGCGCAGCCTGGACGGCCCCTGGCGCGTGATCGTCGATCCCTACGACAACGGCTTCTACGACTACCGCTACCAGCCCTACGACGCGCACGACCCGCCGTCGGGCGGCTACGCGCTCGACCGCCGGCCGGCCGCCCGCAGCGACCTGCTCGAATACGACTTCGACCGCAGCCCCACGCTCGACGTGCCCGGCGACTGGAACTCGCAGGACCCCAAGCTCCTCTACTACGAGGGCTCGGTCTGGTACCGCACGCGCTTCGACGCGGCTCCCCAGGCCGCCGGCGGCCGCTCCTTCCTCCGCTTCGGCGCCGCGAACTACGAGGCCCACGTCTACCTGAACGGGCGCAAGCTGGGCATACACGTGGGCGGCTTCACGCCCTTCAGCTTCGAGGTCACGGGCCGCCTGCGGCCGCGCGACAACTCGCTGGTGGTGCGCGTCGACAACCGCCGCCGCCGCGAGGGCGTGCCCACCCTCAACACCGACTGGTGGAACTACGGCGGCCTCACCCGCGAGGTGTCGCTGGTGGAGCTGCCGGCGCTGTTCGTGCGCGAGGCCATGGTGCAGCTGGGCGGCGACGGCGCCGCCTTCCGCGTGCGCGCGCGCCTCGACGGCGCGCCGCGCGGGCAGAAGGTCACGGTCTCCATCCCCGAGCTGCACGTGGAGGGCACGTTCGAGTCCGACGCCGAGGGCGGGGTGGAGGGCACCCTGGCCGCGCCCGCGTCCCTCGTGCGCTGGTCGCCGGAGAACCCGCGTCTCTACGACGTCACCGTGTCGGCCGGCGGCGACCGGCTGGACGACCGCGTCGGCTTCCGCACCATCGAGGCCAGGGACGGCCAGGTCCTGCTCAACGGGCGGCCGGTGTTCCTGCGCGGCATCTCCATCCACGAGGAGAACCCGCTGCGCGGCGGGCGCGCCCACTCCATGGAGGACGCCAAGCTGCTGCTGGGCTGGGCCCGCGAGCTGGGCTGCAACTTCGTGCGCCTGGCCCACTATCCGCACAGCGAGAACATGGCCCGCCTGGCCGATGCCATGGGCATCATGGTGTGGGAGGAGGTGCCCGTCTACTGGACCATCCAGTGGGAGAACGCGGACACGCTGGCCAACGCCCGCGGGCAGCTGGCCGAGCTGGTGCGGCGCGACCGCAACCGGGCCAGCGTCATCGTGTGGTCGGTGGCCAACGAGACGCCGGTGGGCGAGGTCCGCACCGCCTTCCTGAAGACGCTGATCGGCGACGCGCGCGCGCTCGACGGCACGCGCCTCGTCTCGGCGGCCATGGAGGTGCACGGCCTGGCCGGCGATCCCGACGCCAAGGTGGTGGACGATCCGCTGGGCGCCTTCACCGACCTGGCCAGCTTCAACGAATACGTCGGCTGGTACGACGGCCTGCCCGACAAGATCGGGCGCCTGAAGTGGACGATCAAGTCGGACAAGCCGGTGGTGGTGACCGAGTTCGGGGCCGACGCCGCCCAGGGATTCCACGCCGACGCGCTCACCCGCTTCAGCGAGGAGTACCAGGAGGCCGTCTACCGCGAGACGCTGGCCATGCTCCCGCACATCCCTCACCTCTCCGGCCTCACGCCCTGGATCCTGGCCGACTTCCGCTCGCCCCGGCGCCCGCTGCCGGTCATCCAGGAGGGCTGGAACCGCAAGGGCCTGGTCAGCCAGGGCGGCATCAAGAAGAAGGCCTTCGCCGTGCTGCAGGCCTTCTACGCCGCCCAGGCCGCGCGCGACGCGGCGCGGGCGCCCGCGCCATGATCCGCGGCCGCCTGCTGGCCGCCGCGCTCCTGGTCGTCGGCCTCCAGGCGCAGTGCTCGGGCGGCACGCCAGCCGCGCCCGCCTCCGCGCCGCCCGGCGCCACGCCCGGCACCGTCGAGGGCGGCGGCGTCCTCTTCATCGGCAACAGCCTCACGCAGGCCAACGACCTGCACCTGCGCGTGGCCGACGTGGCCCGCGACGCCGGCGTGACCCTCGACGTGGAGGCGGTGGTCGCGCCCGGCTTCAGCCTGGAGGACCACCTGGCCAGCGGCGCGGCCGCGGCCCGCATCGCCTCCCGCCGCTGGAGCGTGGTGGTGCTGCAGCAGGGCCCGTCCACGCTGCCCGAGAGCCGCGAGCTGCTGGTGCGCGACGCGCGGCGCTTCGCCCTTCTGTCCCGCGCGGCCGGCGCGCGCCCGGCCCTGCTGGTGGTGTGGCCGATCCCCGGGCAGCGGCAGGCGGACGTCAGCGCGTCCTACCGCGCGGCGGCGGCGGCCGTGGACGGCCTGGTGCTGCCGGCGGGCGAGGCCTGGCAGGCCGCGCTGGCCCGCGACCGCTCGCTGCGCCTCACCGTGGCCGACGGCTTCCATCCCACGCCGCTCGGGACCTACCTGGCCGCGCTCACCATCCACTGCGCGCTCAACGGCCGCCTGCCCCCGGCGTCCCTCGACGTGGAGCGCCAGCGCGCCGGCGTCGCGCTCACCGCCGCCCAGGACCAGATCCTGCGCGACGCGGCCTGCGCAGCCCGCTAGAAAGCGGTGCTACCGACCGCGGTCGATGACCACTCCAGTTTCTTTCTAGGGCGAGGGAGCGCTAAGCGAAGAACCCGTCCGGCGACGTCGAATGAGTGACGACCGCGCCGAGCGTTCGAGCGTGCGCTCCCATTCGCCTGGCCCACGGAGCGCCATTGCCCCGGCAGGCGAACACGCGGGCCTCTAGCCGCGCTTGAGGTCGCGGAACGAGGGGACCGGGGCCGGGCGGCCCAGCAGGTAGCCCTGCACCAGGTCGCAGCCCAGGTCGACCAGCACGTCGAGCTCGGCCTGGGTCTCCACTCCCTCGGCCACCACCGTGATGCGCAGCTCCTCGCAGAGCGCGATCATCGAGCGGATCAGCGAGCGCCGCACCGGCTCCGCGTCGAGTCCCCGCACCAGCGTCTGGTCCAGCTTGACCACGTCGGGCTCCAGGATCACGAAGCTGTTGAGGCCGGCGTAGCCGGCGCCCAGGTCGTCCACGGCCAGCCGGTAGCCCATGCCGCGCAGGTCCTTGATCTGGGCCCGCAGCTCCGGCGTGGCCTCCAGCGGCGCCCGCTCGGTCAGCTCCAGCACCACGGAGCTGGCGTGGGCCGAAAGCGGCTGGTCGGGCGCGTAGAGCGCGGGGTCGGCCAGGTCCAGCGGGTGGACGTTCACGAAGAGCGTGGCCGGCGCGTCCTGCCAGGGCCAGTTGCCGGTGATGCGCGCGCGGATGGTGCGGCTCAGGGCGGACAGGCGGTCGAGCTGCACGGCGGCGCCGAACAGCCGGCCGGGCTCGGCCAGCGTGGGGTCGTCGTTGCGGACCAGGGCC
>Ga0111538_10003277_pt1 | contig 22690 bp, 15 predicted proteins | sample SoiMethybrSBSTD1_FD_79669 | JGI IMG/M metagenome (GOLD analysis project Ga0111538, IMG submission 79669) | Bulk soil microbial communities from a Populus tree surrounding site in Tennessee, USA - Soil MetaG P. TD hybrid SBSTD1 (version 2)... | ecosystem: Environmental > Terrestrial > Soil >...
ACCGACTACGTCTTCGACGGCCGCATTCCCGCGCCGGGCGAGTACGTCGAGGCCGACGCGGTCGCGCCGCTGTCGGCCTACGGCCGCACCAAGCTCGCCGGCGAGCGCGCCGTGGCCGCGGCCGGCGGCCCGCACTGGATCGTGCGCACGCAGTGGCTCTACGGGCTGCGCGGCAAGAACTTCGTGGACACGATGCTGCGCCTGGCGGGCGAGCGCGAGTTCCTGGCGGTCGTCGACGACCAGGTCGGCAGCCCGACGAGCACGCACGACCTGGCGCCCGTGCTCTGGCGCGTGCTCCAGCGGCGCCCGCCGCCCGGCCTGTACCACGCCACGAACGCCGGGAGCTGCTCCTGGCACGACTTCGCGGCCGAGATCTTCCGTCAGGCCGGGATCCAGCTCGACCTGCGCCGCACGGACAGCCGCTCGCTCGCGCGGCCCGCGCCGCGGCCGGGGCGCTCGGTCCTCAGCAACGCCAAGCTCGTCGCGGCGCTGGGAGTGGGCCTGCCCCGCTGGGAGGACGCGCTCGCGCGCTACCTCGCGCGGCGCTCGACGGAGGTCGCGCGATGAGCGTGCTCGTCACCGGCGGCGCCGGCTTCATCGGCAGCAACTTCGTGCTGCGCTCGCGCCGGCTGCGGCCCGACGTGCCGCTCGTCGACGTCGACCTGCTCACCTACGCCGGCAACCTCGAGAACCTGGCCTCGCTCGAGGGCGACGGGGGCCACGTCTTCGTGCGCGCCGACGTGGCCGACCGCGCGGCGATGGAGGCCGTCTTCGCCGAGCACCGGCCCGAGGGCGTGATCCACTTCGCGGCCGAGAGCCACGTCGACCGCAGCATCCTCGACGCCACGCCCTTCGTCCGGAACAACGTGCTCGGCACGCAGATCCTGCTCGACCTGTCGCGCGCGCACGGCGTGCGGCGCTTCCTGCAGGTCTCGACCGACGAGGTCTACGGCACGCTGGGGCCGACCGGCGCCTTCCGCGAGGACACGCCGCTCGCGCCCAACAGCCCCTATGCCGCGAGCAAGGCCGCGGCCGACCTGCTCGTGCGCGCCGCGGTGCACACGCACAAGCTCGACGCGGTCATCACGCGCTGCAGCAACAACTACGGGCCCTTCCAGTTCCCCGAGAAGCTGATCCCGCTCATGATCGCCAACGCGCTCGAGGACAAGCCGCTGCCGGTCTACGGCGACGGCCTGCAGGTGCGCGACTGGCTGCACGTCGAGGACCACTGCGATGCGATCTGGACCGTCTACGAGCAGGCGCGGGCGGGCTCGATCTACAACATCGGCGGCAACAGCGAGCGCACGAACCTCGAGGTCGTCCGCCGGCTGCTCGCCGCGCTGGGCAAGGGCGAGGAGCTCATCCGCTACGTGGCCGACCGCCCCGGCCACGACCGCCGCTACGCGATGGACGCCTCGCGCCTGAAGGCCGACCTGGGCTGGAGCCCGGCCTGGCGCTTCGAGGAGGGCCTGGACGCGACCATCACCTGGTACCGCGAGCACCGCGGCTGGTGGGAGCGGGTTCGCTCGGGCGCCTACCGGGACTATTACGAGCGCCAGTACGGTCGAAGGCTCCCGGCCTGAGGCGAGGCTTTCCCTGCACCCCGGGCCCGGATCGGCCGATATCATCCCGAAGAGGCGCGGTCCGTCGAGACCGCCGGCCGACAGGATCCCGGAGCACGGAGCGAGAGGCATGAGGCTGTGTCGCGCGAGGTGGGCGATCGCGCTCCTGGCCGCCCTCGCGGGGACCGGCTGTCGGAGCAGCGACGACGCGCGGGTGCTCCAGGTCCTCAACCAGCGCGGCTTCGGCCGCCCGACCCAGGACGCCAACCGGCAGTACTACGTCGGCATCAACGACACGATCAACGTGCTGGCCCCGACCTACCCCGAGTACAGCGGGCAGACGGAGCGGGTGCGCATGGACGGCGTGATCACGCTGGCCGACGTGGGCGAGATCTACGTGAACGGACTGTCGCCCGACGAGGTCACGCAGGCGGTGCGCAAGGCCTACGACGCCTACCTGATCGACACGAGCGGCATCAACGTGCGGGTCACGGGCACGGGCAGCAAGAAGTACTACGTCGCGCAGCTGCCGCCGGCCTTCCCCCGGACGGTGCCCTTCCAGGGCGACGAGCTGCTCGTCGACGCGCTGATCCGGGCGCGCGTGGACGAGGGCCTGGTCGACACCGAGGAGATCCTCGTGATCCGCGGTGACCCGGAGAACCCGCTGGTCATCGTGTGCAACTACGAGGACATCGTCCAGGAGGGCCTGACGCGCGACAACATCCAGATCCGCGAGAACGACCTGATCTACATGACGCCGTCGGTCATCGGCTGGATCACCTACGGCGTCTACCTGCTCACGCTGCCGATCAAGCCGATCGCCAACCTCTTCTCGAGCGCCAACCAGATCGTGTCCATCGCCGACAGCTTCGGGCAGGGCAACTACTACGGCGGCTACGGCAACTACAACTACAACCAGCCCCACTACCAGAACCCCGGCTTCTGAGCGATGCCCGAGTACACCGACAGCTTCGGCCAGCCCGCGGACGCGCGCGAGACGATCCAGGAGATCCTGCGGGCCATCCGGCGCAACACGGTGCGCGTCGTGTTCACGACGCTCGTGTGCCTGATGGTCGGCTACGGCATCACGCTGATCTGGCCGAGCAAGTTCGAGTCGACGACGAAATTCCAGATGCGCGACCCGTCGATGGTCATCGGCGCGGTCGCGGTCGTGACGCGCGAGGACCTGAACGGCCTCTCCGAGTCCAAGAAGGTCGACGCGCTGCGCAGCGAGCTGCGCTCGCGCAAGCGCATCGAGGACGTCATGAACGTCCTCCAGTGGCCCGAGTGGCTCGAGACCGCCGGCAAGGAGAGCGACCGCCGCAACCTCGTGAAGAAGTTCGGCGACAACCTCAACGTCGAGATGGCCCGCGACGCGACCGGCGTGTACATGGTCGAGCAGAGCTTCAAGTGGACCTCGCCGCGCAAGGCCGCCGACTTCGTGAACCGGCTGCGCGACTCGTGGATCCAGCTCACGATGGAGGGCTTCAAGCAGAAGCTCGAGGACGACAGCGACACCCAGGAGGCCCTGCTGCGCCAGGCGCGCGACGAGCTGCTCGCCGCGCAGAACGACCTGATCAGCTACTCGAAGGAGAACGGGGCCGACCAGCTCATGTCGGCCGAGGCCTATCACTCGCAGATGGTCGAGTACCAGCTCGCGGAGATGCACGACAAGGCCGAGCTCGAGTCGAAGCTCAACGAGGTGCGGCGCCTGTCCGACGACCTGGCCGCCATCCCGCCCGAGCTCGAGATCACGCCGACCGTCGTGCCGCCCGCCTCGCTCTTCGCGCCCGACAGCGCCGAGGCCAAGGCCTGGTTCAAGCTGCAGGCGGCCAAGGCCGCGGTCGACGAGCTCTCGGTCAAGTACCTGCCGTCGCACCCGACGATGAAGAGCAAGCAGCGGGCCTACGAGGAGGCGCTCAAGGACGCGCAGTCGCTCGGCGTCTCGGGCGGCCTGACGGCCGCGCCGGCCGACCCGCCGCCGGGCAAGGAGATGGTCAAGAACCCCGACTACGTCGCCAAGGCCGAGCTGCTGCAGGCGGCGCGCGACCGGCAGTTCGAGCTCGAGCAGGCGCTCAAGGCCAATGCCGCCAGCCAGTCGGACGTGCGCTCGGCGCTCGAGCGCCTGCCCTCGGTCAACGTCGAGCTCGGCCGCCGCGGCAAGGAGATCGAGATCAAGCAGGAGCAGGTCGCCACGCAGGAGACGGAGATGGCGCCGCTGCGCCAGCGCCTCAACCGCATGCGGCAGCAGAGCTTCGGCAGCGACACGACCGGGCTGCAGGCGGGCGTCGGGCCCTTCGACATCCTCGAGACGGGTGTCGAGGCCGAGTATCCCGTGCTGCCCATCGGCGCGATCATCATGGCGCTCTCGCTCGTGCTCGGCGTCGCGCTGGGCGTGAGCGGCCCGATCCTGGCGGAGATGACGCGCAGCTCCTTCGGCACCGTCAAGGAGGTCAGCCGCACCCTCGGCGTGCCCGTGCTCGGCGCGGTCGACCTGATCCTCACGGCGCGCGACGTCCGGGCGCGGCTGGCGCAGCGCGTGCTGACCTACGCGACGATGGTGCTCGTGCTCGCCTCGCTGGCGACGGCGCTCTACATCTACCGGACGCACGAGTACGTGCTGCCCTCGGCCCTCCTGCGCACGATCCGCGACGTCAAGATGGCGCTGACCTGAGGGACGCCCTTGGATGTGCTCTTCGTCGCGCATCGGGCGCCCTTCCCCCCGGACAAGGGTGATCGGCTGCGCGCCTTCCACCTGCTGCGCGGCCTCGCCGCCCTCGGGCCGGTCGACCTCGTGGCGCCCGCCGACAGCGAGGAGGAGGCCGCCGCGGCGCGCGCGGGGCTGGCGGGCCTGTGCCGCGAGGTGCACGTCGAGGCGCGGCGGCGCCCGGCGGCGCGGCTGCGCATGGCGGCCGCGCTCGTGGGCGGCGGCAGCCTGACGCTGGCCTGGATGCGCGACGCGCGGCTGCGACGCGCGGTCGACGAGCTGCTCGCGCGCCGGCGCTACGACCTGTGCTTCGGCTTCTCGTCGGGCTGCGCCGAGCTGTGGAGCCGCACCGAGGGCCGCCGGCGCATCTTCGATCTCTGCGATCTCGACGCGCTGAAGTGGGAGGCGCTCGCGCGGCGCGGCGGGGGACTGCGCGGGCGGGTGTGGGGGCTCGAGGCGCGCCGGCTGCTGCCGATCGAGCTGGGCCTGGCGGCGGGCAGCCAGCTCGTGCTCCTGAGCACGCCGCGCGAGGAGGCCGACCTGCGTGCGCGCGGCGGTCGCCCGGCGGCCAGCGCGGTGCTCCCGCACGGCACCGACGGGCGGCGCTTCGACGGGCTGCCGCCGGCCGGCGCCGCCGAGCCGGTCATCGGCTTCCTCGGGCAGATGGACTACGCGCCCAACGTCGAGGCGGCCCTCGTGCTCGCCCGCCAGGTGCTGCCCCTCGTCCTGTCGCGCTGCCCGCAGGCGCGGCTGCGGCTCCTCGGGCGCCAGCCGGCGCGCGCGGTGGCCGCGCTCCACGACCCGCCGCGCGTCGAGGTCACCGGCGCCATCGACGACGTGCCCGCCGAGCTCGGGCGGCTGGCGGTCTTCGCGGCGCCGCTCGAGAGCGGCCGCGGCCTGGCGAGCAAGCTCCTCGAGGCCCTGGCCGCCGCGCGCCCGCTCGTGCTCTCGAGCTGGGCGGCGGGCAGCCTGAGCGGCGAGCCCGGCCGCACCTACCTCGTCGCCGACGGCCCGCAGGCCACCGCCGAGGCCGTGGCCGGCCTGCTCGCCGACCCCGCGCGCCGCGACGCGCTCGGGCGCGCCGGCCAGGACTGGGTGCTGCGGCACCACGACTGGGACGCGCTGCTGGCCCGGCTGCAGCAGCTCGCGCGCGAGGCCGCGCATGCGTGACCTCGTCGTCTTCACCCTCTTCGTCGCGGTCCTGCCGATGTGCTTCTTCCGGCCCTGGATCGGCCTCATGGTCTTCACCTGGCTGGCCTACAACCGCACGCAGGACCTGACCTGGGGCTTCACGCGCTCGCTGCCGCTCAGCCAGGTCGTGGCCATGGCGATGATCTCGGGCTGGGTGATCTGGGAGTTCCGGCCGCTCGTCCGCCGGGATGCGCGGCTGTGGGCGATGATCGTGCTGCTCGCGATCGTGGGCGTCTCGATCTTCGCCAACACGCTGCGCTGGGACTTCCAGGGCAGCCGCTACCAGGACCTGATCAAGATCATCTTCGTGGCGCTGCTCACGTCGGCGCTCTGCGTCGACCGCACGCGCCTGCGGCAGGCGATGTTCGTGGTCGCGCTGGCGCTCGGCTTCTACGGCGTGAAGAACGCCGTCTGGTTCCTGCTCGGCCAGGGCACCGGCAACGGCCCGGGCGGCATGCTCAAGGACAACAACGACTTCGCGCTCGCGATGGTCATGAACCTGCCGCTGCTCTGGTACCTGGGCGACGACCTGCAGCACCTGCGCCGCGGCATCCTGGCGCGCCGCGCGCTGCGCGTGGCCTTCTTCATGACGATGCTCACGATCATGTCGACCGGCTCGCGCGGCGGCTTCCTGGCGATGGGCATCACCGTGATGATGATGGCGCTCAAGACCCGCTACAAGGTGCCCGCGATCGTGGGCATGGGCCTGCTCGGCCTGATCGGCCTCATGCTCGCGCCGAGCGACTACATCGCGCGACTGCACTCGATCACTTCGGCCAACGACGAGTCGATCCAGGGGCGCTTCGTGTCCTGGCAGGTGGCGTCCAACATGATCAAGGACAAGCCGCTGCTCGGCATCGGCTTCAAGAACATGGTCTTCGACTACCAGCGCTACCTCGTCGGCGTGAAGATCCCGGGGAACCTCGAGGTCGTCCCGAGCCGCGTGGCGCACAACTCCTACCTGCAGGTGTGGGCCGAGTCGGGCACCTTCGCCTTCATCGTCTTCCTGTTCATGATCTTCTCGACGATCCGGCTGGCCCGGAAGCTGGCGAAGCGCACGCGGGGCACGGTCGACGCCTGGGTCATCCCCTACGCCAACGCCCTCGAGTGCAGCTTCTACGGCTACCTGACCGGGGCGCTGTTCCTCAACCGGGCGCACTTCGACCTGCTCTACCAGCTCGTCGCCATCTGCACGACGCTGCCGCTCGTGGTCGTGGTCGACCGGGTGCGGCAGGCGCGCGAGGACGCCGCGCGCCGGCGCGGCCCCAAGCCCGCGCGCCGCGTCTCGATCGGCACCGATCCGCTGGCGGGGTCGCGCGCGTGACGCGAGCGACGCGCGTCGCGCTGGTGATTCCCGACCTGCGCGTGGGCGGGCTCCAGGCGCTGGCCGTGCGCCTCGCGCTGGCCCTCGACCGCGCCGAGTGGCTGCCGTCGGTCTACACCTTCGACGGCGAGGGCCCGCTGGCCGGCGAGCTCGACGGGGCCGGGCTGCCGCACCACCTGCTGCCGCGCCGGCCGGGCGTCGACCGGGCGCACGCCGGGAAGCTGGCGGCGGCCTTCCGGCGCGACGGCATCGGCCTCGTGCACTGCCACAACATCACCGCGCTGTTCCACGGCGCGCGCGCGGCGGCGCAGGCCGGCGCGCTGCCCGTGCTCTACACCGAGCACGACCGCGACCTGCCGGCGCCCTGGCGGCAGCGGCTGATCCATCGCTGGCTGGCGCGCCGCGTCTCGGCGGCGGTGGCGGTCTCGGCGCGCCTGGCGCAGCAGCTCAACCGCACCGAGGGCTTCGCGGCGGACGAGCTCGTCAACGGCGTGCCCGACCCGGCGCGCGCGTGTGCGCTGACCCGCGAGCAGGCGCGCGCCGAGCTGGACTGGCCGCCCGCCCCCGCGCTGCTCGCGGTGGGGAGCCTGACGCCGGTCAAGAACCACGCGCTGCTGCTGACCGCGCTGCCCGCGCTGCTCGCGCGCGTGCCCGACGCGCGGCTCTACGTCGCCGGCGACGGCGAGCTGCGGCAGCCGCTGGCCGCCGCGGCGCGCGCGCTGCCGCCCGGCGCCGTGGTCTGGCTCGGCGAGCGCGATGACGTTCCGCGCCTGCTCGCGGCCTGCGACCTGTTCGTGCTGAGCAGCCGCAGCGAGGGCCTGCCGCTCAGCCTCATCGAGGCCCACGGCGCCGGCCGCGCCAGCCTGGCCTTCGACGTCGGCGGCGTGGGCGAGGTGCTCGTCGACGGAGTGACCGGCCGCCTCGCGCCGGCCGGCGACGGCGCCGCGCTGGCCGCGGCCGCGGCCGAGCTGCTGCTCGACGCGCCCGCGCGCGCCGCCTGCGAGCGCGCCGCGCGCCGCCGCTACGAGGAGTGCTTCACGCTCGAGCGCATGGTCGGCCGCTACGTGGCCCTGTACCGGACGCTGCGTGACCGGAGGGCCGCCTAGATGTGCGGCATCTGCGGCCTCGCCGCGCGGCCCGGCGCGCCGGCTCCCGACGGGGCCGTGCTGCGTCGCATGAACGCCTCGATCGCCCACCGCGGGCCCGACGCCGACGGCTTCTGGGAGGACGGCGGCGTCGCGCTCGGTCAGCGCCGGCTCTCGATCATCGACGTCGCCGGCGGCGACAACCCGCTCCACGACCGCGACCGCCGCCTGTCGCTCATGTACAACGGCGAGGTCTACAACCACCTCGCGCTGCGGCGCGAGCTCGAGGCCGCGGGCCATCGTCCGCTGAGCGGGAGCGATGGCGAGGTCGTCCTGCACGGCTACCGCCAGTGGGGCCTGACCGGGATGCTGTCGCGGCTGCGCGGCATGTACGCCTTCGCGCTGCACGACCGCGACACGGGCGAGCTGCACCTCGCGCGCGACCCGCTGGGCATCAAGCCGCTGCACCTCGCGCTGACTCCGCAGGGGCTGGTCTTCGGCAGCGAGGTCAAGGCCGTCCTCGCCGGGCTGGGCGCGCGCCCGCGGCTCGACCCGCGCGCGCTGTTCCAGTGCGCGACGCTGGGCTTCGTGCTCGCGCCGCGCACGATCTGGCAGGGCGTCGAGAGCCTGCCGCCCGGCGGCTGGGCCACCTGGAGGTCGGGCGAGCTGCGTCGCGGCCGGCACTTCGAGCTGCGCTGGGAGCCGGGCCGGGAGACCGCCGACCCCGAGGCGCTCTGGGCGCGGCTGACGGACTCGGTGAGCAGCCACCTCATGAGCGAGGTGCCGCTGGGCGCCTTCCTGTCGGGCGGGATCGACAGCTCGGCGGTCGTGGCCGCGATGGCCGGCGCGCCGGGCGCGGGCGCCCGCGGCGGCCCCGGCGTCGACGCGATCTGCGTCGGCATCCCGGCCGGCGGTCTCGACGAGCGTCCCTTCGCGCGCACGGTGGCCTCGGAGCTCGGCGTGCGGCTGCACGAGGAGCTGGCCGAGGCCGACGTGGCCGAGCTGCTGCCGCGCCTCGTCGCGCACCTCGACGCGCCCTTCGCCGACACCTCGGCCGCGCCGACCTGGCTGCTGTGCGCGGCGGCGCGGCGGCACGTCACCGTGGCGCTCTCGGGCGACGGCGGCGACGAGAACTTCGCCGGCTACCGCCGCACCCGCTACGACGTGCTCGAGCAGCGCTGGCGCGCGCGTCTGCCGGCGGGGCTGCGCCGCGGCGTGCTGGGCCCGCTCGGGCGCGCCTGGCCGGCGGGGCCGGGCGTCCCGCGGCCGCTGCGGGCGGGCACGCTGCTGGGCAACCTGGCCGAGGACTGGCTGGGCGCCTACGTGACGAGCATGGCGCGCGTGCGCGAGTCGACGGCGCGCGAGCTGCTGCGCCCCGGCCTCGTCGATGCCGCGCCGCTGCGCGACGACTTCGGGCCCGCGGCCTCGCGCTGCGAGGGTCTCGACCCGCTGCACCGCGTGCTGGCGATGGACTTCGCCACCTGGCTGCCCGACGACATGCTGGTCAAGGTCGACCGCATGTCGATGGCGCACGGCCTCGAGGTGCGCGTGCCGCTGCTCGACACGGGCTTCGTGAGCTGGGCCGCGGGCCTGCCGGCCGAGGCGCGGCTCGTGCACGGGCAGGGCAAGGTCCTGCTGCGGCGCGCGCTGGCGACCCGCGTGCCGGCCGCCGTGCTCGAGCGGCGCAAGCAGGGCTTCCACCTGCCGGTGGGCCAGTGGCTGCGCGCCGAGCTGCGTCCGCGGCTCGACGCGGTGCTCGCCGACGCCGCGGGGCCGGCCTTCGAGTGGCTGGTTCCCGAGCGCTGCGCCGCGCTGGCGGCCGAGCACGCGGCAGGACGCGCCGACCGCAGCACCGAGCTGTGGTTCCTGCTCGTGCTCGACACCTTCCTGCGGCTGCCCGCGGCGTGAGGCTGCTCGTGTACACCACGCTCTGGCCGAACCCCAAGCAGCCGCACCACGGGATCTTCGTGCGCGAGCGCATGCGGCTCTACGGCCTGCGGCACCACGCGCCGCTGTGCGTCGTGGCACCGGTGCCGCTCGCGCCGCCCGTGGGACCCGAGCGCTGGCGCGTCTGGTCGGGGCTGCCCGAGCAGGAGCAGCAGGACGAGGTGCGCGTGACGCACCCGCGCTTCTTCAGCCCGCCGCTGCTGCCCGATCGCGTGCGCGCCGGTTGCCTGGCCTCGGGCTCGCGCCGGCGCCTGCTCGACGAGGCGCTGCGCTTCGAGCCCACGGTGCTCGACGCGCACTACGCCTGGCCCGACGGCGTGGCCGCGCACCGGCTGCGCCCGCTGCTCGAGCGGCAGCTCCAGCGCCGGCTCCCGCTCGTCATCACGGCGCGCGGCACGGATCTCAACCTGGCGCCCTCGCTGCCCGGCGTGCGCGAGCAGCTCGCCGCCGCGCTGCGCGGGGCCGATCACGTCGTCTGCGTGGCCGACGCGCTGCGCGCGGTGGCGCTCGAGCTCGGCGTGGCGCCCGCGCGCGCGACGACGCTGCGCAACGGCGTCGACCTGGAGCGTTTCCGGCCGGGCGACGGCGGCGCGGAGCGCGCCGCCCTGGGCCTGCCCGCCGACGGCGCGCTCCTGCTCTGCGTGGGTCACCTCATCGAGCGCAAGGGACAGCACCTGCTGCTCGAGGCCCTCGCGCGGCGGGCCGCGGCGGGCGACGCCCGCGGCCAGCTCGTGCTCGTCGGCGCCGGCCCGGCGCGCGGCGCGCTGGCGGCCCGGGCGCAGCGGCTGGGGCTCGGGCCCCGGGTCCGCTTCGCCGGCGCCGTCGCGCCCGACGCGCTGCCGCGGTGGTACCGCGCGGCCGACGCCCTCGTGCTGCCGAGCCTGCGCGAGGGCTGGCCCAACGTCGTGCTCGAGGCGCTGGCCTGCGGCACGCCGGTGCTGGCCACGAAGGTCTGGGGCACGCCCGAGATCCTGACCGGCTGCGCGGCCGCGGCGCTCGTCGATCCGACCGTCGAGGGCCTGGCCGCCGGCCTCGAGAAGCTGCCGCGCCTCGACCGCGCCGCCGCGCGCCCGTGGGCCGAGCGCCACGGCTGGGAGCCGACGCTCGACGGGATGCAGGCGATCTACTCCCGGGTCTGCGCCGGGTGAAGATCCTCTATCACCAGCGCACGAAGTCGCGCGACGGGCAGAGCGTGCACATCCGCGCGCTCATCGCCGCGCTGCGGGCGCGCGGCCACACGGTCGAGGAGTGGGCCCTGAGCCCGGGCGAGGACGGCGCGATGGGCAGCGAGGGCGGCGCCGCGGGACGGTTGCTGTCGCGGGCGCCGCGCGCGCTCTACGAGCTGGGCGAGCACGCCTATGGCCCGCTCGCCGCGCCGCGCCTGGCGGCCGCGGGCCGCCGCCTCGGCGCCGACCTCGTCTACGAGCGCTACGCGCTCGGCAACACCGCGGGGCTGCGCGCCGCGCGGCGCCTGGGCGTGCCGCTGCTGCTCGAGGTCAACTCGCCGCTCGCGCGCGAGCGCGCCGAGCACGAGACGCTCGTCTTCCGACGCTGGGCCGCGCACTCCGAGCGCCGGCTGCTCCAGCAGGCCGACCGCGTGCTGTGCGTCACGCGCGTGCTGGCCGACCTCATCGTCGAGGCCGGGGCGCCGCGGCCGCACGTGGCGGTCGTGCGCAACGGCGCCGACCTCGCGCGCTACCCTTCGCCCGTCTTCCGCGGCAGCGAGGCGGTGGTCATCGGCTTCGTGGGCTTCGTGCGCGCCTGGCACCGCGTCGAGGACCTCGTCGAGGCCCTCGCCGCGCCCGGGATGCCGGTCGGCGCGCGCCTGCTCGTCGTCGGCGACGGCCCGGCCAGGGGCCACATCGAGGCCCGCGCGCAGCGCCTCGGCGTGGCCGGGCGCGTGACCGTGACCGGCGCGGTCGCGCACGAGCAGGTGCCGGCCCTCGTCGCGAGCATGGACATCTGCGTGCAGCCGGCGGCCACGCCCTGGGCCGCGCCGCTCAAGCTGCCCGAGTACATGGCGGCGGCGCGGGCGGTCGTCGCGCCCGACCAGGAGAACCTGCGCGAGGTGCTCACGCACGGGCGCGACGCGCTGCTCTTCCCGCCCGGCTCGACCGCGGGGCTGCACGAGGCGCTCGTGCGCCTCGCGCGCGACGGCGCGCTGCGCGAGCGCCTGGGGCAGCAGGCGCGCGCGACCGTCGAGCGCGAGAGGCTGACCTGGGACGGCGCGGCCGAGCGCGTCGAGGCCATCGCGGCGACCTGCCTGGGCAAGCGGCGATGAGCGCCGTCCGCCACGGCCTGTCCTTCGACGTCGAGGAGGCCTTCCACGCGCTCAACCTGTGGGGCGCGGTGCCGCCCGAGACCTGGGGCGCCCAGACGCCGCGCGTCGAGGGCGTCGTCGAGCGGCTGCTCGAGCGCCTCGACGCGTCGGGCGTGCGCGCGACCTTCTTCGTGCTCGGGCTCGTCGCCGAGCGCACGCCGGGGGTGGTGCGCCGCATCGTCGCGGCCGGGCACGAGCTCGCCAGCCACGGCCACGGCCACCGCATGGCGGGCGAGCTGGGCCCGGCCGACTTCGAGCAGGACGTGCGGCGCGCGCGGTCGCTGCTGCAGGACCTGTCGGGCCGGCCGGTCGAGGGCTTCCGCGCCTCGACCTTCGGCATCGGCAGGAGCACGCGCTGGGCGCTGCCGCTGCTCGCCGCGGCCGGGCACGTCTGGGACAGCAGCGTCTTCCCCGTGCGGCACGACCGCTACGGCGACGTCGGCTTCCCGCCGCACCCCGTGCACCTCGACCTGCCCGGCGGCGCGACGCTGCGCGAGTATCCGCTGCTCACGCGGCCGGCCTTCGGGCGGCGCTGGCCGGCGGCGGGCGGCGGCTACCTGCGGCTGCTGCCCTTCGGGCTCGTCGACGGCGCGCTGCGCGTCGCCGAGCGCGAGGGCCAGGCCGGCGTCGTCTACCTGCACCCCTGGGAGCTCGATCCGGGCCAGCCGCGCCACGACCTGGGCGGCCTGCGCACGCTGCGCCACTACCACGGGATCGAGCGCGTCGAGGGGCGCCTGCTGCGGCTCCTCGAGCGCCACCGCTTCGGCCCCGTGGGCGAGATCGCGATCGACGCGTCGGCGCGCTTCGCGCCGCTCGCGGCCGCCGCCGGCTGAGACGCGCGCCCCGGCGCTCAGTTCGGGGGTGAGGGCGCGCCGGCCGTGCTCGCGGCGGCCGCGGGCGGGCTCTCGGCGGGCGCGGCGCCGGCGTCGGCACCGGCAGCAGGCGCCTCGCCCCCGGCGGGCGGCGCGTCGGCGGGCACCGCGAGACGCTCCTCGCGCAGCCACTGCGCACGCGGGCGGCGCGGGTCGTCGGGCGGCAGCTTCTGCAGCACCTGGTCGTAGAGCTGCCGCGCCACGTCGTCGACGCCGCCGGCGTAGGCGATGCGCGCGACCGTGAGATAGGTGTCGGCCGAGATGAGCGGGCTGCGCGCGGCGTTGAAGAACTGGTTGAGCGCCTCCTTGATGTGGCCGTGCAGGTAGGCCTCCGCCGCCAGGATCTCGGCCGCCTCGATGGGCATGCTGCCCGGATAGGTGCGGCGCACGACGTCGGCCGCCTTGTCGGGCTGGCCCAGGCGCTGGAAGTGGAGCTGCGCGAGCGTGAGGCCCGCGTCGCGGTCGTACTGGTCGACGAAGGTGAGCAGGTCGAGGTAGCGGCGCGCCGTGTCGAGGTTGTTCTGGTCGAGCTCGAGCTGCGCCAGCTCGCGATAGACCGAGAGCGAGCCGGGGTCCGCGCCCAGCGCGTGGCGCAGCAGCGCGCGCGCCTGGGCCGGCTGGTCCCCCAGGCGCGCGGCCCGCGCGATGCGCACGAGCGCCATCGGCAGCCCGGGCGCGTCGACCGGGATCGTGCCCGCCTCGAGCCGGGCCAGCAGGCCGTCGAGCACGGCCTGCAGCTCCTCGGGATGGCCGCGCTCGAGCCGCACGAGGACCTCGGTGGACGCGAACTGCTCGGGGAAGGCGGCCTCGATCTCGCGCGCCTGCTCCTGGCCGAGCGGCGGCACGACCGGCATCGCGAGCAGGGCCTCGGCGCAGGTCGTGGCGAGCTCGCGGTCGTCGGCGTGCTGGGCGCGGGCCTTGCGGATGGCCGGGACGACGAGCTCGCCCTGCTTGAGCTCGGCGAGCACGGCGATCATCCCGCGCTGCGCGGGCAGGTCGTCGGGCGCCGCCTCGAGCACGCGCGAGTAGACCGTGGCGGCCTGGTCGGGCAGCTTCCAGGAGGCGAGCGCGTCGCCGAGCACGCGCAGCGCCTGGAGGTCGTTGCCGAAGTGGAGCGCGCTCGCCGTGGCCCAGTCCGTGTGCCCCGCGTCGTGGCAGGCCTGCAGGAACTGAGCGAGGTCCTCGTAGGAGAGCGGCTGGTGCGCGAGCAGCGGCTGGAGGTGGCGCAGCGCGTCGTGCGGCTCGCCCGCGGCCAGCGCGGCGCGCGCGAGCACGCGATGCGGCAGCGAGAGTCCCGGCGACTCGATCAGGAGCTGCTCGGCCAGCGCGGTCGCCTCGCGCGTCCAGAACTCGCGCCCCTCGAGGAGCGCGAGGAACAGCAGGTCGCGCCCCAGGCGGCGCGCGGCGGGCCGGTCGGTCTGCGCGAGGGTCAGCACGGCGCCGACGTCCTCGGCGACGGCCGGCCAGGCCGTCTCGGGGTGCTCGACGGCGCCCGCGGGCCGCACGTCGTCGAGCCGGCCCAGCGCGGGCAGGATGCGCAGCAGCGCGTCGAGGAGCTGGAGCGAGTACTCGGGCCGCCCGACGCCGACGCCGAGCTCGATGAGCGGGTCGACGAGCCGGCTGTCGGTGAGCGCCGGCTCGCCCTCGAGCGCGTTCGCGAGCATGAGGCAGAACTGCGCCGTCTTGGTGTGCTCGGAGGCCGACGGGTCGAGCCGCAGCGGGTGCGCCAGCTCGTCCTGCCGCCGCAGCAGGCCGAGCAGGAGGAAGCGGTCGATGAGCGCGTCCTCGTCGTCGAGCTCGGCCAGCAGCGCGTCGGCGCGGTCGAAGTCGCCCTGCTGCTTGAGCGCGTCGGCCACGGTGCGCAGCACCGGCCGGGCCGAGGGCAGCGCGGTGATCTCGGGCGTGAACAGCTCGACCAGGTCCTCCATGCGCCCCGCGCCCGCGAGGCGCTGCGCGATCTCCTCGAGCTGGTCGGGCAGCAGCTCGGGCAGCAGCGGGCGGATGGCCTCGATGGCCTCGTCGACGAGGCCGGTCTGGCCGAGCGCGAGGCCGAGGTCGAGCGCCAGCAGCGAGTTCGCCAACGTGTGGCCGTCACGGGTGAGCAGGTTCGCGAGGATCGCCTGGGCCTGGTCGAGGTGGCCCTGCGCGAGCTGGGCCCGCGCCGCGAGGACGAGCACGTCGGGACGGTCGCCGAGCTTGGTCCAGCGCGCGATGCGCTCGACGAGCTTGACCGCCTCGTCGGCCTTGCCCTCCTCGATGAGCCGCAGGCCGTGCCGCGAGACGCCCACGCCGAGCGGGTCGTCGAGGATCATGCGGTCGAGCAGGTTGGCCGCCTCCTGGCGGCGGCCGAGCGCGCGGTTGGTGCGCATGGCGAGGTCGAGGGCCTCGACGTCGTCGGGGACCTTGGCCAGGAGCTCCTCGAACTTCTGCAGGGCCGACTCGTAGAGCCCGGCGCGCACGAGCAGCAGCCCGAGGCGGAAGCGCAGCTCCTGCGCCTCGGGGTACTCCTCGAGGAGCTTGCGCATCTCGGTCAGGGCCTTCTCCATGTCGCCGTTGGCGACGAGCTCGTCGACGATCGCGAGCGAGAAGGCCGGGTCGCCGACGACGTAGAGCGGGTCGGCGGGCTTGGGCAGCAGGTCGTCGGACTTCGTCAGGCCGAGGAGCTTGAACTCCTCGACCGTGGCCTCCGTGCGGTTCTCGGTCGAGCGCAGGTACTCCGAGACCTTGAAGTGCGCCCGCGCAGCCAGCGAGACGTTGTGGCGGCGCAGCGTGATGCGGTCGGCGACGTCCATCCACAGCAGGAAGTCGGCGTGGTCGCGCCGGCCGCGCATGAGCAGAGCGAAGGCGTCGCGGCGCGCGCCCTCGAGGTCGTCGGCGGCCAGGCTGAGCTCGGCGTGCAGCCGCAGCGCCTCGGCGTCGTCGGGCACCTGGGCGAGCAGCGCGTCGAGCGCCTGGCCGGCCCGGCTGTCGCCGATCTCGCTGAAGAGCTGGTAGTCGAGCATCGCGATCTCGCGCCGGCGGTCGGGCCAGGCGCGCAGGCTGGGCGGCGTGAAGGTCTCGGTGCCCAGGGCCACGGCGTTGAAGGGCTCGGCGATCTCGAGGCGGGCCTCGTCGCGCCGGCCCGTCGCGGCCTGCGCCGCCGCCTTGGCCCAGTGGAGCACCAGGTCGTCGTAGGTCTCGAGGTCGGCGTCGACGTGGCTGAGGATCCAGTCCCACTGCTGCGCCTTGACACGCAGGGCGTACTCCGCCCAGCCGAGGTGGTAGGGGATGCGGTCGGGAGCCTGCTCGATGTAGGCGTTCAGGATCAGCGCGTAGCGGTCGGCGGCCTGCGCGTCGTCGCCCATGGCGAGCGAGCAATTGGCCTGGACCTCGAGCAGGTCGCGCACCATGGCGAGCGGCAGGTTCTGCTCGCGCAGCGCCGTCGAGGCCTCGATGTGCGCGTCGTAGAGCAGCCCGGCGCGCTGGAGCACCTGGCAGTAGGCGCGCGCGATGGCCGCGTCGAACTCGCCCCACCGCGGGTAGAGCAGCAGCGCCTGGTAGGCGAGGCGGAAGCGGTCGCGCGCGTCGGACAGGCCGACCCGCACCTCGGCCCGCACGACGGCGTCGTTCGCCCCCAGCTCGTCGAGCAGCGGCTCCACGAGCGGATCGCGCCAGATGTCGCTGACGTACTCCTCGACGAGCTTCTCGCGCCGCACGTCGAGCATGCGCTTGTTCAGCGGGTCGATCTTGAGGCGCTCGAGCACCGCGCGCTGCGCGACCAGGCTGCCCTGGAGGTGGATCGTGCCGAGCTGCAGCGGCCGCAGCGGCGAGTCGGGCTGCAGCGCGATGACCTCCTCGCACAGCTTGACCGCGCCCTCGTAGTCGTCCGCCGCGGTCAGCATGAGCATGGCCTTGCTCTTGGCCGAGACCTTCTGCTTCGTGTCGTCGCTGCACTCGGCCGCCTTCTGGAAGCACTCCACCGACTTGAGCGGCGAGCGCAGGTCCTGCCAGGCGAGGGCGCTCTCGATCCAGGCCTCGTAGTCCTCGGGGACCTCGGCCAGCTGGTCGTCGAGCACGGCCAGCGCGCCCACGGGATCGGGCGCGACCCCGGCCTCGACGTCGCCGAGGCGCAGCTTGTGCGCGACCTCCACGAGATCGCGCTGGGCGAAGGCGCGCCAGGCGACGAGGACGGCGAGGCCGACCGCCGCGGCCGCGGCCACCCAGGGGATCGCCCGGCGGATGCGGCCGCGCCGGCCGCGCCCGTTCACGGGCGCGGCTCCAGCCGGCGCTCGCGCGGGAGCAACGCGTCGACCGTCAGGCTGCCGCGATCGCGCGCGCTGGCGCACAGGTCGCCGTGGTGGCGGCGGAAGGCGGCGCGCGCGGCGCTCAGGCTCAGGCCCGCGCTCAGGCCCAGCGCCTGGCGCGCCCACAGGGGCGTGAACAGGCGCTCGGCCGCGTCGCCCGGCAGCCGCGGCACGCGCGCCACCGCCGTGATGGCGAGGGTGTCGTCGTCGCGCGGCCCGGCGCGCACGCGCAGCGAGTCCGCCTCCTCGCCGGCCAGGAGCAGGTACTCCCAGACGTCCGCGAGCGCGCCGGTCAGCAGCGGCTGCTCGATGCGCACCGACTCGTCGCGGCAGCGGAGCTGGATGCGCCCCTTGAGGGCCGGCGTGCGGCCCATGACCGTCGTGGCCGCGTCCTTGACGAGCGCCGCGAGCCGCGCCGGGCCGGCCTGCACCGGCGGCCGCTCCGACGAGCCGCGCACGTCGCTGACCACGGCCTCGATGCGGCGGCTGGCCTGCGCGATCTGGTCGAGGTGCTCGCGCAGCGGGGCGCCGGCCTCGTCGGTCTCGAGCAGCTCGACCTGGAGCTGCAGCGCGGTCAGCGCGTTGCCGACCTCGTGCGAGAGCCCGGCGACGATGTCGGGCAGCACGGCGTCGGCGAGCGGTGCCTGCGCCGCGCGCGAGCACCAGGCGACGACGTCGGTCAGGTAGAAGGGCATCGTGAGCACGCCGTCGCACAGCGGCGGCGGCGGCGTGGACGGGCCGGTGAGCGCGAGCATGCGCGTGGCCGGCAGGCGACACCGCAGACGCCGGGCCTGGCCGGCGGCGCCGGCGTCTTCGGCGCGCAGGTCGAGCACGAGCGGCGCGCGCGCGTTCGCGAGGCAGGTCGTCTCGACCTCCTCGGCGGTGGTCGCGCAGGTCACCGCGCCCAGCGCCGCGCGCAGCGCCGAAACGAGCGCCGTGGCGGCCGGTCCGGGGCTGGGACAATAGGCGACCACGGTCATCCGGCTCATGTTAGCGCCCGAGAAGTTACGATGCTCCGGCCGGTTGCTTGCCTGGCGCTTGCACGATCCTTCAGGAGCTCGACCTCTCTTGGTGTCGTTGTCGGTGATCATCCCGGTCCACAACGAACAGGAGTCCATCGGCCCCCTGATGCGGGACCTGGAGGCGCAGCTCGACCGCATCCCCCAGGCCTCGGAGGTCGTCGTGGTCGACGACGGCAGCACCGACGGCACCGCCGCCGTGCTCGACCGGCTGCGGCTGGAGAGCTCGCGCCTGCGCGTGCTGCGGCTGCGGCGCAACTTCGGCCAGACCTCCGCCATGGCCGCGGGCTTCCACGCCGCGCGCGGCGACGTCTTCATCACCATGGACGGCGACGGGCAGAACGACCCGGCCGACATCCCCGGCCTGCTGGCCGACCTCGACCGGGGCTTCGACGTGATCAGCGGCTGGCGGGCCAGCCGCGCCGACAGCTACTGGAGCCGCACCCTGCCGAGCCAGACGGCGAACCGGATCCTGGCCGAGATCACCGGGGTCAACCTGCACGACTTCGGCTGCACGCTCAAGGCCTACCGGGCCTCCTTCATCCGGCGCGTCAACCTCTACGCCGACATGCACCGCTTCATCCCCGGGCTGGCCGCCGCGGTGGGGGCGCGCGTGGGCGAGCGCGTCGTCAACCACCGGCCGCGCCGCTTCGGGCGCAGCAAGTACGGCTTCGGCCGCACCTACAAGCTGCTCACCGACATGGTCGTGCTGCGGCTGCTCGTGCGCTTCGCGACCCAGCCGCTGCACTACTTCGGCCTGCTCGCCATCGGCACCTTCGCCCTCGCGATGGCGCTCATGTTCGTGGCCTTCGTCGACACCTCGTCGGTGCGGATCGTGAACTACTCCACGGTCGTCATGCCGCTCGTCGCCGTGCTCTGCATCTGCATGTCCTTCTACTTCCTGATGCTCGGCCTGCTGTGCGAGCTCGCCTTGAGGCACCTCCCGTCGCGCGGCGGGCTGCCCACCCCGATGGCCCGCCCCGGCGGAGCTCCATGAGGCCGGCGCCCGACCTCACGGCGGTGCTCGCGATCTCCGACGAGGTGCCCGACCTCGAGGAGATCCTGCGCCAGTACGGCGCCGAGTTCCGCGAGCGCGGGCTGGTCCACGAGTGGCTGATCGTGCTCGACGGCCTCTCCGAGCCCAAGGTCGCGCGCCTCAAGGCGCGCGTTCCGGGCGGCGAGCCCGTGCGCTTCCTGCACTTCAACCAGGCCTTCGGCGAGGAGCGCAGCCTGGCCTCCGGCTACCGCGAGGCGCGCGGACGCTTCGTGCTCGCGCTGCCCAGCTACCTGCAGCTCGACCCCGGCGACATCCACCTCGTGCTCTCGGCGCTCGAGAGCGACTACGACGTCGTCGTGGGCTGGCGCGTGCCGCGCGTCGACCCCTGGATGAACCGGCTGCAGTCGTGGACCTACAACCGCGTGATGAGCGCATTCACGGGCGTGCCGCTGCACGACTTGAACTGCGGGCTCGTCGGGATGCGGCGTCCGGTCATCGACGAGGTCCTCGTCGAGGGCAACGTCTCGCGCTTCCTGCCGATCCTCGCGCACCGGCAGGGTTTCCGCGTGGGCGAGGTGCGCGTGCGGCACCTGCGCGAGCGCGGGCGCCAGGGCTTCTTCGGCGTCGGCGTCTACGTGCGGCGCCTGCTCGACGTCGTGGCGCTGCTGTTCATCACGCGCTTCACGCGCAAGCCGCTGCGCTTCTTCGGCGCGGCGGGCGGCATCGCCGTGCTCGCGGGCCTGCTGCTCTGCGCCTACCTGCTGCTCGACGCCGCGCTCGGCTGGAGCCACGTCGGAAGCCTGCGGAACAGCACGGCGCTCGTCTTCGCGGTCACGCTCATCGTGATCGGCGTCAACACCTTCTCGATCGGCCTCGTGGCCGAGATCATCATCTTCACGACGGCGCGCAACACGCGTGAGTACACCGTCGAGCGCGAGCTGCCGCCGGGGCAGGGCCCGCACGCCGTGCCGCCGGTGCCGCCGCCGGCCGAGGCCCGCCCGTCCGACGAGGCGCCGCGGGCGGACGAGGGCGAGCGGCCGGGCGCGCGCGAACGCGAGCGCGACGAGGCGGAGCGCGGCGCACGCTCGTGAGGCGGCTGCTGCTGCTGGCCGTCCTGGCCGTGCTCGTGGTCGCGGGGTGGTGGCGGCTGCACGGCCTCTCGAGCTGGAGCCTGGACGGCGACGAGCTCTTCAGCCACTACGACGTGCGCGCGCTGCTCGCGGGCGGCGACTGGCCGCAGGGCGCGCGCAGCCACCCGCTGGGCTACGCGCTGATGGCCGCGAGCGTGGCCGTCTTCGGCGAGGGCGCGGCCGCGCTGCGCCTGCCCTCGGCGCTGGCCGGCCTGGCCGCCGTCGCGGCCCTGCTCCTGATGCGGCGCGACGCGCTGCCCGCGCCGCAGGCGCTCGTCGCCGGCGCGCTCGCGGCCTTGTCGCCCTGGCTCGTCTATCACGCGCAGGAGGCGCGCTTCTACGGCCCGCTCTTCCTGCTCGCGACGCTGGCGACGCTGTGGGCGCTGCCGGGGCCGGGACGGCGGCCGCTGCCGGCGGTCGTCGCGGCGGTGCTGGCCGCGCTCTGCCATCCCTCCGCGCTGCTCGTGCTGCCGGGGCTGGCGGTGCTGCTCTGCTCGGGCGGGGCGCCGCGCGCGCGCGTGCGCGCCACCCTCGCGGGTGTCGCCGTCGCGGCGGCGCTGGTCGCCGTGCTCGGCGGCCGCGCGCTCTACGACAACGTGCTCGCGGCCATCGTGCGCCGCGGCCACTCGGACTACGACGCGGCGCACTTCGTCGCCGGCCTGGGCTACAACCTCGGCCTGGGCACCGGAGCGCTGGTCCTCGCCGCGCTGCCGGCGCTGTGGAGCGCGCCGCGCCCCGGCGAGCGCGCGCTGCTGCTCCACGCCGTGCTGCCGCCCGCGCTGCTGCTCCTGCTGGGCCTGCTCGGCGTCAGCGTGCAGCAGCGCTACGCGCTCGTCGCCGTGCCGGCGGCGCTGCTCCTCGCGGGCCGCGGCCTGCTCGCCTGCGCGGATCGTCGCGCGGTCGTCGTGCCGCTCGCCGGGCTGGCCCTGCTCGCGCCGGTGCCCGAGCTGGCCGCCTACGCGGGTGGCGGCGACCGACACGACTTCCGCGCGGCGGCCGACTGGCTCGCGGCGCACGCGCAGCCCGACGACATCGTCGTGGCCGACGAGCACGCCATCGTCGACCTCTACCTGGCGTCGCGGCCGGGCTGGGAGCACCCGCTCCTCCACGAGGCTCCTCTGCCCGACAAATTCATGCGGCAGTTCCCCTCCGACCGGCGCGAGGTCTGGGTGCTCGTCAAGCGCAACCGGATGAGCGGCGCCTACGGCCGCGAGTTCACCGAGTGGGTGGGCCGCTGGTTCGAGCCCGTGGCCGAGGTCGGGCCGGACCGGCCGGCGCTGGCGCGGCACGACAACGTGCTCTCGATCTACAAGCGGCGCGAGCGCGAGCGCGGATGAGCGCCGTCGTCGAGCTCCTCGACCGCCGGCAGGTGCGGACGATCGACCGCTTCGTCCTGCAGCACCCGGGCGGCACGCCCTTCCACGAGTCGCGCTGGCTCGACCTCGTGCGCGCGAGCTTCGGCTTCGAGACGCGCACGCTCGTGGCCTGGCGCGACGGACTGGTCGTGGGCGTGCTGCCGCTGGCGCTCGTCACCGCGCCGATCACCGGGCGGCGGCTGGTCTCGGTGCCCTTCGGGGTCTACGGCGGCATCCTGGCGGCCGACGACGACGCGCTGACCGCGCTCGACCAGGGCGCGATGGTGCTCGCGCGCACGACCGACGCGCGCTTCCTCGAGCTGCGCTACCTGGGGCGCGGCCCGACGACGCACCAGTCGGTGGCGCTCCACGAGACGTACCGCGCCGACCTGCCCTCGTCGCCCGAGGGCGTGCTGCCGGGCATCCCGCGCAAGGCGCGCGCCGAGGTGCGCAAGGCCATCGACCGCCACGGCGTGCGGCTCGTGGAAGGCCGCGAGCTGCTCGACGAGTTCTACCGGCTCTACGTGCTCAACAAGCGCAGCCTGGGCTCGCCGGTCTTCGGGCCGCGCTACTTCCGCCGGCTGATCGAGCTCTACGGGCCGCGTGCCACGCTGCACGCCGTGGTGCAGGAGAGCCAGGTCCTCGCGGCCGTGCTCTCGCTCCAGACGCGCGACGTCCTCTACCCCTACTACTCCGGCGCCTTCCCCGGCGCCGACCGCCTGGGCGCCAACAACGCCATGTACGCGCTGCTCATGGAGGAGGCCGTGCGTCGCGGCTGCCGCGTGTTCGATTTCGGCCGCAGCCGCAAGAACTCGGGCGCGGCGGCCTTCAAGCGGCACATGGGCTTCTCGCCCGCGCCGCTCGACTACCAGTTCTACTTTCCGCGCGGCGGGCACCC
>Ga0111538_10003278_pt1 | contig 22683 bp, 40 predicted proteins | sample SoiMethybrSBSTD1_FD_79669 | JGI IMG/M metagenome (GOLD analysis project Ga0111538, IMG submission 79669) | Bulk soil microbial communities from a Populus tree surrounding site in Tennessee, USA - Soil MetaG P. TD hybrid SBSTD1 (version 2)... | ecosystem: Environmental > Terrestrial > Soil >...
ATCGTCCCCGGGCATCGGCGCATCATCGTAAAACCCCGATTGCGTCGCCAGGATGTTGTCAACATCGAAAATGTTGTCAGACATGACGACGCACCACCTGATTGCGCACCCCGACCGTCATGCCTCCAATCGCCTCGATGTTGTCGATGATGTTGTCGATTGTGCAAACGCATACGTGCGCCCTCATTGCCATCCATGCGTTCGCCTCCGCCATTTCGGCGTTGTCGTCAATCGTGAAAACGTGCCGTCCCTTGCCCATCGTGCCTCCGTTTCGTCGTTGTGTTTCAACGTATCAACCATTACGGCGTACATCAACCGAACGCAGGATTAAATTGATACGCGTTCAAACGGATACCTACCCCACGGAGTTGGTTGTAGGTTTCGAATGAACCTATCTATTGTTTGTAACAGGTAACCGTTTACCGCGGTGTCGGCCTGCGTTCAAACGGATAAGGTTGCGGCCTCAAGAGTCGGCGAACCCGCGTACGGGGGCACGTACGTTCGGCCTGTAAGGCCAGCCTTACAACCCCACCCAAAATGCCCCGTATGAGCTGGGCAGAGGTCTAGTAAACCCCGTATTAGAAGAAGAGAGGTCTAGTAACCTACCTAGACCTCTCAGTATCTGGCTAACGGGCGCCCATAGCCCGTGCCCGACCAGTTCGTGCCTTCCACCTGAACCTGACAACAGGACGACCAGGTGGACGATTCTCAACCTCATCCTCTACACGTTCTACATACCCGAGTTCAACGAGCGTAGAACAAATGTAGAGGAGAGCGCCGTAGTCAGCACCAGTAACCTCTTCAAGGTCAAGGTACGTAACCGGGTGACGTGCATTCTTCAATGCCGCGATCACAGTCGCCACGCGCTGCTCTGTCTTGCCACGGATTTCTACCACGTCACCCATTTCCTTGCACTCAACGTAGACGCGTTCTCGTGTCCTGTCAAGGAAGTAGAAGACTATAGGCCCCACCCAGTGCACTGTGGACCCCACCCAGTATGGGCCCCGCCTCGGTTCTTCGTGACCCTGCCTCATGCGAACCCCGCCTCAGTCAGATTCACACCCTGCCTTCCAACGCAACCACCTTTCCTGTGACCAAGTTGGGTTGGGTACAAAATTTATCTCCCTATAGAGATCAGGCCTGCCTAGCCCACGAGCAAAGAGATCATCAACGAGTTCCTCACCTACCCATTTCGCAGACCCGTCCAGAATATGCTTCAAGGTTTTATCTGCGACAGGTGTGCGTAGGCACAGCAGTTTGTTTCCCCCAAGAGTCTCATCTACAAACCTCTGTAGGTAAGGCGCAACATCCTCTGCCCTTGCAACGAGTGCCTGAGCAACCATGCCCGTCCTCCCGTTCACACTCCCTCTCCCTCTCTCCTGCAAATCCCCTTCCCTAGTGTCCACTACTGCACCTTCCCAATCGCTTTGTCCCTAGCCTACCAAGGGGGTTACCAAGAGGGCTCTTACAGAGCCCCTTGGAATAACCACCCATTGGTAGGGTGCGACACGGGACCCTCTCAACGTTAGTAGGGCCTGATTGGTAGGGTAGTAGGGTCTAACGACGCACCGCATTTTCAATCGCAAGAGCAATTTCTGCAGCCTCAGTGAAGGCCTCCTGTGTTACACCCAAGACAGGCACCTCGATTGAGTAATTCCTCTTGCCGTTCTTCATTTCCACAGTGACAGATCCCTGCCTCATGTGCTTATGAATCTGTGTCTCTGGATTTTCTTCATCCTGGTGCATTGGGGGTCCTTTCAACTTAAGTGTCTACTTGCCTTGCCACAGGTAGGGGTGTCCCTCGGGTGAAACTCCGTAGTGCATGTGAAGATGGCCTGCCTCGAGTTCACAGTGAATGTCCATGGCGGCGTTATAAGCTGGGCAGGTGCCTTTGTCTGCGTCTCCTGGATCTGGATCCTCGAACGTGGCCTTCACGCGTTCGCCTTGCCCGTTCTCGTACGTGTCACCGGGCCGCACTGTAAAGCGCTCTACAGCTCTCTCGTGCAGATCGCGGTCGGGATGGAATATACCTCCCGCCTTGATTCGATGCCTTACTGCGCCTGCTGTGACGGGATCTATCTCTTCAAGACGCCTGAGTGCGTGGTCATCCCCGGAAAATGCCTTCTTGATGAGCCTCTCCCTGTAGGCACGCTGTGTCTCAACGACAGTTGACTCACCTGGGTCAACATCGCGTGCCCTCGCCATGATGTTGAGGGCGAAATCGTCCATGATCTCAGATGCCTTGCGTGTGTCCTCAGGGTGTGCCTCTCTGTAGGACGCGAGGAGGCGCCCGATGTCTGCAGGGTCACGAAGACCTCTTCTGCTGTTGATTTCGCTCAACGATTGCCACCGCCCTCTCTTTGAGTTGTGCATCGACCTGGGTCCATTTGCCTTCTGCTATCTGCTTGACGAGCAGGAAGGCCTCAACGCCGTCTGCAAGGGAAATCGAGACAGGCATTTCATTCTCCTTGGGTTAGTCCTGCCCATTTCAGGATTAACTGCATTTGCCTGAGAGTGAGTTCTTCTGAGCGTTCATTGAGAATCTCTATAGGAACCTCCTGCAGTTCCTCATCTGAAAGTTCGTGCAGTTTCCTGTCCTCGTAGAAGCGCCAGTTCTCAAGATTCTTCATCGCTCTCTCCCTCTCTCAGTGTGTACGTCTTCGCCTTACCGTCACCGTTGTCCGTTTCTTCGACCTGACCTGCCTCAACGAGTTCCCTGATGTATTTGCGCACAGTTGTATCTGTCGCGCCCGTTTGAGAAACAAGAGAGGCAATCGTCGTGCATCCGTCCGAGATCGCATTAATCACTGCGTCCTTGTTCTTCTGCACGAGGTTCTGCACCTGGTTCACTTTGACTGAAATCTCTGTTGCGTCGATGAGGAGGTGAGGTTTCTCATCATCCTCAGAGATGTGGACCTTAGCATCGAAGGCCTCCCCAGTACCGAGGTAGCGCGGAATGTCGCGCCCATCGACGCCAATACGAACCCCGTCGTCAATCTTCTGAACGAACAGGCCAAGATCAACCTCTCCTCCATGACGTGAGGATCCGCGCACAGATTCCCACGTGAGCGTCTCTGTCTTATTCGCGTGGTGAACGACCCCGACAACGAGACCTGGGATTGCAAGTTGCATCCGCATGACCTGATCCCAGACAATCCCTGTCGCAGACGAGTCATTCTCATCGACGCCAGGCATCATCCTTTGCAGGGGATCGAAGAATACGACCTGAATCTCATGCTCACGGCAGAACGAGATGACGAAGTCGATTGTATCTGGTTCTGTGAACCTGATCCCGCGCCTGTGGTAGGTGTGGAAGTGTGACCAGGCTGCGTCGTCAAGATTCAAACGGGTGATCCTCTTCGCCCATGCCTGGGTTGACCCTTCCTCCTGAATCAGTAGAACATTCGCAGGCTGACTTGGTTGCCATTCGGGGCGGTTTAGGAAAGGGGTACAGGAGGTTAAGGAACGCGCGAGGTCGAGTTCGATGTAGGTCTTGTACGATTTCTGCGGCCCTGATAGCAGCACTTTGTCTGATGGCGCGATTAGCCCGGGCAATATCCACTGTGTCTCCTTTACAGCGAGGTCCATGATTGACTCTTTCGTCAGGGCGTCGTACTTGTGTTCGACGCGTTCTGTGCAGCGTTCAATCTGTCTCCTGAACGCCTCGACGTCTCCATCGCAGTAGCGAAGGAGCGAATTGAGGTCGTTGACGCCTGAGAAGTGAGAGACAATTTTCTCCAGGTAGACGACATTGACTCGAAAACCTGCAGATAGCGCCTGGCGAGTAACTCTGCTGCGAAATTCATCTCCAGCACGATCCATATCGCCGACAACTGTAACCTCTGATGCTCCGTAAGATCGCAGTTCCTCAAACATGCCTGGAGGAAATTCCGACGCAGCACCCTTTGTCGCGGCATACGCTTCAGGCATCTCGCAAAATCTTGCTGTTCCACAGTCAGACTCTCCCTCCGTGATCGTTATGTGGGACGGGAGTTCGTCTTCTGGGGACGGCCAGAGGGGAGGGGCATTCCACTCATCGGTCCCCGACCAAACGATCTCCTTGGGAGGACGGCGTATTTTCGCCACAGGAGGATCGTCGAATGTGAAGACGACCCCCGTCCCATTCTGGGCGACACCAAGTGCCTCCCATACCTCGAGGGGTACCTGCGTCTTTTCTACCCACCACGCAAGACCCTTCCCCTTCTTTGGTGGATTGTCTACCTCGCCCTTCGCTTTCCGTGCAGACGCTTTCCGGACACTTACTTTAGGCTCGTGTCCGTTCGACTCTCCTCCGTTAAGGCGCCATTCAACGATGTCTTTGAAGGTCGCCCCGCATTGAGGGGAGTGGCAGCGCGCTAGGTTGCGCTTGCCTACGATGTTTAGAGATAAACCTTTGTGCTGCGAGCCTTCGTCGTCGTGTATAGGGCACCACGCGGTCCAAGACGGTGATGCCCCTTCAACCCCAGAAAGGTACGGGATGATTTCAGTTTCAATGTCCCACTCGTCGAGTGGTCTATGTGCCACGTTCGCCCCTTCGCCTAGATTATGTGCGGGCGCCCTGTCGCCGTGAGACAGAACGTTCCATCGGCCGATGAACGTCAGGTGATCTAGGCCTGCACCTAGCACCCGCGGGACGATTGTAATGTGCGCGATCCTGCACCTGCAAGTTTAGAAGAAACCGCTCCAACCGCCTTCAATCCAGACAGTGAGGTCACCCCACGGAAGTTGGGTAAGGGTGGTTGATTTCCGGCATCTATGTGTCTAATGTTGTTGGTGAGTGGCGAACGAAGGAGGGAGGTGTCAATATGCCACGAGGACAGGAAGTAGCGAAGAAGGCCACGTTCGGCGTGGACGACAAGAGGGCGCAGTACGCGCGGCTCGTCGTTTTCAATCACGGCGTGAAGTCCAAGCTGATCGGCAAGGACAAGGACGTCAACTCGGCGACGAACGCGGAGATCGAGAAGGCTGCGAAGGATCTCGTCGGGGGCAACATGCTCGACGGGCCGGGCGGGATCGAGCAGATCCAGAGCCTCTCGAAGAAGGGATCCACGACTGGGAATCCGCTGACGGTTGCGTATGCCCAGGAGGTGCGCCCCTTCATCCGGCGTCTGCAGTTTTCAGACTCCTTCGGGCGCCGGTCGAAGCCCAGGGCGGAGAAGCCCGCGGCTGCGAAGAAGGAGTCGAAGAAGTCGGCTTCAAAGAAGGGCGGGAGAGCATCCCGGTCATCCGCGAAGCCGACTCCTGCCCCCTCGGAAGCGGAAGGTGCTCAGGTCGATGCCCCCTCCGATGCCGAAGGGCAGGAAGGAGAGCCTGCGGCCGCGTAGGCTCGACCCCCAGTGGGGTGGGTTTGTACTGCGCATGACCCCCGCAGTCGCCCACCCCACGATTTTGGTTGTAGGGGCGCGTGTCGCCGTTTACAATTGCATCAAACGACGAAGGAGGCACGTAATGCCAGTGATTGACAGAAACATGCTGGACGAGGCTCTTGAGGAACTCGACGAGGCGCAGACAGAGCAGGAGGCTGAGGATCGCCTTGAGAACCTGTTTGAGGCTCTCGGGTACCGCCCCCGCTCATTCAGGGAGGCAAACATTTTCGGCAACAGGGGCGTCTGCATCACCAACCAGGTTGGGGTCGAGTTTCGCCTGACGATTCATAAGGCACGGTGGTAATGGTGCACGAGGCATCGAAAGCACAGATCCTCGACGCTCTCGACCAGGCAGGCCTCGATGAAGAGGTTGTCCACTGGAATTACTCAGGGCGTGGGATGTACGGAGACACGTGTTTCGGCATCGTAGGGTACCTGCCAGACCTCATCAAGTTCATAGCGTCCTTTGCCTCATTCGGGGACGACTGGACCTGGCTTGAGGACGTCAAGGAAGACAACATGGGTCGCCAGATGATTTTCTACTGGCCTGGCGTGAAGGTCGAAGATGACGCTTCGTGACATCTACTGGCCCAAGCTCATCACCTGGGTCGCCATCATCATCGGTTGCTTTGTCGCGTGGTGGTTCATCCTGCAGGGCCTGTGGTGGGCTGCAGAGAAACTATGGGAGGTGATCTCCTGACCGATCCGGACACACTTGGAGAGATCATGGCGGATAGGCTGAGGAAGCAGTACAACAGGATCCGCAAGCTAGAGAACGCAATTCGCCAACATGCAGAGGGTCGTTGCAAGTGCAGGGGTCCACATGAGTGCATCTCTGCTTTACACAAGATTGTTCCATTGGACCCACGCCCGACTTTGGAACAGGCACACAAGAGGGCAAAGAAACAACGAAAGGAGAGAGGATGAAGAAGGCAATCTGCCTCATCATCGCACTTGGGTCACTCGTTCTTGCGGGGGTCGCCCAGGCTGCAACAATCGAGGGCACGAACGGGAACGACACCCTCAACGGCACGGTTCACGGCGAGCTCATCGTCGGCAAGGGTGGAAACGATCTCATCACCGGGTATGGGGGCGCAGACGTCGTCCGTGCCGGCGGTGGGTCGGACACGATCAAGGTCTACAACCCAGTCGTGGACGGAGGCAAGGACGATGGCCTCGACGCAGTGCGCTGCGGCCGGGATGAGAAGTGGGACTACGTGATCGCTGGCCTTCACGATTGGGTCTCCAAGTCTTGCGACCTCGTGGTCCGCAAGAAGTAAACGACGGAAGGAGAGAAATGAAAAGAATCATTCTGTTCGCCCTTGCTGCTCTCGCTGCGATGGCCTTTGCGGCGACTGCAGGGGCACGTCTGCCTGACAACCAGACGCTTCTGTTTGAGGGTGCAGGGTCCTATTCCTGGAACACTCGTGGGGGCGACTCTCCCCATGACGGGAACGCAAGGGCACTGCGCCTGAAGGTTGGCGACCCGAGTGCCGGCGAGTACGTCGCTGCGTACTCAAAGAGGTCGCTCAGGATCAGGCAGGACGCAGAGGCCGTGCAGAATCTCTCATTTGAGTTCCGCACGGACAGGCACGTGGGTGCGGGAGCACCGCGCATCTCGGTCGAGTTCCAGAACGGGGATGTCGCCTACCTGTCTGCGTTCTACTGCAATCACCCGATGGCAGTCACGGGGAACGTGTGGGGTCGCGCTGACTTCACGAGGTTCCACAACAACTGTGCGTTCTACGTCCTCGGGGCAACATCGAATGGGGGCCTCCCGTACGAAGCTGACGGAACTCGCACAGCGTGGGAGGTGTACACGGACGCGAACCCTGACCAGATCGTGGAAAGGGCGTACCTCGTCGCAGATGAGACCGGGAACTACAGGATCGATCTCCTCTCGCTTGGTGCCGGCGTGATGTACACCGCAGGCAACCACCGTGGGCGCCTCTGCCCGACAGAGGCTTCCTGCTAGGACCGAAAGACGTGGGGTGTGGGTATCGCCGGCCAGCCTGCTCACACCCCACGATTTTACTTGACAGTCGCCTAAACCCTTACTATATTGTCAAGTAATCAACGACGAAAGGAGTTTCATGGCTCACAACCTGTTTGGTGATCGGTTCGCAGACGCTCGTCAGCCTGCCTGGCACGAACTCGGACAAGTGTTCGAGAAAGAGGTTTCGGCGACGGAAGCGTTGAACCAGATCGGGCGCTACGAGGTGCGCCTTGCGGAGGCGACAGCAGACGGTGTGTCGCTCGATCGCATGGCAATCCTTCGTGACCCGACGACAGACGATCCGGAGACGAGGGTGTTCGGAATCGTCGGCAACGACTACGCCCTCATCACCCCGGAGGACGTCTGCACGATCTTCGATGAGCACGTGGGCAAGCCCATCGAGACGATTGGCGCACTCGGGTTCGGAGAGACGTTCTTCGTCTCGACCTACCTGCCCACTCTCGACGTGAAGGGGGACGAGATCGAGAACTACCTCCTCGTGTCGAACCCGATGACCGGTCTGCAGTCGGCGGAGGTCCGCGTGACCCCCGTCCGGGTTGTCTGCCAGAACACCCTCATCGCATCTGACCGTGTGGCGACGCAGAAGATGAAAGTCGTCCACGGCAAGGAGGGCAAGCAGCGCATGGCGGACTGGCTGCGTGAGACCTACGAGTTCGCAGAGACAACTGCGAAGGTACTCAAGGACCTTTTCGAGGTCATGGCCTCGACTCGCGTCAAGGACGCAGAGGCACGGAAACTCTTCGAGCACGTCTACGCGACGCCGAAGAAGCCCGAGTCGAACGCGCCTCAAGCCGTCATGGAACAACGTCTGCAGTGGTGGCAGGAGAACGTTGCCCTCATGCAGCGTCGCCGTGAGGGTGCGAAGGACCTGTTTGAGGGTCTCGGGTACGGTCAGGACACGCCGGCAGCGAAGGGAACGCTGTGGGGTGCCTACAACGCAGTCGTGGAGTGTGAGGACTATCGTCGGGGACGCTCCGGCGATCAGATCTCAGCATCCGCGATGGGTTGGGGTGCAACTGCAGAGCGTGCTGCCTGCAAGAAGAGAGCATTCGACTACGCGGTGAAGAAGGTTTCGTAGTCGACCAAAGGTTGGGCGGAGAAATACAAGTAAAGACCCACCAAGGTCACTCCGCCCAACAACGACGAAAGGAGAGTTATGAGCACGCTTGAAGAGGCATACGATCAGTTTGAGAGTGCAATGCTTGAGGCACTGGACGCGTTCAGGCAGGCAGTAAGTGCGAATGGAGACCAAACTAGTCAGAAGAGTGACCTTCTCTATGAACCTGACTACTCCTCAATTCCTGCCAAAGAGGAGGGACACCTTTTCACAGAGAAGAGTGCAAAGGCTGTTTGGAACCAACTCCTCCTTGCCCCTGATACCTGGTTTAGTGTGGCTGAGATCGGAGATCTTGTCGGGCGCACAGACTCAGCAGCAAGGAACATCCTGTCGTGGCTTTGGGATCAAGGCCTGACCCAGAAAGACACTTCACTGAAGAGGCACCTCTATCGACTCGCGCCTCACGCGAGGAGGCAACCATGAGGTTCCGCTTCTGGAAATATTTCGGCCCGATTGGGGTGACAGGGACGATCTCCAAAATCCCTGCCATCCTCATCCTGATTGTCTACTACTCACTCGCCCTGCTCGGCATCCTGTCGGTCGCGGCGCTCATCTACGCTCTGGTCTGATGCTGCCTATCTTCAGAGCACGTTGTGGGTGGTGTCACAGCAGAGACACTGTTGTTGACTGGATCATCGACCACTCACCCCTTTGGGTCTACAAAAGAGTTGTGCAACCTTGGGACAGGCTGTGGCAACGGCCTGCAGTGTGGTGGCACAGGAGGTTCCATGGCACGCACTAACGCAGTCACAAGAGCAATCGCAGGTACCCCCGTCAAGAAGAAAGACGTCGATGTCTGGATCGAGGGGCGATGGGTCATGTACTGCCCGACGTTCGCGCCTGCACCTGAAGTTCCTGAGTGGGGCGGTCGGTACGAGAAGCGTCGTCAGGTCTACCGCCTCCCCAAACTGACGCGCCTCCTCAAGAAGATACTGCAGTACGATCCTGACGCCAGATTCTCTAGAGACGCTATCAGGTTGAGGGACCAGGACTGGGAAGAGCGTGACGAGCAGGTCTGGGACTCAACCTGTTCTGCAGCGTTCAACTACCCGCTTCTCTACCCTTACCAACAGATTGCATGCCACTCCCTCGTCACGCGTCCCTACCACGGAGAAATGCTTGCCCTCTCCCCAGGACTTGGGAAGACGCCTACGTCGATTGTCGCTGCAGACCAGTGGGTCCATGAACATGGAGAGTCAAAGCGCATCTGCGTCGTCGCTCCTCTCTCCCTCTTGCGGAACTGGGAACGGGAGATCCTCAAGTGGAGTTCAGACCCACGTGTCGAGGTTTGCCATCAGGAGGCACCATCCGCTGACCGCAGTGTCCGCTGGACGGTGACGAACTACGACTCGATCATGGAACGGGTACAGGACCCGAACACGAAGAGATGGTCTGCGTCAGGGAACCTGAAAGAGGACTTTGACTTCGACTGGGATGTCGTCATCTTCGACGAGTCGGTGCTTCTGAAGAATCGCAAGTCGAAGAGAACATCTGCAGCGCGAACCCTCGCCCGGAACGCGAAGCGGGTATGGTTGCTTTCGGGGGCTCCCATCACGAGAGACAACTCAGACATCTGGTCGCAGTTCAACATCATCGAGCCTGACTACTTCTCTTCCTTCTGGCGACTGGCGAATGAGTTCTGTGTCGTTGTCAAGACACCCTGGTCCCAGGGGACAATCATGGGATCACGGAAGAACATCCATCTCAGAGAGGAATACCCTGAAATCATGTTCGTCCGAAACCAAGAGCAAGTGTTGCCAGATCTCCCCGAGTACATCTTCCAGGACGTCGAACTCGCTCTGCATCCGAAACAGCAGAAAGCCCATGACGACGTTATCACTCAGTGGATTCACGAACTCGAAGAGAACAGGGACAAGCGTGTCGAGGTCACTGCAGTGATCGCCATGCTTGTCCGTCTGCAACAGATCACGTCCAATCTCTACAACCTTGAGACGACAGGCACCTCATGGCCTGACTACTCGTCAAAGGCCGATTTTGTTGAGGAGGTGCTCGATGAGGGAGAGGTTGAATGGCCCGTACTTATTTGGACACACCACCGTCCCGGCGCTACTGCGCTCAAAGACCGTCTCACTAAGAGAACAAAGAAGAAGGACTCCGCTCTCTACGGAAGGCGCGTTGCTCTCGTCTATGGTGGCACCAGGGACGCGGATCAGACCATCGAAGATTTTAAGGCCGGGAAAGTCGATGTACTCATCCTTGGCATACAGGTGGGGAAGTACGGACATACGCTGGTCAACACGCGTACAGTTATCACCTATGACAAGACATGGGACTCTGATGCTTGGTTTCAGATGCTTCATAGAGTGCGTCGCAATGGACTCAGGCATCGACCCCTGGTTATTAATCCACGATGTAGAGGGACAGTGGATGATTTCGTTGAACTGAACCTTGCGGGGAAGTTGCCTGCGATGGCAAACCTGACAGGAGCGGGCCTGGCGTCGATTCTCAGGTCGCTCGGAGAGGATAGAGTGACTACATGAGGTGGGTACCTCTTACAGACATGGTGGAGCACAACAACTCCCCTCGCCAGTTCTTCAATGAGGACGGAGAGATCTTCATCTACGGTCTCAAGCGAGTGGGAGGCCCCTCAGACACAGACATGCCTAGGCGTGTCGTTGGAATGGGCAGCACGCGAGGCGCTGCGTACGCGTCTGCGGTTCGTGCTGTTCGCGCCTATGATTCATCGTACCAAGGCCTCCCCCGCCTTTAGAACGCAGCAGAACGCGTGCTACATATCCATTTGACACGAGGAGAAATGGGTTCTACGACTGTGACGGTCAACAACGACAGGAGGTGCGTGCTCTATGCGAGTCACGGCACTGTTGCTTGTGACCATCGCCGCAGTGATCGCAGTATCTGCAGGGGCGAAGGTTGCAGACGCGAACCACGGATGGGTTATGCCCTTCGACACATTCCAGCCTCGTGGTTGGGACAAGTTCGGAGATGCGAACCGTTTACTGAAGAGCAAGTGCAGGCCCACGTTCAAGAGTATGGAGGAGTTCGCTCACAAGTCACTCGCGGACGTGTTACCAACCTGGAGGCACACGAAGCTCGACCGCCTGAAGGCAAAGAAGGAGAGAATCAGTGAGAAGTCTTCTCTCTGTACTCCTTGGCCAGACTGGTGGTACAGAGGCGCGCTGTGCATCCACTCCAAAGAGGGCGCGTGGAACGATCCGAACGCACCGTACTGGGGAGGGATGCAGATGGACATCTCGTTCCAGACGACATACGGACCTGAGTTCTACAGGGTGAAGGGCACTGCAGATCACTGGACACCGTATGAGCAGTTACTCGCGTCATGGAGAGCGTACAAGTCAGGGCGAGGCTGGACACCGTGGCCAAACACGGCACGCTACTGCGGTTTGCTCTAGGAAAGATCTAGTTGTAGGGACGTGCGTGACGTACTATCGTTTGAAGTCACGCAGGAATGGGATAGCGTGGTGGGGGTCCCAAGCCCGCGAGAGCAACAATCTCGTGGATCCCCACCGCCTAACGACGAGAAAGAGAGGCACGCAGTGGATTTAGACGAATATTTCGGGCAAGGAGAGTTGTACTTCTCTGAGTCCCAGGGACAACTCATTCGCATCGATGAGATGGTCCCCCAGTATGCGCTGAACTGCTACAACAAACTTACTAGACAGTTCGGTCCAGACTTTCAGGAGTCCGCTCTGGCAGAGGCGCTGCTCGGTCATGTGACGCAGGCGTCCGACGCGTTGTCTGACGTTCTAACGCGCCACGGGAAGGCGACCGTGTTCGTTGGTGCGGGAGGACCGTCTGTCGCAGCAGCGCGCAAGCGACTGCGTCGTGCTGGTGCGACACAGACGCATAAGCGAGACGATTGGGTTGAAGGAACAATGGCGCCCGTGCAAGTTAACGTGAGGCGTAGAAAGGAGAGAGCAAATGCCTAGGGTCTACACCTACAAGACACGAGCACGCACGAAGCACGCAGACAAGGAAGTTGATTCTGCGATCTCCCAGTGCCCCTACTAAACTTCAAGACGTGGCGTCGGAGTATGCGCCCCACCTCGCGTGCCGGGTGTGGGAGTCGAGCATCTTTGCTCCTCTACAGCGTTAGGGTTCTTCGTCGTGCCCCCGACGCCACAAAATTTGGAGGTCAGTGTGCTTTTTGACCACTACCTCGATCTCGTTCGACAGAGCGAGCACACTCTGCGGCGCCTAGAGTCCCACTACCGAAAGGAGGCCGTATGCGAGCCAGGTTGTACTCACTCGCGTTCGGAGCCGCTCTGCTCGCAGCAGGGGCAGCAGCTCTTCGGCCCCATCACTGGTAGTGATGAAGGGGAGGGTGCATGAAAGATCTCTACGATCACTCGTGCACCCTCTGCCCTCTACATGAGAAGGCAACTACGGTGTGCGTTGAAGCGTCCGGACAGTCAACTCGATTGCGCGCCATGGTAGTTGGAGAGGCACCAGGACGAAACGAGGACCAGCTTGGTATCCCCTTTGTTGGGCAGGCAGGACGGATCCTGAATCGTGCCCTGACAATCGCCTTTGCACACGAGTCAGCGGATCCCCTGAAAGTCAGGGAAGACCTGTTCGTGACCAACGCAGTCAAGTGCCGCCCATGGGGAAATGTAACTCCCAGTAATTCAGATATACAGACGTGCGTGAGCGCCTATCTAACGCGTGAGATCGAGGCAGTGAATGCTACTACATTACTCGCGTGTGGCAACGCAGCAGCGCAAGCGCTATTGAGCGAGACGGGCGTTACGCGATTACGTGGTACGTGGTACCGCATTGGGCCTGATCGGCACGTCCTCGTCACGTATCACCCAGCCTACATCCTGTACCAAGGAGGGACGTTCTCTCCTGTGTGGGAAGACTTTCTTGAGGATGTACGTATCTTCGCAGAAAGGGCAACAGATGGATCTCGTTGACCACATCAAACTACTGACAGAGAACAAACGTCTGACTGCCCTTCTCATCGCGATCATCGACCACTACGGTGAGGTGACTCTCACCCGGGAGGAGGCCGAGAAGGTTGCCCCGGACAACATGAACCTGAAAAGCACGAGTAACCCCGACGGATCTGTGACACTCAGGCTCGAGCCCCGCAGGTGATCCCCCCGTATTAGCCCCGTAGAGGTCTAGTCCCCCGTATTAGACGTTTGGAGGTCTAGTGGAGCACGAGCAACTAGATTTCATAAAGGAGAGAGGTTGGAAGCACAATGAGAGAGATCGAACTGAAACTTGTGGCAGAGCCTCAACACGAAGGTGGTATCAGATATTCCTTCCAAGACGAAGACGGCAACGAAGTCAAGTTCAAGGGCAACGTCCGGACAGTGGTTGATCTCCAGCCTACAGAAATTTTTTCAAGGTTGGGTGTAGACGCAGACGTTACATACTACTACGTTGGCATCACTCTGCAACTTCCTTTGGAGTGGAAGGGTTATGCACTTACTCGCTCTTGACCTTGGCCTCACGACAGGGTATGCGGTGCTTGAAGAAGACGGGTCAATCGTCACGCACGGCACAATGCCCTGGCAAGAACTAGATATCGTTCTTGTTGACCTCCTGCGTGAGTACACACCCCGGTGGGTTGTAGCTGAACCCCCCGTCATAATTCGAGGACCCCTCGGAGAAAAACTGACCTACGTGGTCTCATCCGTCCGCCAGATAGTTCACGATGTGGAAGAGATTGACCCCGCCCAGTGGAAAAACTCGTGGTGGAGAGATGTACCCACCCCTCGTCCGAAAAACAAGAAGGGGATCTCTCAGCACCAGAAGGACGCCCTCCGCATGGGATGGTGGTATCTCGAGGTTAAGTTGAAAAGAAGCAATATACGTGCTAACGTGTTGCGTAATGTCTAGCGCGAGAACGTTCAACCCGAGGGGCGGCTCCGTGAGTAAGTGGTCGACCTCTACAGTAGCGGAGAAATCCTCCCCTCGGGTTGAGCGTTTTCACACGACGATCACCGAACGGGGTGGTTTTCGATCCTGCCGCAGGCGATGGCACCTGGAGGACGTCCAGCATCTGACCCATAAGGATCGTGTCGCGTGGGCGCTCATCTTTGGCGAGGCGATTCATAAAGGCCTAGAGGGTTACTACAAGAACAACCGTAACGTCAAACGGGCCCTCTCCTACTTCAAAAAGCAGTGGTTGTCAGAACGTGACCGCCTCCAGGACCTGTACGGTGGACTGTACTCCGCAGGTATCGGTGACGAGTGGGTATCGTGGGATGAGAAGGGTGAGACGATGCTTCGCTACTACGACGTCTACGACAGGCAGGCTGAGTTCAACTGGGACAAGGTAATCGAGGTCGTGAACGTAGAGACACGTCTGTACGTTAACATCCTCGATCCTAACGGAGAGAAAATCGAGGGCCTCCCTCTTCTATCCGGGCGTCCGGATCTCATCGTCAAGCGCAAAGACGGTATCTGGATCGTCGACCACAAGACAGCAGCCTCTGCGTATGACGCACGGGCGCTCGACGTTGACGACCAGTTGACAGGCCTCGCGTACCTGTGGTGGCGGTTATCTGGGGATGTCCCGCGAGGTGCCCTCTACAACGCCCTCATCAAGGAACCACCCCACCCACCGAAAATTCTCAAGGACGGCACGCCGTCGAAGGACAAGGCACAGAGGACAACCTATGACCTCTACATTCAGGCGCTCAAAGACTGCGGCATCAGGCAATGGGGGGACTACGAAGAGATCCTTGGATACCTCGAACGCAAGAAGTGGAATCAGTTCTTTGTGCGTGACGGGTTGCAGAAGAACGAAGAGGAACTCGACTCCTTTGAACTCCGTCTCTACATGGAGTACGAAGACATGAAGAAGTGCATCGAGCAACCTGTCTACGCGTACCCCAACCCGTCCCAGATGAACTGCGGGTCATGCTCTGTGCTGCCGATCTGTCAGGCGATGGAGGAGCAGTCAAACTCTGTTTACGTAATCGACAACATGTACCGTGTCGATGAACCACGTGTGACTATCCCCTCCAAGTATTTGTCCCCAAGGTGGAAAGGAGTGTAGATGGCGGAAACAAAGAAAAAGAAGCCGACAGCAGCGCAGATGCGCTCGAATCCGAACCTTGTCGATGAGACAATTGTCATCCCGGATGACTACGAGGACTCCCCTGACTCGTGGAAGATGGCGTATCGGCGTGCGTTCGGCAAGGGGTGCTCAGAGAAGGCTGCGATCCTGTACGCAGATGCTCACGGGCACGAGGAGATGTTTGGTGGCGAAGGCGAAGACTGAGAAGGCCACGCGTCAGAAGCGGATGAACGGTCTGATCTTTGGACCTCCCAAGATAGGCAAAACTCATCTGCTCGGTACTGCAGCATTCGATGAACGCACAGCGCCAATCGCCATGCTTGACTTCGAGGGGGGTGTCCTTGACGTTCTAGAGGACATGCCAGGGTTCGGGACTGACCTCATCCATATCCCTGTCACGTCCTGGGATGAGTTGAATGAGGCCTATTCCCGTATCGAAGAGAACGAAGAAGGGTTCAAGTCAGTTGGCATCGACTCGATTTCAGAGACGCACATCTTCGCGTTGCTGAACATCCTCGATGAAGAACACGAAAGGAGAGAGGCAAAAGGAGAGAACACAGATCTGATTCAGCAAGGTGACTACGGAACCGCACTCGTGCAACTACGGCGTCTGGTGCGGTACTTCCGTGACCTTCCTCTGCACACCTTCTTCACGTCACACAGTAAGGACGAGATCGTGACGAAGGAGGGGATGGTCAAGATGCCGTCGATGGCAGGAAAAGCAGCGACAGAAATCCCTGGCCTTATGACCCTCGTCGGGTATCTAACGATGGAGGACCGTGAGGATGGTGGGGTGAGAACGTTGCTGCTCGACCCAGAAGAGTTCCCGCGTATTCGGATCGGAGCACGCGCAGGATGGGGGACTGAAATCCCAAAGCAGATAGATGATCCGACCATCACAGCGATCCTGGATGCGTTCCATTACTAGTGAGGAGGTTGTACGTGCCGAGAGTCACAGTTGACTTCTCAGACATTCAGGAGTTCGAGCCGCTCGAAAAGGGCGAATACTCCTGCACCATCACCAACGCGACCTACGTAGAGCCGCAGGTCGAGGATAAGTACCCCTACATCAATCTCGAACTGACGGTCGATGAGCCCGGGTTCGAGAATCGCAAGGTGTGGCTTATCTGGTCCCTGTCGCCGAAGGCCCTCTTCCGCATGAAGGCCGATCTCGAGTCGCTCGGAATCGTGGATGAGGATGAGGAGATCGAGATCGAGTACGACGACGATGCAGAGCCTCCTGTCGTCACTCAGCCCGAACTCATCGGACTGCCGGCGGTGGTCGTTATGGACAAGCCGCGCACGTACGAGAATCGCCTGCAGAACAATCCGGCGATGCTGAGGGCGCAGGATGGCGCTGCCCCGAAGGCGAACGGCAAGGCGAAGGCGAAGGCCGGCGGCAAGAAGAAGTTCAAGTAGCGATGGAAGGTCGTTTTTTGAACTCAGAGGATAAGACTGAGCGTCCGAATTTCCGGGCGCTCAGTCACCAGGGGTCGGGTTCCTACGTCGGCCTCGAAACGTTCCCCAATCCGGGGTGCCACTCCGTCACGTACGCGTCAGATGAAATCGTCGCGTACTGTCCGATCACTGCACAACCTGACTTCTACACGATGGAGATGACACTCCTCGGTACAGAGAAGTGCATCGAGTCGAAGTCACTGAAGATTTGGCTGCGACAGTTCAACGATCCTGCTGTCGGTCTCTTCGGTGAGGCACTCGCCGTGTTCATTCGTAACGAGGTGGGAGAGGTTCTCGGGTACGAGGATGAGGAGGACGTCCTGAACCACGTCCAGGTGATCCTCACGCAGAAGTCCCGCGGAGGAATCACCATCAGGAGTATCGCATGATCTACGTGGAGATGACGTTCGACGCAGGGCACAGGATCGTCGGGCACGAAGGGAAGTGTGCGCGTCTCCACGGACACACCTACCGCGTTGAGTTGAAGATGAGTAGAAGCGAACTTCGCTACCCTGGGTTCGTCGTTGACTTCGGTCACGTCAAGGACCTCGTCAACGAGTGGGACCATCGCTTGCTTCTCTGGGAGGAGGACAGGACAAGGTTCGGTTACGACATCTCTCCAGACATGGATGCCTATGGTGTCCCTATCGATGCTGACGATATGGAACCTGGGATCGGTGTCGTGCGTGTCCCGTTCAACCCAACAGCGGAGAATATGGCGTTCGATCTTGCACACCGGATCGTCCTAGGGTTCGATCTTGACTGGTGTGAGTGCCGTCTGTGGGAAACCCCGAAGGCCTATGCGGAGGCGAGGTTCTCAAGTGCACGATAAACGGTTCCGAGTTGCTGAGGTCTTCGGGCCTACGATTCAGGGTGAAGGTCGGCACATAGGTACCCCATGCTATTTCATCCGCTTCGCAGGCTGCGACTACAGATGTCGCTGGTGTGACTCACCTCACGCAGTGCTCACTGAGTACGTCAACGAGGTCCCGCGCATCTCCGCTATGGAAACGTGGGGGAAGTTGAAGGCGCTTCCACGTGGGCCTCGGTGGGTTGTCTTTTCTGGAGGTAACCCAGCACTGTTCGACCTCAAAGATCTCTGTGCACTGATCCTTGGTGACGGCTACAACCTCATGGTTGAGACCCAGGGGACTGTGTACAACGATTGGTTGCGGAGTGCAGATGAGATCTGCGTGTCACCGAAGCCTCCCTCTTCTGGCAATATGACGACGGAAGGCGTCCTGAGAGAGTTTCTCCGTGAGTTGTGGGGATCCTCGCTTGGCAACCCTCTCAACCAGACGTACCTGAAGGTTGTCGTCTTTGACAACGAGGACTACGCTTACGCACGGTCGATTCACAAGACCTTCGAGAACCTTCAGATGTTCATCTCTGTTGGTAACGAAGATCCCTCTCTCCCCACTGTGGGGAACCCAAATCCGAAACCAGGCACGCTTCCTTTGACACGCGACATTGTTCTCGACAAGATGAGGTGGTTGATGGAGAAGGTAGCTAATGACGTGACTATGCGGAACGTCCGCGTGACTCCGCAGATGCACGTCCTCGCATGGGGGAATGAACGTGGACGTTGACTACGTAGCCATGCAAGGTGAAACAATTGCTAACGCGGCACGCAACATGATCCTTGCTGTTGGCGAAGATCCAGAGAGGGAAGGTCTGCGCAAGACGCCTCAGAGGGTAGCTCACTCCATGTTTGAGCTGTGCCGCGGGTACACAGAGGACATTCGGCATGAGATCGCAGTGTTCGACGCCGAAGGTGCTGACCAGATGGTCTGCCAGTGGAACATTCCTCTCTACTCCCTATGTGAGCACCACATGCTCCCATTCGTCGGGTACGCACATATCGGGTACATTCCGAAGGAGCACGTCCTCGGTCTCTCGAAGTTGAAGAGGATCACAGATCACTTCGCACGACGTCTGCAGATTCAAGAGCGCCTCACTCGTGAAATCGTTGACTACGTTGACGGGTCTGTGCATCCTCGAGGTGCAATCGTCTGCGTAGAGGCAGAGCATCTCTGTATGACGATGAGGGGTGTACAGGCACCAGGTACGCGCACAACCACAGAGGCAATCACAGGAGTGTTCGCTGACCCTGCAGAGGGGTCGAAGGAAGAGTTCCTCACGCTCCTCTCAATGCAAAGGAGGCCCCATTGAAGTCACTAGTCCTACTGTCTGGTGGCATGGACAGTGCAGCATTACTGTCTCTTGCGATCAACCAGAGTGATGAGGTATCTGCTGTCTCGTTTGACTACGGGCAGAGGCACAGGAAAGAACTGCATGCTGCACAAGATCTCGTTGACTACTACGAGGTCCCCTGGAGAATTCTGACTGTCGCAATTCCGAAGGGTGGGGTTCTGCTGACAGACATGGCAATGCCTCAGATGACTTACGAGGAACTCCAGAAAGAGGAAGGCCCCTCACCCACCTACGTCCCATTCCGGAATGGCACGTTCCTCTCCCTCGCTGCAGCACTTGCCCTGACTGTCAACAGTGAGTACCTCTACACAGCGGTTCATGCAGACGATGGGCACAACTGGGCCTACCCAGATTGCACTCCTGAGTTCATCGGTGGGATGCAGACAGCGATCTATGTCGGCACGTACCACAAGGTGCGCCTTCTCGCGCCGTTCGTGTACTCAACGAAAGCGCAGATCGCACGTTCAGGTCACGAGATGGGCACACCGTTTAACCTCACGTGGTCATGCTATGAGGGGCGTGAGTACCACTGTGGCGTGTGCCCAACGTGTGTCTCTCGAATCGAGGCATTTAAGATCGCTGGTATCGACGATCCGACAATCTACGAGCAGAGGGAGAAGGTATGAACCACGATGGAGGAATTGTTCTGCCTGGGCCTGAGGGTTTGCCCAGGGCTCCAATGCCTGTGCAGAAAACAGAGCACGTAACGACATTCAACCAGGCGAGCATTGGCCTTGTCGCGGTGACAGACGACGACAACATCGTCCGGGGGTACCAGGTGCAGATCAAAGACGTGATCGAGAACCATGTCTACGTCTTCCCGATCACCCGTGTACACGTGAAGGACGAGATCAGAGAGATGTTCAACCAAGTTCCTGACATTGGGTTCCCGGTGCTGAGGGATGCCTGACCATGACCCTGTTAATCATCCGAGACATTACACCTACGGACCCATCGAGGTCATCGACCTCGTCGAGGGATTTGATCTCGGTTACCATGAAGGCAACGCCGTCAAGTATCTCCTTAGGTGGAGACACAAAGACGGCCTTCAAGATCTGAAGAAAGCGAGGTGGTACCTTGACCGACTCATCGAAGTCCAAGAGCGTGAAGCTGATGAGGCGAAGGGAATTACCTCGCACTAACTCCGTTGGTCACGCGGACAGTGTGGAGAAGATCCTCGGGCAGATCTCGATGCTCTCACCCGACAACGTGTACTACCAGGCAGGACGTCGGAAGGAACGTCTCCTGGGAGCAGACGTCGAGCGTGTCGTTCTGTCACCTACGATCTTTCGTAAGTTCGTGTGCGTTGCAGGCTGCACCGCGTGCTGCCAGAAGTTCACTCTCGACTACATCCCGTCAGAGGTACTCAACCTCGACATCTCAATGGAGGGTTTTGACACAAGAGATGTCCGGGTGAATGGAAAGGAGAGGCAGGTCTGGACCAATGACCAGAATCAAAATCCTCTATGTGACTTTCTCACTGCTATTCGCCCGGATGGCGGATTGGGTTGCGCACGTTGGCCACATCCTCCACTTGCCTGCATTTCAGCACCGCAGTTGCAGTTCATCCAAATGCGTCCGGGGACGACCTACATCCTCAAGAAGCCATTTGGACGTGCCTGGGCGATGAAGCCCACACCTCAGTGTGAGTTTCTCGATGTAGATCTCACTGAGGTTGACCTGCAGACGAACTTGGCGATCCTTGACAGGTTCGATGCGTGGGCAAAATACTTCAAGATCAAGACGTGTATTCCTCAGGTACGAAAGGAGATCGGCAAGGTGCTACGCGAGGGGCAAATTCCTGTAGCGGGGATTGAGGTATGGCGTAGATGAAAGCTGCACTGATTCCACCGATACCCTGCCTCAAGCAGTTTGGGGTTACAGGTAAGTTCCATCTACTCCTCTCTCATCTGCTCAAGGACCCCGTGTACTTCTCTCACTACCTGACAGAACGTGAGCGCGGCGCGTACCTGCTCCTCGACAACTCAGCGCACGAGCATGGTCACGGGGACGATCCAGAGGCACTGATCTACAACGCTGTCGCCCTCAAGGCGCAGGAGGTTGTCGTTCCAGATGTACTTGAGGATGCAGAAGGCACAGTAGAAAGTGCGCTGAACGCACTTGAGTACTGGTTCGAGAAGAAAGACAAAGTCATCCGAAAACTCAACCCTGCACTGATGTACGTGCCTCAGGCACGACATATGGAGGAGTGGGTTTGGTGCTTCGGTAACCTCGTACGGATGCACCAGTACGTGACAGGTAGGGAAGGGTACAGGACGTCGCTCGTAATCGGAGTGTCGAAAGACTACGAGGTCTGGCACGAACAAGGTCTCATGCCGATCCTTGACTTTCTCTCCCTCATGCGCCAGAACGTCAAGTTCCAGGTGCACCTTCTCGGGTGGGGACGTGATCTGTGGAACCTAGAGATGTACGCGAAGGAGCATCCATGGATTCGTTCGACAGACAGCGCCAAGCCTTTTGTCTACGGCCTTGAGAGAATCAAACTTGAGCCTCACGAGGACGTGCCTGAGTACCCGAAGAGACCCCACGACTATTTCACAAGACGGATGGACGACGAGCAGTTGCAGGTTTCCATATTAAATGCCATGATATTCCGTGCGATGGCATCCGGATCACTCTCAACAACAGTTCAGGTATGACTGAGCAACCCCCCGCACAGCCCAAGACCATCGAAGAATGGCAACGGCTCGTTAGAGAGGAAGAAGTCGCCCGCCTTGTGCGAATGTGGAAGGCGCTTCCCACTGCGGTCCAGTCGGAGATAATCCGCAACTTCGAGCGCAACGTTGGGTCTGGACGATGACTGAGCAACCCCCCGCACAGAGCGACCCTGAGTTTGAGCGCGCACTACTGCGAGCGGACATCTGCGCCGGCAACACTGAGGCAGCCCAGATGCAGTACGAGAGGGTGCGACGAATGGTGGCGCTATGTCCCGAGTGCAGCAGCGAAGGTGAGCCGGGTTCGATCTGCCAGCACCCAGAACCGATCGGTGACCGCTACCGAGTGATCCTATGACCGAGCAACCCCCCGCACAGAGCGAGCGCTGGATTCAGGGCAAGCGCGGCTTGCAGCGTGAAACGTATGAGACGCCGCAGGATTCCGCACAGAGCGACTACAACGACCCGACCCACGCTGGCCGTAGGGCTGGCGAGTTTGATAGCACCGAGAACGAGGCGTGCGAACACAACCCCGGCTGCGAGCACCGCAACACAGCTACGATTCAGAGCACCGAGAACGAGGCCACGAATCTTGGGGGAGGCCCTGGGATCACCGACGGATCGGATGAGGCGACGGCCTCTGAACGGCTGCACGGAACGGCAGTCCCGGCCCCATCCTCCCCCGAGCGCGAGAACGAGGCGCGGAGGCTGGCGGAGCTACTCGCCACAGCTAAGGAGGCACGGCTCTCACTCGCAGAGCAGAACGAACTAGGAATGCTGGCAGAAGCCGCCCTCTCCGA
>Ga0111538_10003280_pt1 | contig 22658 bp, 21 predicted proteins | sample SoiMethybrSBSTD1_FD_79669 | JGI IMG/M metagenome (GOLD analysis project Ga0111538, IMG submission 79669) | Bulk soil microbial communities from a Populus tree surrounding site in Tennessee, USA - Soil MetaG P. TD hybrid SBSTD1 (version 2)... | ecosystem: Environmental > Terrestrial > Soil >...
CCTACTTCTAGGGGATTGATCGCGTCTCTAAAATGAGGCGGTATAGAATCATTCTCACTCATCCAAAAATGAAGGGGCGAATGGTGAATCACATGAACTGGCGACCCCTTCTCCAATGGTCCAGCATCCTTCACATCCAACGTAGCGAGAATAACATCAGAGTTATACAAGGTATTACTAAATGGGGTAATCGAATCCATCGCTTCGTTGACAACCAACGTTCCCATCGCCAAGTCGAAATTTCCAAGGGCAATGCTGTCATACATTTCCTTGTAGGATTCCACTGTCACGATATCGACGTCCAAATCGGCATGTTTTGCATATAATTGAAGTAGCTCATATTCCAATCCATACTCTTCACCATCGTATAGAAAAAAAGAATTGATGGAATGTAGTGTTAAGACTTTTAACCTTTTCTTTTCCAATGGATGTCTTGGCGTCGGTGGTGGTCTCTTCAGGAAAAAGACGGGTGCCGAAAGGTTCGCGGTATCCAACGATACCTGCGTAACCGGAGCTAAAACGTTCTCTTCACCTTCTTTTGTCTCAGGATTTCGGCTGCACGAAAGCAGCAAGCATACCATTGACAGGACTACTAAAACATGGGGATGGATGGTCATAAAGGCGAAAGCGATATTAAAGAAACAGAAAAAAATTCCATTACCATATTTTCTGAACCTTTTATTCTTGTCCCTTTTTTCAGGTGTTTAATTTCTTCTCATGTAAAATTTGAACAAAACTTTCCCGCCACGGAGATTCATCATAAGTGTTAACAACAGGATTTTTGTTAGCTATTGTCCCAGTCTACATTCGTTTCAATGGAACGTTTTATCCATGTGCAGGTTTCATTTCCTCCGCTTTGCTTTGGATTTTTTTCAGGGATGGCCATTCCACGGCTACCGGCGATTCTGATCTTGTTTGCTAGCGCGTTGTGAAATGAAGGCCTGACGAACACGTTTTTGTCAACTTTGCGATTTAAAGCGCATTGTATTTGCAAAGGAAAGTGAGAAGACGTAAGTCACTATGTTGCAAAAGAATAAATAACGATGAATACAAAAAAACCAATCACAATGAGATTCCCGATGATACCAATCCAGGTGTTAAGGGTAAGTGAGCTTCTTTTTTCTGCAAAGCCCAACATAAGGCCGGTGAAACTAATTCCAAATGCGACCGTTGTCGCCATTGCCAAAGGAATGTCGTTCTCTGCCAGACCGAATACATCCCAAAAGAACGCAAGTACGATTGTTCCAATGATAATTAGTCCACTTAGGATGAAAAGCATAAATGCTTTCGATTTCATGGCGTTTTGACTTTCCAGTAACACGAACAATTTCCATCATCAAAATCATCGACCACTATCTGCACGATAGATATCGTCGCCAAAATCAAGCGATCTGAATCGCTGATTTGTCAGAGCCAAGGCTGGTATTGACTCACCAAAGTGAAGTTATTTTTTTACACTTTAATGCCTTCGGGCGTTTTCTCACAGTGCTCCTTCAGTTCCTTTGCCATCATTTGCAAGCACTCAAACAAAACGACATTTACGTCTTCTGGTAGTGGAGACTCGTTGGCATTCATAAAACGACAGGAAAAAGTGCTTGTTTTATCACTCGTTTTTTTAATTACATACTCATAAACAAGCGACAGTTTCATTTCTTCAATCGTGCAGCCTTCGGCATACATAATTCCTTCATCCGAAACGGTCATTCTAATAGGAGACAGGGTTGCATGATAATTATCGAACGTACAACGATGAACGCTTCCCACATATACACCTGATCCCTCCTGCTCGACTTTTTTTAAGTTGGGAACCCATTCAGCCCGTCCGGGTATCCCCGTAAGCATCGTATAAACATCCATATAATAGGCAGCAATTGGTATTTCGCGGAAGGAGGTATTATCCGTTCGATATTCATTTCGTGGCTCCGGCGGTTCAGGAACATTTTTCCTCGCCTCATTCAGCAACGCAAATCGATAGTCAACCTTACCAATAGCCGGGTATTCTTCCGACGAGCGAGTCCATACCATTTCGACACCAGGCTCATCGTCGGCCTGCTGCAAAAGCTTCTCGGTGAGCAACAAGTATTCATTGTTCCTAATACTGTTTTTCAACAAACGATGCGCCACAATCATTTCAGGTCCCGAAGGCTTCACAAACCGTCCTACTTTTATTTCCGCCACCGGGCCGTGGTGTACAACAAACTTCAAACTTAAATTTATGATCGCCATACACGCTCCGCAAGGACAAATGGTATGCTGTTGCATCCATTTCCGCTTATAATGAAAAGCATTAAAGATCTTGAGACAGATGTCTTGAATTTCTTTTTTAGAGGGTGCAGGTCCTTTTCTAATCAGCAAAACGGCATCACCTTCAACTTCAGCTAACTCATATTCTTCACCCACTGCGTTCACAATAGCATCAATGAGATGATTGATCGCATGGGAAGAATGCGAGAGCTCGGTAGTGGTCATGAATTCTGTAAATCCGCTGATATCTGGGATCAGTATTGTTGCATTAGTTTCAGCCATGGCGAGAGGGAAATTGTAAGACTAAGATAGCGAAGATTGTGTGTACGTTGCTTAATAAAAGGCGGGAAACTTTGTTATCGATATCCGAGCGTCCGAAAATGCAATTATGATTGTTTCCGGCGAAAACCAAAATCAAATCTTTCACCCGCGATTCTCATTAAAATACCCAATTGCCCACAATGCCACATTGTATGTTTTATGTTCCAATCCAATGCTTCAAATTTGTTTTTAGCGATGGGATGCGGAATTTCTGTAGAATGTAATGGACTTTGAAGATCGTCCAAACACAAGGAATCAACCACCTCAATAGATCTCTTTTGCATGATCGTTAAATGGTTTCTTAGTTCTTCCGGCCTCGCTTTTCCAATAGAATTCTTTGCCGAGCCATTTGTAAAAAGGTTATCGTAGGACCTTAATGGTATTTGGTTAATGATGTCCTTCTGATGGCCAACAATAACCATAATAGAATGGTAGTAGAGGCTCATGATAAGGTGTCCCACCTGCCAGCTCACGCTGGATTCAATTACGCTGGGAATGTTGTCCCATTTATCATACGAAACGGAATTGGTCAGTTTGTTAGTCCAGCTGTAGGCATCGTTGGTTTGCCTTGATAGAATTTCGATTGGATTCATGCATTTGGGTTCAAAATAGTTTCATCAGTGAAGTTGAGCAATATGGATTGTCCAGACGTATTTTCATCTATTTCCCACTAATTTTCCGCTGACCTCCCAGCGCGTATAGCAGCATGCGTTAGGCAAATATTAAGAATATTAAGGAACTTGAAATCGTTAAATAAAACTTTTCACGACTGGCGTTGCAACATAAAAAATCGATAATATGCAGGCGATATGGTGAAAAACCTGCTGAAGAAATTTAATTGGAAACTATTGGTTAAAATAGTTTTCACTTTTTTAGGTGTCGGTTGGGTACTAAGTAAAATAGATGTAAACGAAGTTGGCAGGTATTTAACCGATGTGCCTATCGCCGTGACCATTGCATGCATCCTGATTTTTAACTTATCAAAATTTTTCTGCTCCATTCGCCTCAATATGTTTTTTAAACAAGACGGGGTCTTCATTTCTGAAAAAGAAAGCCTAAAACTTTATTATAAGGGGATGTTTTACAACATGATGTTACCTGGAGGTATCGGCGGCGACGGGTACAAAGGATATTATCTCCACAACACACTTCAAGTTCCTGTGAAAAATTTGGTTCGCCCAATCCTTTGGGACAGAATAACGGGTGCAGTAGCTATTGTGATCCTGATTTTTGCGTTGGTAAATTTCCAGACCTTTATCCCCGACCACCTGGGCTTAAAAATTTTTTTAGTTTGTTCTCCCCTACTGATGTACGCGGCGAGCATGGTCGCTTCGAATATCATTGTGCCATCTTACCGTACCGTTTTCCATTCGACGACAATGCTATCATTGTTAAATCAGTTGTCACAAGCACTTGTAGTTATCCTTCTTCTTTACGGATTAAAGATACCCGTTAAGTTATTTGACGAATATTTGCTGGTGTTCTTTATTTCATCATTGGCTACAATTTTACCCATTACGCTTGGCGGCGTGGGGATCAGGGAGCTTGTATTCATAAAGGCGGCTGAAATCAGCGAAATCGAACAGCATACCGCTGTGGCATTGACCGTACTTTTTTTCGGAATCACACTCGTGAGTGCTCTGATTGGAAGTATCGTCAAATTAGATGTTCAGCGTCCGACGGTGAAATCGCCAAAAGTTTCCGAATAAGAGTTGAATTTTAACCGCAGGGTATTACAACAAGGGACTAATGTTTTGACAATAATAACGTTTTAAAAAAGCCCGTTGCGTCAACAAGTGTTGTATCCTTGGGCGGGCCATTTTGAGTTTTGTCGATCGTCGTAGTTACCGGCGGCGGCATGAAACTTCCTTCCAGCTTTTGGATAAGCAACCTAATTTTGTCTTTGGCCTGCCAGGGCATGTGCGGACAAAATTCAGTTGCGTTTCCAAAAGCGCAGCCTTGCGACTGCGGAGCCAGCAAACTTTGATGACGCACGTTCCTTGCGACAGTAAGCGAGCGAATTAGATATGAACATTATGTCAAGCCAAAACAGAATGAACTCTGGAGCTCAAGCCAACCCATTAGTTTTATAGAAGGCCTCGGAGCCTCCGCGTTAAAAATTCCCGCTTAGAAAAGTATTTTAAATCTGCCAGTTAAAATAACAAGTAGCTGTTTCTAATGGTTTTACGATTGAAAATTATTCATCCCTAAAAAAACATTTTATGATTATCGTGCACGACATCTTTATTTGCAAGCCAGGCAACGCGTCGAAGCTTGCTAAAAAATTCAAGGAAGGAATGACGGGTAACAGCGACCTTGTCAATATCATGACCGACATGACCGGGCAGTTTAATAGAGTTATAATGGTCACCAAGTATGACAGCCTAACTGCCTACGAGAAGAGTTGGGAAAAATATCAAGAAAAGAGTGAGGAAATGAAGAAGATGGAAGAAGCCATGGCCGGCTACCACGATATGTATCTGACTGGATCCCGCGAGATCTATCAGGTCTGGTAGATATTTTTTCTTGAATAAAAGATATTATTGGGCGCGAAAGGAATCCGCATTGGAACTCCAATCGCAATATAAATTTTATTGCCCATACGGCGCCTCGATATAATTCGAAACATCGAGGTTACAATTTGATTACGTTTTTTATCTGTAGTCCGCCGGCGCAATTTGAAAATGCCCTGCGGCTGGTGCTGCACATCGATCGTAATCGACCCCGAGTACCGACGCAACGATCGCTTCCTCCAGGGAACTAGCGACCTCAACATAATAAGTCCCCTGGTTTTTTTACCTGGCGGTACTCCCGTTGTACCACCAGCGCATCGGTTGCAGGCATCAAAAAAAGCACAGTCACCAGGTGTACCGTAACAATCGATCCCTGCTTGTATGAACTTGGACCTCCCACGAATTTAGAGGCCAGGGGAATGACTGAGTTTAAAAATGCTATCCCCGTGCATAAGATGGAACTATTTTGGTGGGTTGCAGTCCGTACTCCAGTCCTTTCTTCGTGTCACAGCTTGTGCGTTGTATGTAAAAATAATTTCGCTAAAATTCAATGAGATATTTTAGAAACGTTTGAGGTAACTTATTTCTGAATTCCAATGTTAACCAAAAGTGATACCCTCTCGCAAATGGATTTTCCGATGGTTGATCATTTTCGCCATCGTGAGTGTAACACTCTATGTTGCAGCCGCTTCCGCTGGGTACTTATTGAAAAAATATTTGGTCCAACACAGCGAAGAATGGACTGGCAGAAAAATTGCAATCGGTTCAATTTTCATAAATCCTTTCAAACTCGCGATCCGGGTTGACGATTTTAAAGGTTTCGAAGCAAAAAGCGATTCCGTCTTTGTTTCTTTCGATGAACTCTATATCGATGCAGTTCTTTTTCCATTGTTTTCCAAGAAATTGGTGATCGAAAAGATGTTATTGGCTGCTCCTCATGTTCGGATATTGATGAATGGGGAATCATTTAATTTTGATGATCTGATAAAACGTTTTTCCTCCAATGAGTCTAGCGCCCCCTCATCCACAAGCGAATCCTATCCGTACCGTGTTGAAAAAATTGAACTGACAAACGGAGATATAAGTCTTTATAATGCAACGTTTCAGGGTGGTGTTAACTTAGAAAAAATAAAAGCATCATTGCCTGTGATATCATCGAATCATCCACAAATTGATGGTACGGTGCAGTGGAATATTGCAACGGGTGGGCTATTTAATTCAGAGTTCAGCATTCACCGTGATAGCCTCGACTACAATTTGCAGATCAAAGGAAAATCGCTGGATATCCATTTCCTGCTACCGTTTTTAGATAAGGTTATGTACTTGTCTGACGTGGAGGGCAAGGTAGATGCGGATCTGACGTTGGGTGGCCGCTTTGATACGCCGGTTTCGGAAGCCAATGGTTTTATCCGGTTAGCAGCGTTTCAACTTCTAGACACGTTGAACAAGCCGTCGGTTAAACTCGACAAGTTCGAGATTCAATTTGATACTGTGAGCGCGGTAAAAGGCGATTATGTGATTGAACATGTCGTCGTGGATAATCCATATCTCCGCCTTGATCTGACACCTACTGGAAATAGCCTGATGCAGGCTTTTCCTTCCGATGTTTCCGGAGACACCAGTAGCACTCCAGTCGATACACTTTTGCCGAAGGCCACCGTCGTTGATGATAAATATATCGGTTTCTTCAGTTTGTTAAATAAATATTTTATCGACCTCGGCCAAGCCTACGCAATAAGCTATTACGCTATTGACTCACTGAAAATTAATGGGGGAGATTTCGAATTCGGTGACTATACACTCGATAAACAATTTAATTTTCTTTTTGAGGACCTTTCCCTTGAGGCGACGAAGTTATATTCCAATCAGGATTCCCTTAGAATTAAGATGAACTCCAAACTTAATCGCTCGGGTATTCTGGACGCCAATTTGGTTTTACTTCCTAAGGACACAGGTGACTTGAAACTATCGTATACAATTGATGACCTCAAAGTCAGCGACTTCTCGCCTTACTCTGAGTACTATGTAGCACATCCATTTTGGGATGGTGTTGTTTACTTCAATAGTAGCTCCACCATTACCGACAGTCAATTGGATAGCAAAAACCACATTTTGATCAAACATCTTGAAGTTGGAGATAAAGTGGTGAATAAGACTGCCTACAAGGTGCCGTTGAAATTAGCGGTTTCCCTTCTGAAAGATGTCCACGGCGATATAAACTTTACAATCCCTGTAAAAGGCAACATCAATGATCCCAAGTTCAAAATATTTCCAATAATTCTAAAGATCCTTAAAGATCTTATCATAAAAGCTGTCGCCGCACCCTATAAGTTATTGGTGAGAACCTTTCATGCAAACGAGGCCGATTTGCGTGACGTAAAATACGATTACCTTCAAACGGATATCGAAAAACGTCAATCAAAGGCGCTTAACGCGGTCGCCAGAGTGCTCAATCAAAAAAAGGAGTTAAGAGCTGAACTGGTGCACATGAATAATCCCGATTGGGAAAAGAATCAGTACGCTTTGTTTGAGGTCAAGCGACTCTTTTACATGGAAACCAAAAACAAAGACCAACTCACGCTCCAGGACTCATTTGCCATTGACGAAATCCCGCGGCTGGATACTGCTTTTGTCCAATTCATAAAACAAAAATCGGGTAGGGAAATCACCAGCGATATCGAAGCTGCTTGTGTCGACCTTGTGGGCCAAGATAAGATCTCGCAGTTACTGGCCGATATGAACGAAAACCGTACCGCGCAATTGACAGAATATCTCACAGAAAAATGTGAAGGGTCCGATCAGTTCACTGTGCTGGAAGGAGATCAAAAAGCTAAAGCACACTATCACGAGCGTCCAAAGTTTTTGATTCGCTTTGAAGCTTCAGGCGATTCAACAAAGCAATAACATTTTAATCCTACGTTTTATCTACGTGAAGGTCCCATTTCCGTTCCATTGAGCATTTCTGGTTCGACCTGAACAAAACTGGATGTTCACAGTTAATAGTTGGTAACCGAGAATTTAGGGCTTGGTAAATATTTCCATGAAAAAGATTTTGCTTCCGGATGGCCTGAAAACATTTCTATATAAACTCCAGCACTGGGAAACGTGGCACTGGCTAATAAAATATATCCCCATGGTGCCATTCTGGATCGGACATTGCATTAAGGCCAGGTCTTTTTGGTTTTTCACAGCCTCAAATCCCACATTGACGTTCGGCGGTTACGAAGGCGAAAGCAAGATCGAAATGTACAAGCAGTTGCCAGCAGGCATGTATCCAAAAACAATATTGATTCGAGCATCGATGCCCAGGCAGCAAGTTAAAAATCTTGCGTTGTCAGAGGGGTTTTCATTTCCCCTGGCCGTAAAGCCTGATGTCGGGCGGATGGGTTTTATGTTTAGACGAATTCATTCCATGACTGAATTAATTCAGTATCACGAAAACATAAAAATGGACTACCTGCTTCAGGAATTTGTCCATCATCCTTTCGAGGTTAGTGTATTTTATTATCGTTTTCCCAACGAGAAGACTGGGACTATTACGGGGTTTGTACGGAAGGAGCACTTGTCTGTAACGGGTGATGGCGTTTCAACGCTACAGGAGTTGATGATGAATTATCCTCGCGTACAATTCAGACTTGATGAAATGAAAATAAAACACGCCGCAACCCTGGAGGATGTCATCCCTCCTGGTCAGACATACATCTTATGCCAGGCTTTGAATTTAAGTCGCGGCGGAAAACTAGTAAGTCTTGAACACGAGAAGGACGAAAAATTGTTGGCTGTGATCGACAATATTAGCCGTGTCGGAAATTTTTATTTCGGCAGGTATGATATCAAGTGCGAGAATATTGAGTCGCTAAAGCTCGGAAAGAATTTTTCGATCCTGGAATTTAACGGCAGCGGAGCGGAACCTCATCATGTTTACGGAAATGGTAACTCACTAATAAAAGCTATTAAAATCCTTCTTTGGCATTGGAACATACTATTTAAGATATCGCTGGCGAATCATAAAAACGGAATCGCATACTGGAGTTTCAAGCAAGGATTCAGGCATATGGTGAAGGTACGAAAGCATATTAAGCTATTGCGAAAATTAGAATTCAGTTCAACGCATTTACGGCATCAAATCGTTACGCAAAATGAGAATAAGGCGGATATTCTAAGACCGTATGGACTGAGGGTAAATAAATCCGTTCAGACATGAAATCAGATGAATTAATTATAAAAGAATATTCAGCGTTTCTAGGTAAAAAACAATTCCCATGCGTTGCGGCTAAAGCAGCACTCTCCAGAGAGCACATCCAATGTATGGTCGCGATGCATATGGCGTGCCCCGCACAAGACAAAATAATTTTGCAATTTCTATATAGCTTTGTAGACAAGTACAGAGCCTCAGAGGATTCTTATCACAGCGCGGCAGTGATCTTTAAGGAACCGGTAGAGATAAATGAAAAGATCTTTGACAGCCTGATTTGGCAACGCCTAAATTCCTTGTCTTCTCTGGATAAACAAACGTATAGCCATGACCGTCGAGTCGATTCTGATCCAAGTTCATCGCATTTTAGTTTCAGTCTAAAAGAGGAAGCCTTCTTCATTTTAGGTCTCCATCCAGGAAGCAGCAGACGATCGCGACAATTTAAATATCCTGCACTGATTTTTAATCCGCATGCAGAATTCGAAAAGCTTAGAAAGTCAAATCGATATACTAAAATGAAGGAAGTTGTCAGAAAGCGCGATGTTGAATACTCAGGCTCTATTAATCCGATGCTAGCTGATTTCGGCGAAGCGTCGGAAGTGTATCAATACAGCGGCCTGCAATACGACGCAGACTGGATCTGTCCCTTATCACGTTAATACAAATGCAACAATTCACGGAGATTCCACCGCGATCAGGCGCGGGATTCATTCTTGAGAAGGGTCAAAAACTTAAGGTCATCGATGTGCAAGGCGAACAAGTATCAGACTTTGTCTGCTTTAATCTGCATGATAAATCCGAATATCTTTCTTCCGGAAGAACATTGGACTACGAAGAGACTCTTTTCCTTACCAAGGGAAACGCATTCTACTCCAATCGAAGTAATGTTATGTTTGAAATGGTGGAAGATACCGTAGGGCGGCATGATTTTCTATTGGCTCCCTGCAGTGCGGAAATGTTTAAAATCACCTACGGTCATGTAAATCCTCATCAAGGCTGTTTCGGTAATTTGAAACAGGCATTAAGCAAATTTGGAATCAATGGCGATGCCATTCCTACATGCTTCAATATCTTTATGCATGTTACCGTTGACGGAACAACGGGTAAGCTAGCCGTTTTACCCCCAAGAAGCAAAGCTGGTGACTTTATCATTCTTGAAGCGAAAATGGATCTAATAGTCGGAATGACATCTTGTTCAGCGGGACTGTCAAATAACTTTTCCTATAAGCCGATCGCTTATGAAATTTCTAACTGATTCACTTCTTCAAAAAAATCAATTGGCCCAAATGATTGGCGAGATGCGCTGTTCTGTTTAGCAATACATTTAGCCTGTTACGATGAGGTTCCTTTTCAAAATCCGTTTCGGAAATTGCAGTATGCCGTTGAAACCATTCTTCAATAGAAAAATTGTTAAAGTGTTTCTCCAGTTTCGCATTCACGTCATTCCAATAATTTCGCAGTAGTTTTGTATCAGGTTTTTCCTGCGAGGATTTGTCTGGATTCCTGACGAATATTTCATCTAATTCCGGGTAAAGTTTTTCTCCGAGACCCAACAGTGGAAACAAGGCATCATGCACAGCAGTGAGATGGCCCAATAAGTAAATTCCACTGTTCCTCCCTGGAGCTACTTCCTGCTTTAGCTGATCGTCTGTAAGGGCGTTGAATAATTTGGTGGTCCTATCTATTTGAATATTCCAGGCATCAAGCGCCATCTTTACGAATAGTTCGTGTTGTTCTTTTACTATCATAATAAAATGTCATTGAGACATTTAAATATAGGACAAATCCGAATACTTTTTTTGTCGCCTTACGGCAATCGACACCGCAAAAGCCATTTATCAGTCTAGAAAATTTTGTCAACATTCAGAATTGTTGAAAAAACCAAGCTTATAATATGTCGAATCAAATATTTTATTTCGACCGAGGGTAAAATCTGCCTTTCCGACTACTCATTATTCCTCCCACCTACTCATTTGTTATGTATGCATACCAATGGATTGACTAAAATTGCAAACGAAATCGCCCAAGAATGACAAGTAATTCACCCTTTTTAATTGGTGTCGATAACATTCAGGAAATGTTATCGACCATCTTAACAGATTCCATTGTTCTGGACAATCGTTTTATCATTAAAGGAATTAATCAAAATGTCCTGGATTTATTAGGTTATACAGCAAACGAGCTTCAGGAAAGAGACATTAACTGTTTTATTGAAGATAAAAATCTCGTCGCATCCCTGCAAAAAGATTTAGCCACAGGTTTCTCTGGAGAAAAGCGATATGTATTGTTGACAAAAGAAAAAACAAAAATTGTCGCTTGCATATCAGGTTTTTATATGGGTCTAATCAGCGACATCAATAATAAGATAGTTCTTATTATTCGCAAGACTCAACCCACGGTAGCAAACGACAATCCGGAAAATACTACCGTTGAAATAGACAAATTTATTTATCGTGCAGCGCACGATCTTCGAGGTCCGTTGGCAACCATTAAAGGATTGGTCGACTTAATAAAGATTCGCGAAAACAATGACGAATTGGATCGACTTATTCAGTTGGTTGACTCACACGCAAATGTTCTGGACGAAAGGTTGTTTCAGCTCGCCTACATGGCTCAATACAATAAGGAAGAAAAAATTGCTAACGACGAAATAATTTTCCACACTATAGAAACGAGGCTAAGAAAGATTATTGAAAAAAACGCATTTGTGGATTTTCTTGAATTCAATTTTTCATCCCCAGTGGGTACGCTGTCTGCTGTGCGTGAAGATACGATCTCTGAATTACTGGATAATCTTCTCTTGCACGTATTATCGTTGCCCATAAAAAGCATTCCTAGTCAAATCAACTTCAAACTTACACGTTCGGAAAAGCAATTGCGAATCACCGTTGTAACGGTTGGCTTTAAGCTGACGGACGAGATACTCATCGCGACACGAAATTCCTCGTTTTCTTACACAGATCTTGTCAAATATCCCAAAATGGTTCACTTCTATGCAGCAAAGAAGCTAGCCAATCAGTTAAATACGACAATAGAATCGGTCTTTATCGCAGAGGATAAGCAAAGGCTTGAGGTACGAATACCTATTTAGTCATTACACCTAATCAATTTATCCTCCCACATAATCATTAGGGCTATAAACCTAAGTCAGAAGCATTGAATTTTGTTAATCAAACTTTAATGCATGAAACAAGCTCTACTGTTTTCCATTTTAATGGGCTTAGGAACTCGAACTTTTGCACAAACAACAAAGCCTGAGATCATTACAGATCGTCCGGACCAAACCGAAGCGTCGGCAATTGTCCCTAAAGGCGGTCTTCAAGTTGAGTTGGGCACACAAATCGAAAATGACGTCGTTCAAAATGTGAAGGTCACTAATTATACCTATACAACTGCGCTTATTAAATACGGTGTAAACGAGCATTTCGAGCTTCGACTTGTTTCGGAATTTTTAGGCGAACGCACCAGGTACAATGAATCCAATGTCAATAAAGTAACTGGAATAAGTCCCCTAGCCCTGGGCGTAAAAATCAAACTTGCCGATGAAAACAAGATTTGGCCGCAGACTTCTTTCATGGGTCATATAAATCTAAAGTCGGGTTCAAGCGAATTCGCCCCTGATTACACTGCTGCGGATTTCCGTTTTACTTTTGATCACACGTTAAGTAAAAAGCTTTTCTTCAGTTACAACGTTGGCGCGGAATGGAACGGTAAAACTCCAGATGCAACATTCTTGTATACAGTTGTATTATGCTACTTAATTACAGACAGGCTAACAACCTTCATTGAGTCCTATAGCTTTTTCCCGGAGGAAAAGCATGCGGATCACCGCTTAGACGGTGGGTTTATGTATAAAATCACTCCCGTTGTTCAGTGGGATATTTCTGCCGGACTCGGGCTCAATGATGCAGCACCCGATTCATTTATCAGCACTGGTATTTCCTTTCGCCTTCTCAAATAAAAAAGATTATATAATGCTTTAACGCGTTTAGCCAAAACCGAACACTAACCCCCATGAAAAAAACCATTCTAGTTGTTGATGACTTTGCCAGTATCCGAGATTTTGTTTGCGACACACTGCAGCGCAAAGGATATGAAACGTTAGGCGCTGCGAACGGCAATGAAGCTTATCAAGTATTAACACAAAAAGCCAACGATGTGAACTTGGTGCTGACGGATTACAATATGCCCGACTGCACGGGTTTCGAACTGTTGAAAAAAATTAAGGAAAATCCACTGGTAACTAAAGTTCCTGTAATATTTCTCACCACCGAATCAAATCCGGATAAAATGCGAAGTGCAAAAGAAGCAGGACTGAGTGCATGGATAAAAAAACCGTACCGCTCCGAAACTTTTTTTGCGCAGATCGAAAATGTGATGCGCAATGGATAGTAATCAAAAGCGATTTGTTGAAGACGCGCTCGACCTCCTCAATGAGTTGGACGAAGGTCTAATGCAACTCGAATCGAATCCCCAGGCAACCGCACCGCTCGAACAGGTTTTTCGCACGATGCACACCATTAAAGGCGGGGCCAACATGTTTGGTTTCGAAAATATCGGTGAACTGGCCCATCAGCTGGAAACCTTGTACGACATGGTACGCCAAGGCAAGATGCAGATAACCGATGGGTTGATCAGCCTTACACTTCACGCCTTTGACAAAGTGCGCGATCTTTTAAAGGAAAAAGATGTTGCCAGGATCAACAATGCTGAGGTATTAAAGGACCACCTGACATCGGCTGTCAACTTCTTAAAGGTGGCGGAATCCGAATCCTCTGCAGACATTTCACAAACTACAAACGCCAAGAATAAAGATGAACTTGCTACTTTCTGTTTACGCATATCACCAACCATCAACATAACGGAAGATGGCAATCATCCTCTTGTATTTATTGTCCAAGATATTTCGGCGCTGGGAACCTCTAAGGTAATTCTTATACAAAAACCTTCCCGCGAGGTGGACCATTGGGAAGTCTTTATTACGACCACAGCTCCCCAATCAGAGCTTGAAAGCTACTTCATATTTGTAGAAAACGAATGTGTCGTCAGTTATTTCAAGCTCACACCTTGCGATTTATTTGAGCAGCCAGAATTTTCTGAATACCTTAATTCATTAGACAACCTTCCGGCTGATCCGACAAAGATAGCAACGTTTGTCGCCCTTCGCCTGGCAACGTATCATCAACAAAAAGACGAGGACGAGGAGATCGCCGAGATAGGGAACACGAAGAAACGCAGCGTTAGTGATAGTTACATCAAAGTGAGTAAGCGGAAAGTCGACGATCTGCTGAACTGGATCAGCGAGCTTATCATTTTACAGGCTCAACTTGCAACGACCGCTTCCTCCATTCAAAGTACGGCTCTTAACGACGTAGCTGAACAATTGGAAATGATAACGGGTCGCCTACGAGATACGTCCTTAGAAATTGGCCTCGTACCCGTTGAAACGTTGGTGACAAAATTTAAACGGCTGGTACGAGATCTTTCCAAGCAGCTCAACAAGAAAGTCAATTTTCTAAGCGAAGGTGCCGATACAGAAATGGACAAGGATGTTATCGAAATGATGGCAGATCCCATGGTCCACATTATCCGGAATTCGATCGACCACGGCATTGAACCCGCTGTAGAACGTAAAGCTATTGGCAAATCCGAGCATGGCACCGTGAAATTGAAAGCTTTCAACTCAAGCTCTTATGTTAACATCATTATCAGCGATGATGGCAAGGGAATTTCACGAGAGAATGTACTTCAGAAGGCTCTTGAAAAAAAATTGATCTCACCAAACGAAAATCCTAGCAATGAAGATGTATTCAATTTGATATTTCATCCTGGATTATCAACGGCATCGCAGGTATCAGATGTGTCCGGAAGAGGTGTAGGTATGGATGTTGTGAAGCAAAGGATCGATGAACTCAGGGGGAGTGTTGCTGTAAAAAGTATCGCAGGTAAGGGAACGGCCATTCACATCAAACTACCCTTGTCGCGTTCGATCATTGAAGGATTATTGGTTAACGTTGCTGAAACCCGATATGTGGTGCCATTAAATGTCATCGAACGTATTGACCGGATTCCTTATGCGGAAATACACCGCGAAGATAAGGTCGACAAGACTGTGATTGTAAACGAGGAACCCCTTCCAGTGCTTTCACTACGACAACGGTTTCACAACGACGTCAACCCACCAAAGACAGCAGACATTATTTCCGTGTTGGTAAACGGAATAAAAAAAGGGATCGCCGTCGACAGAATTGAAGGAAAGATGCAAACCGTAATGAAGCCACTAGGCGACGTTTATAAACAACAGGACTTTATTTCCGGAAGCACCATTCTGGGCAATGGAACGCTGGCACTCGTATTGGACCCCGCCAGGTTATTTTTATCAACAAGCCATAAAGAATTTTCCGATAAGTATGAAAAATCAAACTAACGAAACACATGCCTTTCTAACATTCTCATTGGGTGCAGAGCAATTTGCTATCAGTGTGGATAGTGTACAAGAAATAGTTGAGTTGGAACAGGTGACAAAAGTTCCCAATGCTCCTCAGTATATGTTGGGCATTATCAACCTGCGCGGTAAAGTATTACCCTTGCTTGACACTCGTCTCAAGCTGGGCTTATCGAAAGCTGAAATCACAAAAAGAAGCCGCATAATGGTAATCGAACTGGAAACCACGGACGACAAAAATCTTCAGGTAGGTGCGTTGGTCGACGTTGCAAAAGAAGTCATTGAACTTTCGTCAGCCGATATTCAGAGGTCTCTTGATTTCGAAAATTATGAAACCGATGCTCCAATCACCGGAATTGTCAACAACCACGGGAACATTACCATGATCATGGACGTGACCAAGATATTCTCAACGGCAGAAATAGTACAATTAAACCATTCCCTCAACTAAGAACTGAAACATGTTTAGTAATTTAAGAATTCGCACAAAACTGATTGCTGCTTTCTCAATACTGCTTGTATTGATGGTGGTGATCTTCACGATCTCTCTTACCAGGATCAGGACAATAAACGAAAAGATGAATGAGATCACCGATGTTAACGCCGTACAAATTCAGGTTATCGGCGAGATCGAAATAAATCTCATGGAAATAAAAGTAACCCAGAAAAGGCTTCTTCAAACCGATGACGAAAAAGAAAAAAATGCCTTCGTCCGATACATGGAAAATGAGACCGTAACCTTGAACAACAACCTCGACATCCTGGACAACAGCATGGTCGATGCGGCTAACAAAACCAAGGTACAGGAGCTGCGTACCAAGATCAATGAGTTGTTGACCATCAACAACACAGTCGTGCAACTTTCAGGAGAAAATTCTGAAACGGCGGCCGCGCAACTTTCAGAAAATGAAGCGCAGTCGGAGTTTAATAAACTTGGATCCACCCTTGACGAACTTGTTGCTAAACTAAGCGCTGTTGGTTCCAAAGACCTCCTACAAAAAGTGTATCAGATTAAAAGCTTACTCGTAGAACTAAAAACAACGGAGCATGAACTAATTGAAGCGCAAACCCAAGAAGCTGGTAGCATGGTGATCCGGAAGGGAGGAGAAATAGAAAATCAAATTGAACTTTTAGCAACGTCGATAGGTGGTGCATTAAATGGTGAAGCAAAGGCCTTGTTTGACCGTTATCAATCGCAATATCCAGTTTTTTATAGCCTTCACCTACGCGTACGTGACTTAGGAAGCAAAAATACTAATACGCGTGCCGAAGCGATATCTGAAAGCGACATGGAAGTGGTAGATGAGGCGGCTGATGCCGTACTAAACGACATTGAAACAAATATTGAAAATGAAATGTCTAACGATGTACAGGTTGCTGACGCGTTGTACACCACGGCAGTTAAGACGATGAGCATCATCATTGGCATCTCAGTTTTGTTGGGTGCCATAATTGCGATGTGGTTACTGAAAGACATTGTATCCTCACTCAACATCGCTAAGTCAGCGATCAAAAAAGTAGCGCAAGGAGATTTCTCGGCCGATGTGGAAGCAAGCAACCGCGATGAAATTGGCGAGATGCTGACCGAGCTGCAGTTTATGGTAGAAAAACTACGCAATAGCGTAGACGTCGCGAAGCTGGTTTCTAAAGGCGATTTGACCATTGATTTCGCCGCGATAAAAAATAAGGGAGGTGATCTGGATAACGCGCTGGAAAGCATGGTGAAGAACCTGCGCGAGATTGCTACCACAATTTATAACGGCGCTGAAAATGTATCAGCGGCTAGTCAGCAGGTGGCAGCAGCATCGCAGCAAATGTCACAAGGTGCTCAGGAGCAAGCGAGTGCTACAGAAGAAGTTTCTTCTTCGATGGAACAAATGGTCGCCAACATTCAGCAGAACACTGACAACTCACGTGAGACGGAAAAAATCTCCAACAAGGCTGCAAAAGATATCCAGGTAAGCAGTGACTCGGTTTCAGAAACTGTGGAAGCCATCACAAACATCGCCGAGAAGATTGCTATTATCGAAGAGATCGCTTCAAAGACAGACTTATTAGCATTGAATGCCGCCGTGGAAGCGGCGCGCGCCGGTGAGCATGGTAAAGGGTTTGCCGTTGTCGCCGCAGAAGTCCGGAAGCTGGCTGAACGGTCACAAAAAGCTGCTGCCGAGATTACTGAAATTTCTTCTAAAACGGTAAAGGCCGCCAGACAATCAAAGGAACTTCTCTTGAATACCCTCCCGGACATCAGCAAGACAGCCCAATTGGTTCAAGAGATCGCCGCTGCCAGTGTTGAACAAAATACTGGTGCCGATCAGGTGAACGGAGCAATTCAACAGTTATCACAGGTTACGCAGGGCAACGCTTCCGCAGCGGAAGAGATGTCCTCGAACGCAGAAGAACTCAATAGTCAGTCGGAAGAATTAAAAGCTGCCGTAAGCTATTTCAAATTGGACCATCGCGCTTCAGCGCATGTGAAGGGTTCCAAAACATCGCACCTACGTAAGCCTGTCAAAATGAATTACAAGGATGTGGTAAGTTCACCGAACGGAAATGGCAACGGTCACGCTAAAGGTTTTGATCTTAAGCTTGATGATGGACCTTCCGATAGTGATTTTACAGATATATAGTAGCCTGTTATCTAAGAAGCGTTATCCGTAATCCGTTTGTAGCTCACCCGAGACGAGACGGTAAGTAAAACAACCCCAATAACGGATACGGATAACGCTTAACAGATAACGTCATCGCGAATAACTGATAACGATTAACGGACCAATGGCACTCGAAATGGAAAACCTCTTCGTTCGCATGGATGATGAAAGTTTTAACCGACTCAGTACATACGTCACGCGCGAGTATGGCATCAAACTTCCTGTAAACAAAAGGTCGATGCTGGAAAGCAGGCTCAACAAAAAAGTTAAAAGCCTGGGCATGGATAATTATAAGCAGTTTCTTGACTTCATTTTTAGCGATTCCGGGAAAAATGGCGATCTGTTCCATGTGATCGATCTTATTACCACAAACAAAACCGATTTCTTCCGTGAGCCAGAACATTTCAAGTTTTTAGCGTCGACGTATTTAACTAAATGGAATCAGATTGAAGGCAGAAGGAACATGAATATTTGGTCTGCAGGATGTTCTTCCGGTGAAGAGCCTTACACCATTGTGATGGTCCTGGAAGAATTCCGCAGAAGAAATCCTCAGTTTTCATATAATATGCTCGGCAGCGATGTTTCGATTCGTATGATTCAAACAGCATTCAAAGGTGTGTATAACTACGACAGAATCGCGGCACTTCCTACAGAATTAAAACGCGCATATTTTCTTCGGAGCAAAACGCAGCCGGAACTTGTACGCATCAAGCCAGAGTATCGTAAACGAATCATCTACAAACGGATTAATTTCATGGACGAGACATACGGGCTGTTGAAACATGACTACGATATTATTTTTTGCCGCAATGTTCTTATCTATTTTGACAAAGCAACGCAGGAGCGCGTAATTCGAAAGTTCATTTCTCACCTTCGTCCTGGTGGATTGTTATTTCTCGGACATAGTGAATCGATCATGGGTATGGAGATTCCGCTGCGTCAAATCCAACCCACAGTCTACCAACTTGTCTCGTGACAACGCTCAGGAAATACACGATTTTCGCCGGGCAGGCTATTGTCACATCAGCCCCCGCTTTGATTTCAACTGTATTGGGTTCGTGCGTTTCCGTTTGCTTGCTGGATAAAAAAACAGGAGTTGGTGGATTAAATCATTTTCTCCTTCCCGGCATCCCTTCAGATGAAGCTAACAATCTAAATCGAGGATTAACATCAACTGCTGTGCTCATTCGCTCAATGTTAAATCGGATGGCTACTATTGACACGCTTGAAGCTAAGGTATTCGGAGGATGTAATTCTCTCTACCAAAACGATATCTATAAGGTTGGTGAACGAAACATCGCGATCGCGTTGGCAGTATTGAAAGCATTTGAAATTCGCGTTGTCGCAAAGCATGTAGGCGGAAGTCATGGAAGGAAAATAATTTTTAATACCGCTACGGGTAGAGTACGTGTGGAAATATTGTCGAAGACAGCAATAGAAATAAATGAAGAAATCGATAAAGGTTTTGGTTATTGATGATTCAGCGCTGGTACGCCAAACGCTCTGCGAGATCATTAATTCGGATCGAGAACTTTGCGTTATTGGAACGGCGGGCGATCCCTACTTTGCTGCCAGTAAAATTCGTGAAGAGATTCCTGATGTCATAACGCTGGATGTGGAAATGCCACGCATGGATGGACTTACATTCCTCAAATCATTGATGGCCCAGTATCCGATACCCGTTGTGATCATTTCCAGTTTAACGCAAAGCGGAAGTTACCTTGCACTACGCGCGCTTGAGTTCGGCGCGGTCGAGATCGTTGCCAAGTCCGAAATAAGAAATACTAAAGAGCACCTGGAAGAATCGAGCATGCGCATCACCGATGCCATAAAAGCAGCATACATGGTGCCGATGAAGCGAAAATCAATCAATAAGCCCGTATCTGAATTTCAACGCATTGAAAAAAAAACGAAGAGCACGATTTATAAAACCACAAACAAAGTAATTGCAATTGGAGCTTCAACAGGAGGAACAGAGGCACTTCGGTTTGTTCTTAAAAATATAAGACCTGATCTACCCGGAATACTGATTACACAACACATGCCGGCGGGTTTTACAAAGTCATTTGCCGACCATTTGAATAACGAATGTGAAGTGACAGTGAAGGAGGCATCAGATGGACAACGTGTGATGCGTGGTCACGCCTACATAGCACCAGGCGGAAGGCACATGGAACTATATCGTAGTGGAGCGCAATATTTTATCAAGGTTCGGGACGGACAACTCGTAAACCGCCACAAACCATCGGTCGATGTCTTATTCGATTCAGTGGCGCGGCACGCCGGTCAAAATGCCATGGGTATCATTATGACTGGCATGGGACACGACGGAGCCTCCGGACTATTAGCGATGAAAAATGCAGGAGCGCACACCATTGCCCAGGACGAAGCCAGCTCGATTGTATATGGTATGCCTAGGGAAGCCGTTGCAATAAATGCAGCGAATCAAATACTGTCATTGACAGACATGCCCTCCAAATTGATCTCCTATTTCTAGTTCGTTACAGAAAACATTTTTCTACGGTCTATTTGGAGCGAATCATTTCCTTGGCAAAGACATCCTTTATGATCTTGCATAGCCCCTTAAAACTACTAGGTTTTGCGAAGGAATGTTCAGCACCTAGTTCTTTTGCTTCGTCCAAATCTTTTTCCTGTAGGGATGCCGTATAGATCACGATAGGAATTAATTGTAACTGACGATCTTTTTTTAACTCGCGAAGAAATTGAATGCCGTTGAGGCGCGGCATATTAAGATCGAGAAATATCAGGTCAGGTTTTGGAAATTTCTCCAACTGGAGTCCTTGCAGGGCTTCTTCTCCATTCCGCGCCAGAATACAATTTATTTTGGGTTCCAATTCGTGAACTGCAATGCAAAACAAATCTCTGTCATCTTCATCATCATCAACAATCAGCACATTAGCCATAACTCATAACCGGAGGGTCTTACATGCTAACCGAAAAAAATGCGGTTTGTTTTTAATCCATCAGAAAAAGGTTGTAAAGACTCCTATGAATGCAGCCAAATCATTGAAACCGGTAGTTTGTATTTAGGACTTCTCGACCCGCGTTTACAAACCACTCGATTTTTTTTTCCGGCACCGGTCCCGTAAGTGACCCAATGTGGGTAGAAATGTAAACACCTAAAATCAAATCCCGGTAGGGATGACATGTTTTTCAAGCCAATATTCATATTACGTCCCTGACGGGACTTGGCCCATCGTTCATTCTTGTTTCTACCAACATAATGTCCCTATGGGACCCGTTGGTTAGGACATATTCCCATCGGCACGATCAGAAGTACGATGAGAAACCAAACTGAAATCCGGCTGTTTTGGAGGGTGGATTACCAAAAATGTCAGTTTGCCAATTGTAACGGTAATTTAGCCTGACCACAGTTTGGGAAGTGGGTCTCCAGCTGATAGCCGGTACGATGGCGAAAAAATCCTCGCTGATCTTACCACCTGTCTCGTTAAATTTGTCTCGATTCCAATCGACATATTCCAGTCGAAGCGCAGCATTGATAACAGACTTTTCAAAGCCAAAAATATTTCTACGCACTATTGGCTGCACGAAATCGATAAATCCTCCTTGCTGTTTGCTCCCATATTGTTGACTGTACGTCTCTGGCACATCAACATTAACCCACGCCCATTCTGTATTAATCCACAATTTTGTTGATGGTATAGTAGAATTAAAATCCAGGGCAAAAACGTGCACACTTCTTCGCTCGTCAAGCACCAAACCATCGTCTTCAAACTTATTATAAACCCCTCCCATATACGACACACCCAACTCCCCTACTTTTTTGTAACGTATGGCTGTTTTTGCCGTGATCAATGGAACCCCGTTAAAACTTTCTTCAAATCTATCTGCATTGGCTTTCGTTGCTGGAAGAAAAGTCTTGTTTTCAGGATTTGATATGATTTTGTCGTCGAATCCATTCGTTAAATAAGCTTCATATGCATAAACCCAATCGTTCTTGTATAATTTTCCGTAAAGACCGAACCCCACATTACTCCAGGTGGCAGGGAGCATTTGGGTTGCCGATACTGGTCTGTCGACAAATTCCCACTTAGGCCCATCGTGATTTTGATTAAATGCGCCTATAGGATTCATAACGACTCCTCCCCGTAAATTAAAAAGCGGATGAAACTCGATATCAATAGAAGCAAATTCGATGTTGATTTCTTTAGTACCGTCTTCGAATTCTATTTCGGATAAAAACTTAATTCTTTTATAAATACTTGAGGCAATAAATAATGTGAGTCTTCGCATTTGAAATTGATGTC
>Ga0111538_10003283_pt1 | contig 22637 bp, 18 predicted proteins | sample SoiMethybrSBSTD1_FD_79669 | JGI IMG/M metagenome (GOLD analysis project Ga0111538, IMG submission 79669) | Bulk soil microbial communities from a Populus tree surrounding site in Tennessee, USA - Soil MetaG P. TD hybrid SBSTD1 (version 2)... | ecosystem: Environmental > Terrestrial > Soil >...
AAAATCCATCCCGGCTTGGCCACCAGGTGGAATTGTCCATAGGTGTCGTCCGTGCAGGGCACGTGGTACTTCGCCATTTCGTCGCGGCGGAAGAGCTTCGTGTGCAAGATGGATTGCAGGAGTGGCACGAGGCGTCCTCGCGCAAGAGGCGTGTGAAACCAGAAGCGCGCCTGCACTGCTTCGATGAAATAGGTGTAGTCGGTTTCCGGGACTCCGGATTGGGCGAGCAGCTTGCGAAGGGGAATCGAACCAACGACTTGATCTTGTCCATGATCGGAGACGATCGCGAGCGTAGTGCCGCTGGCGAGACATCGCTCGTGCAAGCTCAGAAGAAACTCATCCATGACATTGTAGGCGCGGCCGACTTTCTTGGGCTGGTGCAGGTGCCAATGCTGGAAGAGATCGAGCGCATAGATCTCGAGCATCTCGAGAGCGCAATCGTTTGAAGGGAGCCGGCTGGACATTTCCCGCAACGTGCTGAAGCGCTTCGCAAAGTGGAAGCGCGAACGCTCCTTCAAGACTCCAAACATCGAATCATGAGAGCCGATCCGTTCGAGCACGGAATGATCCCGCTCACGCCGCACATATTTGAAGCGGAACATGTCGAAGCGGCGACGCCGGCGCGACGGCACCACGGCGAGATCATAGGTCGGCTCGAAGAGCTGCCGAATTCCTTGAAGCGTTGTGCTGACACCATCCGGAAAGCGATCGAGAAGCGCCGCTCTTTTCGATTGGGTGGCATCCGGTTTGAGCCGCACTTGCCACACACCATGTTCGCTGGGCCAGGCTCCGGTGATGAATGTGGTGAGGAGCTCGGTGCTAGGAAGCGTATTGAGCGTCACGCTGGGGCAGCGGTTCTGCAATGCATGCAGGAACGGAGTGTGCTCCGGATTGATTCTGCGTTTGTCTAGACCATGGATGTAACAAACGAAGAGTCGTTCAATCGGCTCGTTCATGGACCGCCTCAAGGAACAGGGTACGGCGGAAGGGGATAAAGACGAGCCCGGCCTTCCTTGAAGCCAGGGGGACAAATAGTCTCCAGGTAATCCAGAGACTACAGAATCGGAAAGGCCCGTTTCAAGCGCGATGAGAAGGGCGGCGACCCACTTTGGCAATGGTAGACAAGTGTTTAGCACTTTGAGCGACGCGGGGGCACATCGTCCGGCCTGAAACTCTTTCGCGTATGATCTCGTGCTTTCATCGGGTAGGGAAGGCGCCGGAAATCGAGGGGATTGGCGGCACCATGAAATGGAGTTGAAGTGAAGCTCAGTGAATGTATTGCACTCGTGACGGGAGGCGGATCGGGAATCGGTCTCGAGACTGCGCGCCTCTTGAAGGAACAAGGCGCTCGCGTGGCAATTTGCGGGCGCACGAAAAGCCGGATCGATCAGGCGGCAAAGGAAATCGGCGCCTTTCCTCTGACCGGCGACGTCGGGCGCGAAGAAGACGCCAAACGCATGGTCTCCGCCGTGATCGACGAGTTCGGCGACTACAACACGCTCATCAACAACGCCGGATGGGGCCAGTTCTCCCCTCTTCTGGATCTCAAGCTGGACGACTTCAAGGCAGTCATCGACACCAATGTGTTTGGGGCGATGCTCATGGCGCGGGAGTCCGCTCGCCACTTCGCCGACAAACGTCGCGGCAACATCGTGAATGTGTCCTCGACGGCAGGCAGCCGGGGATTCGCCGGCGGAACGGCGTACGTCGCTTCCAAGTTTGCGCTGGGCGGCATGACGGAATGTTGGCGCGCCGAGCTGCGCAAATTCGAAGTGCGGGTCATGCAAATCAATCCCAGTGAAGTGCTCACCGACTTTGGCAGCGCGGCCGGCTACTCGCAGAAACAAAGCGCGAAGAAGCTGCGCGGCATCGAGATTGCGCACGCCATTGCAGCCATGTTGGCGATGGACGATCGCGGCTTCACGACCGAGCTGACGGTGTTTGCGACGAACCCGGATTCGTAGATCTTGTTGTTGGCCCGGCTTCTCTTGGTCGCCGCGCTCGTTTGCACACCGATTCTCACGAGCGCCAAGACCGCGACCGTCCCCAACGGCGACATCCGCTTAGCCGCGAGGCTCGATCTGCCCACCAAGATTCTGCTCAGGTGGTTAAATATTCACGCCCAGTAGGGGCTGCGCCGCGGAAGCGAGGGATCGGTGACCTATCGCCGCCACTCACATCTCTACGATCATCACTTTCGAACTGACGACCTGAAGGATAACCTTCGCCGCAGGTCGGTCCACGGCGCGGCATTTACAGTCACCTCGATCGGTACCAAGTTCGCCATCAACGCTGGTGCCACGATGATCTTGGCGCGCCTCCTCACGCCGCAAGACTTCGGACTGGTCGCCATGGTCGTTTCCATCACTGGCATGGTCACGATCTTTCGCGACTTGGGTCTGGCGACGGCAACCGTGCAAAGCCCGTCGCTCGATCATTCCCGCGTGAACACCTTGTTCTGGTTGAACGTGTTCTTTGGAATCTCCATGGGACTGCTCACCGCGTTTTTTTCTCCGCTCTTCTCCTGGTTTTTTCGCGATCCGCGCGTTACCGGCTTGGGCGTCATTTTGGGCGGCGTCATGATGATCGAAGGCTTCTCGATCCAGCATCAAGCGTTGCTGCGCCGCCGCATGCGCTTCGGCGCGCTCGCGTTGAGCGAAATCTTTTCGGTCGCGGTCGGCGCGGGCGTTGCCCTCTTCTTGGCATGGCGCGGAGCCGGATACTGGTCGCTCGTTTGGATGAAGGTGGCCGCCTCCGCCGCGGGCGTCGCAGCAGTCTGGCTCCTCTGCTCATGGCGGCCGAGCGCCATGCTGCGCTTGAGCGAGGCGCGATCCCTCATGAAGTTCGGCGGTCAGATCACGCTGGCGCGCTTCATTCGCTACATGTCGCGCAACCTTGACCGGATCCTGGTGGGGCGTTCTTTCGGCCCGCAAACGCTCGGCTTCTATGCCAAGGCTTCGGGCTGGCTCGTGGCTCCGTTTCAGCAGCTCACCTGGCCCGTGGCGCGTGTCGCGGTTCCCGTGTTGAGCCGTCTCCAAGACGAGCCGCGGCGCTTTCGCACCTACTACCGCGCGGGAATGTCCATCATCGCGATTCTGGGAATCCCGGCGATCGTTTACCTCTACCTCGACGCTTCACGAGTCATTCCGTTGTTTCTCGGCCACCAATGGTACAGCGCCATCCCGATCTTTCGCGTGCTTGCGCCGGTCGCCGTTGCCGCGCTCTTCCAAATCGGATTCCAATGGTGCTACGTGTCGCTGGGCCGCGCCGATCGCCAGCTCCTCTGGGAAATCACGAACACGATCTTCACGCTCATTGCATTTGCCATTGGCTTGCGCTGGGGAGCGATCGGGGTGGCGGGCGCCTACTCCATCGCCAGCATGCTTCTCTTGCCGGTGGGCGCTGTGTACTGTTTTCGCCAGACACCGGTGGGCCCCGGCGACCTTCTCGCTGCATTCGTGCGCCCAGTCATCTCCGCGTCGGGGGCGGGACTCGCCCTCTTTCTCTTCATACGCACGATCGCGATCGTGAGCCATGCCCAAGCCGTCGCGATTCACGCGTTCCTCTTCGCCGTGGCGTACGGAATCGTGTACTTGATGATTCCCGGCGGGCGAGAAGAGGCAACGGACCTCTTTCAACTGACCCGCGAGCTTCAGAAGTTCAAACGCAGTCCGGCCTGAACCAAACGAGGCGCGCCGATCTCCACCAACCCACTGCTGGTCATACGCACCTCGAACTCCTCATCAAAGACATTCTCGACCGTGACGAACGCTTCCGCCCAACGCGCCACGATGCGGCTGACCATGAAGTCGACGACGAAAAGTTGCTCGACCGGAAGCGTGTTCAAATCGTCTTCGAAGCGATCGCCGACGAAGCGCGCTTGGACCGAGCTCGAGACAATCGACGGACGATCGAAGCTTGTGCGCACGACCCATTGATGGCGCGCCACTTGGCGAACCTGCTTGCCGACGAGACGCGGATCATCGGACTCGCTCAGCACCGCGTCGTCAAACGTGTAGCTTCCCGTGAAGAGCCAACTGCTGCGCAAGCGGTAGCTCGTTTCTAGCTCGAAGCCGCGAGAGCGAAGGCGCCCCACGTTATCCGTCTGGCGGCAGACCCCGCCAGCTGGAACCGTGCCTCAAGGCGGGATGATGGTTGCAGTATCTGCGTCCGCAAAACCGATCGTGCGCTGATTGATCGTGTTGTCCACTTCATTCCAAAAACCGGTTGCCTTTGCGCTGACCACGGACGATGGACGAAAGTCCACGCCGGCCTCCGCACCCACCATTTGCTCCGGTTCCAAGTCGCCGTTTCCAAGCGTGATCTCGCCTCCACGCCCGACGAATCCTTCATAGAGCTCACTGATCGTCGGTGCGCGGAACGCGCGATACGCGGAGGAACGCAAAGAAACGCCTTCATTCAGATGATAGACGACGCCCAAGCTGGGATTGACAGTCGTCTTGGTGTCGTCGTCGTACTCGATGCGCGCGATCTCGTCGCCGCTCCCCAGAGATTTGAGCGCATCGCTCGCATCGAACGTGCGAACCACATCCAGCCGCGCCGAGCCGATGACCTGCCACTGCTCGGTGATCTTGTAGATGTCCTGAACGTATCCACCCAAGAGCTGGATGTTTCCTTGCACGTGCTTCTCGGTCGTGAAGTCTTGCGCCGACGTGCTCCAATTTCCGAACGTGAAGCTCTCCCCTTCGAGCCACTGCTGATCCGCACCGATCGACAATTGATGCGCGTCCGCAATGGGCCGCGACCACTGCAGATTCGCTCCGATGGAGGAGCACGGTGCGCGATGCTCGTTGGCTAACGGTCGCTCGCTGGTGCGATCATTGGAAACCGTCGTCGAGAAATTGTCCGAAGAGCGCGACATGAGAAAGACATTGGCAACCCAATTGTTGCTCTCGCCGGTCGTCATCTCTCCGCCAACGCCGTAGCCGCGCGTGATGAATCCGGAGGCGCCCATCGGAGTGCCCTTGCCACGATCCTCGTCCGCATAGTTCCCGCTCACATAGAAACTTTTCTTCTCGGATGGGCGCACATCGACGCGTCCCAAGAGAGCACCGCTCTTCAGTCTGGCCTGCGTATCGATGGGGCCCAATTGATCTGGCCGCCAGATGTAGTACCCGTCGGTGTCGTAGTAGCTTCCCCCTGCCGAGAACGATGTCTTGCCCACGCTCTCCGTCGCATAGATCTCGAAATTCTGAGTCTCGCGCTCGCCGCCCTGGCCGCGGAAACGCAGCGAGGGGCCCTCGGGCTTTTGCGTAATGATGTGAATCACCCCGCCCAAGGCCAAGCTTCCCCAAATCGGCGAGCCGCCGCCGCGCACCATTTCGATGCGATCGATCGAGCCCATGGGAATCCGGCTCCAAGTCACATGACCGGAGAACGGATCGTTCAGCGGCACACCGTCCATGAGCACCAGCGTTCGTCCGGTGTTCGTCGGACCGATGCCGCGCATCGAAACGCCCTGCAGGGACACCGAGCTCACCACGCTGCTCGATTGGCGCAGCAAGCTGAACCCGGGCACTTGTCGCAACACGTCGTCCAAACGGCTCGGAGCGGAGAGGCGCAGATCTTTCGGATGCAGCACGGTGACGTTCGCGGGAATGTCGGAGATCTTTTGCGGCAGACGCGCCGCCGTCACCACGATCGGCTCCAGCTCGTACGCGTCGTCCGCCGTGAGGCCAACTTTGGAGATGCTTTTTTGCGCGGGCGTTTCCTTGGCTTCCGGCGGCGCTTCTTTCAGTGCGGGCGTTTCCTCCTGCGCTGGAACAGGCGCATCGGCCGCAAACGCATTCGCGATCAATAGCCCAGCCATGGTCGCCGCAAGCATCCCTCTCAACATGACGCCCCTCATGAGTGTGTCTCGACTTGCCACGGGACCAATCGATGCGTGAGGAATTGAATCACAGCACGAATGCCAAGACCAATGGCTGCCGCCATCACGACCCCGGCGTACACGTCTTCGATACGCAACGTTTGCCAAGCAAGCCAGATCATCTTTCCGATTCCGTGATCGGCGGTGATGAGCTCCACGGCGATCGTCAAGGAAAGCGCCACATTCAAGGCCACTCGCGCTCCGGCCAGTACGAAGGGGAGGCTGCCCGGAATCACGACCTTGCGCAAGATCTGCAATCGTCCCGCTCCATAATTGCGCGCCACCTCGAAGTAGATCGGGTGAATTTGCCGCACTCCTGCCATCGTATTGATGAGGAGCGGGAAAAACGTGGAGAGCGCGATGACCGCAATGCGTGCCGTGGATCCCACGCCCAACACGATCATGATGATCGGCAGCATGGAGATCTTCGGCACGGGATGAAGCGCGGCGACGAACGGATCGAGCAGGCGGCGCGCATCCGGCGAGCATCCCATCCACATCCCGATGAGATACGCCGGAATTCCGCCCAAGAGAAAACCGAACACCACCCGGCCCAATGTCGCTCCCAGATGTTCGAGCAACTCTCCGGAGAGGAGTAGCCGCTTTAAAGTGACGGCGATCACCGAAGGAGGAGGAAAGAAGAACGGCGGCAAAACGCCGGTTCGCGAGACCACCTCCCACCCGCCGAGCGCGATCGCAAAGAGAAGAATCGTCAACCACGTAGAGCGCTCCGCCCGCCGGCTCACGATGCAGCCTCCAAGCTCTTCCCCATCTCCTCCTCGAGAATCGCCCAGATTCTTTCTTTGATGCGCAAGATCTCCGGCCGGTTGCCATCATTCAATTGGCGCGGGCGCGGGAGAGGAATGGTGAACTCCTCGCGAATGCGCCCCGGTCGTCCGGTCATGATCAGCACGCGATCCGCCAACAAAACCGCTTCGTCGAGATCGTGCGTCACGTACACCACGAGCTTTTTGTGCTCTTCCCAAATGCGCAGCAGCTCCTTTTGCAAGATGAGCTTCGTCATGGCGTCCAACGATCCAAACGGTTCGTCCATGAGCAGCATGTAAGGATCGGTGAGAAACGCGCGCGCAATGGCAACGCGCTGGCGCATTCCCACGGAAAGCTCGTGCGAGTAGCGTGACGCGAATTGGCTCAATCCGAACGGCTGCAAGAAGGCCCGGGCGCGCCGGTGCCTTTCTTCTTTGGAGACGCCCTGCATTTCGAGACCGATGGCCGCATTGTCGAGCACCGACATCCACGGGAAGACGCCGTGCTCCTGGAATACGAGCGAATTCAAAGGCCGGCCTTTCTCGGACGTGCGGCGCAACACAATCTTGCCGGACGTCGGCGCCATCAATCCCGCAATGATCTTGAGAAGCGTGCTCTTTCCGCAGCCGCTCGGTCCCACGATGCACAGGAATTCTTCGTCCTTTTGATCGAAGCTCACCTTGTCGAGCGCGGCGAGCCCGCCGTCGCGCGTGGGATAGACGAGTCCAACGTCATGACAGGAGAAGCCCATCGTGGGTTACTTGCCGGACTGAAGACGCCTTTGCGCTTCTTCAAGGAGGGAAGGATCCCAGAATGTTTCGGCAGGAACGATCTTGTCCAAGAGCTTCTCGCCGACCGCCCACTTCTCATATTCGACGACGCTCTCCACGCTCAACGTGCAGTCGTCACGGACCGGAACCCAGCACGCTCGGCGCACCACGTCCGGATCCAGGCTCGTTTCCTTCGCCAGGATCTCGATGTTGCGTTCCGTTTTCCCCTGGTTGTACTGGTGCACTGCTTCGAGATAACCCATGAGAAAGCGCACGCCCAAGTCGCGGTCCTCTTTCCAGAGACGCGGGCCGAACAGAATGAAGCTGTGCTGGTTGTCGGGAAGAATTTCGCGGTCCGTCTTCCACAACACGGCATCGCCGGCATCGACGATCATCGTGAGCCATGGCTCGGACGCGGTGGCCACGTCGATGGCGCCGTTTTTGAACGCGTCGAGCTTCGCGGCGTACGGCACATCGACGAACTCGACGTCCTTTTCGGTGAGGCCGGCCGCCGCCAGAAGGCGATCCACGTCATAGAAGCTCGTGGAAGTGCGCTCGGCCGCGATGCGCAAGCCTTTGAGCTGCGCGAGCGTGGCGAGCTTTCCCGATTCCACGAGATCGCGACGCGCGAGAAACCCGCGATAGCTGCAGCCTTCCTTGGGCACATGTCCCTTGTCGGCGACGAACCTGATGTCCGCGCCGCGTCCCATGATGTTGAAGTATCCGGGCGCCACCATTCCCGGAACGACATCCAGCTTGTGGGCAACCAGCGCGGGCACGGCTTCCACGTTTCCGGACGTGCGCACCAGCTCCAGCTCGATGCCGTGCTTCTTGAACAGGCCTTCGGCGTGACCGATAAAAATTGGGGCCCACGAAAGAAACGGCGACGTGGCCACCTTGAGATGAACGAGCTTCTCGTCCTTCGCTTCGGTGGCGGTAGCTGCAAATGCCGCGCAGAGGAAGGCGCCAAGGAGCATTGCGGCACGATCGAGCGTGAGATGCCTCACGAGCTCTTCTCGCGAACGCGTTCGGGATCGTGCGCTGTGGCGCCGCTCACATCGCCATCTTCGCGCGCGTCGCCGACATCCTCTTCGCCCGCCGCACTTGCATTTTGCTTCGCCAGATGCAGCGTCATGAGCTTGCCGCGCGCGGTCCAGATCGGCTCCATACGCTTGACTTGGAACGATTTCGCCTGCGACCACGTCGCCCGTGCCCCGTCCGCTCCGACGCTGCCGCGGCTCAAGCCATCCAGCACCGCATCGATCACCTGCTGCTCGTCTTGAATCGTGACCTTCGGGCTCACGATGATGCTCATGCGCGTAAAGCCGCGCGCGTCTTCTTCCTCGAGAAGCTGGTAATCCAAAGGCGTCCCGCCGAAACGCGCCGGCAAATCTTGCTGCAGGATGCGCTCCATCTCGCTTCCGACGAGCGTCATTCCTTCGCCGGAAAGCTTGCGGAAGCTGCGAATGTTGCGCACGTGATCATGGAAGCCGTACTTCTCCCACTGGCATCCGCAGGAGCGCTTCTCGATCGTGCCGTAGTCGTCGCTCTCGACATTCAGAAGAATTTTCGCCGCCGACGGCAGAAGCGTGGTGATCAAGAAGGCATCGACGTGCACATCGGCGCTTGGCACCTTGCGCTTGTGCTGGATCAAAGCGAGATGGTCGCGCATGACGTGATGATCGTTGCAATCGATCGGATTGGCGCAGGCCAAACCGATGGGGCCCGCTTCCGAGAAGTGATATGTGGGAATGACGCGCGCGCCGCTCTTCCGAATCGATGCCACCTTCGCCGGAGTAGGCGGTTCGCCGCCTCCGGAGAAAATCCCGCCGGTGAGATCGATGCCTTCCTCTTGCGCGGCGATCGCTACGCGGAGCGCCATGCTGGCGAAGGCGCCCATGTAGCACGCGCCGTCGGTGCGGATCGTCTCCGCCATCCAGCGCGCAATGATTCCCGCTTCGTCCAGACGCACGGGCTCCGGGCGCGGAAACTTGAAACCGTACACTTGCCCCATGCGCAGCACGTACTCGGTGGCGAGACGATACTTGAGCGGCACCTTGCGATCGGAGCCCGTCACCGACGCGAACCAGCGCCGCGGAACGTTGCCCATCTTCGCGCCGCCGAGAAGATTGTTCAGCCCAACGATGTTCGGAAGAACGCCTCTCCAAATTCCGCGAGGAGTGCCGAGCGTGCCGTGCGTTTCGTGTCCCAAGATGGTGAGCGGAATGCGCTCGGCCATGCTGTCGAGATCGTGATAAACCCGCGTGCCGGCGCCGGTCGAGCCGCCGGTTTCGCCGTAATACGCGTTGCGCAGATAAGGATTGTCGAAATCGCGCGGGCGAACCGGCAGCGTCTTGCCGCCGCGCACGACCGGCTCGCGACCTTTGAATTCTTCGAACGTGAAAAAGACTCCGGCTTCGCGCAGCGTGCGCAGCGTTCCTTCCACACCGCTGTGTCCGGTCATCTTCTCGATGTCGCCGTACTCGATTCCGGCAGCGCGGAACAAATGCAAATAGGGGCTTCGCGAATACCCGAAGACCCCCTTCTTCACGACGCGCAGAAAATTCTTGTCGCGCTCTTGCAGGCGGCGCAGCACCGTCGCACGCGCCTGTTCCAGCGTGATCGGCTCGTGGAGGAATTTGCGCAGGCCAATGCCGAACCGGCCGTACATCACGAGGTCAGAGGCGAGACCCATCGATCCCCTTCGTGGCGCCGAACGCGTTTCCATCCCAGGCTACAACCGATCAACCATATCAGATAGACCGGCAAGCCAGAATCCAGGAAGGTATCGAAACTGGACGCTGGTTCTCAACGAAATTGAGTGGAGAAAGCGTGTCCCCTGCCCCTCGCATTCTCATGGTGAATTACGAGTTCCCTCCCTTGGGAGGCGGGTCCGGGAACGCTACGCTTCATCTCTTGAAGGAGCTGGCCCACGAAGGGGAGATTCACGTCGATCTCGTGACTTCGGGAACGGGACCGCAGGCGGTTCGCGAGTCATTTTCCGCAAAAATCAACATCAATCGGGTTCCCATTGTAAAAAGGGAACGCCATTACTGGACGGCGCCGGAAATCCTGGAGTGGTTTCTGCGCGCCGGCCGCAAGATCGACGGCCTCGTTCGCGAGCAGCGCTACGACCTCTGTCATTGCTGGGGCGGATGGCCTTCCGGGCTCATTGGACGGCGCCATCGCCAGAAGATGCCCTACGCCGTCGCGCTTCGGGGGTCGGATGTGCCCGGCTACAATCCGCGCCTGCGCGTCTTGGATCCTCTCTTTTGGCGACCGATCTCGCGCTCCGTGTGGCGCGACGCCGCCGCCGTCACGTGCGTGAGCCAATTCCTTTGCGATCTCGCGCGGCGCACCGAGCCCGACCTTCCGTATGAAGTGATTCGCAATGGCGTGGACTGCGAGCGCTTTCAACCCGGACGGCGGCCGGAAAAGATCGCGTTTCTCTTCGTCGGAAGATTGATCGGTCGAAAGGGACTCCGCGATCTTCTGGATGCATTTCGCATGGTCGCGCGCGACATCCCCGAAGCCATTTTGTACATCGTGGGCGGCGGCCCGGATCGTGCACGTCTGGCCGCATCGCCAGCGGACACTCCTGGCCGGGTGATCTTCCATGGTCCGGCCGAAGCCGGCGCGCTTCCCGAGATCTATCGAAGCGCATCGGTCTTCGTCATGCCTTCGATCGAAGAAGCGATGAGCAACGCCACTTTGGAGGCGATGGCCTCCGGACTTCCCATCATCACGACGCGGACCGGCGTGGCGGAAGTCATCGATGGCAACGGCATCGTCGTCGACAAGCGCAATCCCACTGAAATCGCCGCAGCCATGCGCCGCTATGCAAGCGATCCAGCCCTCATCGAGCAGCACGGCCGGCGCTCACGGCAGATCGCGGAGACAATGAGCTGGGCCGCCGTCGCGAGAGCTTACCGCACTGTCTATGATAGGATTCTGAGTCGAACGAAACTCTGATCCCTCATCCGTGCGTGAGCCATGCCGGGCCCCCTGTTGTTGCAATCCTTGAAGGCGTATCGCCGCCTTCACCACGAGCAGCGCCTTCCCGCCCACGAGCTGGCCAAGCGCCAAGACCAGCGCCTGCAACGCATCATTCTCCACGCCTACGAGCACACGCCGCACTATCGCCAGGCATTCGATGAGGCCGGGGTCCGTCCCGAGCACATTCGATCCAAGGAAGATCTCGTTCGCGTTCCGCTCTTGAAGCGGGAACACCTGCGCAGCATTTCGAGCCGCATCGCCCAAAGCGCGGACGCTCCCGCATTGCACTCGTCGTTCACTTCCGGATCGACGGCCGAGGGTGCACGAACATATTTCGATTCCGAGGCGTGGCTCTTGAGCAAGTACCTGATCAAGCTGCGCGCGCGCCTCGCGTGCGGTGTGCACCCGTGGGATCGCATTGCGCAATTCCAGTGGATTCCGAATCGCGACACGTTCTTTCAACGCCGCGTGCTGCGCCAAAAGTCGTTCGGAATCGATCGCGATTTCGGCGAGGTGTTGGCCGAAGCGCGCCGTTACGCGCCGACCGTGCTCTATGGTTTCCCCGGCTATCTACAGAAGTTCGGCGAGTTCTCCCGAGGCGCATTGAAAGCGCGTCTCGTGTTCACGAGCGGCGAGATGTTGAGCGCCAAGATGCGCGAAGCCATCGAAACGGCGTACGGCGCGACGGTCTACGACATCTACGGATGTACGGAGATGAAAGAGATCGCCTGGGAATGCGAAGAGCGCAACGGTTATCACATGAACGCCGACTGGCTCGTCGTCGAGTCACTTGCGGAGCCATTCCAAGGTGAGCCGGCAGGTTCGCTCGTGGTGACATCGCTCTACAACCACGCGATGCCGCTCATTCGCTACGTCATCGGGGACATCGGACATCTGGTCGATGGCCAGTGCCCCTGCGGGCGCACGCTTCCTTTGATGGCGCCGGACACCGGGCGCGCCGTCGACTACGTCGTGCTGCGCGACGGACGCGAGGTTTCGCCCTACACGGTGATGACACCGGTGGAAGCCCTTTCCGGCGTGGCGCAGTTCGAGATCCTGCAAGAAGAGATCGATCACGTTCTGGTTCGCGTCGTGCCCTCTGCGAGCTGGGAAGAAATGACCCGCGACATGATCCATCGCAGCATGAACGAGATTCTGCCCGGCGTGCGCATCGAGATCGCGCTCGTGGACCGCATCGAGCAGCAGTACTCCGGCAAGTACCGCATCGTGCAATCACGGGTCGCGCGGCATTCCCGCTGATCCGGGCGCGAATCCAATCCCAAACCGCCGTTCGCCGCGCTTGGCGGCGCGAATCTCTTCCTTGGTGAATGCGAAAAGGATGAACGGTAGATTCTTTTCGGCGAAACGCGCGACGTCGGAGAGATCCTTGCCTTTCGGAAGCTTCGTCTCATCGACGTAGATTTGGAGCCCGGACTCGTCGATGTACGCCGCCAAGCTGTCCGCCCCGAAATGTTTGTTGATGACGGTAGCGACGTCCGGAGTGTAGTGCGCTCTTTCGCAAGGTGCCGCGCACTTCGGCATGCCGTGGTCCGCGGTGATCACCAGCACGGCGCCGTGAAGGCCCGCGAGTGCCGTGTCCTCCAGCGCGGCAGTCAATCGTCCCACTTCCTCGTCCACGGCCTGCACCGCGTCCTCCATTTCCTTGGAATCGGGTCCGTATTGATGGGCGACGTAGTCGGGCGTCTTGAGGTTGATGAGCAAGAGATCGGGGATGGAGTCGCGCCCCACCTTCTCCTCGCCGATCATGTCGAGGAGCGCGTCCATTTGAAATCGGGCGAAGAGACCCGTTCTCAAGAACGTTTTCCCGTCATGAAAGGAGTGGCCGAGCCACGTTGTCGTTTCCCAATGAGAGTTCGCCTTCTGGTCGGCGATCGAGTCCGGAAGTCGATAACATGAGGGATTCGTTTTCCATCCGGTGGTCTTGTCGTCGAACTGCGCCACGATGATCTTGGCGCCCCGCGCTCGCACTCCGGGAATCTCGCACGCCCCATGTCCCGCCAGCGCGATCGTGGCGCGTGGATTGCCCCCTTGCGCGATGATCACCGCCCGTCCTTCCGTTTCCAGATTCCAGAAGTCAGCCAGCGTCGGTACGAAAAAATCCTTGGGATCCATGTTCTCGAACGGCTCCACTTTCTTGCGCGCTTCGCGGTCGAACGTGGCATTTCCCTGGATGCCGTGAACACGCGGGTCCGCTCCGGTCGATGCCGTGGCGTGGCCGGTGCTCGTGACCGAAGGCAGATAATTGAGCTCCGCATTCGAGAACCACGCGCCCTCGCTTTTCAATCGCGAGAGATTTGGTAGCTGCGATTCGTAGCGTGCCCACGTGTTCGCACCAAATCCGTCCAGCACGAGCAGCGCCACGACTCCCGGCTTGTTCGACGTAGAACCGATCGCCTCCACGAGAACATGGCCGGTCATGGTTTCGGGCACGGAAGAATCGAGCACGGTCAAGAGCGTGGGGGCGATGTCTTGAAGCGTGGCGCTTTTCGAGTAGATGCCCTTTTGAATGAAGGGTGCTCCGTGAAACAGCAGAGGAATGCGCACGTCGTAGGACCAGGGACTGCCGTGCATGAAATGATAGAACGACGAATCGGCGTCCGCTGCGAGAAGGAACTCCCCTTCTTTCGGAACCAGAAAGATGTCGCCGCTGCGATCGGGAACGTAGGCGCGCGCGAACATTTGCGCGCAAGTTTCGCGGGTGACGCCGGAAGAAGCGGCCGAGGACTTTCCTTCGCGGGCCGGAGCGCAGGACGCGGCCGCGGCGAGCGCCGGAAGGAGTAGGGCCAGAAACCCGCGGCGGCGTCTTGCCCCGGCGACTCTCCCGCTTCTTTCGCGCCTCCTAAACGCCGATACATTCCGGGGCCCGGGCAAAGGTGGACGAAGGCGTTCGGGGGAATCCATGTTCATCATTCGATTCCTTTTAGAGCAAATCCTCAAGCTCATCTTCGTCGCGTCGCGATCGGCGTTCATGGCCCAGACCATCGCCATGGCCGCAGTGGTGTTCGGAATCGTCCCCTTCTTGAATCAATCGGGAACCCCCAGCTGGCTCGACACGGCGCTGAGCAAAGCTGCGCTCATTGCCGTGGTGTCCTTGGTTGCGGCCATCGCCCTCTTCGTCGTGCGCTGGAAGACCTGGCGTGCGCCGGATGCGCTCGACGAGCTCGATGCACAAGAGGACGTTCTCACGCTCGAAGATTTGCCGACGCTCACGCGCTCGCGCTCGGAAGAGCCGGCCGAGCCGTTCTTGGTTCCGTGGGTCCCGCTTCTCGCCTTCTCGCTCGTCGCCATTCCCGCCCTCGCCTATTTCCGCTCGGCGGAGCTGTTCGATTTGTGGGCCGACATCATCAATCTTTTCGATCGCCTCGATCTGATCGAAGGACTCCAGGCCGGCGGCGGTCAGATGTCCGGCGTGGTCTTCGCGCCCGCTTTCGTCGTGCTCTACGTTCCCATGCTCGAAGCCGCGGCTGCATTCTTTCTGATCGCGGTTCCACTCGTTCTGCTCATGCTGTTCCTGACTCGCAGCCGAAATTTCCCGCGCGCCATGGTCATGATGGTGATTTGCCAAGCCGGGCTGGTCTTGATGAGCGCGATCGCCGCAGCCATCTTTGCACAGCTCGCGACCGAGGGAATGCCCACTTTGCTCGCCGGCGGCGATCCCGAAGGGCAGAAGGTGGCCGACACATTGATCCGCATGCAGCATGTCGTTCTCGCCACCGCCCGAGGATTCTTCGTCCCGCTCGCCGCATACTGCGTATGGATTCCAGCGATGTTCACGTCGCAGCGCATCGAGGAGTTCTTCTCCGCCGGTTCCGAAGTCCCCCGCGAGCTCGAGCCCGACGCGAGCGCGTAAGCCGAGCGTTTGCGGAGTCTCCCCCGCCGACATTTCCCAAGCATCGCAACGCTTCCACCGCTGAAGCCTCGAATGGGCCAAGGCCGCTTGAGTGCCTCTCTTGCCCATGCCGATAACGTAGGCAGCGGCCAGAAGGCCCTTTCCCCGGCATCCGAGGTGTACTTCATGAAGAATCTTTCGCGCGCATTCCTGGGATTGATCCTGCTGTCCGGCCTGCACATTCCGCAAGCCGCGCACGCAGGAGTCAACTTCGACTTTCTATTCAGCGCGGGCAGCGTATCCGACGACAACCAGTACTATCTCAATCTGGCGGTCAGCAACTACGGATATCCGCGCACGGTCATCGAGCCGGTGCTGCCTCGCGTTCGCTACGTCGAGCAGGATCTTCCCGTCATTCTGTTTCTCGCCAACGTCTCCGGGCGACCGGTCGATGCGATCGTCGATCTCCGTTACAGCGGTTTGGGCTGGTCGGTGATCTTCTCGCGCGTCGGCGTTCCTTATGACGTGCTGTTCGTCGACATCGATCGCGATCCCGGTCCGCCCTACGGCAAGGCGTGGGGACATTGGAAGAAGAATCCGAAGCGATGCATTCTTTCGGATTCCGACATCGTGAATCTCGTCAACGTCCAGGTCGGGCATCGCGTGTGCGGTATCTCACCATACGAAATTGCTCGGGCCAGAAGCGGCGGCAAATCCATCGCGACCGTCGTGGCGGACAAGAGGGGACGCCCGCACGGCAATTCCAAACATGACGCCAAGAGCGCGTCGCTCAGCAAGAAGAACGCCAAGGACGACGGAGAGCTCGCTGCGCAAGGCGGCAAAGGCGCCGGCAAGAGCAACAAGGGTGGTGGCAAGAACGGCAAAGGCAATCACTGATTGAGGCGACGCCGGTCGCGGAACATCCCGCGAGCAGACGGCCGCAGGTAGGTGAATGCATTTGCTCCATGAATGAAACCGGGCCCGGAGACCTCGTCCCCGGGCCCGCATCGTTTCGAGCGCATCGTTTCGTCTGTGCTTATTGCTTTTCCCAGTGCGACCAGAAGTCCACGGTCGCTCGCTCGACGAGCGATTGCACGAGCCGGTTCTTCGATTCGCCCGGCGTGTTCGCACCCATCCCGGCAAGACCGTCCATCGACAAATCCACGCGCGCGACTTGTTCCTTCGCCCGCGCCGCGCGAGTCCAAACCGTGGCGCCGCTCTTCGTGTCGTAGATGCGCGCATCGAGCAGGCCTTCCATTTCCGCCGACGCCGAGATTGCATCGAGCGCTCCGCCCACGGCCACCTTCGGCTTCACTTCTTGCGCGCCGAGCATTCCCACGACGATCGCATCCACCTGATACTTTTCCCCGATCGCGCGAATCGTCGGCGGATCCAGATCCGCCGCGTGAATCGTGCGCAGGATGCCGTCTTGTTTCCCCAGCTCGAGAACCGGCGTTCCCGGCTGTGCCTCCTGAATGGCGGCCAAGAATTCGCGACTCGCTTGTCCCGCCAAATGGGGATCATCCAGCGAGGTGAATTCGATCATCCCAATCGTCCCGTAGCGCGACAGATCCACGCGCGGCGGGATGAGGACTTTCGTGGAAGAGCAGCCCACTGCCAGAGCTGCACCTACGACGAGAAACATCAGCCATCGAGAAACCGGCGCTCGCCGATCCATGAGGACCCCCTCCGAAAGAGTTGAAAGAGGTATCGACCTCATGGTCCGGTGGCTTAATTCGAGGACGCTGGGGAGCCGTCGCCGGAGGAGGCGTGGTGAAGCCGGATTACGGCTTCGTGCCGGACTTCTTCGACGGCGTCGTCTTCTTCGGCGGCTGCGTCTTTTGCTCGCCCGGCGCCGGCTCGGATTCCAAACGTTCCGATGCCTTCGTCGAATCGCTGGACGCGATCACGTCCTTCTTGTCCTTCGATTCCTCGACCGGCGGCGGCTGCTCCGGACCTTCCGGCGGAATGATTCTCTTGTACTGATCGATCTTCGGAGTTCCATAGCGCTTCAAATCGATTTCCACCGTATCGATGAGCGTTGTCTTCGCATTCTGATCGACGGCATAGGTGAGAATTTCGCCACCGCCGAACCAGAGTCGAACGTGCACAAAGTGGTAGACCTCCGCGGTGAACACGTTCTCGGGCTTCACGACAGAGCCGGCCACTTTGTATTCGCTATAGAGCGCCGCGCTCTGTTTAGGAGGTGGAATGGTATGCAACGGCGAGCCTGCTCCGCCAGCGACGATCGAAATGAGCACGGCGTCCGGCCAGGTCAGGATCGCGCGCTCATACGCGTGCTCGTGACCCGTCGCGAGCACGCCGATGCCGCCTTCGCGCATCGCCTTCACCATGCGCTCGCGCCGTTCCCTCAACACATCGTCGTTTTGCCACTCGACGCGATGGAAACCGCTCGAGAATGGCGGATGATGCATGAAGACGAAGCAAGGACCGGGATGTCCTTTCAAGGACTTGGTGAGCCAGTCGATCTGCTCGTCGGAATACTGCACCTCCACTTCGCGCGTCCAGTAATTGTGCGGGTCGGTCATCGGGTTGGAATCGAGCGCTAGGAATCGCACCCATCCATCCGCAGAATCGAAGCTGTAGTACAAGCGATCCCCGCTGATCGGCAGCCCGGTGGCCGTGCGCCAATTCTCCAGCCCTTGCTCCGTGTCGGTGCGCTCATGATTTCCCGCAATCGGGAAGTAGGGCACACGCTCGTAGAGCGGCTTCGTGATTCTCAGGAAGCGCTCCCACATATGCGGGTAGCGCCCGTCTTTCACGAGATCTCCGGTGTTGATGACGGCGGCAACGGTCTGGTGATTCGCTTCGATCGAATCGATCTTCGCGATCACCGCTTTGACCACGCTCTCCTCGCGACCCCAACTCGGGTTCTTTTTGATCAAATCGGGAACGTCGCGAACGAGCGCCAGATCGGGAATCAGCCCTTTCACCAGCACGATGGGAATGTGGATCAGCCCGTCCAGGAAGTTGATCGGATTCCACGAGATCATCCCCTGGACCTTGAGAAGGTCCGGTTTCAGGCGGGTCGATCGATATGCAGGACGATTGTCGCCCATCAAGATGATGTTGAGCGTATCGGCCGTGAAACCTTGGCGCAGGCTTCCCAAGAAGCGGCGTGTCGAGTCTCCCGTTCCCGCAACAAACCCCTTCGATGTGTCGCCAAAGAGCGGGACCCAGGGAAGCGGAGTCACCGGAGTCGCCGGCTGCTGAGTTTGAGTGGAGTCGGTGCTGACTGGGGTAACCGGATTGGCGACATATTCGAGCCTTCCGGTCCGCGCACAGCTCACAAGACAGATGAGCAGGCCGGCCACCCCGAAGGCGGAAAGTCGCCGCCGCCAGAACGCGGAAAGCCGCCATGCCATTTGTAGCTTCATCCGTGCCGCACTCGGGTCACGGCCCACTGCGGGCCGTTCCTGCGAAGCTCGATTCGAGTTGGCTTCGCGTCGTTTCCAGGAATTGCGATCTCCAAAACCAAGGTCGTGATCCCCGGATCGAACTGCGAAAGTGCCAGTTTCGTGCCATCCAATCGTAGCCGGTCCGGAGCTTTCCCTCCTCCTGCTTCCGTCTTGATCCGCACCTCGTATGCGCGCGGGTTTTCCATTTTCAAGTCCACCGCTAAATCATGGAAGAGAAGGGTGTCCCCAGCCTCGATGTGAAAAAAGTCCAGTGGAGCCACCCTTTTGAACCAGTCGCTCACAACCTTGTTTCTTCGATCGACGATCGTCGTGAACATGTAGTCGCTGGCGGCCGGATCCGCGTACTCGGCCGATTCGACCGCGGCCCGAATCTGCGAATCCGAAAACGACGCGACGATCTTCGCCGCCCAATAGCCGTCGCGTTCGGTCATGGCATCGAAACACGGATTCTGCAGGATCGGGCGGAATTCATCCGGGTTGTATCCGGCGGCAGTGAATCGCCCGACGGAAGGAATGCCGGTCTCTTGGTGGACGCGTCTCCACGGCTCTTCGACGAAGCCGAGCGTCACGAGCCGCCGCGCAATCCACCCGTAGTCGACGGTGTACTCGTATCCTTGCCAGAGACTCTTGGTCCCGAAGCCCGATGCGCCGAGACTCGCTCCTACATCGAGAAAATAGTGACGCACGTAGCCCGTGCTGTCGGCGGCTTCTTCGAACGTGTCGAGAAAGTTGTGGTCCTTCGTGTCCCAACAGTTGAGCCACGAGCACAGAACATAGAGGCCGCGAAGCTCGCGCCGGTTCATGTGGTGATACCAGTCGTTCGCGTCGCCGCGACGTTTCTTGCGCGAGTTCGGCGCACCCAGCACTTTTCCGGAGAGGAACTCGCTGGCCGACGCGGAAAAGGTTCCATCCTCGAATCTTGCGCATTGCGCCAACATCGCATCGAGATTCGCTTCCGAAAGCGTTTCGCCGTCCTTCCCGGCCAAGAGATCGGGATCGATGATGAGGTCTTCGCCCTGGAAGCGCACCGACTCGTTGTGCGGAACGTTGTATCCCGCGGCATGGAACAACGTGCAGGCGATGCGATCAGCGCCGCTCATGAGCTGCGGGTAAACCAAATCCAGCTTCACGAGCCACTTCGTTCCCTCGGCATCTTTGATTTGAAAGCCGAGAGTTCTTCCACCCTGCTTGGCATGCTTGATTGTCCAAGGCTTCGGGGGCTTCTTCGGGGGATAAGCACCGCGCCGCATCTCCTCGACGGGAACGGCGCGAAGGTGATTGCGATTCGTGAACCAACTGGAATTTGGGACTTCGTCGAACGCGTTCACGTTGGCGGCCTCGCGATCCGTGTCCGCGCCGAAGGCATCGCCCAGGAGAATCAGTTTGTCGGGAATATCGAACGCACGCGTGACTTGCTCGGTAAAGCCTTCCCGAATGAGGTGATTCCACATTCTGTCGGACGACTCGGGCGGCGGCGGGATGGGCTTCCCGTCGTGATCGACCCAAGTGAGAGAGTCGACATCGGATTTCGGCGAATACTTCGCCGCTTCCGATTGCGGCGTCACTTTCAAATGAGACTTGGCCGCCGCGCCGGCCAGCGGCGTACGCCCCAACAGAAGTGCGGCGCACGCCACGACCATTCCACTCGCTCGAAGCATGCCGGCGCGAGCGCTCATAAGATGGAGCTCCCGAAACGCAGAATGACGTTCAATCCTTCGGTGCCGTTGGCGATGTCGAAGCGAAACGCACTGATCGCACTCAATCCCAGACGCAAGCCGCCGCCGTAGGAAGTGTGCACGTCGCTCGCTTGGAAACGATCCCAGCCGGGCGCAACTTCTCCGACTTCATAGAGCGCGGCGGCGCTTAGCCTCCGCCAGATCAGCCAGCGATATTCGATGCGGCCGGTCATCAATTGACGATCGCGGAAGCGCTGGCTGGGATATCCGGCGAAACGATACTGACCTTCGCTGACCGAGAGGCGATAGAACGGAATGGCATCGGGGCGCTCTTCAATCGGGTCGACGCCGGTGTAGACGCCGCGCACGGCGATGACCCGCCGCTTGTCGAACACCGGCACGTAACCGCGCGCTTCCAAGTGCCATTGGTTGTAGTTGGGATCTCCTTGATTGAGCCCGTGGGCATAGCGCAATTCCATCCGGCCGTGCACACCGAGCGACGGATCGCGATCGTCGTCGAGCCGCGCATAGTCCCCGGTGACTCCGAGCAGGATTTCTTGCGTATCTTGGAAGGCGAACGGCACCGCCTCTTCTTCGAAGACTTCGCCTAAGAGCGGGGAGGTATTGGATCCCCTTCCCGGGGCGATGTTGGAGATGCCGGCAACGAATCGCAATTGTCGGAGCGGATACTTTCCCAAGAGCACGCCGGCATCGGCGCTGGTGTTCTCGAGAACGTAATAGGACTTGTTCGACTGTTTCGAATCGTTTCCGATTCCGTAAAACTTGCGATCGGGTTTGTAATCGTAATCGACGTGCGTGAAGAACCCGATCGGACGATCCGCATAGAGACCGACGAGCCGGGCTTGGCGGCGTCCGGACAACGTCCACGCCGCGTTGGCATCGACAATGGTTCCGGGAACCGGAACATCCAAGATCGTGATGGCCGGTCCGATTCCAATGTCATTGATGTCGCCGTCCAAAAGACCGGAAGGGTCGACGCGAAGCGCAAGCTTCACCCGCTTCGGTTTTTTGCCTTCGTGGCCGGTAAAGCGATCGCCCGCATATCCGCCGGCGGACTCGAAGCCGCGCGCGACCAGCCGGAGCGGATAGAACGCGATGCGGAACGGCGCACGCAGCGCAGCTTCCCAGCCTGGCTCATGATCCGGACGTGCCACCCGAGGCCCCTCTTCGAAGGGCTCGGCAGTGGAGTCCGGGGCAATGGGGGCCACCCAAGTGGAGTCTCCGAAGCGCGGCTCCGCAAGAACAACCCGCGCGGGGCCGGAAATCGCCATGGCCACCATTGGGGTGACGCACAGCAAGGCCTTGGATGACAACATTGCGTCTCCATCTCCTTTGCCCTCGACACGACGCAGGCCACCATTCTCCGGCCAATCTGGCCGGGCTGTCTCGTACTGAGTTCCGGAGGGGAGCCCTAGGCTGGATGGCCGGACTTCGCCCATTCGACCGTGATTTCAGGGTGGAAAGCGACGGGGGCGGGAAAAAGAAAGGGCCGGATCCGCCATCAGGTCATGGAGGATCCGGCCTTTGCGAAGTGCCGGGGCTCAAAATTACCGGTAGAGGGCTTTTGTCCTTCCCCAGCTATTCGATTCCACGGAGACGGGCCCGATGATCAGGACGCAATCGCACCCCCGGAAAGGAGTCCCATCCAAGAGAAGTCCCTCGAGGCAAAGCGGAATCTCATCGCCGGGGCTGAGCGGGCAGAAGTCCGAGGACATGTTCTCGCAAATCGCTGTCGCGACCGCCGCCGCGTCAAAGAGAGCGGTGAGGTCCACGAATCCGTCCGGACCGTCCGCGCTGCACTCGCAGTTCACCGGATTGAGAAATGGAGTCGAGACGTCTTCGATTCCTGTGCTGATGGGGGGAATGCCGGGACCGCCGCCGCGCAGACCTCCACCTCCTGGAACCACGAGAACCAATGAGCTGGGCTGAATCGTGAGCGGATCGAGCTGGGGCGTTCCGAGAACGGCAACCGGCAGCGTGGGCTGGACGCGCAACCCGTCGATGATGGGAGGATCGAAACTGTTCGGGCAGTTTCTCGGATCGATGTCGACCGAAACGATAATGGGCTCACCGGCGCGCGCAATACAGACGGAGAGCAGAAGCCAGCTCATTGCGGCCAGGGTCCCGCGAAGAAAGCTCATGATGATCCTTCTTGGAGGCGTGGATTTGTGTTTTTTAACAGAAGTAAACGCAAACAGCGTAGCAAAGAGGATCCACTAGGGCAAG
>Ga0111538_10003284_pt1 | contig 22635 bp, 19 predicted proteins | sample SoiMethybrSBSTD1_FD_79669 | JGI IMG/M metagenome (GOLD analysis project Ga0111538, IMG submission 79669) | Bulk soil microbial communities from a Populus tree surrounding site in Tennessee, USA - Soil MetaG P. TD hybrid SBSTD1 (version 2)... | ecosystem: Environmental > Terrestrial > Soil >...
CATGCTCAGATCAGTCGGCCTCTCGCTCCTTCTCGCCATCGGCCTGCTGGCTGCGCACCGCCAGGGGCAGCCGTCGACGACCTACGTGCCGAAGCAGAGCGATCGCCCCGAGCCGGTGTCGGGCGACGAGCCGGGCTTCGCGCCGATCTTCGATGGCCGGACGCTCGCAGGCTGGGAAGGCAACCCGACCTACTGGCGGGCTGAAAACGGCGCGCTCGTCGGCGAGATCACGCCGGCGACGATCATCAAGAGCAACACCTTCATCGTCTGGCGCGGCGGCCGGCCGAAAGATTTCGAGCTGAAGCTCGAGTACCGGATCACCGCCGACGGCAACAGCGGCATCAACTACCGCAGCGCCATCGTCCCCGACGCGGTGACGCCGGCCAACCAGTTCTCGATGCGCGGCTATCAATGCGACCTCGACGGCCGCAAGCGGTATCCGGGCAACAACTACGAGGAGAAGGGACGCCTGTTCCTGGCCGTCCGCGGCCAGATGACGCACATCGTCGGCGGCCGTCCGCCCGTCCTGCTCTCGACCTTCGGCGATGCCGACGCTCTCGCGCAGCTCGTGACCGACGACTGGAACGCGGTGCACATCGTCGCCCGCGGCAACGTGCTGACGCATATCATCAACGGCCGGGTCATGACGGTCGTCGTCGACGACGATGTTCCCAACCGTCCGGCTGACGGCCTGATCGGCGTCCAGGTGCACGTCGGCCCGCCGATGAAGGTCGAATACCGGAATATCCGGTTGAAATCGTGGTAAGGGGATGTGCCATGGGGCGATTGATTGGTATCTGCGCGCTCGCCGTCACATTCGTCGTCGCGCCAGCGCTCTTCGCGCAGACGCCGGCCCAGGGTGAAGCCGATCCGGGCGTGCGCCCGACCCGGTTGATCGATCGCGCCGAGATTCGCGTCTCGCGCGTCGAGCTTCAGGCGGGCGCCACGCGCCGCGTCCACACGCACGACGACGTCGAATACCACGTGTGGGTGCCGCTCGACGGCTCGTTCCAGCTGACGATCGGATCGGATCCGCCGGTGACGGCGAAGCCGGGCCAGGCGTTCTTCTTCAAGCGGGGGACCCCGCACGGGTTCAAGAACGTCGGAACAACCGCCGGCGCGGTGATGGAGATCTTCGTCAAACAGGCGACGGCGGCCGCCGATTACGCGCCATGGCTCGCGCTCGCTGCGCCGCCAGCGCTGGTCTTTCAGCAGCCGCGCGAAGAGAACCACGCAGACGTTCGGCGCGACGGCCGATAGGCGCGGACCCAGCCGGTCGCCGGCGTCGCATCCGGGATCGTCTCGCCGCACGTTTCGGTTTGCAGCCGAACTCGAATCCACAGCGTGCCGCCGGCGCGTTGCACCCCGAGGACGTCGATCGGGATCTCACGTCCGAGCCGCGCCGCCCATACCTCTGGAACGTTCGCCGGCGCGGCAGCGCCCGGCGCGCGCCAGAGCCGGCCGTCCCATCCTTCGCGCAGGTAGGCAAGCCGCTCGGTGAGGAGCTCTGGATACGAAGCGAAATCGGCCGGCGTGTCGCGGTTCACCCACGCCGAGCCGCGCTGCAGCGCGACGCGAAACCACGACCCGGAACGCTCGTAGACCACCGCCGCCGCAATCTCGTATCCGCTTTCCTCGGTCGGGAGCTGCTCTTCGGCGCCGCCTGCAGTTCGCTGGACGACGACGGTCGCAGCGCCGCAGCTGACGCCGCCGGCCTGCCGATCGTCGACGTGCAACCGAATGGATCCGATCGGCGCGGCCGCAGTCGACGCCGCGGCATACAGCGCGATGCTGCCCGGCTGATCCGGTCCGCAACCGCCGCCGACGATCTCGGGAAGATCGAGGAGGCCGGCGACTCGTTCGGTGGTGAGGTTCTCAGAGACCGCGCGGTGCCAGTCCTGCGCCTGCGGCTGCAACGCGGCATCGTCACCGAGCAGCGCGAGCAGGTCGAGGACGGCAAGCGGCATCAGGTGGTGTGGCTCAGCGCCCACGCGCCGTCGTAGATCATCCGCGCCGACACGTAGACGATCAGCGCCAGGCCGATGTAGTTCAGCACCGGCCAGCGCTTCAGCAGCCCGACGATGAAGTTGGCGGCCACCGCCATCAGCACGATCGACAGGATCAGCCCGATCGCCATCACCCACACGTGGTCGCGCGCCGCGCCGGCGACGGCGAGCACGTTGTCGAGCGACATCGAGACGTCGGCGATGGTGATCTGCACCACCGCCTGCCACAGCGTCTTGTTCTCCTGCTGCAGGTGATGCTCGAGCGCGTGTTCCTTGGCGCGCAGCTCGCGCCACATCTTCCAGCACACCCACGCCAGCATCAGGCCGCCGACCAGCACCAGGCCCGGCACGTCGAGCAGGCTGACGGTGATGACGGCGAAGATCACCCGCAGCAGGATCGCACCGGAGATGCCGATGCCGATCGCCCGCTTGCGCTGCCGCACCGACAGCCCGGCGGCGGCCATGGCGATGATGATCGCGTTGTCGCCCGAGAGGGAAACGTCGATGAAGATGACTTGCAGCAGCGCGGCGGCGGCAGGCCAGAGTTTCGTCAGTGGAGCGCCTCGAAGTCTGGGTCAGCGAGAGTCAGCCAGGTGGCCGGGCCAGGGCCGGGTGAACTCGAAATCAACGAACCGTCGAATCCGCTCGAAATCGCGCTCGTTGTCGGTGACGAGCACACACCCCGCCTCGCGGCACGACAGCGCGAGCAGCACATCATTGCCGAATGATTTGCTGACGCGCGCGATCTCCAGACCGTCCCTGCGCGCCATGTCAGAGAGCAAATCGCCGGACCTGTGCCACGCCTCGGAGGACGGCGTGATCGTACGGCGCGCGCGCTCGAAAACCTCGAGCACGTGTTTCTGGAGGGCCTTTCGATCCTGAGGCCGCCGGATGCCCGCCCTCAGTTCCTGCGCGACGATCACGCTGAGGTACTCGAACGGAGCGTAGCTGCGGTGGAACTGCTGAAGCGCCTCGTTGGCCTGTGGATCTCGGAAACCCTGGATGAAGACTTGGGTATCGAGAACGTACTTTCGCGGCTGCGGGGTCAACGGCCGGAATCGGAGGGGGTGATCACGATGCCGCGCATCGACCGCGTGCCGGCGACGAGTGCCCGCTGGAAGACCACCAGTTCGAGCGCACGCTCAATCGTCTCGGTAGCCGTCGCGGCGCCGAGGGCCCGTTTCGCGGCGGCCAATTTCGACAGCGGGAGGCGATACGTCCGGGAGACTCGCTGTTCGTTGGCAGGCGATGTTTTCCGGCGGGTGCGGCGCGGCATCTCGAACTCTCCCTTACTGTATTTATCGATCGCGCCGCATGTCAATACACATGACTTCTACGATTCCGCGTCGAAGAACGCCTCGACCGGCGGCGCCACCCGCGGCGGCTCCGACCGCGTCAGCCGCGACCCCGCCGCCGGCCGGCGCATCGCCGAGAAGAACTCGATCGCCGCGTTGACGTTGCGCCGCAGCACCTCCTGGTCCGGCTCCAGCGACCAGTTGCCCGGGTCCTGCAGGTTGCCGACGATGATGCCGTCGCTGCGCGCGTTCATCGTCGCGCCGACGCCGCTCGCGGTCGGGCCCGACGCGCGGTAGTCCACTTCCGCCTGCGGCACCATCGCCGTCAGCTGTCCCTTGACCGGCATCAGCTCCTTGTCGTCGAACAGCGTGAACGAGCCCAGGCCGGTGCAGTTGACCACCACCGGCTCGGTCAGCGCCGCCAGATCGCGCGGCGTGTCGAACTTGCGGATGACGATGCGGCCGCCGAAGAAGAGGAAGTCGCGCACCAGCGCGTCGAGATAGATCGACGGCTCGATCGCCAGCGCCATGGTCCGGGTCGCGTACTTGGTCGGGAATGGATGCTCGCCCGGGCCGAGCAGCTCGCGCGTCCGGTTCGGCCGCAGCGAGTCGGGGAGCAGCTCGGCATCGGTGGCGTAGTTGCCGCGGCCGCCGCCGCCGCGCCCTCCGCCGGCGCCGGTCGGATCGTTGGTGGCGTTGTACGCATCCATCCAGCGGACGCCGTAGTTGCGCCCGACCATCAGCTGCAGCTCGCGATATGAGAGCTCGGCGACGCGGAGGAACTGCGCGTCCCACGCCGGCGTGCGGTGCTCCTTGTCGATCAGCGCAGTGGTCGGCGTGAAGCCGGCGAGCGACATGTTCGAGGTCGTGTCGGGCGGCACCGTCATCGCGTAGATCGTCACCTGGAACCCGCGCCGCTGCAGCTGCCGCGCGGTGCACAGGCCCGGCGATCCGCAGCCGATCACCGCGGCGCGCCGCGCCTCGGCTTGCAGCGCGAGCTCCGAGACCACGATGCCGCAGCCCCAGGCGATCGACATGCCCGCGCCGGCGTGCCCGTAGTTGTGGATCAGGAGCTTCTCGCCGAGCTTGTCCGGCTTCAGGACGAAGCCCGACTTCCGGTGCGGCCGCAGGCCAACCGTCGTGCGCAGCACGCGATCCCACGACGCGATGACCGGCGCCAGGTTGCGCCCCGGCCGCGCGCCCCGCCCCATGGGGCCGAGGCTGGACGAGGTGCGGCAGGCGCCAAGCCCGAGCCCGAGGAGCGCCATGCTTCCCTGTTTGATCGCCAGGCGTCTGTTCATACAGGCCCCGTGACTACGCACGACACCATACCAAATTCGCCTCGATCCTCTGCGTCCTCTGCCCCCTCTGCGTCCTCTGCGCGGACGGCGGCCAGGTGCCATCCGCCGTCCGTGCAAGAAATTCCGGCTCGATCGTTCTTCTTCCTGAGGGGGCGAAACCGTGCCGGACCCGCGACTTTACCAGATTGCGATGCTCGCCTCGCTGCTCGTTTACGGGATGGGGTGGCTGGCCTTCGACATCACGCCGGCCCGCGCCGTTCTGCTGCTGGCGACCGCGCTCGGCACGCAAGCCCTGGGAGACCGCCTCGAGCGCCGCGCCGTGAACTGGCGCAGCGCGCTGATTTCAGGGCTCTCGCTCTGCCTGCTGCTGCGGACCAATCGCACCGAGCTCGCGATTGCCGCCGCCGTCGTGGCCATCGGCGCCAAGTTCGCCTTCCGCCTTCACGGCAAGCACCTCTTCAACCCCACCAACGGCGGCATCGTCGCGCTGCTGCTGCTGAGCGATCAGGTGTGGGTCTCGCCCGGGCAATGGGGATCGGCTGCCTTCTTCGCGTTTCTCATGGCCTGCCTCGGCGGCGTGGTGGTCAACCGCGCGTCGCGCAGCGACGTCACCTACGCGTTCATCGTCTTTTATTGCGCGCTGCTGTTCGGCCGGTCGGCCTATCTCGGCGAGCCGATGGCCATCCCGATGCACCGGCTGGGCAGCGGGGCGCTGCTGCTCTTCACCTTCTTCATGATCTCGGATCCGAAGACCACGCCCGATTCGCGCAGCGGGCGGATTCTCTTCGCTGCGCTGGTGGCCGCCGGCGGCTGGTACGTGCAGTTCCGCCTGTTTCGCACCAACGGCCTGCTGTGGTCGCTGGCGGCCTTCTCGCTCGCGGTGCCGCTCATCGATCTCCTCCTGCCCGGCGCGCGCTACACCTGGACGACCAACAAGGAGCACCGACATGAAACGATTCGTCTTCGCAGCCGCGCTGGCGGCGATCGTCGCGGCCTCGGCGCAGCCGCTCTCCGGCTTCTGCGGCTTCTACGTCTCAAAGGCGGACACCAGGCTGTTCAACAAGGCCTCGCAGGTCGTGCTGGTTCGTGACGGCGATCGCACCGTCATGACCATGGCCAGCGATTTCCAGGGCGACCCGAAAGAATTCGCCGTGGTCATCCCGGTACCGACCTTCCTGAAGCGGGAACAGATCCACGTCGGCGACAAGGCGCTGGTCGATCACATCGACGCCTATTCGGCGCCGCGCCTGGTCGAGTACTACGACTCGAACCCGTGCCTGATGACGATGTACGAGTCGGTGATGCGGATGTCGGCGGCGCCTGCGGCGGCGATGAAAGCCCAGGATGCCCGCGCCAACAGCCTTGGTGTCAGGATCGAGGCGCAGTACACCGTCGGCGAGTACGACATCCTGCTGCTGTCGGCGGAACAGAGCGCCGGCCTCGAAACGTGGCTGCGCGAGAACGGCTACCGCATCCCGCCGGGTGCGTCGCCGGTGCTGGCGAGCTACCTCAAACAGAACATGCGCTTCTTCGTCGCCCGAGTGAACCTGGCGGAGCAGTCGAAGCTCGGGTTCGCGTACCTGCGGCCGCTGCAGATCGCCTACGAGTCGCCGAAGTTCATGCTGCCGATCCGGCTCGGCACGGTCAACGCCAATGGGAAGCAGGAAGTGTTCGTCTACGCGCTGACGCGCAAGGGCCGGGTCGAAACGACCAACTACCGCACGGTGAAGCTGCCCTCCGACATCGACCTGCCGGCGTACCTGAAAGATGGGTCGGAGTTCGGGAAGTTCTACCGGACGATGTTCGCGCGGCAGGTCGACGGGCAGCCGGGCGCGGTGTTTCTCGAATACGCGTGGGACATGAAGTGGTGCGACCCGTGCGCCGCCGATCCGCTCACCAGCAGCGAGCTGCGCGAGCTTGGCGTCTTCTGGGCGGAGGGGCGCGGCGCACAGCCGCCGGACGTCTTCCTCACCCGGCTGCACGTGCGCTACGACAAGGCGAGCTTTCCGGAAGATCTCGTCTTCCAGGAAACCGCGGATCGCAACAATTTCCAGGGGCGCTACGTGCTGCGGCACGAGTGGAAGGGCGAAGAATCGTGCGCGGCGGCGACCGATTACCGCCGCGGCCTGCGGGAGCGGCGCGAACAGGAGGCCGGACGGCTCGCGTCGCTGACCGGATGGAGCCTGCCGGAGATCCGCAAACGGATGGGGCTCGGCGCCGAGGCGGCGCCGCCGCGTGGGGCATGGTGGGAGCGGCTGTGGAAGAATTGAAGCGCCCCCTCGACACGGCTGGGGGCAGGCCCTTCGACGCGGCTCAGGGCAAGCACGGCGAGCGTCAGTGAACCGGTCCCACGCGGCAGATCTCGAGCTCGCGCAGCAGTGTGCGGCCGGCGACCCGGCAGCGTGGGACAGGTTCGTCCTCGAATACCGGCCGGTCCTCTACCGCGCGGCCGACGCGCTGGATCGGCACGGCGGCGCGCGCGAGATCGCCGACGCGTTGTATGCCGAGCTTTACGGGATGAAGGATGGCGGCGGCGCGCGGCCGTCGCTGTTCCGCTACTACAGCGGCAAGAGCAGTCTCGCCACCTGGCTGCGCGCGGTGCTGGCGCAGCGTTACGTCGATCGCCTGCGCGCGCAGCGGCGGCTCGAGCCGCTGCCGAGCGAAGAGCGCGGCGCGGCGCAGCCGCCGGCGGATCCTCGGCAGGCTCGCCACCTCGCGCTGGTGCGCGACGCGCTCGGCCGCGCGCTCGGCCGGCTTGGCGTCAAGGATCGGCTGCGCCTCGCCTACTACTACCTGCAGGAGCTGACGCTCGCCGAAGCGGGCCGGCTGCTCGGCGAGCACGAAGCGACGGTCTCGCGCCAGCTGACGCGGACGCGGCGAGCCATCCGCGACGCCGTCGAACGCGAGCTGCGCGAGGAGCACGGGTTGAGCAGCGCACAGATCGACGAATGCGTCGGGTCGGTCGCGGAGGATCCGGGTCCGCTCGACCTCGGTCCGCTGCTCGGCGGCGATGCGCAAGGGCGCCCGGCCTCGGAGCGATCGTTATGAAGAATGCCATGGACAAGCTGCTGCGTGAGGCGCTCGCCGCGCCTGGCCGCGACGACGCGCCGCCGACGGCGTGCCTCGACGCCGACACCGCCGCCGCGCTCGCAGAGGGCACGCTCTCGTCGCGAGATCGCCACGCCGCGGAAGCGCACATCGCCGGCTGCGCACGCTGCCAGGCGATGGTCGCCGTGCTGGCGCGAACCCTGCCGCCGGTTTCACCGCGCGTGTGGTGGCGCCGGCCGGCGTTCGTGTGGCTGGCGCCGTTGACCGCGGTGGGCGCGGCGCTAGTCGTGTGGGCCGCAGTCCCGCAGCGCGAGATCGGATCGCCTGCAGTTCAGTCGCCGGCAGTGCGATCGGCGGAGAGCGGGCAACCGGATGCGGCTGCGGGGTTCAAGGCGGAGACGCGCGAGCAGCCACTCGCGCGCAGCGAAGTCGCGCCGCCCAAGGCGCCGCCGCCGGCGGCCGCAGCGCCAGCCGAACCGACCGCAGCCCTCCGCGCGCCGGCCGCAAACGATCAACGAGATCGATCGAGCCAGCGGGAGCAGGAGCTGATGCGGCAGCGGACGCTCGCCGACAACAGCGCGGCGGCGAAAGCAATCGCGCCACCGGCTGCACCGGCCGCCACGGCGGTCGGCGAACCGCAGCAGTCGGCTGCGCGCGCCGCGCCCACATCGCCGCCAGCGCCGCAACCGCTGCCGTCGACGCCGCTGCCGACCTCCTCGGCCGGCGCACGCGCGGCCGCCGCCGACGCGGCGGCGCCGCAGATGCTCACGGAGAGCGTGTTGATCGCGCCGAGCGCGGCGCGCCAGTCGTTGATGCGCCGTCTCGCCAGCGAAACAGTGATCGTGTCGCCGAACCCCACCAGCCGCTGGAGGATTGGAACCGGAGGCGTCGTTCAACACTCTGGCGACGGCGGGACGACGTGGCAAACGCAAACCACAGGCGTGAGCGTCTCGCTCGTTGCCGGCTCGTCGCCATCGGCGACGGTGTGCTGGCTCGTTGGCCCCGGCGGCACTGTCGTCCTGACCGGAGACGGGGGGCGATCGTGGCAGCGAATCGCGTTCCCCACGCCTGTCGATCTGCGATCGGTCCGCGCGACCGACGACAAGACGGCGAGCGTAGTCGCCGCGGACGGCCGCGTGTTCAGCACAGCAGACGGCGGCACGACCTGGCAGGCGCGGTAAGCGCGGCTCGCGTTGGCACGGCCCATGCGGACGCCGGCGCCCATGTCTCCCTCATCGATAAAGAACGAACCCGTCCCTCGCCGCCCGTTCGGCCGTCATCCCGACCCGGTATCGATCATCGGCCTCGGCGGCTACCACCTCGGCAAGGTGAAAACCAGGGCCGAAGCGGTGCGCATCGTCCACCGAGCGATCGACGCCGGCATCAACTTCCTCGACAACGCCTGGGAGTATCACGAGGGCGAGAGCGAGGAGCGGATGGGCCGGGCGATCGAGGATCGCCGCGAGTCGGTGTTCCTGATGACCAAGGTGTGCACGCACGGCCGCGACGGGCGCGTGGCGATGCGGCAGCTCGACGAATCGCTGCGCCGGCTGCGGACCGACTATCTCGACCTCTGGCAGATCCACGAGTGCGTCTACTACAACGATCCCGATCGGCACTTCGCCAGGGGCGGCGTCGTCGAGGCGCTCGAGCAAGCCAAAGAGCAGGGCAAGGTGCGCTACGTCGGCTTCACCGGCCACAAGGATCCGGAGATCCACCTGCGGATGCTGTCGTTCGACTTCCCCTTCGATGCCTGCCAGCTGCCGCTCAACGGCTTCGACGCGCATTTCAGGAGCTTCCAGATCCGCGTCCTGCCGGAGCTGGCGCGCCGGCGGATCGCGCCGATCGGGATGAAGAGCCTCGGCGGCGACGGCCGCGTGGTCAAGAAAAAGGCGGCGGCGATCGACGATGCGCTGCGCTACGCGATGAGCCTGCCGGTCTGCACGACCGTTTCCGGGATCGACTCGATGACGGTGCTGCGCCAGAACCTGCGCATCGCGCGCGGCTTCGCGCCGATGAGCGCCAGGGAGCGCAGGGCCTACGAGGAGAGCCTCGCCGAGTACGGACCCGACGGCCGCTTCGAGTTGTACAAGACCAGCGCCGAGCACGAAGGCGAAGTCGGGCGGAAGCAGCACGGCTTCCCGTCGCAGGAAGAGATGGCGGGATAACCCTCCGATCCAGTCTGTCGATGGATGCGCACCCTGTGCCGATCGGCACACTCGCTCGCGGCACAGGATGCGAGGATCGTGCATCCGCGCCGCATTTCAGGCGGTTCGCCGCTCGCCAGTGGCGGCACGCCGTTCGCAAAGGGCGTCTGCGTACGGCGGTTCTGTTGACTGGAGAACTCACGATGCTGCGATCAACCACAGACGTCCTCATCGTCGGCGCCGGGCCGACCGGCCTGGCGCTCGCCATCACGCTGCAGCGCGCGGGCGTCGATCACATCCTCATCGACAAGCTCGCCGCCGGGCACAACACCTCACGCGCGGCGGTGATCCACGCGCACACGCTCGAGGTGCTCGACCAGCTTGGCGTGTCGTCGGCGCTCGCCGCCGAGGGGCTGAAGCTGGCGACCTTCAGCGTCCGCGATCGCGACCGCACGCTGATTCGCGTGCGGTTCGACGCGCTGCCCTCGTCGCATCCCTACCTCCTGATGCTGCCGCAGGACGTCACCGAACGCATCCTCGCCGAGCGGCTGACCGCCCTCGGCGGCTCGATCGATCGCGGCGTCACCGCCACCGCCGTGCGCCAGGACCGGGATCGCGTGCAGGTCGTGCTGATGACCGATGCCGGGCCGCGGGAGATCTCCGCGCGGTATGTCGTCGGCGGCGACGGCATGCACAGCATCGTGCGCGCGGCCGCGGGCGCCGACTTCTCCGGCGAGTCCTACGAGGAGTCGTTCGTGCTCGCCGACGTGTCGATGGACTGGGCGCACGGCCGCGACGAGGTGATGCTCTTCTTCTCGCCGGCGGGCCTGGTCGTCGTCGCGCCGCTGCCCAACGGCCGCTTCCGCATCGTCGCGACGCTGGACGATGCGCCCGAGCATCCGGACGTCGCGGACATCCAGCGCCTGCTCGACAGCCGCGGGCCGTCGCGCGGCCGCGCGGTGGTGACCGACATCGCGTGGAGCTCGCGCTTCCGCATCCATCACCGGCTGGCCAACGCCTATCGCAACCAGCGGCTGCTGCTGATGGGCGATGCGGCGCACGTGCACAGCCCGGCCGGCGGCCAGGGCATGAACACCGGCCTGGTCGATGCCTGCGTGCTCGGGCGGCTGCTGACGGCGGTGGTGTCGCTGAACCAGCCGGACGTCATCCTCGATCAGTATCAGAGCCTGCGCCGGCCGGCCGCCGAGCAGGTGCTGGGGCTGGCGGGGCGGCTCACGCGGATGGCGATGGTGCGCAATCCCGCCGCGCGGCAGCTGAGAAACGCGGCGTTCTCACTGGTCGATCATCTGCCGTTCGCGAAGCATCGGCTGGCGATGGCGCTGTCAGGCCTGAGCCGGCGCGAGTACGCGGAGGTCGCCGACGCGGAGCGCGCCGTCGTCGAAGCGTGATCGCACTCGGCGCCGCGACTACGGATCGTAGTAGGTGATCGTGCGCCGCTCGATGTTCGAGCGATTGAACACCGGCTCGAGGTGCACCCGCCACGAGCAGACGCGTTCGGTCCAATTGCCGCTCGCATCGAACTGGTAGTCGAACCGATTGTGGTGGATCGTTGTCTCGTCGTCGCCCGTGAGCACCGTGCCATCTTCGTCGGCATCGACGCCGTGGCTGCTGCTGCGTGACGTCTGGCCGATCGGATGCTCGTGAGCTGCGTACTCGTAAGTCGTGGTGTCCTCGGAGAGCGTCCCCATCCGCGAAGTCCGCTCCACGAGGCGGCCGCTCGCATCGTACCGATACTCGGTGCTGCTGAGAACCTGATTGACGAAAGCCGCCTTCATCGCCGTCGCCAGGCGCGCGCGTTCCTCGGGCGGAATCTTGCCGGCATCGAGCGGCAGGTCGGGAAAAGGACTGTCGCCGCTGAACTGAACTGACTCACTCAGCAACCGCCCGTCGCGATCTCGAGAGAAGAGGATCCGCCGAAGCAGCTGCCCGCTCGCGTCGTGAAAGCCCGCTTCCGCCGGCAGTTCCCGATCGTCATACGCCACCGTGAGGGTCGCCGCGCCGGGGACGCTGTGCGATTGTTCCGAACCCTCGATGGCGTAATACATGCACACACCGTCCCCGCCTGCCGGCGCCGCGGCCGCCGGCAGGAAGATCGTCTTCGTCCGGCGCCCGGCTTCGTCGTACTCGTACCGTTCATCGTCGCGCCGGCTGCCCTCGGGCGAGACGCTCGCCTTCGAGGCGAGACGCCCTAGCGCGTCGTACGCATAGATCGCGACGGTGGTCCGCACCTCACGCGTCGACCACTGCTCCTCGACGACCCGCCCGGCGTCGTCGAAGAGGCGGAACGAGCGCGCGACCGAGCCATCCGGGTTCTGGAATTCGCTTTCGCTCACCTGCCCATCACGCCGGAAGGTGATGGTCGAGATCGTGCGCGGCGCCTTCCAGGCGCCCGCCAGCGGATCCCATTCCGCGAATTCCTGCCGCAGGGCACGCACGGCGCCCCGCAGCTTCCAGGTGGCGCGGTCGCTCACGCCGCGGCCCCGCTACGACTTGATGAACGCCAGCAGGTCCGCGTTGATCTGGTCCTTGTTGACCGTGCACATCCCGTGCGACAGCCCGGGATACACCTTCAGCGTCGACTTCTTCACCAGCTTCGCCGCCGGAATCGCCGACGCGGCAATCGGCACGATCTGGTCGTCGTCGCCGTGCATCACCAGGGTCGGCACGTCGATCTTCTTCAGGTCCTCGGTGAAGTCGGTCTCCGAGAAGGCCTTGATGCAGTCGATGACGCCCTTGAAGCCGGCCGTCATCCCCTGCAGCCAGAAGGTATCGCGCACGCCCTGCGACACTTTCGCGTCGGGACGATTGGCGCCGTAGAACGGAATCGTGAGGTCCTTGAAGAACTGCGAGCGATCGGCGAGCACGCCGGCGCGGATGCCGTCGAACACGTCCATCGGCAGCCCGCCCGGATTGGCCGCCGTCTTCAGCATCAGCGGCGGCACGGCGCCGATCAGCACGGCCTTGGCGACGCGGCCATTTCCGTGGCGGCCGATGTATCGCGCAACTTCGCCGCCGCCGGTGGAGTGGCCGACGTGGACGGCGTTCTTCAGGTCGAGCGCCTGGGCAAGCGCCGCGAGATCGTCCGCGTAGGTATCCATGTCGTTGCCGTTCCACGGCTGGCTCGAGCGGCCGTGGCCGCGGCGATCGTGGGCGATGCAGCGGTAGCCGCGCTGGCCGAGGAACACCATCTGGTCCTCCCACGCGTCGGCATTGAGCGGCCAGCCGTGGCTGAAGACCACCGGCTGACCGCTGCCCCAGTCCTTGTAGTAAATCTGCGTGCCGTCGTTGGTGACGATGAAGTTCCGATCGACGCCCGTCAGGATCGTGGTCATCGCAAACTCTCCTTCCTCGAATCCGGGGAGCTTGCCCTTCGCGGCGGCGAAAGGTCAAGTAAGATCGGCACGTCGGGAGGTGCGCTGATGAGCCGAGCGACACCGAAGCGGAAGGCGGCGGACGGATTCGCGGCGGTTCGCGCCGTCGGCCTGACACTGCCCGGCGTCGAAGCGGCGACGCGATACGACGGATCGCCGGTGCTGAAGGCGGGCGGCTGCTTCGTCGCCGGCCTGGCGACGCATCGTTCGGCTGAGCCCGGCACGCTGGTCGTGAGGATGGATGTCGACGAGCGCGAATGGCTGATCGCGGATGCGCCGGAAACCTACTACCTCACCGACTTCTATCGCAGCTATCCGCTGGTGCTGGCCCGTCTGTCGCAGCTCGATCGCGAGGCGTTGCGCGACCTGCTATCCGTGTCGCGGCGGCTGGCGCTGGCCAGGACATCGAAGCGCAGGCATCCGCGCGGCGATGACATCGATGAGGAGCTGAGCCATGGATGACATCGCGCGCGAAGGATCCGCATCGAGCTCGCTCGTCAGCTGGACGCAGTTCATCTACGGCCTGCACGCCTTCAGCCTGCTGACCGGCATCCTCGGCGCGGCCACCGTCGTCGGCGCCTTCCTCATCGGGTGGCCGTCGATCATCGCCGTGATCCTCAATTACGTGAAGCGCGGCGACGTGCGCGGCACGTGGCTCGAGTCGCACTTCCGCTGGCAGATCCGCACGTTCTGGTTCGGGCTGCTGTGGGTCTCGCTCTGCCTGCTCTTCATCTTCGGGACGTTGGGAATCGGCCTGCTGATCGTCTGGCTGCCGCTCGGTGTCTTGAGCGTATGGTTCATCTACCGGATCGTCCGCGGCTGGATGGCGCTGAACGACCGCAAGCCGATGTACACGTAGATCTCGATATCGCCGTGGCAGCGCCCTTCAACCTTGCGGCGCTGGGGACTCGATAGCAGTTTCGGGTGGCTTGCGACGCCCGTGGGCTCACAAAAGATCTGACCTTCTTATCTTCTGTTTTAAACCGCCGCTGCTCGCCTCCCCGCCGCCGCAAGCGCGCCCGAGGGCGCCGGGCTGCCGCTGCGCAATCCGGCCTGCTGAGGTTCGCGACGCGCTCGTGGCATTACAGTAGTGTGAGGGAGACAAATCACATGCGTGCCGCGTTCATCTGCATCGTTGTCGTTGGCATATCGGCTGTGTCCGCCGCGGCGCAGGAGATGCCGGCGGAGTATCAACAGGTCGTGACCGCGCTCGGCAAGCAGGGCGACTTCAAGGACAACGTCCTCAAGGTCAACATCCCCCGCAACGACGTCAAGGTGACCGTCGCGGGTGTGCCGACGCCGACGCCGTTCGGCTTCGGCGGCTGGGTCGCGATGACCAAGGGAGACGGCGGACAGCAGGTGCTGATGGGCGATCTCGTCCTGCTGCAGGAGGAAGTGAACCCGGTGATGTCGGCGCTGCTCGATAACGGGCTCGAGGTGACGGCGCTGCACAACCACTTCTTCTGGGACGAGCCGCGGATGTTCTACATGCACGTGCACGGGCACGGCGCGGCGGCGGACCTGGCGCGCAAGCTGAAGCCGGCGATCGATCTGATTGGCAAGGGCAGGACCTCAGCGCCGGCGCCGACGGCGACCACCGGCACGGCGCCGGCGAACCCGCTCGACACCGCGAAGCTGGCTCAGATCGTCGGCGCGACCGGCGAGCAGAACGGCGCCGTTTACAAGTTCACGCTCGGCCGCAGCGATCTCAAGGTGACCGAGATGGGCGCGCCGATCAACGCCCGAATGGGGCTGAACACGTGGGCCGCGTTCACCGGCACCAACGAGAAGGCGGCGATCGCGGGCGACGTGGCGATGCTCGCGGGCGAAGTGGCGCCGGTGCTCAAGGCGCTGCGCAAGAACGGGCTCGACGTGGTCGCGATTCACCACCACATGACCAGCGACAAGCCCACGGTCTTCTTCCTCCACTACTGGGGCACCGGCCCGGCCGACAAACTGGCGCAGGGCTTCAAGGCCGCGGTCAACGAGCTGGGGAAACAAGGTGCAGCGTCCTCGCCACGCTGATTCATAAATCGAAGGTTACAAAATTTAACGTGCACGCCGCGGCCGCATTGCCCGTGCGGCCGCATCGCCAGTGCTAGAGTCGCGCTCCTAATTCCACAGGCGATCCTCCGGTCTCAACAGCGTCCGCCGACAGGCGGCTACAGGAGGGGCTCATGGCGTCGCACCGCGGGCGGGCACGGATTGTCTCGCTTCTCGCTCCCGCACTCTCCCTGCTTCTCACCGTCCTCGTCTCGTCCGCGCACGCGCAGGTCGCCGGCGCGAACCTCGATGGCGTCATTACCGACGACACCGGCGCGGCCCTGCCCGGCGTCACCCTGACGATTCGCAACGCCGCGAGCGGGGCCACCCAGGTGGTCACGACCAACGCGGAAGGCGTGTACCGCGCGGTCGCGTTGCCGCCCGCGACGTACGAGATCACCGCGGAGCTCCAGGGCTTCGGTCCGCTGCGGCGGCAGCTGGCGCTGAACATCGGCTCGAACCAGACGCTGAACCTGCGCATGGCGGTCGCGGCGGTCCAGGAGAGCGTCACCGTCACCACGCAGGCGCCGATGGTCGAGGTCGCCAAGTCGCAGCTCTCGTCGGTGGTCGACTCGAAGCAGCTGTCGACGCTGCCGGTGCTCAGCCGCAACATCCTCGAGCTGGCGCAGATTCTCCCGGGCTCGGCGCCCGACAACTCGCGCACCGCGGCGTCGTTCACCACCACCAAGTTCGGCGGCGTCGCCGACCAGCGCAACGGCTTCACCTTCATGGTCGACGGCGGCGCGCTCGACGATGCGATCTGGGGCAGCACGCTGGTCAACGTCACGCAGGAAGCGGTGCAGGAGTTCGTCGTCCTGCGCAACAACTTCGACAGCCAGTACGGCTCGGCGCTGACCTCGGTGGTGTCGGTCGCGACCAAGTCGGGCTCCAACGTGCCGAGCGGCAGCGCCTTCTACTTCGGCCGCGACAAGGCGCTGAACGCGCGCAACGCTTTCGACCGGGGGCCGACGCCGCAGGAGTACAGCCAGCAGCGCACCGGCGGGTCCTTTGGCGGACCGTTCAAGCGCGATCGGACGCACTTCTTCGGCGCGCTCGAATACAACAAGGTCGACACGGTCAAGATCCTCGCGCTGCCGCCGACCAATCCGTTCGCGACGCAGGAGAACGGCTCGTGGCCGTCGGGCGTGGACGACAAGATGGGTATCGTCAAAGTCGACCATCGCTTCGGGCGCAACCACTCGATGTTCGCCCGTTATCTCTACGACAACCAGTACCTGCTGCGCGAGCGGACCGGCGCCGAGTCGAACCAGCTGTCGGAGCGCAACCGCACCCACAGCATCGTGGCGCAGGAGCACTGGATCCTGTCGTCGAAGCTGGTCAACACCCTCGGCGTGCACTCGATGTATCAGTGGCTCGCGCTGCTGCCGCACAGCGACGCGGTCACCATCAGCCGGCCGTCGCTGACCACCGGCTCGACCACCAACGCGCTGATCGCGATGCCGCGCTGGCAGACGACCATCTCCGACTCGCTCTACTACAGCGCCGGCAAGCACGCCTTGAAGTTCGGCGGCGAGTTGTCGATCTTCCGCGGCCGCCTCGATTCGTTCTGGAACGACGGCGGCACGTTCACGTTCCTGACCGACGCGCCGTTCGACGCCGCGAACCAGGCGACCTGGCCGTTCTCGTTCGTCATCAAGGAGCCGGCCGTCTGGTACGTCAACTCGAAGATGGCGGTCGGCTACGTGCAGGACGACTGGCGTGTGGCCTCGAACGTCCGCCTGAACCTGGGGCTGCGCTACGACATCGACACCAACTTCCGCGACAACGCCTTCCACGAGGCGCTGTTCAACGATCCCGCGTTTGCCGGCATCGGCACGTTCATCAGCGCCGATCGCAAGATGCACAAGGGCGACCTGGAGCCGCGCGGCGGCTTCACCTGGGACATGCGGCGCGATGGCTCGCTGGTCGTCCGCGGCGCCCTCGGCCTCTACGTCACCCGCAACCGGCAGTGGATCCAGATGACCGCCGAGGATCAGACGGCGAGCACGCAGGTGCGCATCGACTCGCCGCAGCGGCTACGCCTCTATCCCGACATCAACGCCGTCCTCGGCGGCCAGTCGATCGCCCAGAACCTGGCGAGCGGCAGCGCCGCCCGGCCGATGAACCTGATGGGCGACGACATGGTGCTGCCGAAGGCTTTCAACAAGACCGTCGGCATCGGCTGGCAGATCAACCCGGTGACCTCGCTCGACGTCGACTTCGTCCACGACTACGCCTTCGACCAGTTCGGCACCACCGATCGCAACCTGCCGGCAGCCGGCCCGATCAGCGCCGCCAACCCGCGCCCCGCGGCGCGCTTCACCGACGTGCGGGTGCAGGAGAACTACGGCCGCAACTGGTACACCGCGCTGGAAACCCAGCTGCGCACGCGCCTCAGCGGCACCAACATGCTGATGGCCTCCTACACGCTCTCGCGCAACTACCGCGACGGCGTCAGCTTCCACTCGCAGCAGCGCGGCACGCAGCGGACGCCGGACGAGCGCGGCTACAACGAGAACGACGGCCGCCACAACTTCTCGCTCGCCGCGTCGACGTCGCTGCCGTGGAAGCTGCAGGCGAGCGGCATCATCAAGATGATCAGCGGCTCGCCGCGGCAGGTGCAGCTCGGGTTCGATCTCGACGGCGACGCGTCGGTGCTCGGCGACCGGCCGCGCGGGCTGCCGGCGCAGATCGGCCGCGAGAAGGTGGACGAGTCGCTCGCGATCATCAACCAGGTGCGGGCGAGCCGCAACCTGGCGCCGATCTCGATCGATCTGCTCAAGCTGGACCCGTACATCTCGCTCGACATGCGGCTGACGCGCGCGATCCAGCTGCCCGGCTCGCAGCGGCTCGAGCTGTTCTTCGAGGGCTTCAACCTCACCAACCACGTCAACTACGAGCCGTTCACGGTGACGCCGAACATCATCGCGGCGGACTTCCAGGTGCGGAAATCGGCGCGGATCCCGCGGCAGGCGCAGTGGGGCGCGCGCTACGCGTTCTGAGTGTTGGACGTAGTGTCCGCCTTCAGGCGGACCGCGAGCGAAGTCCGGCTAAAAGCCGGACACTACGTACTGGAAAAAATGCCGAAAGGACACGTATGAGAGCGGCGATCGTAGTGATGGCGATGCTGATGACGGTCGCCCTGAGCGCGCAGGCGCCGCCGCCCGGCGCCTACTACCCGGCGGCCAAGCAGGGCGGCAATCACATGTTCAGCTACTACTTTCCGCCGGCGCCGAGCTCGGGCCCGTGGGCGCCCGCCTGGTCCCCCGACGGCAAGTGGATCGCCGTCGGCATGAGCGGATCGCTCTGGAAGGTCGACCCGGCCACCGGCGTGGCCTACGAGCTGACCTACAGCCGCGCCAGCTACCACTCCGCGCCCGACTGGTCGCCCGACGGCAAGTGGATCGTCTACACGGCTGATGATGGCGGCCGCACGATTCGGCTGGAGATGCTGAACGTCGACACCGGCGCCACGCACCCGCTCACGTCCGACGATGCGGTGTACAACGAGCCGGTGTTCTCGCCCGATGGCAGCAAGGTCGCGTATGTATCGACGCGACCGAGCGGCTACTTCAACGTCTACGTCCGGCCGATCAAGGACGGCAAGTGGGCGGGCGACGAGATCGCGATCACCCGCGACAACCGCTACGGCACCAACCGCGAGTTCCCCGCCGGCGAGTTCGACCTGCACATCTCACCGGCGTGGATGCGCGACGGCAACGAGCTGCTGCTGGTGTCGAATCGCAACGTCACGCTCGGGTCGGGCAACGTCGTGCGCGTGCCGGCGGTGGCCGGCGGCATCGACCGCGCGCAGACGGTGCTGAACGAGCAGTCGTACTACCGGACGCAGCCGCACGTGTCGATCGACGGCAAGCGGTTCGTGTATGCCTCGACGCGGGGATCGGCGGATCAGTTCGTCAACCTCTACGTCCAGCCCACCGCCGGCGGCGAGCCGTACAAGCTCACCTTCTTCGAGCACGACGCGTTCCACCCGCGCTGGTCGCCCGACGGCGAGTGGATCGCGTTCATCTCGAACGAGGGCCTGCCCCACCTCGCGCTGCTCGAGACCTACGGCGGCGAGCTGCGCGACGTAACCATCACCGACCGGCGCTGGATGCGGCCGATGGGCATGCTCTCGGTGCGCGTGACCGACGCCGAGAGCGGCCAGGTCACGCCGGCCCGCGTTCACCTCACCGCTGCCGACGGCAAGTTCTATCCGCCGCCCGACGCCTACGCGATGATCAGCCGCGCCGGCGACAACATGTTCCAGAGCCCCGGTCAGTTCACGGTGGCGCTGCCGGCAGGCAAAGCGGAGCTGCTCGCCGTCAAAGGCTTCGAGTTCTGGCCCGAGAAAGTCGCCGCCGAGATCAAGCCGAACGAGGTGACGTCGCTGACCGTGCCGCTGAAGCGGCTGGCGAACATGGCGGCCAGGGGCTGGTACAACGGCTCCACGCACGTGCACATGAACTGGGGCGGCAACCTGCATCAGACGCCGCCGAACCTGATGATGATGTCGCGCGCCGAGGATCAGAACGTCCTGACGCTGCAGATCGTCAACCAGAACAACCGCATCCTCGACTACCAGTACTTCGTGAAGGGCGGCGGGCCGCACCCGCTCTCGACCCCCGACCAGCTGCTCGTCGTCGGCCAGGAGTACCGGCCGCCGTTCTACGGCCACGTGTTCATGTTCGGCATGAAGGATCACCTCGTCTCGCCCTATCTCACCGGTTACGCCGGCACGGCGGTCGAGAGCCTCTACCCGAGCAACACCGACATGTTCCGCAAGGCCCGGGCGCAGGGAGCGACGGTCGGCTACGTCCACGCGTTCGGCGGCGAGCGCGATCCGCTCGAAACCACGCTCGGCGGCGGCAAGGGCTTCATCGTCGACGCCGCCCTCGGCACCACCGATGCGGTCGAGTGGTCGGCGAGCGGGCGGGCCGGGTTCTTCCCGCTGTACGCGGCGTGGAACAACGGCCTCAAGGTCACCGCGACCGGCGGCGAGGATTCGGTTACCAGCGAGCATCACAACCAGCTGGTCGGGGCCGCCCGCACCTACGTCTTCACCGGCGCGAAAGGGCTCGACATGGACGCCTGGTTCGCCGGCCTGCGCGCGGGACGAGCGTTCGTCACCACCGGCCCGCTGGTGGAGCTGACCGCGAACGGGATGATGCCGGGCGAGGAGATCGCGCTGCCGGCGGGCGGCGGCGCGGTGGCGATCGAGGCGCGGGTACGCTCGATCACGCCGCTCGAAAAGGTCACGCTGATCTTCAACGGCGAGGCGGTCGAGGCCATTCCGCTCAGCGCCGACCGGAAGAGCGCCGACTTCAAGAAGGCGCTGCGGCCGACGCGCAGCGGCTGGTATCACCTGCGCGCCGAAGGCAGCCCGGCGGATCGCTTCCCGCTCGACACCGGCTACGCGCAGGCCTTCACCAACCCGATCTGGATCAAAGTTGGCGGCCAGCCGGTGAGGAATCGGGCCGCGGCCGAGTACGCCCTCAAGTGGATCGACAAGCTCCAGGAGATGGCAGCGGCCTGGCCCGACTGGCGGTCGCAGCGCGAGCGCGATCACGTGTTCGCGCAGTTCGAGGAGGCGCGGCAGATCTACCGCCGCATGGTCACGGAAGCGGCGAACCCGACGTCGGCGTCGCGCTGAAAACAGATGCCGCCGTAGAATCGCTCGAGGGGTTGCCGGTTGCAAGTCGGGTCCGACGTTCGCTTCGCGCTTCGCGTCTTCGCACGCCGCCCCGCCGTCCCGCTGCTCGTCGCGGGATTGTTCGCCCTGGGCGTCGGCCTCGCCAGCGGCATGTGGGCCGTGGTCGACGCCGCTCTCCTCCGGCCGCTTCCCTATCGCGATGGCGACGCGCTGGTGGCGGTGTTGGAGAGCCACCCGCAGCGTGGGCTGATGGCGGTGACGCCGGCCAGCTTCCTCGATTGGTCGCGACGGGTGACGAACCTTCAGGACGTCGCCGGCACCTATGCGATCGATGCGAGCCTGGCCGGCGCAGGCATGCCGGAGCGAGTGGCCGGCACGAAGGTCACCGAACGATTCTTCGATCTCTGGGGCGTGCCGCCGGCGATCGGCCGCGTCCTGCAGCCCGATGATTTCGCGCTCCGGAGTCGCGTGGTGGTTCTCGGCCATGCGATCTGGGCGCGGCGATTCGGCGGCGATCGCCGCGTCGTCGGCGCGCCGGTCCGCATCGACGGCGAACCGTATACGGTGGTCGGCGTGATGCCGCGCAGCTTCCGGACGATCGGCAACGCCCAGATCTGGATACCCTGGATCATGTCGGCCGATGAGCAGCGCGAGCGGCGCTTCCATCTGGTGAGCACCGTCGCCCGGCTCTGTGGTGGATGCTCGACCGCTGACGCGGAACGGGAGCTCGCGGCTATTTATGGCCGCCTTGCGATTGACTATCCCGACACGGTCGCGGACTGGCGAACGCGCGTCCTGCCGCTTCGCGATCTCGTGCTCGGCCAGTCGGCCCGGGCGCTCATCGTTCTCGGCGGCGCGGTGCTCGTTCTGGTCGTCGTCGCGTGGATCAACGTCGCCAGCCTGCTGCTCGCATGGTTGCCGGGGCGGCGGCAGGAATTTCTGGTGCGAATGGCGCTCGGCGCGACCAACGCCCGGGTGCTGCGGCAGATACTCCTGGAGACACTGATCTGGGCGATAGCGGGTTCGGCCGCCGGTCTCGTGATCGCCAACTGGTTCCTGCAGCTGTTCGGTGCGGTGGGCGTGTCAACCGCGCTGCCGTACGATTTCGAGCCGAGCATCGACAGCCGGGTGATCGCCACCGCCGCCGCTCTGTTGCTGGTCAGCGTGTGCGCCACCGCGATCGGCCCGTCCGTGCTCGCGGTGCGGCGATCGAAGGACTTGACGCCGCGTCGCGCATCTGCCGCCGGCGTGTTCGGAGGCCGCGTCACCGTCGCCCTGCAGGTCGCGCTCTCGATCGTGCTGCTCTCTGCCGCCGCCGGCCTGCTGGTCGGGTTCCGGCACCTCGCCGCGCTCGCGCCGCCGATTGACGACGTCCAGAGGCTGGCGATGGAGATCTCGCGGCCTGAAACCTACCAGTCCGACGATTCGAAGAATCGTGAGTTCTTCGACCGCGTGCTCGCGGCGCTCGGCCAGCGGCGCGAGATCCGCAGCGTGGCGGCAGCCAGCTATGTTCCACCGACGCCGCCGCTCGGCAATCTCAGATTCTCGATCGAAGGACGCCCGACATCGACGGAGGCACAAACGGCGTTGGCGAGCGCCGTCAACAGCACTGCATTCAAGCTGCTCGACATCCCGATCGTGCGCGGCCGGTTGATCGACGGCCGCGACGGTGCGAATGGCCCGGGCGTCGCGGTGATCAGCACGGCGCTCTCGCACCGATATTGGCCGAACGAGAATCCAATCGGACAGC
>Ga0111538_10003285_pt1 | contig 22635 bp, 22 predicted proteins | sample SoiMethybrSBSTD1_FD_79669 | JGI IMG/M metagenome (GOLD analysis project Ga0111538, IMG submission 79669) | Bulk soil microbial communities from a Populus tree surrounding site in Tennessee, USA - Soil MetaG P. TD hybrid SBSTD1 (version 2)... | ecosystem: Environmental > Terrestrial > Soil >...
CGGGATCCCACCTGATCTCGTCCGCGCCCGCGGGCGCGTGCCGCACGAGGCGGACGACATCGTGCCCGCGCTCTCGCAGCGCCGGCTCGAGAGAGGACCCGATGAGGCCCGAGGCTCCGGTGATCGCTATGCGCATCTCGTTACTCCCAGGAGGGCGGCGGTCCGGATACCGGATCACGCGCTCCGCCAAACCTACGTCAGCTCGCGCGGCACGATGAAGCGGGTCAGCGACGCGGCGCCGGGCGCGACCTCGGCCCACGCCGCGACGTCCAGCTCCAGAACGGCGAGCGCGCCGGTCGGCACGTTGTCCGCCGCGCGGTCGCGGAGCGGCCCCGGCCCGGCGAGCAGGAGCACGAGCTCCATTACGCCTGGGTTGTGGCCGACGACCATGGCCTCGTCGACCTCCCCCGGCAGCGCGCGGACCCGTGCGAGCAACGTCTCGGCCGAAGCGGCATAGAGCGCCACCTCGAACCACACCTCGGGCTCACCCAGGTCGGGGAGCATGCGGTGCAGCGTTTCGCGGGCGCGCACTGCGCTCGAGCACACGACGAGCTGCGGACGGACGTCGTGCTTCCTCGCCCACCTGCCCATGCGCTTCGCGGCCTTCCGACCCCGCGGCGCAAGCGGGCGGTCGCGGTCGCGCAGCGTCGGATCGTCCCACGCGGACTTGGCGTGCCGGAGCACGAGGAGCCGCTTCACGCGCCCACGATAGAGCGCTCGCCCGCGGCCCGGCTCAGTCCGTTCCGTCCCGCCCGAGGTCGAACGACATGGAGACCGTCGTCCCGCTGTCTCCGCCGTGCAACGTGTGGCGGCTCGCGACTCTGGCGATGATCTGCAGGCCGAAGCCCCCGCCCGCGGGTGGCTCGTCGATTCCGCGCCCCTCGTCGCGGACGACGACGCGTAGCTCGTCCTCCAGCCGCACGACGAGGACGCCGACCTCGCCGTTCGCGCCCTCCGGCCCGTACGCATGGCGGACGGCGTTCGTCACCGCCTCGCTCACGCACAAGCGAACGTCGTCCGCGAGCTCGTCCGAGACGAACGGCGCGATCGCCTCGCTCACCGCGCCGCGCGCGACGCGAACGCTCGAGGGGATCGACGGGAGCGACAGCTCGAGGCACTTCGTCGCGAGGACCACGGTCGGTTCGTACCCGGCCGTCGGACGGGCGAACCTCGCCGCGATTCAGCGGCAGCTCAGCTGCACCATCACGGAGCCTCACGCACCGGGCGCTGCGTCCCCCTCGAGGAGCCCCGACTGATAGGCGAGGACGACCACCTGAACGCGGTCGCGGAGGTCGAGCTTCTGGAGGATGTGCGTGACGTGGGTCTTGACGGTCGTCTCGCTGATGTAGAGCTCCTTGCCGATCTCCGCATTCGAGAGGCCGCGTGCGATCAGGCGGAAGACCTCTTGCTCGCGGTCGCTGAGATCCTCGAGCTTCCCGGGCGGCGAGGGGCGTGGTGCGCGCGTGAACTGCTTGATCACGCGTTTCGTGACAGCCGGTGAGAGCAGCGCGTTTCCGCCGGCGACGACATGGATCGCGGTGAGGAGCTGCTCGGGCGGGTCGTCCTTGAGCACGAAGCCGCTCGCCCCCGCGCGCAGGGCCTCGTAGACGTACTCGTCGAGGTCGAACGTCGTCAGGACCAGGATCCGCGCGCCGGTGTCCGCGGCGAGGATGCGCCTGGTCGCCTCGAGCCCGTCGAGCTCGGGCATCCGGATGTCCATCAGGACGACGTCCGGACGGAAGCGGTCGGCCTTCTCCACCGCCTCGAGCCCGTTACTCGCCTCGGCGACGACGTCGATGTCCTCCTCGCCTGCGAGCAGCATGCGAAAGCCGGCGCGAACCATCGACTGGTCGTCGGCGACGAGCACACGGATCGTCACGGCCCCTCGCCGCCGACGGGTAGGCGTGTGCTGAGCACGAAGCCGCCCTCGTCCGACGCCCCAGCGCTCATCTCGCCGCCGTAGATCTTGACGCGCTCGCGGACGCCCACGAGCCCGTGCCCCTGGCCGTCGCTCGTCGCGTAGCCCTGACCGTTGTCGCGTACCTCGATCTCCAACTCATCGGGCCGGTAGCGCACGATCACGTCTGCGTCGCTCGCTCGCGCGTGCTTGAGCGCGTTGGTCAGGCCTTCCTGAACGATCCGATAGGCGGAGAGGTCGACCCCGCGTGGAAGCGGGAACGGCTGCCCGTCGACGTGCAGCTCGACGGGGAGCCCGGCGCGGCCGACCTCGTCCAGCAGTGCGTCGAGGCCGTCGAGGCCGGGCTGCGGCCCGAGCTCCGCTTCCTCCCCGTCGTGTCGCATCGCGGACAGGAGGCGTCGCATCTCCGTGAGCGCCGTGCGGCCGGCTCGCTCCACGCCCGTGAGGGCTTCGCGGTCCTCGGCGAGCGAGTCGGGGAGCTTGTGCCTGACGGCGCCGACCTGGAGCACCATCACGCTGACCGCGTGGGCGACGATGTCGTGGAGCTCGCGTGCGATCCGCGCGCGCTCCTCCGCGACCGCGATGCGCGCGGCGGTCTCACGGTCGCGCTCGGCCTGGATCGCCCGCGCTTCCGCTGCCTCGGCTTGCTCGGCGCGCTCACGCAGGGCGTAGCCGGCGAGCCAGGCCACCACGAACCGGAGGGAGATGAAGACGAAGTTGCTGGTCGTCGTCGTGCCGGGGATGTTGTAGACGACCGTCACGATGCCGACGGTGACGACGGCGAGGCCGATGCCCGCCTTCAGGCCGTTCCGCAGGTTCCCCAGCATGAATGCCGTTGCGAGGCCGACGACGCCGAGGCTGCCGATGAACGGGATCAGCTCTCCGTCGTAGAACGTGATCGCCGGGGCGAGCACCCAGTAGGCCAGCGGCCCGCCGAAGGGAAACCGCCTGCGGGCGAAGATCGGGGCGACGATGACCGCCAGCAGGAGGATGGAGACCCATAGGTCTGTAGGCGGGTCGCTCTCCGAATCGCGTGCGACGACGAGCTCGAGCATCCCCGCGACCGCGAGGAGGGCGATCAGGCCGTCCACCCAGTACGTCCTCGCGAGGTTCTCGAACCGGCCCACGCGCTGAAGGTACTCCACGTCTTCGAGCGCCGCCTCCTACCTGAGTAGGAGCCCCGGTCGTCGGGGGGTCGGAGCCCGAATCGTCTGCAGGTTGCAGCGCGAATCGTCGGCTCGTCCGAGTGCGAATCAGGCCTGCCGACGATGGCACCGCTCCGCCGCCGTCCTAGCGTCGTCGCCATGGAGTTCGGATCACGAGGAGGAGCCATGAGCCCGGCAACGCAGACGCGTGAACTCGCGGCGCGCGAGGGCGACGGGATCCAGGTCACGTTGCTCTGGCACCCCTGCGAGAACGCGCTCACCGTCTCGGTCGAGGACACCCGCGTCGGACGTGGGTTCCGGCTCTCGGTCGCGCCCGACCGCGCCCTCGACGCCTTCTACCACCCCTACGCCTACGCGGCCTGAAGGAGGAACGAGCATGTCCCGCACCACGCACACCGATCGCAACATCGCGGCCCGGATGGGTCGCTGGAGCGCCGCCCACTGGAAGATCGCGACGTTCGGCTGGCTCGCGTTCGTCCTCGTCGCGTTCGCCGTCGGCGGCGCCGTCGGCATGAACACGATCGACCCCAACGAGCCCGGGCCGGGCGAGTCCGGCCGCATGGACCGGGTTCTCGAGGCCGGGTTCGACCAACCGGCCGGCGAGAGCGTCCTCGTCCAGAGCAGCTCGTTGCGAGCGAGCGACCCCGCCTTCAAGGCCGCGGTCGCAGACGTCGTCGCCGGGATCTCCAAGGTGAAGGTCGTTCAGAACGTTCGCTCGCCTTTCGAGTCCGGCAACGCGGGGCAGATCGCCCCGAACAAGCACGCGGCCCTCGTCGAGTTCGAGATCCGCGGCGACCCGGACGACGCCGCAGACAAAGTCGCCTCGGTGCTCGACGCCGTCGACGACCTGCAGACGGCCCACCCGGGGCTCTTCATCGGCGAGTTCGGCGATGCGAGCAAGGTCGACGCGGTGGTGACCGCCTACGAGAACGACCTCGGCAAGGCCGGAGTGCTCTCGCTTCCGGTCACGCTGCTCATCCTCGTGGTGGCGTTCGGAGCGCTCGTAGCGGCGGGCATCCCGCTGCTCCTCGCTCTGACCGCCGTCTTCGCCACCCTCGGCCTGATCGCGATTCCCAGTCTCGTGTTTCCGGTCGCGATGCAGGCGCCGGCGCTGGTGCTCCTGGTCGGGCTCGCGGTCGGCGTCGACTACTCGATGTTCTACCTGAAGCGCGAACGCGAAGAGCGGGCTGCGGGCCGCAGCGAGCGGGCGGCGCTCGAGGCTGCGGCCGCGACGTCGGGCCGCTCGGTGCTCATCTCCGGCCTGACCGTGATCGTGGCGATGGCCGGCATGTTCCTGACCGGCGACCCAACGTTTACCTCGCTGGGTGTGGCGGCCATCACGGTCGTCGCGATCGCCGTTCTGGGCTCGTTGACCGTCCTGCCGGCGCTGCTGTCGAAGCTCGGCGACAGGGTCGATCGCGGACGGGTGCCGCTCGTCGGGCGGATCGGCCGCGGCGGCGAAGGCCGGGTCTGGAGCGCGATCATCGACCGCGTCCTGCGCCGGCCGCTCCTTTCGACCATCCTTGCAGGCGGGCTGCTGCTGGCGCTGGCAGCGCCGGCTCTCCAGCTGCGCCTGGCGATGGCGGGGCCGGACACGTTCCCGAAGTCGCTGCCCGTCATGCAGGCCTACGAGCGGATGCAGCAGGCGTTCCCGGGCACCGCGCTGCCGGCGAACGTCGTCATCGAGGCCCCGAACGTCGAGGCGCCCGCGATGAAGGCGGCAATCGGTCAGCTACGACAGCGGGCGCTCGCGAGCGGCCGGATGTACGAGCCGATCACCGTGGACGTCAACCGTGACGCGACGGTCGCCAACATCTCCATTCCGATCGCCGGTAAGACGACCGACCGGGAATCGGACGCTGCACTCGCGCTCCTGCGCGAAGAGATCGTCCCCGAGACGGTCGGCCGCCTGCCGAGCGCCGAGACCGGCGTCACCGGGCAGGCGGCACAGTGGAAGGACTCGACCGACGCGCTGAAGTCCAGCCTGCCGCCGGTGGTCGCCTTCGTGCTCCTGTTCGCCTTCGGCCTGTTGCTCGTCGCGTTCAGATCGCTCGTCGTCGCGGCGAAGGCGATGGTGCTCAACCTGCTCTCCGTCGCCGCGGCGTACGGGGTGCTGGTGCTCGTCTTCCAGCACGGCGTCGGCAAGGGCCTCCTCGGCTTCAGCTCGACGGCCGGGATCGACCCGGTGGTGCCCCTGCTGCTCTTCGTGATCCTGTTCGGGCTCTCGATGGACTACCACGTCCTCGTCCTGGGCCGGATCAGGGAGCTGTACGACCGGGGCCAGTCCATGGACGACGCCATCTCCAACGGGATCAAGCGCACCGCCGGTGTCGTCACCAGCGCCGCGGTCGTCATGGTCTTCGTGTTCTCGATCTTCGCGGCGCTCTCGATGCTGTTCTTCAAGCAGTTCGGCGTCGGGCTCGCCGTCGCGATCCTGATCGACGCGACGATCGTTCGCGCGGTGCTCCTGCCGGCGACGATGAAGCTGCTCGGGGACTGGAACTGGTACCTGCCGTCGTGGCTCCAGTGGCTTCCCCGGCTCGAGCGGACGTCCGACCCCGCTCCCGAGATGCCGGCGGCCCCGTCCGTCTAGACCCCGCATCGGATCCCCGGTCCGCGTCGGCGGGCCGGGGATCCCGTCTCAGAGAGGAACCTTGGAAATGAACGCTTCGGCAAACCACGAGCAGAAAGGGGGCGCCGAGCCGAAGCGAGCCTTCACGCCGGCTCGCATCGTCGCCCTCGTCGTCATCGGTGTGGTGGTGCTCGCCCTCGGCTACGTCCACGTCAGCTCGGGCGAAGAGGCAGTCTCGGTCCCGTCCGGTGCGAAGGCCGGCGACCTGATCCTCGACGACTGCCAGTACGCCACCGAGCAGGGCAACTACGACGCAGACTGCGGCACCCTCGTCGTCCCGGAGAACAGGCACAAGGCGGGCTCGCGCCTGATCGCGCTCCCCGTGACCCGCGTCCGCGCACGCTCGTCGGATCCCGGAGAGCCGGTCTTCCGCCTCCAGGGCGGTCCAGGGATCACGAACATGGCCTTCCCGATGGCGAGCCGGTACGCCGAAAAGCACGACGTCGTGCTGGTCGGCTACCGCGGCGTCGACGGCTCGTCGAAGCTCGACTGTCCCGAAGTCACATCGGCGCGCGAGCGGGCGCGCGGCTTCCTCACCGAGAACGCGATGCGCGCCGACGCGGCGGCGTACAAGGAATGCGCGGCGCGTCTCCAGGACGACGGCTTCGACCTCGCCGGATACACGCTTCCCCAACGCGTCGACGACCTCGACGCGGCCCGCAAGGCGCTGGGTTATGAGCGCCTCGACCTCCTCAGCGAGAGCGCCGGGACGCGCACTGCGCTGATCTACGCCTGGCGGTATCCGCAGCGGATCCACCGCTCGGTGATGATCGGCGTCAACCCGCCCGGCAACTTCCTCTGGGACGCCAGGACGACGGGCGAGCAGATCCGCCGCTACGCGGCGCTCTGTGCGAAGGACGCTTCCTGCCGAAGCCGGACGCCGGACCTCGCGGCCTCGATCCACTCGGCCTACGAGGAGATTCCGGACCGGTGGTGGTTCCTGCCGATCAGGACGGGCAACGTTCGGCTCGGCGCGTTCTGGGGTCTGATGCATTCGACCACCGACGGTGCGGGGCCGCTCAACGGGCCGTGGACGATCGACACGCTCCTCGCCGCCGACAAGGGCGACGGCAGCGGGGCGTGGTTCCTCTCCCTGATGACCCAGGCGATCTTCCCCCGTGTGCAGGTGTGGGGTGACGTCGCCGCGGTCGCAAGGAGCGACGCCGGCTACGCCCGGCGCTTCTTCGCGACCCATGCCGACCGCGGGTCGGTGATCGGCAGCCCCGGCACCGACTTCCTGACGGCAGGCGGCCGGTTGTACGACTCGTGGCCTGCGAGCCCGGACGAGAAGCAGTACACCCGCGTCCAGGACTCGAACGTCGAGACGCTCCTGATCGGCGGCAGGCTCGACGTCGCGACGCCGCCCCAGAACGGGAGGCGTGAGCTGCTGCCGCATCTGTCGAAGGGCGACGAGGTCGTGCTGCCGGACATCGGTCACACGGACGACTTCTGGACGTACCAGACGCAGGCAAGCAACCGGCTGATCAACACGTACCTCGACAGCGGCCGGGTCGACACGTCGCTCTACACGCGCACACCGGTCGACTTCACGCCCGCGCTCGGCCATGGCCCGATCGCGGAGATCGTCCTCGGCGCGATGCTGGCGCTGGCCGCGTTGACGGTGCTCTCGCTCGTGTACATGGCGCTTCGCGTGCGGTGGCGCGGCCCGTTCGGACGCAGGAGCAGCGTCGTGCTCCGCGCCGTGTACCCGCTCGTGCTCGGGCTGGGCGGCTTCCTCCTCGGCTTGCTGATCGTGCTGGCGACGAACATCGGCGTCGCCCTCACCGACGAGCTCGTCGTCTCGCTCTCCGTGGGCGTGCCGATCGGGCTCGGCGTCTACCTCGCCTGGGTGAACCGCGCCTCGGCCACCCCGGCCAATACCGGAATGGCGGCGGCAGTGGCCGGCGCTCTCATCGGCGCGTGGCTCGGGTTCGACGTGACGACCGCGGGCTTCGGGTTCCTCGCACCCTTCGTCGCGATCGTCGGCGCGACGGCCGGTGCGAACCTGTTCCTCATCGCCCTCGACATCGCCTGGGATCGGCAGGCACGCGTCCGGCGCGCCGACGATCGGCCGACGGACAGCCTCGAGGCGCGACCCTCGACCGGCTGACGACGCTCGACCGACGAGCCCCCGGCCCCGCAGAGAGCGGGGCCGGGGATCCTGCGGGGCCGGGGATCCCCAGATCGGAGGCAACGCGTTCGGCAGGGTCGACCCGAACGGCTCACGCTGCTCGACCCGACGACCCTCGACGGCTGATCGGCTCGCCTCCGCCTCCCGCGGACGGGCATCTGCGAGGATCAGCACATGGCCGGCGAGCCCGACGCCGTGGGCGAGGCGACAGCGCCGGCCGTCGATCCCGAGCTTCCGATCGGCGAGTCGCGCTGGCCCCCGGCGCTCGCGCTGCTCGCCTTCATGACGATCAACATCGCCCTCCGGGTCTGGCTCCCGAACGACTCGCCGGTTCGGGTCGCGTGGCTCGTCCCCGCGATCGAGGGCGTCCTGCTCGCCATTCTCCTGCTCGGGCCCGCGACGGTCCCGGAGAGCCGTCGCTGGGTGCGTCGGATCGCCGTGACGTTCGTCCTCGTCCTCGTGCTCGCGGCGCTCTGGGCGACCGTGCTTCTCATCTACGACCTGATCGAGGGCAGCGGCGTGACGGAGTCCCCGCGCGAGCTGCTCGCCTCCGGCGGCGTCGTCTGGCTCGGGAACAACCTCTCGTTCGCGCTCCTCTACTGGCTGATGGACGGCGGAGGGCCTCTCGCCCGCGCACGGCGGCCGCCACGTGCCGTCGACTTCGCGTTCACCCAGCAGATGGACCCGGAGCTCGCCCCTGGGTGGCGGCCGGTCTTCCTCGACTACCTCCACCTCGGCTTCACGAACGCGACGGCCTTCAGCCCGACCGACGTCATGCCGCTCACGCTCCGGGCGAAGTACACGATGGTCGTGCAGGCGTCGGTGGCGCTCGCGCTCTTCGGCCTGATCGTCGCCCGGGCCGTCAACACGTTCAACTGACGGACGCTACGCCGCGGCAGCGTCCGGCGCGGGTGCGCCGGGGCGCTCCGGCTCCCGCTGCCCCTCGCGAGAGACGGAGATCAGGACGGCTCCCGCCAGCGCGATCCCCAGGCCGATGCAGGCGACGACGACGTGCCAGGCGGGCCGGCTGAGCCGCTCGTCGAGGAGAAGGGTGCCGAGCAGAATGCCGACGACCGGGTTGGCAACCGAGACGGTCGCGACGGAGGGCGCCAGCCTCCCGGTGCCGAGCGAGATCTGCTGGAGGACGAACCCGAGCACCCCTGCGATCGCGAGGGCGTACGGCTCCCAGTGGCTCAAGAGCTCGTCGATCCCGGCGTGCAGGAAGTCGAGCGTGGGCTTCGTCAACGCAGCCGAGAGCCCGAACAGGATGCCGGCCACGGTTCCGTAGACGGCGGCCTTCATCGTCAGGCCTCCGCGGCCGCCCACCATGAGCAGCGCGACGCAGACGGCGACGATGATCGCGATCGCGATCGCCCACTCGCTCCCCGGCGCGTTCTCGTTCCCGCCCGCGGGGTCGCCGAAGAGTGCGAACAGCGCGAGCCCGACGACGATCACCGCCGCGCCGACGATCTCGTTGCGGCCGATGTGCTGGCCGGTGAGGAAGTAGCCGAGCGGGAGCGCGAACACGACCGTCGTGACGAGGAGCGGTTGGATGATCGCGAGCCGTCCGCGATCGAGCGCGGCCGCCTGGAAGACGTAGCCGGTGAGCAGCGCGATCGTCCCGAGGAGCCACATCGTCTGCCCGGCCAGCCGCGCCAGCGAGGCGGGGCTCCGGAGCGAGAGCTCGGGGAGGTTCAGCGCTCCCTTCTGCTGCAGTGTCGCCGCCAGCGCGAACAGCAACGCGGCGACGAGTGCGAGGATCGAGGCCATCGCGGAGAGCGTAGGGGCCTCGATCGGACGGTGCAATATGGCGTCGCCTTCCCTGCTGCTCGGGCGGCGGCGTGCACGTGTCCTCTTCCCCCGCCCCGCGCTCCTAGTGTGCCGCCGCGGCGCCCACGGGTGCCGGTGGCTCGGGGAAGCACTCGTCCAGGAGTGCCGCGAGCGACTCGCCGGGCCTGTCCTGATCCTCGATCTGTCCGTTCTCGCCGAGGACGGGATGGACGACGAGCTCGTAGTCCTCGGCCGGGCCGATCGTGCCCGCGAGGCGGAGGAATTGCGGCAGCGAGCCCACGTAGCGCGTCGTCGCGAGGCCTAGCCGGCGGAGTCGCCGATTGTGGGCCCGCGCGTACACGCGATACCCGAGCCTGGCGGAACGCCGCATGTTCGGCGCCAGCCGGACGCGACGGACGCCGAGCTCCCGTGCGATGCGGACCACGAGCAACGAGATCGCCGGCTGGATATGGACGTGGTGGTGAGAATCGACGTGGGCGAGCATGAGGCCGCTGTCGAGGATGCGCACGGCCTGCGCGTGGAGCTCGCGCGCCACGACGTCTCGATGCGCACCGAGGCGCATCAATCGTCCGCTGCCCGGCAGTCGCTGGAACCGACCCTCGGCGTCGCAGAAGGCTGTCTGGCGAATGCCGTCCGTCAGCGGCGTCCCCTCCGACAAGGAGAGGTGGACGCCAATTCGATTCCCGATACCTCGGTCGTGCACGAGCGCACAGGCCCGGTCGAAGTCGTTCGAGGTCGACATCATGCTCGCATGAGTGATGAGGCCGCTCTCGAGCGTGGCCAGGATCGCATCCGTCTTGTACGGCTCGGCCCCAAGATCGTCGGCGACGATGAGGGTTGGACGCGTCATCGCCGCGCTCAGTCGGACACGGGCTCCGGGCGGGGGGACGACGCACCACCGCCGGCGCCTGCATGCTCGCGCGAGCGCACGACGAGCTGCACGGCTGCTACGGGCGTGAGCGGCGCGGCGACGGGATCGACGCCGCCGGTGACGGACTTCGGAAGAGCCCAGGACGCCCGTCGGGCAGCGCGGCCGAACAGGACGACCAGGTCCGCCGGCCTCAGCTGGTTCTCGGCGTCGGTGCCGCGCACGGCGTGCATCGTGCTGAATCGCGGCAGACGGCGCACGCGGACGGTGTTCGAGATCGACGCGGCGTCCGTCACGAGGCACGTATCGGCGCCGAGCTCGTATGCCTGCCGCAGCCAGGCGAACGCTGCATCGGCCTCTCCGGCGGCCGCGAGCCCGACGATGTGCGGCGAACCGCGCCGAACCGGGGCGTCGTGCATCGGGGGTGCGTCCCCGCCACCGCCTTCCCTGACCGCGTGCCAGCCCACGGTGACGTCGGCCGCCGCGTCGAGGCCGATCTTGGACAGCCCGCGCCAGCCGTCTCGCCACCCACCGAAGACGACGGTTCGGTAGGCCAGCTTCGCGAGCGGCCGCAGTAGGAGCGCCTTCGCGATCGGAACCGGCCGACGGGGGATCTGCACCTGCCGCGCCTCGAGGCGCGCGTACCGCAGTGCATCGCCGATCGCCTCGCGCCACGTGTCGGCCAGCAGGTGCTCCAGCTCGCCCTCGAACGGGAAGACCGCGTTGTTCGACCAGAGGCCTTCGTGGACCGTCCGGTCCTCGTCGTGCTCGTACAAGCCACGGCGAAACAGGCGTAGGCGGTACCCGGGGTACTTCGCGGAAGGGCCGAGCTTGCCGCCGAGAAATCGGTGCCGGATCGGGATCACCGTCGCGTCGATGTCGGACGGAGGGTCCGCCAGGAAGCGCTCGATCTCCTCCCTGAGCGCGGCCGAGACGCGCTCGTCCGCGTCGACCTCGAGGATCCAGTCGCTCCGAGCCTCTCGGATCGCGACGTTGCGCTGAGTGCCGTAGCCGCGCCACGGGGACCGGAGCACGCGCGCACCCGCGGCCTCGGCGACGGCGACGGTCGAGTCGGTGGATCCGGAGTCTACGACGACTATCTCGTCACAAAAGGAGACGCTCTCGAGAGCGCCCGGGAGCCGCTCCTCCTCGTCGAGGACGATCATGCACGCAGAGATGGACTGGCGCACGAGCGAAGCGTAGGCGACCTGTTGGCAGTCGGCGCCACTCGGGGCAACGCTCACCGCCGCGCTCACGTGACCGCCCCCTCGCGGTTCGTGCACGATGTCGCCGTGCGACGGATCCTGGTCGGCTACGACGGGTCGGACGGCGGGCGCCGCGCGCTCGACCGCGCGATCGCCGAGGCACGGGAGTCGCGCGGGCGCATCGTCGTCCTGAGCGTCGCGAACATGCCGCTCAGCCCCGACGCGCCCCGCCACTTCGGCACGCTCGACGACATCTCGGGCCGCGAGGGGGCGCAGCTGTCGCCGCCGCCCGACGTCGTCGATCACCTCACGGAGGCCCGGGACGTCCTCGCCGCCGCGGGCTATGACGCCGAGCTGACGTGGACAGCGGGTGAGCCCGGGCGGGCGATCGTGGAGACGGCGACGCGGATCCGTGCCGGGGTGATCGTCCTCGGCGAGCATCACCACGGATTCCTCTCGAACCTCTTCGGCGCGGACGTCGGCGCCGAGGTGCAGCGCGCGGCGGGCTGCGACGTGATCCTCGCCTGACGGTCCGCGCTTCCGCTCGCGGCGGCGACGTCTTAGACTCAAGCGCGTGATCTTCCGTCGCGACGCGAAGATGAAGCTGCTCGCCGGGGTCCCGCTGTTCCAGGCGTGCTCGCAGCCCGAGCTCGCCCGGGTCGCCGGCATCGCCACCCAGCTGGACGAGCCGGAGGGCAAGGTGCTCATCCGGGAGGGCGCGCCGGGCCGCGACTTCTTCGTCCTCGCCGAGGGCACGGCCGAGGTGCGTAAGGGGAGCCGCCGCGTCGCGACCCTCGGGCCCGGCGACTTCGCGGGGGAGATCGCGCTGCTCACGAACGCGCCACGGACGGCAACCGTGAAGACGACGTCGCCGGTCACGGTGCTCCGCGTGACCGCGAAGGGCTTCGGCGAGCTGCTCGACACGTCGCCGACGATCCAGCGCAAGATCCGCAAGGCGCTGGCCGACCGCATCGCGCCGGGCGCGCTGTAGCGCCCCGTCGGCGCCGTCCTCTTCAGCAGCAGTCCGTCGCAGCCGATGTCTCTGGGATCGAGGCTCGTCGAACGGCGATCCCGAAATCCACGGAGGGCGGCGCGATACCGATGGCCAAGAAGCCGAAGAAGTCTCCCAAGCAGGCAGCGCAGCGACGCTACCGCGACAACCTGACCGGGCGCTTCGTCAGCAAGAAGTTCGCCAAGAAGCACCGCGAGACCACCCAGAAGGAAACCGTCACGTCTGCCTGATCGCGGCCGCTCCCCGAGGCGCGGTGCCCCCGATGGCAGCCGCCTAGGAGTGGGCCGAAGAGCTGGCTGGAGCAGCGAGCCGGGCCGAGACGACGTAGGAGACCACGACGGCGACGATCACGAGCGGCATCAGGGTCAGGTTGTCGGCCTGGAGGAACACGCTCACGATGAGAACGGAGGTGAGCGGAAATCCCAGCATTGCGACGGTCATCGCACCGATGCCCATTGCGGCACCCGCGATCATCGGCAGGCCGGGAAGGTGGGAGAGCGCAATGCCGCCGGCAGCGCCGATGAACATGCCCGGGAAGATGGGGCCGCCTCGGAAGCTGCTCAGCGAGAGGGTGTACGCGAGGCCCTTGCAGAGGACGATCATCAGGAGCGCGCCCACGGTCCACCCGGAGGCGCCCTCGACCAGGCCCGGAAGCTGACTCTGTCCCGAGAAGAGGACCTCGGCCGAGCTTCTCCCTGTGACTTCGACGAAGATCAGCACGATCACACCGATCGCGATGCCGACGAGGGGTGTCAGGAGCACCATTCGGCGTTCGACGATCCGCTGGAGCAAGAGCGCCAGCCGCTTGATGCCGGCCCCGAGGATCGCCGCGATGACGCCGATCACGATCGCCCACATAAACTCGGACACGCCGGGGCTGCCGGCGGGAGGGATGTCCGCGACCGCGAGCGAGAAGGTGCCGAGTCCGGTCCAGTCGTCGAGCCCGATGAAGATCAGCGAGCCGACACCGGCGGCGAGCAGCCCGGGGGCGAGCACCACTCCGAGCATCGCCCCGCCGACCGCGGCAACCTCCATCATCAGGAACGCGGCGAGAAGGGGCGAGCCGAGGAGCGTGCTGATCGCGGCGAAGCTCCCGGCGGCGCCGATCACGACACTGGCCATCTCGGGCGCGTCGCGCTTGACCAGGTGGACGGCGAGGACTCCGAGGCCGCTGCCGATCGCGATCAAAGGTGCTTCCGGGCCTAGGACGGCGCCGAGGCTGAGCGTGGCGAACGACGCGATGACGATCCCGGGGAGCTCGATCGGCGACACGGGTCCGGACGCCTTGAACCCCTCCGCCGGCTTGTGGCCTGCCGTTCCCGGCAGGTACCGGATCGTAAGCGCCACAAGCAGGCCGCTCAGCGCAAGCAGCGGAATCGGCCACCAGGCAGGCTGGCTTTCGAAGCCCAGGTCGCCGGGCAGGGTGCCGTACAGATACTCCTGCAGCTCGGTGAAACCCTCGAGAAAGAAGTAGGCGGCCGCCGCCACCGGCACACCGATGATCGCGCCGAGCACGAGCAGCACGACGTACGAGCGGCTCCGGAGAAGCTCGAGCGGACTCGGAGTAGCCTGGGTCGATGGCGCCGTGGGCGCGTCGGGGTGGCCCTCATGTCCCACAGCTGTCCTCAGCCTTCTCCACGCCCGCGACGTCCCGACACTTCCGTCGAAGCCCCAGGCGATGACGCCGCCGTAGTCGACGTCTCGTCACGCCTGCCTGCCTCCTGTCGAAGCCACGCGTGAGTCTAGTGCGGGAAGGCGTCAAGAGGCGTGCGCATCCTTCCGGCGGTGCCGTTACCCGGTCGGTACCAGCCACGGCGAGGGAACCCGACCCCGTCGTTGAACTCACGTCTGTGACGAAGGGCGCCGTTTCGCAGCCGCCCGAAAGGTCGTCGCTCATCGAGCGTCGCGTTCGGCGCGTCGCCAATGCGCGATCCGTGGTGATCGGCCTTGCCGTCACGTTCGTCGGACTGGCGTTTGTCGGGGCGATCGTGATGCGGATCGTCGATCCCGACAACTTCCCCTCCCTGGGCCTGGCGGTCTGGTGGGCGTTGCAAACCGTCACAACGGTGGGTTACGGAGATGTCGTGCCGACGACCGCCGTCGGCCGAGTCATCGGGGGCATCGAAATGGTGCTCGGCGTCTCCTTCATCGCGTTCACCACGGCCGGGGTGACGAGTACCGTGATCCAGCGTTCCAGCGCAAGGGCGCAGGCGGCCCAGCGTGCGAACGATGAGCGCCACGCCGAGACGATTCTCGACGCGGTGGTCGAGACACGACACGCGGTCACCGAACTCGACGCGCGTCTTGACCGCATCGAGTCGATGATCAGGCCGTCGGGTGGCTGAGCCGCTCGCACGCATCGCGACGTTCGCGGGGCAGCCGACCCTGTCAATGACGCGATGGATGATCGCGCGTGTCACGTGAGCAGAACGCCGGCTGCGTCGAGGACGAGGAGCGAGGCGAGGATCACGAGGGCGTAGACGGTGACCTGGGGCTGCCGGCGACCGATGTCGTCCTGCGCGTCTTCCATGAGCGCGATGACGCGGTTACCGAGGAGCAGGAAGAGGATCAACGGACCCCAGACGAGCGCGGTCGCAAGCGTGACGTACACAGCGACGAGCGCGGCCTGGTTGATGTCGCCGATGCCCGCAGTGACGATCGTCGTGGCGGCGAGGCTGGTCAGTACAAGTCGCTTCGGACCGCCGATCCCGAGCAGGAACCCGGCGGCGACGGTCGTGAGCACGCGCAACCGGCTGAGTCGCTCGAGCAGTGCCTGCGTCCGCGCCCTCGAGCGTTCGTGCGCGGTTCGGCCGCCATTCGTCGTCGGCGGGTTCCGGTGGACCACGAGGGCCAACGCGATCAGCACGAGCGCCAGCGCGACCTCCAGCGCGGCTCGGAGGTCAGGGCGGCTCTGCTCGCCGGCGACGGCAATGCCGAAGATCACGAGCACGGAGCAGGTCAGGAGCTGCGCTCCGACGAAACCGGCCCCGAAGCCCAGCGCCTTCAGCCGTCCGGATGGCATGACCGTCAACGTTGCGGCGAATCCGAGCGCGGTGAAGCCCGCCAGGAGACCGTAGAGGACCACTTGAATCGCGGCGTGGAGCATCCCGCGGCCACGTTACGCCAGTGGTGCGAGCGAGCATCGTTGCCGGCTCGGTGATACGAAGGGAGTAGCCTCTGGGGACGTGAAGGAGCGCTGCCCTCGCTGTGAAGAGAGCGTGGTGCCGACCTCATGGTCGGTGGCGACACCGGAAACCCAGATCTGCGACGCATGCAGTGAGGACGAGGCCGTGCGCGACGTGAAAGGTCTCCCGCCGGTCCAACCGGACGAGTGGCCGGTCACTGAGAAGCTGACGTGGGCAGACACGTGAAGGTTGCGAGCGCACCCCCGGGACCGCGACTTGGCGATCCGCTGAACCTCGCGCTCGTGGAAGAAGCCTCGCCGGTGGCGGCGCGAAGTCGTCCTCGTTCGTCTACGAACCTTCGGGCGGAGGATCGTCGCCAGGAAAGGACGGGTCCGTCCAGTCGAGGCCGACGCTCACTACACGGAGGCCCACGACGATGACGACGGTGATCACTACCGCCGCGTAGAACGCGACGTATTCGGTGCCCACCCAGAAGGCCACCGCGCCGATCACGATGGCGGACAGGAGGAAGTGACGCTCACGCAGCATCGCCGCCTGGCGCCCAGCGAGCACGTCTGCGATCGCTCCCCCGAACGCTCCCGTGACAACTCCGAGCGCGATCGCGCCGGGGGCCGGGGCGTCATACACGACCGCCTTCTGGACACCGATCCCGATCAGCAGCCCAATCGCGAACGCCTGCGCGACCACGAACGGGAGCCGGTTCATGGTCACGCGTAGAACGCTCCCCCCGAGGACCGCGGCGATGAGCACGGCGGGGATGTAGTACCAGGTCGTGATCGCGACCGGCTCGAGTCCGAGAAGCACATCACGCGTGATCCCTCCACCTAGCCCGACCACCACGCCTTCGAGGAGCACGCCGAACAGAGCGATGCGCCGCAGGCGCGCCACGTGGGCACCGAAAGCCGCGGCGACGACCATCGCGCCCACGTCCAGCCACGCGGGCAACTCGTGTGTCGCGGCTACGTACATGAGACCCCGACCGGCACCCCAGCGGGTCGCCGCGCCTCCCAAGCGACATTCCGGCACACTCGCGCAACGCCCCGAGACGGCCCTAGCGGCTGAACAGCCCGGGCCAAATCCTTGGTCGTCGTTCGGTCATGTAGTCGAGGGCCTGTTGGGTTGTCGCGAGCCCGTCTGGTACCCACCCCATCGAAGTTGGCGACATGAGGCGTGCCGTTGGTCTACTCCGCCAATGCGCCGATGTGCGTGACCGGGATGCCGTAGCGCCCGCGGGCCAGTTCGAGCGCGTCGTCCTCGAGCCAGTTCGCTTCGCCGCGGCCCGTCACGAACACGAGCTCGTCGGCGGCGAAGGTGCGCAGGGCGTCGTCCGCCGCCTGGATCGGGTCGTCCGATCCGACGGTGCCGTTCGCGGCGACTCCGGCGGCCTCGAACGCGCTCAGGGTCTCGCCGACATGCCTCTCCGCCCGCTCGTGCTCCGAGTCGTCGCCCGTCCAGTGGGCGAGCCGCGAGCGAAGCTCCGGCGCGACGACGAACGCTTCGACGGGGCGGCCGCCGGCGCGCGGCACGATCTCCTCGGAGACGATGCGGTCGCCGAGGCTCTCGTCCGCGACCACCAGCACGCGATAGACGCCGTCCGCCGACGCCTGCGACCGGGTCGGTCGCGGCGCGTCGAACGCGGGCGGATGGCGACGGCGTGAGACGAGCATCCCGATCGCGACGCAGGCGGCCACGACGAGCGCCGTCAGCACGATCATCCACGTCCAGAAGCCCGCCTCCGCTGCGAGCAGGAGGGCGAACACGACGGCCGAGACGACGACGACGATCGAGATCGCGATCCACTCGACACGGCTCGAGTGGCCGGCGTCCGTGCGCGGCATTCCTCGACGCTAGGTCGTCGCCAGCCTGGGGGCATCGTCCGGTCGGGATGATCCGTCGCCCGGGCGCCGACCGACACGCACGCCGCCGTCGATCGCGACGACCTCGTCCATTCGGTCGAGCCCTTCCGGCCGGTGCGTGATGAGGAGCACGGTCTTCCCGTGGCTCTCGTCGAGGACGGCGTCCATCAGCGATCGGGCCGTGGCGGGGTCGAGATGGGCGGTCGGCTCGTCGAGCACGAGCACGGGAGCGTCGGCCAGCAGTGCCCTCGCGAGGACGAGGCGCTGGCGCTGTCCCCCCGAGAGCCCGTCCCCCTCCTCGCCGACGAAGGTGTCGAGGCCGTGGGGCAGCGAGACGACCCAGTCGGCGGCCTCCGCCTGGCGAAGGGCGGCCCACAGCTCGTCATCGCCCGCGCCCGGCCGCGCGAGGAGGAGGTTCCGCCGGATCGTGGATGCGAACAGGTGCGCGCCCTGCCCCGCGAGCGCGAACAGGCGGCGCACGTCCTCCTGGCGGTAGTCGCGCACGTCGCGGCCCGCGATCGACACGCGCCCTCGCTCGGGGTCGAGGAAGCGGAACAGGAGGCTCGTGACCGTGGTCTTCCCGGCGCCGCTCGGCCCGACGAGGGCGACCTTGCGACCGGGATCGAGCCGCAGGTCGAAGCCGCGGAGCACGGGAGCCTCGTCCTCGCGGTAGCGGACGGTCACGTCCTCGAGGGCGACCGTTGCCGGAGCCGTTGGCGCCGCGATCGGCGACGCGGGGTCTCGCACCTTCGGCTCGGCGTCCGTGAGCTCGAGCAGCCGGCGACCGGACGCGACGCTCGCGGTCAGCTCGCGCGCCGCGCCGGGGAGGGGAAGGACGGCGTCGAACGAGGCGAGCGCGAGCAGCGCGAGCGTCGCGACGAGAACGCGGTCGAGCGTCCCTTCGTCGTGTGCCGTGACGGACACGGCCAGGACGCCGACGACCGTCAGGCCGCACGCAGCGAGCGAGAGCGCCTCGCCGAGACCCGCGACGAGCGCGTCGCGACGCGCGAGGCGCGAGAGCTCGCCGTCCAGCGCGTGGACACGGCGGTCGACGTCGCTCTCGCGACCGTAGGCGACGAGCTCGGGCGCCCCGCGCAGCAGCTCGACGAGCTCCGCGTTCAGCGCACCCGCCGCGGCTCGCCGTCGTCGCGCCGCCGCACGGGCGAGCGCTCCGGAGAGGGCCGGGACGACGATGCCGGCGACGAGAAGCCCGAGGGCGAGCACGGCTGCCGCCAGCGGGAGGAACGCCGCCGTGACGCCGACGGCCGCGGCGCCGACGGCGAGCGCGACGAACGGAGGCCCGAGGCCGCGGAGGTAGAGGCCCTGCAGCGACTCGACGTCCCCCACCATCCGCTCGAGCAGGTCGCCGCGCCGGTAGCTCTCGAGCTGTGCTGGCGCGAGCGGCTCGAGTCGCGCGTAGAAGCCTGCGCGGATCCGGCCCAGCGCTCGCAGCGCGAGGTCGTGCCCCACGAGCCGGTCGAGGTAGCGCGCGAGCGGGCGGGCGAGCCCGAAGAACCGGACGGCGACGATCGTGACGGTGAGCGAGAGGATGGGCGGCTGCTCCGCCGCGCGCGAGATCAGGTAGCCGGCGGTCGCCATCAGCGCGACGCCGAACGCGACGGCGAGCGCGCCGAGGAGGACGGAGAGGGCCGCGCGCCGCCGAGGGATGCCCGCAATCGCGACGAGGCGTCGCAGGGTCGTCATGCCGCGTCCCGCTCGGGCTCGACGATTCGGCCCGCGTCGAGGGCCACGATCCGGTCGGCGCGGCGTGCGAGCTCGGGCCGGTGCACGATGAGCAGGACGGAGCGCCCGCCGCGCAACCGTCCGACGGCCTCGCCGACGAGCTCCGCGCTGACCGGGTCGAGGTTCGCCGTCGGCTCGTCGAGGATGACGAGAGGCGCATCGCGGAGAAAGGCGCGTGCCAGGGCGAGCCGCTGCACCTGGCCGGCCGAGAGCGGTCGGCCGCCGTCGCCGACCACCGTCTCGTAGCCGTCGGGGAGGTCGGCGACGAACGCGTCTGCGCCCGCGAGCGCCGCGGCTCGGCGCATCTGGGCGTCGTTCGCGGAGGGTCCCCCGAGGCGGATGTTGTCGGCGACCGTTCCGCGGAACAGCGTCGGCCGCTGCGGGACCCAGGCGATCTGCTCGCGCCATGCGGCCGGGTCGCACGCGGCCAGGTTCACGTCCCCCGCGAGCAGGCGGCCGCTCGACGGGTCCGCCAGGCGGAGGAGCAGCGCCGCGATAGTGGTCTTGCCGCTCCCCGTCGGCCCGACGAGCGCGACCGTCTCGCCCGGGCCGACCTCGACGTCGACTCCGTCGAGCACAAGCCCGTCGCGCGCGGGATACGCGAACGAGACGTTCTCGAGCCGGACCGGAGCCTCGCTCGGGCGCGGGGGCCGGGCGTCGCCGCGTGCGGCCGCCGGACCGTCTTCGAGGAGGTCGAGCAGGCGCGTCGCGACTGCGAGGCCGTCGGCGCTGGCGTGATACTGGGCGGCGAGGTTTCGCAGCGGCAGGTACAGCTCGGGTGCGAGCACGAGCACCGTGAGGCCGGCCTCGAAGCCCACGGAGCCCTCGACGAGGCGGACCCCGACGGTGACCGCGACGAGGGCGATGCCGAGGGTCGCTGCGAGCTCGAGCACCGTCCCGGAGAGGAACGCGACCCGCAGCGTGCGCATCGTCGCCCGGCGATACTCGTCGGCGACGCGCTCGATCTGCTCGACCTGGGCCGGGCCGCGGTTGAACGCGCGGAGCGTGGGAAGCCCGCGCACGACGTCCAGGAAGTGCGTTGCGAGCCGGGCGAGCGCCCGCCGGCGCTCGTGCGCGCGACGCTCGGTATAGCGGCCGACGAGCCACATGAAGACGGGCACGAGCGGGAGGGTCAGCAGCATGACGCCGGCGGAGACGGGATCGATCACGGCGGCCAGCGCGAGCACCGCGATCGGGACGGTGACGGCGAGCACCATCTGGGGGAGGTACCGGGCGTAGGCGGTCTCGAGCGCGTCGAGCCCGCCGACGGCGACGGTCGCCACCTCGGCGCTCTCGACGCCGTCGAGCGCCGCAGGCCGGTCGCGCAGGCGCCGTCCGACGAGGTCGAGCCGGAGCTGCGAGAGCACGTCCGTCGCGGCGCGCCGTCCGACGACCTCGAACGCCAAGGTGGTCCCCGCGCGGGCGACGACGACGGCCGCGAGAAGCGCGAGCGCGCTGCCGACGTCCGAGAGGGAGGCGCCCGTGAACGCCCGTGCGGCGACGTTCGCGATGAGGACGGCCTGGCCGAGGGCCAGCAGTGCGGCGGCCACCCCGAGCGCCGCGTCGGTGGCGAGGAGCACGCGCACCGGCCGCGCGCGGTGGATCAGGCGCGGATCGATCGCCCGCACGGGCGGGCTAGCTGCCGCTCTTCGGAGCGAGCAGGTCGACCGGGCTCCGGGCCTCCTCGCCTCCGAGCCGGGCACGGAAGACGTGGTAGGTCCACGCCTGGTACAGCAGGACGACGGGGAGAAGCACCGCGGCGACGACCGTCATCACGACGAGCGAGTAGTGGGAGGAAGACGCGTTCTCGACCGTGAGGCTGTTGCCGAACTCCGGATCCGAGACCATGACGCGCGGATAGAGGCTGACGAAGAGCGTCACGACGACCGCCCCGATCGTCGTCGCGGTTGCGAGGAATGCCCATCGCTCGTTCCCCGCCCGCACGAGCACGACCGCGGCGACGACGGCGACCCCGGCGACGACGACGGGGACGATTCCCGGGAACACACCCTTGTCGTTGACGTCGCTCGCGACGACGAGCGTCCAGACGAGGAAGCCGGCGCCGAAGACGGCCGCCGCCGGGGCGAGGCGCGACGCCACGTGGCGGGCACGCTCCCGGAGGTCACCGAGCGTGCGCAGCGTGAGGAACACCGCGCCATGGAGGGCGAAGAGGAGGCAGACGGCGACTCCGGCGAGGACGGAGTACACGCTGAACAGGCTGCCGAAGTCGCCGGCGAAGGTCTGATCCGAGGCGATCGGGACGCCGTGGAGGAGGCTCGCGAGCGCGATGCCCCAGAGGAATGGCGCGCCGACCGACCCGATCGTGTTCAGCCACGCCCAGACCGCCCTCCAGCGGGGTGACTCCGCCTTGCCGCGCCATTCGAACGACAGCACGCGGACGATGAGGAGCGCGAGGATGAGGAGGAGGGCGAGATAGAAACCCGAGAACATCGTCGCGTACCAGACCGGGAAGGCCGCGAACGTCGCGGCCCCCGCGATAACGAGCCAGACCTCGTTCCCGTCCCAGATCGGGCCGATCGTCCCGAACATCGTCTTGCGGTCGCTTTCGCTCCTGCCGAGGACGGGGAGGAGCATGCCGACGCCGAAGTCGAAGCCCTCCAGCACGAAGTAGCCGGTCCAGAAGAACGCGAGCAGGCAGAACCAGAGGATCTCGAGCGTCATCTCAGTACGCCGGCGCCGGCTCGGGCGCCGCCTCCTCGTCTCCGCCGTGCCCGGCCGCGGGCGGGTCCAGGCGGGCGTAGCGGCGCATGAGGATGAAGTCGACCGCCCCGAGCACGGTGTACAGCGAGACGAACACGGCGAGGCTGAGACCCACGGTCCAGGCGCTCACCGTGCCCGAGACCGCGTCCTCGGTCTTCAGGAGCCCGTAGACGACCCACGGCTGGCGTCCGGCCTCGGTCAGGATCCAGCCGGCGAAGTTGCACAGGAACGGGAACGCGATGGCCACGAGGGCCGCGCGCTGGAACCACGTCGCGTCGTGGAGCTTCGTGTGCCGCAGCAGCCACGCGCCCCAGAGCCCGAGGAGGACCAGGAGCGTGCCGAGGTACGCCATGACGCGCATGCTCCAGTACACGAGCCTGACGTCCGGGATGTAGTTGCCCGGCCCGTACTCCTTCTCGTACTGGCTCTGGAGCTCGTTCATCCCC
>Ga0111538_10003286_pt1 | contig 22631 bp, 20 predicted proteins | sample SoiMethybrSBSTD1_FD_79669 | JGI IMG/M metagenome (GOLD analysis project Ga0111538, IMG submission 79669) | Bulk soil microbial communities from a Populus tree surrounding site in Tennessee, USA - Soil MetaG P. TD hybrid SBSTD1 (version 2)... | ecosystem: Environmental > Terrestrial > Soil >...
CGGCAGGCCGATGTGGTTGTTCAGATTCCCCTTGTTCTTCACCACCCGGAAGCGACCGCCGAGCATCGCGGCGATCGTCTCCTTGGTCGTCGTCTTGCCGGCGCTGCCGGTGATCGCGATGATGTTCGTCGTCACCGCTGTACGAACGGCATGCGCCAGGTCCTGCAATCCCTTCAGCGTGTCGGCAACCTCGATCAATCCAGGGCGGGCCTGAAGGCCTGCCTCGACGAGCGCTCCCGACGCGCCACGCCCGAATACGTCGCCGACGAACGCGTGCCCATCGAACCGCGGCCCCCGCAGCGCCACGAAGAAATCACCCGCAGCAATCGTCCGGCTGTCGGTGACGATGTCACCAACCTCGCGTGCCGGATCGCCTTCGCGAAGGCGCCCGCGCACCGCCTCGGCGATCCAGCCGAGGGTCAGCCTCACGTCGCTGCTCACGATCGAACACGCCGCGTCTCGAGCGCCTCACGCGCCACGTTCACGTCATCGAACGGCAAGGTGCGCCCACCGATCTCCTGGTATTTCTCGTGACCCTTTCCCGCGATCAGCACCACATCTCCCGTATCCGCCCGGGCGATCGCGCGTTCGATCGCCTCGCGGCGATCGACGATCGTCATCACCTCCGCCCCGCTCTGGCGCGTCTCCGGGGCGGCGCCGCGATTGACGTCCTCGATGATTCGCGCCGGGTCCTCGCTGCGCGGGTTGTCCGACGTGATCACGACAACATCGCTCAGACGAGCCGCCACCATCCCCATCAGCGGTCGCTTCGTACGATCGCGATCGCCGCCGGCGCCGAACACCGTGATCAGCCTTCTCTGTGCCATGGGTCGGGCCGTCTCGAGGAGATTGCGCAGCGCATCGTCGGTGTGCGCGTAGTCGACGACAACCGTCACGTCATCGCCTGCGCTGGAGACGATCTCGAAGCGACCGGGGACGCCCGTCAGCCGTTCGAGCGCTCGCTCGATCGCATCGATCGGCAGCCCGAGCGCCAGCGTCGTCGTCGCCGCGGCGAGGATGTTGTAGACGTTCGGGCGACCGACGAGCGGCGAGTGCACGTGAACGATGCCTTGCGGCGCTCTGATCTCGAAACTCAGGCCGCGCAGCGAAAAGGAGAGCGGCCCCGGAGAAACATCCGCCGGCTTGTTGATCCCGTAGGTCACGGCCTGGCGTGAGACGTCGATCAGCGACTGCGCACGAGGATCGTCGGCGTTGATGACTGCCGGCGCGTCGTCGGGGAGCATTTCGAACAGGCGACGCTTCGCGCTGAAGTAGTCCTCCATGTTCGCGTGGAAATCGAGGTGGTCGCGAGTGAGGTTCGTGAACACGCCCGCCGCGAAACGCATTCCGTCGACTCGTCGCAGCGCCAGCGCGTGTGACGACACCTCCATGACACAGGCGCCACATCCCGCCGTGACCATCTCCCACAGCAGACCCTGAACGTCGGGGGCTTCCGGCGTCGTGCGCGTCGCATCGATGACGCGATCGCCGATGCGGTACATCACGGTGCCCATCACGCCGCACTGGATGCCGGCGGCTTCGAACATCGCCGCCGTGAGATAGCTGGTCGTCGTCTTGCCGTTCGTGCCGGTGATCCCGACCACCTGCATCTGGCGGCTGGGATGTCCGTGGAACTCGGCGGCGAGCAGGGCGAGCGCCACGCGCGAGTCACTGACGACGATCCACGGAACTGACGGCTCGCCAGTCGCCGGCTGCTCGGCGACAACGGCAGCGGCGCCCGCGGCAATGGCCTGTGGCGCGAATGTGGCGCCATCCATCTTCAGGCCACGCAGCGCGACGAAGATCGATCCAGGAGTCACGCGGCGCGAGTCGTGCGTCACGGCCGTACACGCAACATCGAGTGCGCCAGCAGCGGGCAGCGTCGGCCGCCCTTCCTGCGGCCACGCGTGCGCCACGGCCTGCAGCAACTCGCGAACGGTCATGATTTCGCCGCGGATGCCTCTCTGACGGCCGGCTGGCGATTGAGCCAGAGCGTGGCCGAGGTGCCCGAGTCGATCGACGTGCCAGCTGGCGGGTCCTGTCGCGTGACGAGCCCGGCGCCATGCAGCTTGGCGGTGATGCCGAGTTTCGCGAGCGTGCGCAATGCATCGCGCGCACTCATGCCGGTCAGGTCCGGAACCGCAGGCGATGATCCGGTCGTCGTCGACGCCATCGTCACGATCGGCGGGGCATCGATCGGAACGGACGTCGGCTCTTCAGTGACGTCCTCGTGTCGCGCCAGCAGCAGCGGCGGCGGCGCATTGAGCGTCGGCGGCACCCCTGCATAGCGCAGCGCCGCTTCCGCGATGCGCTTGAACACCGGGGCCGACGCGACACCGCCCGTGTGTCCCTTCGCATGCGGCGCATGCATCACGACGATGATCGTGAACACGGGTTGACGCGACGGAATGAATCCGACGAACGACGCGTTGTAGTCCGTCGTCGAGTAGTGACCGTTCTCCAGCTGCGCCGCGGTCCCTGTCTTGCCGGCGATCGTGAAGCCGGGAATCTGTGCGGCGCGTGCCGTGCCGCGCTCGACCACCTGTTCCATGATCGTGGTGAGCTCGACGGCCACGTCCTTGTTGATCGTGCGTGTGACGACCTTGCGTGGCACCGGAATCCGCTGCCCGTCCTTGATCACCGCCCGGACCACTCGCGGTTGAATCAGGTCGCCGCCGTTGGCCACCGAGCTCGCCGCGGCCGCCATCTGCAACGGGGTGACGCCGACCTGATAGCCCATGGACATCGAGGCGAGCGCGCTCTCGTTCATCTTCGCGGGATTCCACACGATGCCGGGAGTCTCGCCAGGAAAATCAGGAGACGTGCGACGGCCGAAGCCGAAGCGACGCACGTATTCGCCGAGCCGCTCCGGACCGAGCCGCAGCCCCGTGCGGATCGCGCCGACATTGCTCGATTTGACGATGACGTCGGTGAACGAGAGGATGCCGTAGTCGTGGGTATCGTGGATGACGCGCGATCCAAATCGAATCGAGCCGCCGCGCACGTCGATCAGGTCGGTCGGTCTCACGACCTTCTGTTCGAGCGCCGCTGACGCGGTCACGATCTTGAACGTCGAGCCCGGCTCGTACAGATCCTGAATCGCCCGGTTGCGTCGATCGCCCTCCGATGCCTGTCGATACGCGTTCGGATTGAACGTTGGATAGTTCGCCAGTGCCAGAATCTCGCCGGTCCACGGATCCATCATCAGCGCGGCGCCGCCTTCAGCTCTGTTCTCTTCGACTCCGGCTTTCAGCTCGCGTTCCACGACGTGCTGCAGATACTCGTCGATGGTGAGCTCGAGCGACGCGCCGGCGGTCGGCGGGCGCTCGAGGCGTGCGAACGCATGCCGCTTGGCATCGGTCTGGATCAGGATCGTGCCCGGCTTGCCGCGAATCAGACCGTCATACGTCGCTTCGATTCCGCTGAGGCCGTCGTTGTCGATGCCGACATAGCCGAGCACGTGCGACGCCAGGTTCTTGTTGGGATAGAAGCGGCGGTTTTCCTTCAGAAAACCGACACCTTCGAGCTGCAGCGCCGCAACGCGACGCGCCTGCTCAGGTGACACCTGGCGGCGAACATAGGCGAACGCCTTGCGACGACTGATTCGCTCGAGCAGTTCCTGCCTCTCGTCACGCGTACAGTCCTCGAGCGCAGAGCACAGCGACTCGACGGCACTGCGCGGGTCGTCGATCTCGTTCGGCACCGCGTACACGGACTCGGCGTCGACGCTGAACGCGAGCACATGTCCGCGTCGATCGAGGATCTCGCCTCGCTTGGCCGGCGAGGTGAGCGTGCGACTCTGCTGGCGCTCGGCTCGCGAGGCGAGCTCGTCGTGTCGCATCACCTGCAGGAAGATGAGGCGGGCTTCGATCGCCACCGACCACGACAGCATGAGCGCCGCCGCCACGGCGACGCGGCCCTTCAGGGTGGTGCGCCAGTTGAGATTCGGTTTGTCCGCCACCGCTTCCCTTTCTACCGTCGGGCCACGATCGATTTCGGAGGCGGAGCCGCCGGAACCACTCGCTCGATCACGGCTGCGTCGCCCGGGCCCGGCACCACCATGTGCAGACGGTCCATGGCGAGTCGCTCGATCCGCTGCGGCGACCGCAGCGTCTCGATCTCCAGCCGCAGATGACGCGCGACCTCTTCTTCCGCGGCCCGGTCCTTCTGCATCTGCTCGAGCCGATAGCCGTGACGCAGCAGCTCGAAATGCTGCCACGCCGAGAAGAGGAGCGCGCCGACGAGGAGCACGCCGACAGCGGCGGAGCTCCACATCTCCCGATGCCGCTCGCGATCGATCTCGCGGACGATCGGGTTGTTGCGGATGTCCTTCTTGATCGCGTATTCGAAGGTCTCGCCCGTCATGTCCGTTCCGCGGCGCGCAACTTGGCGCTCCGCGCCCGCACGTTCCGCTCGACTTCCGCTTCGCTCGGCACCACAGGCCGCTTCGTCAGCACCTGCAGCCCGACCTCGCCGGCCGACTGGATCGCCCGCAGGGTGTGCTTGACGATGCGATCCTCGAGCGAATGAAACGTGATGATCGCCATCCGGCCGCCCGGTTTCAGGCGACGGCCCGCGGTCATCACAAACTCGTCCAACCCGTCCAGTTCGCGATTGACCCAGATGCGCAGCGCCTGAAAGGTGCGCGTCGCCGGATCGATGCGCGAATAGCCCTTGCGTGGTATGGCGCGCCGAACGACATCAGCGAGGCGACCGGTCGTCTCGATTCGGCGAGACCGTCCCTCTTCGACAATCGCCCGGGCGATGCGTCGCGCGTATCGCTCCTCGCCGAACTCGTAAATCACGTCGGCGAGCGTTCGTTCGTCCACGGTCGCGAGCATCTCTGCCGCAGTGGCTCCAGTGGACGTGTCCATCCTCATGTCGAGCGGCTCGTCGCGTCGGAAGCTGAAGCCACGACCCGGCGCATCGAGCTGCATCGAAGAGACGCCGAGATCGGCGAGCACGCCATCGACCGCATCGAGGCCCCGCTCGTCCAGCACCCTTGGCAGCGCCCGGTAATCGCTGTGCACCAGCTCGACGCGATCGCCGTAGGTGGTCAACGCCTCACGCGAGATCGCCAGCGCCGCCGGGTCGCGATCCAGTCCAAGCAGTCGCGATGCACCCGCATCGAGCAGCGCGCGCGCATGACCCGCGAGCCCCACGGTGCAGTCCACGAACAGCCCGCCGCGCGACGGCGCGAGATACTCGAGCACCTCGGCCACCATCACCGGCTGGTGGCTGGATGGTGGTTGCTGGTTCGTGGTTCGTGATGGGTGTGTATCGTTGCGCTCTCGCCCAGCTGCCACGATTCACCTCCGACCACCATCCACTAACCACCATCCCCGAACCAGCTAAATCCCATGCTCCGACAGCCTCAGGCCGTCGTCGTCGGTCCACGTCTCGCGCCGCAGCTTCTCTGCGAACCGCTCCTCGTTCCACACTTCCACGTGATCGATTCGGCCCAGCACTCGCACATCGCCGACAATCGAGGCGCTGTCGCGCAAGTGTGCAGGGATGACGACCCGGCCTTGTCCATCGAGCTCGGCCGCTTGTCCGTAGTAGTTGACGCGGTCGAGGAACTTGAGTCGGGACGGGTGGTTGCTGGGCATGGCGAGGAGCTTCCTCTCCATGTCGAGCCAGACCGCCATCGGATAGATGCGAACCGACTCGCCCGTGACGCTGGTCACGAATACGTCGGGCCCCTGATGGTCCTGGATGACGCCGCGAAAGATCGTCGGCACCTTCAGGCGCCCTTTGTCGTCGATGCGCGCCGGAGCGCTGCCTCTGAGGCCCTTTTGCTCCACTTACGTCCACTTGAGTCCACGGGGATAGTAAGGGTGAGCCTGGGCAATGTCAACCGCAACTTACTCATCGGCAGCAGGTTACGTCATATTTTCGCCGCGAGTTCTGGCGATTGCCCGATACATTCGATATTGAATTTCTCGTCAAAGCGCGTCGGAATGAACGCCACCCATGCTTCGAGCGGCGCTCATCGGCCTTCCTTCCAGCGGCAAGTCCACCATCTTTCAATTGATGACGAGTGCGAAGGACGCCTCCAAAGGCAAAGGCGATGTGGCCATTGGCATTTCGAAAGTGCCCGACGCGCGCCTCGACACGCTCACGGCGATGTACAACCCTCGCAAGCGCGTTCCGGCCACGGTGGAGTTCACCGACATCATCGCTCCGGCGCGCACGGGCGCGCAGGCACTGGTCGACGTCGCGGGATACAAGAACGCCGATGCGCTCGTGCACGTGGTGCGCGCCTTCCGCGACGAGTCGATCGCGCATCCCTCCGGATCGGTGAACCCGGCTCGCGACGCACAGGCGATGGAAGACGAGTTGATCCTCGCCGATCTCGGCGTCGCTGAACGTCGGCTCGAGCGTATCGAGAGGGATCTCAAGAAAGGCAAGTCCGCGGAGCTCGAGAAAGAACGCGATCTCGTGCAGCGCTGTCAGCGCGCGCTCGAAGCCGGAACTCCACTGCGGGCGCTGCAGCTCGCCGGTGACGATCTGAAACGGCTTCGCGGGTTCCAGCTGCTCTCCGCAAAGCCGCTGCTGCTCGTCATCAACCTCGACGAAGCGGACGTCGCGGCCGCGGGCGCCGACATCGAACGCGCCGCGGAGAAAACGGGACTGACTGACTTCCTCGCGCATGCCGCGACAAAGGCGGTCGCGCTCTGCGCGAAGATCGAGCTCGAGATCGCGCAGCTCGAAGGCGAAGACGCCACAGCATTCCTCGCCGATCTCGGACTCACCGAGTCGGGCCTCGATCGCGTCATCCGCACGACCTACGACCTGCTTGGATACATCTCCTTCTTCACCGTCGGCGAAGACGAATGTCGCGCATGGTCCATTGCGCGCGGCACCGCGGCCCTGCTTGCCGCCGGCGAGATCCACACCGATATTCAGCGCGGCTTCATCCGCGCCGAGGTGGTCGCCTACGACGCACTGATCGCGCGCGGCTCGATGACCACATGCCGCGAGCACGGCGAAGTGCGGCTGGAGGGCAAGGAGTATGTCGTCCAGGACGGCGACATCATCAACTTCCGTCACGCGACGTGAGCACGACGGGCATTACACGGATCATCGTCGCAGAAACACAGGTGCCGTTCGTGCAGGGAGGGGCCGAGCTGCACGTCGGCGCCCTCGTCGAGCAGCTGCAACGACGCGGCTACGACGTGGAGAAGGTCGCGATTCCGTTTCGCCCGCAGCCGAAATCCGAACTGCTGGCCCAGGCGGCTGCGTGGCGCCTGCTCGATCTCTCGTCGAGCAACGCGCAGCCGGTCGATCTGCTGATCGCGACGCGATTCCCCACCTACTTTGCACGACACCCGCGAAAGGTCGCGTGGGTCATTCATCAGCATCGCGCGGCGTACGAGCTGTGCGGCACCGAGTACAGCGACTTCGAGCACACGCCTGAAGACGTCGGCCTTCGTCGTCGTCTCATCGAGCTCGACGCGCGGATGCTGGGAGAATGTCGCCGGGTGTTTGCCAACGCGAAGAACACGGCGAACCGGATGGCCAGATTCAACGGTGTCGCTGCCCAGCCGCTGTACCATCCGCCTCCATTGGCGGACCGTCTCGCGCCCGGTAAATACGGCGATTACCTGCTTGTCGTCGGTCGCCTCGAAACGGTGAAGCGGCCCGATCTCGCCGTTCGTGCGCTGAGACATGTTCCAGCACCGATGCGGCTGGTCATGGTTGGTGACGGCTCACAGCGCGCCGCTGTTGAAAGGGCCGCGTCCGAATCCGGCGTGAGCGATCGCGTCACGTTCGTCGGCACTGCCGGCGGAGACGAGCTCGCACGCTCGTACGCCAACGCTCGCGCGGTGATCTACGCGCCCTTCGACGAAGACTATGGATACGTGACGCTGGAAGCGTTTCTGTGCGCAAAGCCGGTGATCACGGCAACCGATTCAGGCGGCACGCTCGAGTTCGTCGTCAATGGGGAGAACGGATTCGTCTGCGATCCGACTCCTGAAGCCATCGGCGTCGCCGCGACCAGACTCGCCGAAGATGCCGCTCTCGCGGCACGGCTGGGCAACGCGGGTCGCGAGCGCGCTCGCCTGATCACGTGGGACGGCGTGGTGGAGCAGCTCCTTGGCTGATCCCTCATCGGTCTCGATCGTGATACCCGCGATGAACGAGGAGCTCACGATCGCGGACGTCGTCACCGCCCTGAAATCCGCGGCCGCATGGCGCGAGGTGCTCGTCGTCGACGACGGGTCGGGCGACGCGACGGCACTGAAGGCGGAAGCCGCAGGAGCGCGAGTGATTCGGCATCCCTACAACAAGGGAAACGGCGCCGCGGTCAAGACCGGGATCCGCAACGCGACCGGCGATTTCATCCTGATCATCGACGCCGACGGACAGCATCCGCCCGAGGACGCCGTGCGCATCGCCGATCGGCTCGGCGAGTACGACCTCGTCGTCGGCGCCCGCTCACCGAAAACACAGGCAACGCAGGCGCGACGCAGCGGCAACGCGCTCCTGAACTGGCTGGCAAGCTATCTCGCAGGCCGACCGATTCCCGATCTCACATCGGGATTTCGCGGCGCCCGGCGAGAGCACTTGCGCGAGTTCATTCACTTCTTGCCCAACGGTTTCTCGACGCCCACGACGACGACGCTCGCGTTCATCAAGGCGGGATATAACGTGACGTTCGAGCGCGTGTCAGCCAGACGTCGTGTGGGCGAGTCGAAGATCAGCTTCGCACGCGACGGCGCACGGTTCTTTCTGATCCTGTTGAAGGTCATCACGATCTTCAGTCCGCTTCGCATCTTCGTCCCGATCAGCGCGTGCACGTTCGCCCTCGGAGCCGTCTACGGGGCGTACACAGCGCTGGCGCACGGACGGATCCCGAACGGCGCGGTCATCCTGATTCTGTTCTCAGTGGTGGTGTTCCTGGTCGGTCTCGTGTCGGAGCAGGTCTCGTCCCTGCGAATCGACGGCTCGTCGCGGAGCTGATGTGGTGCGCCTTCTGCGAACAGCTGATGTTCCGGCGTCCGAGCAGGACTTGCTGTTCCTGCATTCGCGGGCGCGTGCGCTGATCGGGGTCGGGGCTCTCCTGGCGGCAACTGCGGTGTCAACCGTACTGGGGTGGCAGCGGCACACGCTGCTGCTCTACTACATCGCAGCCGTTCTTCTCGGCAGCCTCGTCGTGTTTCAAGGACTGGTGACGGCACGCTTCCGCCCGACCAACTGGCTGGTGCGCGCGACGGATGACGGGCTGTACATCAAATTCCGTTCGTACCTGAACTACCGCTTCCCCACGGATCAATTAACCGTCGTGTTCATTCCGTACCACGCCATCAAATCAGCTCGCGTCGTGCGCGAACGGCGCGAGCTCCCGGACTACGACGCGTCGCCACGCGGAGGCTCGGTGACCGTCCAGCGCGCGACGACCGTCGTTCTCCAACTGACGGGGGACGCGACGGCTGTGACCAAGGCGATCGACGATGAGGGTCGCCGAATCATGGGTCGCGACCGCCCAAGTACTCGATACCGACACGCTCCCGTCCGGATGTCTTCAGCCAACGCCCTGGAGCTCGATTGGGCGGTCGTGCCGCGCGCCAGCGCCCTTGTCGCCCTTCTTTCCAGCCACGGCGTTCCAACCGAGACGGCGGACGCAACAACCGACTACGCGCACTTGGAGAGGCTGACCCGCGACGAGCAGGAGAAACGTCTTCTGGACCTGGTGGAAAAGGGCAATACGATCGCGGCCATTCAGATCGCGCGGCGCCTGTACGGTTACGACCTGACGCGTGCGAAACAATTCGTCGACGGACTCGGCAGCTCTCGCAGCACGACGCACGGCTGATTGGGGCTCATCCTTGCCCGGAGTCCCTCCGCGTGGTACGGTTTAGTGCCGACTTCATGGGATCGACCTCTCGCCAACGCATCACCGGGCTGAGCGTCTTCTTCCCGGCCTACAACGACGCCGGCACGATCGCCAGTGTCGTCATCCGCGCCGTGCAGGTGGCGAGCCGTCTCACCCCCGACTTCGAGGTCATCATCGTCGACGACGGGAGCAAGGACGCGAGCGGCGCGATCGCGGAGGAGCTCGCACGCACCTATCCGCAGGTCCGCGTTATTCATCACGGGACAAATCGTGGATACGGCGGCGCCCTGCGAACGGGCTTTGCCGCCGCAACCAAGGACCTCATCGCGTACACGGATGGCGACGCGCAATACGACCCCGCGGAAATCGAAGTGCTGTGGAACCGGCTGACCGACGACGCCGACCTGGTGAACGGCTACAAGATCAGCCGTTCGGATCCGCTGCACCGCATCATCATCGGGCGCGTCTATCACCACGTCGTCAAGTTTCTCTTCCGGCTGCGGGTGCGCGACGTCGATTGCGATTTCCGCCTGATGCGACGCGAGATCTTCGATCGCGTGAAGCTGGAGCGCGACACCGGCGTGATCTGCCTGGAGATGATGCGCAAGATCCAGGACGCCGGCTTCCGCATCGTCGAAGTGCCTGTGCACCACTATCACCGGGCGCATGGCAAGTCGCAGTTCTTCAATTTCCGGCGCGTCTTCTGGACCGGCGTCGACGTGTTGAAGCTGTGGCTGCACCTGGTCGTGCTCGGCCACGGCGGTCAGGGATCGCAGGTGCTCTTCAAGAATCCCACCGCGCGAAGCGTCGTTCACACCGACTCCCCCAAGCTGTGAGCGCCGGGCAGACAATCGACTACCGCAGGTTCTACGACGGCCGCCGCGTCATGATCACCGGCGGTCTCGGCTTCATCGGCAGCAACCTCGCGCGCGCGCTCGTGCCGCTCGGCGCCCGCGTGCTGCTCGTCGACTCGCTGATCTCCGAATACGGCGGCAACCTGTTCAACATCGACGGGATCGAGGATCGGCTGCGGGTCAACATCGCGGACGTGCGGCAGCAAAGCACGATGAACTATCTGGTCCGCGAACAGGATGTGATCTTCAACCTGGCCGGTCAGGTGAGTCACATCGACAGCATGCAGGACCCGTACACCGACCTCGAGATCAACTGCCGGAGTCAGCTGTCGATTCTCGAAGCGTGCCGGCGCTACAACCCGGGCGTGAAGGTCGTGTTCGCGGGTACGCGGCAGGTGTACGGGCGACCTGAAACGCTCCCCGTGTCGGAGCGGCATCTCGTGCGCCCGACCGACATCAACGGCATCAACAAGGTCGCCGGCGAGTACTACCATCTGGTCTACAACAACGTGTTCGGCGTCCGCGCCTGCTCGCTGCGCCTGACCAACGTGTACGGCCCGCGACAGTTGTTGAAGCACAATCGCCAGGGCTTCATCGCGTGGTTCATTCGTCTCGCGGTTGAAGATCGCGAGATCCAGATCTACGGCGACGGGCGGCAGCTGCGCGATTTCGTCTACGTCGACGACGTGGCCGACGCGTTCCTGCGCGCCGGCGCAAGCGACGCGTCCAACGGGCTCGTGTTCAACCTTGGAGGGTTGGAGCCGATTTCGTTGCGCGATCTCGTCGACCTGTTGATCACCACGGCACGATCCGGGCGCTACCGGTTCGTCGAGTGGCCGCCGGAGAAGAAGGCGATCGACATCGGCGACTTCTACGCGGATTCGACGCTGATTCGGGAGACGCTCGGGTGGGAACCCTTAGTTCCGCTCCAGGAGGGGCTGGCGCGCACGCTCGACTTTTACCGCGCTCACTTCCCGCATTATGTGAATTCCGGCGCCCCCGTCGACGCGCTGTGACAACATCCGCCGTCTCGTTCATCGACCTGCAGGCGGGCGAAGACGCACCGGCAGTACGCGATGCGATCGATCGCGTGATCGCGAGCGGCTGGTTCGTGCTCGGCCCGGAAGTCGAAGCGTTCGAAGCAGAGTTTGCGACGGCGAGCGGTGCGCGCGCTGCAATCGGCGTGGGCAATGGGACCGACGCGATCGCGCTGCTGCTGCGTGCGGTCGACATCGGCCGGGGCGACGAAGTGATCGTCCCCGCGATGACCGCGGCGTTCACCGCGCTGGCGGTGACGGCGATTGGCGCGACGCCAGTGTTCGCCGACGTGGACGCGCACACGTTGACGCTCGACCCGGACGCCGTTGCCGCAGCGATCACATCGCGAACACGAGCGATCGTGCCTGTGCACCTCTACGGTCAGGCCGCGGACCTCGATCCGCTGTTCGCGCTTGCTGAAACCCACTCGTTGGTGATCGTCGAGGACTGCTGCCAATCGCACCTCGCAACGCATCGCTCCACGCCGGTGGGCACGCGCGGGATCGGCGGCGCGTTCAGTTTCTACCCGACGAAGAACCTCGGCGCGCTCGGAGACGGCGGCGCCGTCATCACCAACGACGCGACGATTGCCGATCGGATCCGGCGGCTGCGCAATGGCGGCCAGCGGGATCGGTATCATCACGTCGACGCCGGCGTGAACAGCCGGCTCGACGAGCTGCAAGCCGCGGTGCTTCGAGCCAGGCTTCCCTACTTGCCGAAATGGACCGCGCGACGACGCGAACTGGCCAGTGTCTATCGCGACGCCCTGCCGGAAGGCGTTCGAACAGTGTACGAACGTGATCGCGGGCACGTATACCACCTGTTCCCGATTCGCTGCGGGTCGCCTGAAGGCGCCCCCTTCGATACCGGCGCAAGTGAGCGCGACGCTTTGCAGGATCATCTGCGCCAGGCGGGAGTCCAGACGTTGATCCACTACCCTGTGGCGGTGCCCGAGCAGGAGGCATTTGCGGCGTACCGTCGTGACCGGTGTCCGGTGGCCGAGCGGGCCTCGCGCGAGCTGCTGTCGTTGCCCTTGCATCCGCGCATGCTGGACGCCGACGTCCTGCAGGTAACGAGCGAGATAGGGCGATTCGTGAAAGGACGTGTCTCGCAGTGAAAGCGCTGATCACCGGAGGCGCGGGATTCATCGGTTCGCATCTGGCGGAACGACTCCTGAAGGACGGGCACGAGGTGCTCGTCCTCGACAATCTCTCTACCGGGTCGATCGACAACATCGTGCACCTGAAGCAGGTGCCAGGCTTTTCGTATGTGATCGACACCGTCACCAACGAGCCGCTCCTCGCCGAGATGATCGATGCCTGTGACGTCGTCTATCACCTGGCCGCGGCGGTTGGCGTCAAGTTGATCGTCGAACAGCCGGTCCACACCATCGAGACCAACGTCCATGGGACGGAGGTCGTGCTGAAGCACGCGAACAAGAAGAAGAAGCTCGTCTGCCTGGCGTCGACGTCCGAGGTGTACGGCAAGAGTGCCGACGTGCCGTTTCGCGAAAACGCGGATCTCGTCCTCGGAGCGACGGCGAAGCACCGATGGGCATACGCGTGCAGCAAGCTGCTCGACGAGTTCCTCGCCCTCGCGTACTGGAAAGAGAAAAAGCTGCCGGTCGTGATCGTGCGTCTATTCAATACGGTAGGTCCGCGGCAGACCGGGCAGTACGGGATGGTCCTGCCGACATTCGTGCGCCAGGCACTCGCCGCGCATCCGATCACGGTGTTCGGCGACGGCACGCAGTCGCGAAGCTTCACACACGTGGGTGACGTGGTTTGGGCGCTGATTCGCCTCGTTCAGGAACCGCGCGCGGTGGGCGAGGTGTTCAACGTCGGGAACACGGGCGAGGTGACGATCTGGGATCTGGCGGAGCAGGTGAAAGTAATGGCCGGCAGCAACTCGCCGATACAGATAGTGCCGTACGACCAGGCGTATGAGGCGGGGTTCGAGGACATGCCCCGGCGCGTGCCGGATATCTCGAAAATCTGCAATCTCATCGGATACCAGCCGCAGGTGGACCTGCCGGACATCATCAGGAGCGTCGTCGAACATCTGCGACAGAGATAAGGTGAAAACGTGTCAACTCCCAACTCTCTTCGCGCGAGCCAACTCCCAACTTCCAAACAGCCCGGCGGTTTGGGAGTTGGAATTTGGGAGTTGGTAGTTATCCAGGGATGCGATAATTGCGGTTCCAGTCAGAGGCTGTTCACATGAGGTTCCAACACGTTCTTGCCGGTGCCGCTCTCCTGTTCTGCTGCGCCGCGCCCGCGGCCGCGCAGGCGGTCAAGCTCGAATTCCACGACGGCCGCGTCAATCTGAGCGCGCAGAATGCGTCGGTGCGCGCAATTCTGAACGAGTGGGCGCGTCTGGGGGGAACGAAAGTCATCAACGGCGATCGCATCGCCGGCGCTGCGGTGACGCTCGAGCTGAACGGCGTGCCCGAGCGACAGGCGCTCGACATCGTGCTCCGCAGCGCGAGCGGCTACGTGGCTGGGCCACGTGAGCCGGGAACGCCGGGACAGTCGGCATACGCGAGCATCCTGATCCTGGCGACGAGCAACGCGCCGCGAACCGTCGCGGCTCCTCCGCCGCCGCCCGCATTCAACGGGCCACAGCCACAGATCTTCGCTCCCGGTCAGCAGCCGTTCGTCCCGCCGCAGATCGCGCGCCAGCCGGATCCCGACGACGATCCTCCCGCCGACGTCGCTCCTGATGCCGATGCCGTACAAGGTGTACAAGGTGGACGTCCGCGCGCACCACGCCAGTTCATACCGCCGAACGGCGGCAATGTGAACGGGGCCGTCGTGCGACCATTCCCGACTCCCGATTTCGACAACGATGTCGTGCCCGAGCCTCCGGCGCCTGCGGCACCATCCACGGTGCCGAACAACCCGTTCGGCGTGCAGCTCGGGTCGTCGCGTCCTGGTGTGATCTCGCCGGTCCCGCAACAGCCGCAACAGCGGCCGCAGGTGGATCCGGAACCCTGATCATTTTTGATTTGTGATCTTTGGATTTCGATTTGGATTGCCGATTCGCGGCGGGCGATTGAACAATCCAAATCGAAGATCCAAAATCACAGTTCAGAAATGGTTTGATGCCCGAGATCGACAAGTTCCGTCCCGACGATCGTCGCGGCGTCGACACGCTCTATCGGCGCACACACGGCGCCGACGCCGCCGAAGCCAACCGCCTGCGGTGGGACTGGCAGCACCGACGCAATCCGCACAATCCAACCGGTGAGCCCGACATCTGGGTCGCACGCGAAGGGCCGACCGTCGTCGGTCAGTACCGCACGCTGCCCGTTCGCGTCTCGCTCAAGGGCCTCGAAGTGGAAGGCGCCTGGGGTATGGACGCGCTCGTCGCGCCGGAGCGTGATCGTCAGGGGCTGGGTGAAGCGCTCGTCAGGGCGTGGGACCGCAACAGCGGTGCCGGGCTGACGCTTGGCCTCACGGCAGAATCGCGCGCCATGCTCGATCGCCTGCGCTGGCCGGACTCGCATATCGTGCCGTGTCTGGTGAAACCGCTGACGAGGCGTGCGGTCCGTCTGCCGAACCTGCCCACACCCATCAACCGGCTGATTTCCGCGTTGACGCATCCGTTCGTCCAGATCGTGGCGCGCTCGCGTCCGCTGCGCGCCGAGTGCGAACCGATCCGTCGCTTCGACTCGTCGTTCACGACCTTGTGGGAGCGACTTGCGGCAAAGTTCGATCTCGCCGTTCGGCGTGACGCCGCGTATCTCAACTGGCGGTACATCGAGCCACCGCACGTGCGCTACTGGGTCGTGGGCCTCAAGCGCCAAGGCGAGACGCATGGCTATGCTGTCTTTCGTCATCGCCACGAGCCGCTCGGGCGTGTGACGATGCTCGTCGACTTTCTCGTCGATCCGGACGATGTGTCCGGGCTGAAGACGCTGCTGCGGTGGGTCGATCGAGCGGCGCGCGCCGAGGACGCCGACAAGGTGCGCTGCCACGTCATGAACGGCCCGTTCCGGCGTGTGCTCCGTCGCAACGGCTACTTCAACGTGAAGTCGACGCTCGAGGTCGCCGTCAAGGTCAACGCGGTGCAGGTGCCGAAAGGTTTCTACGACGAGACCGATGGCTGGCACATCACGTACGGTGATTCGGATCAAGATCACTAGCCATGCAAAATTCAAGATTCAAAATGCAAAAGGATTCAAAATGACGGGGGACGGGTGCTTCAGTTTGCATCTTGAATTTCGCATCTCGAATTTCGCTATTCATCTATGACGCTGAATGAAAAGGTCGCGGCCGATATCACCGCGGCGATGAAGGCCAGGGACGCCGGCCGGCTGTCCGCATTGCGGATGTTGAAGGCCGCCATCATGAACAAGGGCGTCGAGAAAGGTCGAGACCTCGACGATGCCGAGGTGTTGCAGGTGGTGTCGTCGCTGGTCAAGCAGCGCCGCGATTCAATCGAACAGTTCCAGAAGGGCGGCCGCACCGATCTCGTCGACAAGGAGACCGCTGAAGTCGCCGTGCTCGAACAGTACTTACCTCCGGCAGTCAGCGCCGAAGAGATTGACGCGGCGGTCACGGCCGCCATTGCGGAAACCGGCGCCACGACACCCAAGGACATGGGCAAGGTGATGAAGGCGGTCATGCCGAAGCTGGCTGGCAAGAACGCCGACGGCCGCGCGGTCAACGAAGCGGTGCGCCGCAAGCTTGGCGGCTGATCGTCTCGCGCGCTCCGCCGCGTCGGCGGGCATCGCCACGCTGACCAGCCGTGTGCTGGGCGTGGTTCGCGAACAGGTGCTGGCCTTCCTGTTCGGCGCCGGCGACGCCATGGACGCGTACAACGTCGCCTTTCGCATTCCCAATCTGCTCCGCGATCTCTTCGCCGAAGGCGCAATGAGCGCTGCGTTCGTTCCGACGTTCACCCACCAGCTCACGACACGGGGCAAGGACTCCGCGTGGCGGCTCGGCCGCAACGTGATGACGTCGCTGCTGGTGGTCACAGGCGTGCTGGCCCTCGCGGGCATGGTGTTCGCCGATCAACTGGTGTGGGCGCTCGCGTCCGATTACGCGGCGGTTCCCGGCAAGCTGCAGCTCACGGCACTCCTCGCCCGCATCATGCTGCCGACCATTGCGTTCATCGCGCTTGCCGCGGCGGCGATGGGGATGCTGAATGCGCTGCACCATTTCTTCATTCCCGCACTCGCGCCGGCGACCTTCAACGTCGCGACGATCCTGTGCGCGATCCTTCTCGTGCCGCTCGCGCCACGCATGGGTCTGCCCGCAGTGGCCGCGATCGCGATCGGCACGCTGCTCGGAGCGGCCGCGCAGTTCCTGATCCAGTGGCCCGCGCTTCAGCGTGAAGGCTTCCGCTATCGTCCGCTCGTCAACCTCCGCGATCCAGCGCTGCAGCGTGTACTCGTGTTGATGGGGCCGGGCACGGTCGGCCTTGCCGCCACGCAGGCGAACGTCTTCATCAACACGATCCTCGCCACAGGGCAGGGCACCGGGGCGGTGTCGTGGTTGAACTACGCGTTTCGTCTGATGTATCTGCCGATCGGCCTGTTTGGCGTGTCGATCGCAACGGCGGTTCTTCCTGCCGTCTCACGCCGGACCGCTCACGGCGATGACGACGGCGTGCGCCGCACCGTCTCCGAAGGCATGTCCTTGATGATGGTGCTCAACGTGCCGGCCACCGTCGGACTCGTGATCCTGGCGACACCAATCATTCGCCTGATCTTCGAGCGTCGCGCGTTCACTCCGCTCGACACCGCCGCGACTGCGGCCGCGCTCCAGTTTTATGCGATTGGACTGATCGGCTATTCGATTGTCCGGATTGTGTCGCCCGTCTTCTATGCGCTCGGTCAGAACCGCACGCCGGTGATGGTCAGCATTGCCGCCGTTGCCGTCAATATCGTCTCGAGCGTGGCGCTCGTGCGTCCCTTTGGCTATCGCGGCCTGGCGCTCGCCACGTCGATTGCGGCCTTGTTCAACGCGACGACGCTGCTGGTGCTGCTCCATCGACGGCTGGGTGGTCTGGACGAGGCGCGCACGCTCGCCTCGCTCGGGCGGATTCTGATTGCGTCAGCGGTGATGGGCGCGATCGCGCTGGCGATGGACCGTGCCACGTCCGCCTGGATCCCCGGCGCGCAGCTGACGGCACAAATCGTCAGGCTCATCATCACGATCGGCTGTTCGCTGGTCGTCCTCGCGGCTGGGGCCTGGGTGCTGCGTATTCGCGAATTCACGGAGGCGGTGGCATGGCTGGTTGGTGGAGGGTGGATAGTGGATGGTGGTTCCTCGAGAAGATCGTGACTGGCACCGGCCACCAACCACCGACCCCACCAACTACCAACCACTATCGACCAACCAGCCAGGTGTCGGATTGTCGACGAATCCCTCGCACTCCTGTGCCCGCCTCATTGGCGCACGTTCGCCGCGGCGCGCGGCTGTCGGGGTGCCGGAGCGCCGTAGCTGTGCTGGCGTCCCCAGGTTTCTTCTGCAGTCAACGTTACCGGCGACTGTCACCTTTGTCTCGATGATTGCCCTCCGTCCGCGTGGCGACTGCCCGCGGCGCCAGTTTGCTATGCTGAAGTCGCAGGTACGGATGTTGCTCCCCGCCTGTAATTGGAACACACTGATTCGATGCGATCCCGCTATCCCTCGGCATCCAGCTTTTCCTATTCGTTCGGCCCCGGACCGCTGACGCCCGCGATCAAGGCGTTGATCGCCGTGAACGTCGTCGTGTTCCTCGCGTCGCTTTTCGTTCCCCTCGTGCGCATGTTGGGATTGCGTCCCGCGGACGTGGTGCAGCATTTCGCGGCATGGCAGCTCGTCACCTACATGTTCCTGCACGCCGGGCCGATGCATCTGCTGTTCAACATGCTGGCGCTGTGGATGTTCGGCGTCGAGCTCGAGCGGATGTGGGGAACGACCTACTTCACCAAGTTCTACTTCATCACCGGCGTGTGTGCGGGTCTGACGCAGCTGCTGCTCGGCATCCTGCCGCTGCCCTTCGCGGGTGAGTTCTACGGCGTCGTCACGATCGGCGCGTCGGGCGCCATTTACGGCATCCTGATGGCGTACGCGATCTACTTCCCCAATCGCCCCATTTTGATGTTCGGCATCTTCCCGCTGCCGGCGCGCGTCTTCGTCATCATCATGGGCGCGCTCTCACTGCTGTTCGCGACCGGCGGCGGCGGTGGCGTGGCGCACACGGCGCATCTGGGCGGGATGGCCGCCGGTTATCTGTATCTCAAGGGGATGCGCGTCCACCTGCTGTCGGAGATTCAGTACCGATATCTCAAGTGGCGCATCAATCGCTCGCGTCGTCGATTCGACGTCTATCACGGCGGGCGGGCAGACGATGTCGATCGTCGGGTGCACTAGAGGTCGTCGGTCTTTGGTCTCTCGTGTTTCGTTTCGTCCTTGAGATTGAGACTGAAGACCAGAGACTAGAGACCAGAGACGAAGACTCGAGACGACTACTCCCCATCCCGAATCCAATCCGATCGCACCGGACTGAACACGTCGAGCTCGAACGTGTCTTCGAGCGCTTCCGCCTGGTGGGGAACGGCGGCGGGAATGTGCAGGACCTCGCCCTCGCGCACGATCACCTCTTCGCCATCGACGAGAAATCGCAGCGAACCCTGGAGCACGTAAGTCATCTGTTCGCTCTCGTGCGTGTGCATCGGTACAAGCGCGCCGCGTTTGAGATAGATCTGCGCCATCATCTCCCGCTCGCCGCAGATGATCTTCTGCGACACCATTTCTGTGATCTTCTCGAGGGCGATTTCGTCCCACCGATGCAGTCGCGCGTCGCTCATAGGCTGCTGCCGAGTGTGACATAATTTCCTGAGATGAAGGGCTCGACCCTCACCAATGGCGCGGATACCCGCGCCTCTGGGAAGGTGCGCGGCCGCGAGCACGAGGCCCTGACACGGGACGAGCTGCTCGCCGCGTATCGGACGATGCTCCTGTCGCGAAAGCTGGACGACAAGGAGATTCAGCTCAAAAACCAGAGCCAGGCATTCTTCCAGATCAGCGGCGCCGGGCACGAAGCGATTCTGGTGGCGGCAGGCGTGCACCTGCGCGCCGGGTACGACTGGTTCTTCCCCTACTATCGCGATCGCGCGCTCTGTCTCGCACTCGGCATGACGCCGTTCGAGATGCTGCTCGCGTCCGTCGGCTCGAAAGACGACCCCGCGAACGGCGGCCGCCAGATGCCGTCGCACTGGGGTCATCGCAAGCTGAATATTCCTTCCCAGAGCAGTTGCACCGGGACGCAATGTCTGCACGCCGTCGGCTCCGGCGACGCGGCCCTCATCTACGATCGCGTCACGTCGCTGCACGATCGCGCGGAGCGTTACCACCGCGACGAAGTGACGTACGTGTCCGTCGGCGAGGGGGCGACGAGCGAGGGCGAGTTCTGGGAGTCGCTCACCACCGCCTGCACGCGCAAGCTGCCGGTGCTCTTCCTCGTCGAGGACAACGGCTACGCGATCTCGGTGCCGGTGGAAGTGCAGACGCCTGGCGGAGACATCTCACGGCTCGTCGAGCACTTTCCCACTCTGAGCGTTCACACGTGCGATGGAACCGACTACCTGTCGAGCCATCGAACGATGCGCGAGGCGGTCGCGCACGTGCGCGCCGGCCACGGCCCCGCGCTGGTCCACGCACACGTGACGCGTCCGTATTCCCATTCGCTGTCGGACGACGAGAAGCTGTACAAGACCGCGGCGGAACGCGAGGCCGAAGCGCGACGTGATCCGCTCGTGCGCATGCGACAGCTCCTGAAGAACGAGGAGCTCGCCACCGACGAGGAGCTCGCGGCGATTCTTGCCTCAATCGAGCGCGAGATCAGCGAGGCGGTCGATCAGGCGGTCAAGGCGCCAAAGCCCGATCCGCAGACGGCGACGCTGTACGTCTTCTCGCCCGATGTCGATCCGACGTCATCGCACTTTTCCAGCGAGCCGAAACGCGAAGGGCACGCCGAGACGATGGTCACGTCGATCAACCGGACGTTGAAAGATGAAATGGCGCGCGACCCGCGCATCGTGATCTTCGGCGAGGACGTGGCCGACGCCAGTCGGGAAAACGCCCTCACGTCGGTTGCCGGCAAGGGCGGCGTGTTCAAGGTGACGCATGGACTGCAGCGTCAGTTCGGGAGCGATCGCGTGTTCAACTCGCCGCTGGCGGAGGCGAACATCGTCGGTCGCGCCGTCGGCATGGCGTTGCGCGGGTTGAAGCCGGTCGTCGAGATCCAGTTCTTCGACTACATCTGGCCGGCCATGATGCAGCTGCGCAACGAGATGTCGATGATGCGCTACCGGTCGGCGAACCATTGGTCGTGCCCGATGGTCGTGCGGGTTCCGATCGGCGGGTACCTGCGCGGCGGCGCGCCATATCACAGCCAGTCGGCCGTCTCGATCTTCGCGCACACGCCGGGCATCCGCATCGTGTTGCCCTCGAACGCGCAGGACGCATCAGGACTGCTGAGGACCGCGATCCGCTGTGACGATCCGGTGATGTTCCTCGAGCACAAGCATCTGTACCGGCAGACGTACAACAAGGGTCAGTACCCCGGACCGAACTACATGATTCCGTTCGGGAAGGCGTCCGTCGTGCGCGACGGGACGGACATCGTCGTGTTCACGTGGGGCGCGCTGGTGCAGCGGTCGCTGCTGGCCGCGCAGCAGGCACAGAAGGAACGGCTCAGCGTCGCGGTTGTCGATTTGCGGTCGATCGTGCCGTACGACTGGGAGACGATCGCGGCGTTCACGAAGAAGACCAATCGGGTGATCGTCGCACACGAGGATCAGCTGACCTGCGGGTTCGGCGCGGAGATCGCCGCGCGGGTCTCCGACGAGCTCTTCGACTATCTCGACGCGCCGGTCAAGCGAGTGGCCTCGCTCGATTGCCCCGTGGCGTATGCGCCGGTGCTCGAGGAAGCGATCCTGCCTGGGTCCGCGGATGTGCTCAAAGCGATCCGCACGCTTGCCGCATATTGATGCCGGCAATCTCCTTTGGGTAGCGGCGCGGACCGAACGCCGGGGTCCCCGCCGCGTACGCCTGCGCGCTGGGGTGGTCCGCGTGACGGCGATCACATCGATCGCGATCTTCGTCCTTACAGCACCAGCCACCGCGCTGCGCATCGAGCTGCTCCGCTCCGTCGGCTCGCTTCCTCCGCACATCGTCGGCCTGTTCGAGGAGGCCATCGACTTCGAACAGGCTCCCAGCGGCGTCTACTACGTCTTCGATCGCCGCGCACACAGCGTCTACACGATCGATCCGGCGCGTACGGGAGCGCGTAAGGCCGTCGACATTGGACAGGAGGCCGGTCGAATCATTCAGCCGGCCGGCTTCGACGTCGGGCCTGACGGTTCCTTTGTCGTCGGCGATGTTCCACGCGCGCAGCAGCGCGTGCAGACGTTCAGCGCCACCGGGGATCGCCTGACCGGGTTCTTTCTCCCTGGCGAGCCGGCGGCACGCATCACCATCGGCAACCAGATGCTGAACGGCATCAGCTCCATCCAGCATGCCGGGCAGACGCTGCTCATCAGTCATCCGGAGAGTGGAGCGCTCATTACGGAATACTCGCTGAGTGGATACGCTCGCCGAAGCATCGGACAGTTGCGACAGACCGGCTATGAGGAGGAGCGCGATCTCCACATCGCGATGAACGCCGGACTGCCGCTGGTCGATCCGACTGGTGGCTATTTCTACGTCTTCCTGGCGGGCCGGCCGATATTCCGCAAGTACGACGCGAATGGATCCCTCATCTTCGAACGAGTGATCCAGGGCAGCGAGCTCGACGATTTCCTCGCATCTCAGCCCACGCGATGGCCGCGGCGAAAGATCGAGGACCGTGAAGTGCCGTTCGTGAACCCGGTCGTGCGAACCGCCGCCGTCGATCCC
>Ga0111538_10003287_pt1 | contig 22628 bp, 18 predicted proteins | sample SoiMethybrSBSTD1_FD_79669 | JGI IMG/M metagenome (GOLD analysis project Ga0111538, IMG submission 79669) | Bulk soil microbial communities from a Populus tree surrounding site in Tennessee, USA - Soil MetaG P. TD hybrid SBSTD1 (version 2)... | ecosystem: Environmental > Terrestrial > Soil >...
TTATGGAAGAATCAAAGAAGATATACTGGAAAGGCATTGAGCAACTGGCTAATCATCCGGATTTTGTAAAAAATGCTCATCAGGAATTTCCGAATCCTCCGGCACCTGAAGAAGATCTGGGTCATTCACGCCGTGATTTTCTGAAGATGATGGGTTTCGGCATGTCGGCGGCTGCATTGGCAGCCTGCGAGGCACCGATCCGCAAGGCTATTCCTTATGTCAACAAACCAGTAGATGTAGATCCTAGCATTGCAAACTATTATGCGTCCACGTATGTCAATGGAGGCGACTATTGCAGTATCGTAGTAAAGACGCGCGAGGGACGTCCCATCAAGATTGATGGTAACGCACTTTCTTCCGTATCTAAAGGAGGAACCAGTGCACAAGTTGAAGCGTCGGTTCTTTCTCTTTATGACAATGCCAGACTCCGTGGTCCGAAAGCGGCAAAGGAAAAGATATCATGGGAAGACCTGGACCGCCAGGTCATTGCAAAGCTCGGTGAGATATCGGGCAAGGGTGCGCAGATCAGAATTGTAAGCAATACAGTGTTGAGTCCCAGCACCAAGGCAGCGATCGAAAAATTCAAAGCTAAGTATCCAACTACGCAGCATGTTCAGTACGATCAGACATCCTGCTACGGTATTTTGAAAGCTAACGAAGAATCCATCGGTGCGGCGATCATTCCTTCATATGATTTCAGCAAGGCAGATGTAATAGTTGGCGTTGCGGCAGATTTTATCGGAAGCTGGATATCACCTATAGAATTCACCAAACAATACGCATTAACGCGCGAAGTGTCCGAAGAAAAACGGACGATGTCTCGTCACTATCAGTTCGAATCCATTCTTACGATTACCGGCGCGAACGCTGATCATAGAATCCAGATCAAACCTTCTGAAGAAGCTGCGATAGTTGTTCAGCTTTACAATCTGATTGCCGCAAAGGCAGGTAGGGCTACCGTTTCAGGTGGCGTGGAAAAACCACATGTCGCGAAAGCGGCAGACGACCTGTGGGCCAGCCGTGGTAAAGCCCTCGTGGTTGCTGGCTCGAACGACAAAGCAATCCAGGTATTGGTTAACGGTATTAACGATATGCTCGGCAGTTACGGAACAACTATACTTCCGGGATTGCCTGTAAACTATCGTCAAGGCGACGACGCTGCAATGGCTACTTTCGTTTCCGATGCGGAGGCTGGGCGAGTCGAAGCAGTGATCTTCTTTAATTGTAACCCTGTTTACGATCATCCGCAAGGCGACAAGCTAGCTGCGGCACTACCTAAGATACCGCTGACATTATCGACGTCCTATAAAGAAGACGAAACCGGTACACTGACCAACTTTAAAGCGCCAGATCATCATTACCTCGAATCGTGGAGCGACGCTGAGCCGAAGAAGAATCACTACAGTGTTGCCCAGCCTGCAATCACTCCGATATTCGCGTCGCGTGCTGCAGGACAAAGTTTCCTTACTTGGTCAGGCGAAACCTCAAACGACTATTTCGAATTTGTAAAAAATAATTGGAGAACCTGGTTCTACAAAGATCAGACGACGCCATTCCAGACTTTCTGGGACAAATGTCTGTACGACGGCGTGCTGGAACTTCCAAATGATGCAGCTAGCCATGCCGTTACTTTTGCTGGCGATGTGAATGCTGCAGCGAGCGCGGCATCCAACTATAAATCAGCTGGCTTTGAGCTCGTAATCTATGAAAGCGGCACTGTCGGAAACGGATCACAGGCTAACAACCCGCTCCTTCAGGAACTTCCCGATCCTATTACAAAGGCAGTTTGGGATCATTATGTAACGATAGCGCCAAAGGACGCGAAGGATATCAGCTTCGAAGAAAGTTTCACTAAGTATTTCACTATATCAGCAAACGGTAAAAACGTTAAACTGCCTGCACTTATTCAACCCGGACAAACACCTGGAACTATAGGCGTGCCCCTGGGATACGGCCGTACAAAAGCTGGGAAGGTTGCTGATGGAATTGGAGTAAACATGTATCCTCTGGTTGCCATGGTTAATGGTTCACTAAGTTATAATGTGAGCAATGTGAAGCTGGATCAGACAGACGAGCGCTATCAGATTGCGCAGACGCAAACGCACAATACCTACATGGGACGTCAGACTGTAATTCAAGAGACGTCACTTGCAAAGTATAAAGACACGCATTGGGATCGTGAATTCCATCCAAAAGTTTCAACATGGGCAGACCCTGAACACAAGGTAGCTCCAGGTGAAATTGCGATATGGAAAGGACACGAATACCACGATCACCATTGGGCAATGGCAATTGATCTCAACACCTGTATTGGTTGTGGAGCTTGCGTAGTGGCGTGCAATGTTGAGAACAACGTAGCATTAGTGGGCCGCGATGAAGTAATACGACGTCGGGAGATGCACTGGCTGCGTATCGACAGATACTACAGCAGCGATGCGGAAGCAGATGATTGGAGAGGAATCGAAGAAGCATCTGAAAATCCTCAAGTAGTATTTCAACCGATGCTTTGCCAGCATTGCAATAACGCTCCATGCGAAACAGTCTGCCCTGTCGCAGCGACAACACATAGCACTGAAGGCCTCAACCAAATGGCGTATAACCGTTGCATTGGTACGAGATATTGTGCCAATAACTGTCCTTATAAAGTAAGAAGATTCAACTGGTTCAAATATCACGACAACAGCCAGTTCGAGGGTTCAAACACGGCCCAGAACACCGAGTTAGGTAAGATGGTGTTGAACCCTGATGTAACAATACGCTCACGTGGCGTAATGGAGAAATGCTCCTTCTGCGTGCAGCGCATTCAGGCTGGCAAGTTGACAGCGAAGAGGGAACGTCGGCCGATGAATGATGGTGAGGTAGTAACAGCTTGCCAGGCATCTTGCTCAACTGGCGCAATTGTTTTCGGGGATATCAATAACTCGGAAAGCAAAATTTCCAAGCTTCTCAAGATCAGACCGGTTAATAAAGAAAAGCCTTACAGTGTCGATAAGATTGCTGACAATCCACGGGCTTACCAGGTACTGGAAGAGATTGGGGTGAAACCTAACATCTGGTACTTAACGAAGGTGAGAAATAAGGATGCTGCCGGTGCGTAACGGAATAATTACGGAAGACAAATCAATACGAACAACGACTAACGGATAACGATAAACAACAATGCAGGTATCTTCTTCAGTACGCGATCCCCTGGTAACCGGTGGCAAAACAATAGCAGATGTTTCGCATGACATCAGCCGGCAGGTAGAAGGAAAGCCATCACGGTTATGGTGGATGTCATTCGCCGTCTCATTGGGATTTCTTGGCTTTGGGTTTTATTGTATCTGTTACTTGTTATGGAACGGAGTCGGAGTATGGGGCCTGAATAAAACAGTAGGCTGGGCGTGGGATATTACAAACTTCGTTTGGTGGGTCGGTATTGGTCACGCTGGTACGCTTATATCTGCCATCTTGTTATTGTTCCGTCAACGCTGGAGAATGTCTATCAACCGCGCAGCGGAAGCGATGACGATTTTCGCCGTTATTTGTGCCGCTACGTTCCCGTTAATGCACATGGGTCGTCTGTGGCTGGGATTTTACTGGACATTGCCTTTACCCAACACGTTCGGTTCGCTTTGGCCTAACTTTAACTCACCACTGCTTTGGGACGTATTCGCGATATCAACTTACTTTACAGTATCCCTTGTCTTCTGGTACATAGGTCTCATTCCTGATTTTGCCGTGATACGCGATCGCGCTGTTGTTCAAGGACACAAGCTAAGGGCCAACATTTACAATGCTCTCAGCTTTGGATGGCAGGGTGGAGCTAAAACCTGGATGCGTTACGAGTCAGTAGCGCTCATTCTTGCCGGACTTTCAACACCTCTCGTACTTTCAGTTCACACGATCGTATCAATGGACTTCGCCACGTCAGTTATTCCTGGATGGCATACAACAATCTTCCCTCCTTACTTCGTTGCTGGGGCGATCTTCTCCGGATTTGCAATGGTGTTAACACTGCTTCTGGTAACACGGGTAGTATTTAAGTTGGAAGACTACATCACGATCTATCACATTGAATTGATGAATATCATCATTATTGTTACCGGATCGATCGTAGGTATTGCCTACATAACAGAATTGTTCATTTCATGGTATTCAGGAGTTGAATACGAAGGGTATGCTTTCTATAACCGTGTTCAGGGACCCTATGCGTGGGCATATTGGTCGATGATGACATGTAACGTAATTTCTCCGCAGCTTTTCTGGGTCAAGAAAATCAGAACAAGTATTGCAGCAACTTTCGTACTCTCAATTGTAGTGAACATTGGAATGTGGTTCGAGCGCTTCGTGATCATTGTGACCTCACTACATCGCGATTATATTCCATCGAGTTGGACAATGTTCCACCCAACAATGTATGACATTGGAGAGTATCTGTTCACCTTCGGATTTTTCTTCGCCGCATTCTTATTGTTCGCGAAGTACTTCCCGGTGATTAACATGGCTGAAGTGAAGAGTATCATAAAAGTCGGATCTGAAAAAACAAAGCCCGAGTCCCACTAGCGATCGGTTCACCTTGAATATTTAGACGTATGGATGCAGATAAGAATTTTTTAGTAGGGGTATTTGATGATGAAGATGTCCTCTTGAATGGTGTCACCACCATTAGAAAAAGTGGCGTCAAGATTCATGAGGTATATTCTCCATATCCGGTTCACGGTCTGGATGAGGTGTTAGGCTACAGGCGAAGCAGGCTTCCCATCGCGGCATTCATGTTTGGGATCACTGGAACCTCGCTTGCCTTGTTTACCCAGGTCTGGATGCTGGGGTACGACTGGCCAATGATAATCGGGGGTAAGAACTTTGCATCACTTCCTCCATTCGTGCCTGTGATCTTTGAATTTACTGTGTTGCTGGCGGCATTGGGAATGGTTGGGACCTTCCTGATTGCGAGTGACCTAAAACCATATAAGTGGCCTCGTCAGTTCGATATCAGAAGCACGGAAGACAAGCACATTATGGCTATTGATCTTGCCTTGAATAAGGGAAAGAGTAAAGCTGAACTAGCAAGCATCTTAAAAACGGCCGGGGCTTCAGAAGTAAATGAAAAGAATTTTTGATTAATCAGAGAATATCAACTATGAGATTTCTAACAGGTTCGTTTGTAGCAATATCGGCAGCGGTGTTAATGACTTCCTGCGGTGCGGGTGGTGATAACCAGGGGCTTGAATACGCTCCAAATATGTATCACTCCGTTGCTTATGAACCTTACTCACAAATTGTGGATGAGGATGCAGGACGCTGGTTGACATCCATTGATTATCCGGATGGTTATGCGGAATTCTTCAATTCCAACAAGTATAATCCGTTCCGTATGAACATGCGGGAGACTCCAGCGAATACAGTGAGTCGCAATAAGCACGGGTGGCTTCCATACAGGTTAGGAAAAGACAGCTTAGCGTTTGCGTCGACGTTGAAGAGCCCGCTGGACTCGACGGCAGCGGTAGTGGCTGAAGGAAAAATCCTTTATGAAATGTATTGTGACCACTGCCATGGACCTAAAGGCGCTGGCGATGGAAAAGTGTCTGAAAAGTACAATGGTGTTCCAAACTATAAGTCTGACGCATTGAAGAACATCACCGAAGGTCACATTTTCCATGTGATCACTCACGGTAAAAATCTTATGTGGGCGCACGGATCGCAGATCAGCCCGGAAGACCGGTGGAAGATTGCCAAATATGTAAAGACTTTACAGAAATAAAGATATCGACAACAGACTAAGGATAACGATAAGACAATGGCTCACCAAGTAGAAGTTAGAGAAGAAAATTATGTATTCCGGCCGGAGACCAAAAAGAAGCTGGTCTATCTCCTTGTAGCGGGTATCGTCCTGTTCGGCCTCGGCGTTGTTTTCGCCATGACGGGTGGAGGGCATGATGAACACGGTGGAGGCCATGCACAAAATGCATCGCATGAAATGGTTGCAAGCGTACAGCAACATGAGGCAGCCTCAACCGAACACAATGCTGCAGCAGGTGAACATCATGGAAGTCCGGTATGGCTTAAGCGCATCTACACAACTTTGTGGATGAACAATATTTTCTTTGTAGGAGCAGGAATCATTGGACTTTTCTTTGTCGCAATTCAATATGCAGCCATGGCAGGCTGGTCAGTCGGTGTTAAGAGAGTTGGGCTTGCCATGGGTACATGGATCCCGATCGGCGGGATTTTGACGCTCGTTCTTTGGTTTGCAACAAGCGGTGATGTTTTTCATTGGACGCACTCAGACCTTTATCATGCCGAGGGCGGCGATGAAATCATCAAGGGAAAGGCTCCGTTCTTTTTCTGGCCTCTCGAGGGAGGCACGTTTCCTGTCTTTTTCATTTTCAGAATGGTGTTGTTCTTTGGCGTATGGTACTGGTTTCTTGTCCAGATCCGTAAGAACATGCTTGCTGAGGACCTCGATAATTCGACTAAATACTGGCACAACAACCAGGTGTTATCAACCGTATTTTTGATTTTCTTCGGGGTGAGTTCTTCGATTGCTGCGTGGGACTGGGTAATGAGCATCGACACACACTGGTTCAGCACAATGTTCGGCTGGTATGTGTTCGCGAGCTGGTGGGTGACAGGGCTTGCGATGATTACGTTGATCGTGGCGTTCCTGAAAGATGCCGGTTATCTCAAAATCGTTAATTCAAATCACCTTCACGACCTGGGAAAATTCTGCTGGGCATTCTCGATTTTCTGGACCTACATTTGGTTCGGGCAATTCCTTCTTATTTATTATGCCCATATTCCTGAGGAAACGGTATATTTTGTTGAGCGCATGAAAAACAGCCCGTACGGCTGGATATTCTACACGAACATAATACTGAATTTTGTCTTACCTTTCCTGCTGCTAATGACCCGGGATTCAAAGCGTCAGCTGTCCACATTGAAGTTGGTGTGCCCTATCATAATCATTGGTCATTGGTTCGACTTCTACAATATGGTTACTCCTGGAGTAATGCAGCATGACGGAGCGATGGGGTTGGTCGAAATAGGAATGGCGCTGATATTTATTGCCGCATTTTTGACAGTCACATTAACTAGTCTGCAAAAAATGCCGCTCTTTGGAAAGAACGATCCAATGTTAGAAGAGAGTCTACATCACCACATTTAATCTATAGTAAACTGATATGACGAGTTTGATTATTTTTCTCGGTGTTGTTCTGGTTCTGGTGATCCTTTACATGATCTACAGAGTCAGCAGCCTTGTGAGCATTGCGAAAGGCTACGATGACGACAAAATAGGTACAGCGAATAAGGTTAATGCGGCGCTTTTTATGGTGTTCATGGTCGGAAGCTTAGGTTGGTTTTTCTGGTATTCTTTTGCGTACTACGATAATTATACGATGCCAGTAGCATCGGAACACGGTAAACACACTGACCTTTTGTTTTGGATTACAATGGGAGTTACGGTTGTGGCATTCGTGATCATCAGTGTCGTGATGTTTGTTTTTATCTACAAGTATCAGCATGAAGAAGGAAGAAAGGCGAAATTTTTCCCCGATAACCATCACCTGGAACTGGCGTGGACAATAATTCCCGCCATAGTATTGGCTGTCCTTATTTTTACGGGTCTCCGTGCATGGAATGATATCACATCGCCTGCTTCGAAAGACGCAGAGCTTATCGAAGTGATCGGGCAACAATTCGCATGGACGGTTCGCTATCCAGGCGTTAAAGACAAGGAGTTAGGTAAAGTCAACTATAAATTGATAGATAATTTTGGAAATGAATTCGGTCTGGACCTAACCGATAAGAATTCATTTGACGATTTTAAATCCCTTGAGCTTCACCTTCCGGTGGATAAGGAGGTTCTCCTGAAGATCAGGGCAAAGGATGTATTGCACAGCGTATTCCTTCCACATTTCCGTGTAAAGATGGATGCAGTGCCAGGTATGCCTACGCAATTCAAATTCAAAGTGACGAAGACGACTCAGGAAATGAGGGATGAGCTGGGAAATCAGAACTTCAACTACGAAATGGCTTGTACTGAAATATGCGGCCGCGGACATTTTTCGATGAAGATGACCGTCATTGTTGAAGAACAAGAAGCTTACGAAAAATGGAAGGCTTCGCAGGAAGCATGGTTGAAGCAGAATCCGGATTACTTGAAGAAGGTGCCGAATGCATTGAAAGAAGCGGCGATGATCAAAGCGGGAATGCAACGGGATCCAGGATCTTCTGTAGCTGAGGTTAACGAATAGAAGCACTAACAAAGATTTATCAACGACATGGCAACGACAGATATTCACACCCATCACGATGTTCATCATCACGACGAACATGACGAACATGGGCACCATGAAACCAACTTTTGGAGAACATACATTTTCAGCGAGGATCATAAAGTAATTGCGAAGCAGTTTCTTATTACTGGTATATTCTGGGCTCTGCTGGGTGGAATTCTCTCCGTGATATTCCGTTTGCAACTTGGGTTCCCCGATATGAGCCTTGAGTGGCTTCGACCTGTTTTAGGTGAATGGATCACTGCCGAAGGAAAGCTGGATCCGGAATTTTATCTCGCTCTTGTAACGATGCACGGCACGATAATGGTCTTCTTCGTCCTCACAGCAGGACTAAGCGGAACGTTCTCAAACTTCCTGATTCCTCTTCAAGTAGGAGCAAGAGATATGGCATCAGGATTTATGAACATGCTTTCGTACTGGTTCTTCTTCCTTTCAAGCGTGACCATGTTTGTTTCTCTGTTTCTCGAGACCGGCCCGGCAGGAGGTGGATGGACCATTTACCCTCCGCTAAGCGCCTTACCGCAGGCAATAAAAGGCTCAGGCCTTGGTATGACGCTGTGGCTGGTAGCTATGGCGTTGTTCATTGTAAGCTCATTGTTGGGAGGCATCAACTACATCACAACCGTGATCAACCTGAGAACAAGAGGCATGTCTTTTACGCGATTGCCGCTGACCATTTGGGCGTTTTTATTTACTGCAATCATCGGCGTGCTTTCATTTCCAGTGTTGTTTGCCGCTGCTCTCTTGCTCATTTTCGACCGCAGCTTCGGTACCAGCTTTTATCTTTCAGATATATATATCGGCGGTGAAGCGCTTGCGCACGATGGCGGAAGCCCTATCCTGTTCCAGCATTTGTTTTGGTTCCTCGGACACCCTGAAGTTTACATTGTGTTATTGCCAGCACTCGGACTTTCTTCAGAGATCATAGCGACAAATTCACGTAAACCGATCTTCGGTTATAAAGCAATGATTGGCTCAATGTTGTTCATTGCTATTTTGTCATTTATCGTTTGGGCGCACCATATGTTTGTGACGGGAATGAACCCGTTCCTGGGTTCTATCTTTATGCTGCTTACGCTCATTATCGCCGTACCCTCTGCAGTGAAAATATTTAATTATGTGACCACCCTTTGGAAAGGAAATATCCGGTTTACGCCGGGAATGTTGTTCTCCATAGGGTTGGTGTCGTTTTTCCTCACGGGTGGTATTACTGGAATCTTCCTCGGTAACTCGGCTATCGACATTCAATTGCACGATACGTATTTTGTGGTAGCGCACTTCCACCTGGTTATGGGTAGCGCTTCTTTCTTTGGGATGATGGCTGGTGTGTATCACTGGTTCCCCAAGATGTTTGGAAGAATGATGGACAACAGGCTTGGTTACATCCATTTCTGGCTCACATTTACTGGAGTGTACCTTGTATTCTTCCCTATGCACTACATCGGCATCGCCGGTTTCCCCAGAAGATATTACTCATGGACGAACTTCGAGATCTTTAGCGGCTTCACGGATTTGAACACATTGGTAAGCGTTGCGGCGATCATCACGCTGGCTTCGCAATTCATATTCCTGTTCAACTTTTTCTATAGCATGTTCCGTGGTCGTGTTGCTCCAGCCAACCCGTGGAATGCAACAACAATTGAATGGACAACGCCAAGAAATCCAGGACATGGAAACTGGCCTGGCGAAATTCCGTCCGTGTATCGCTGGCCATACGACTATAGCAAACCGGGTGCAAAAGAAGATTACATTCCTCAGCATATTCCATATTCTGAAACTCCTGAGTCCAACCTGCCAAACGAAAATGAGCTGATAAAACTGGAGACCTCGAATGGTTCCGGTGCTATCATCGTGGAAGGGGACAAGCACTAACACGCTGAGCAATCTGGCGCAAGGTTCAAAGTTTGTTTTTGATGGCTTTGAACCTTCGTTCTTTATTCATAACCAATTGATTTCTACAGGTACAATTGCGGACATATGAGATCATTTCGCAGGCTCTCAATTGCTACGTTGGCGTCGGTATATATACTGATCCTGGTTGGGGGAATAGTACGCAGTACCGGTGCCGGTATGGGCTGCCCCGACTGGCCGAAATGTTTTGGAAAATGGGTCCCTCCAACTTCGGTGTCCCAATTGCCCAGCGATTACAAAAACATCTACGCGACGCATAGAGCGAAAAAGAACCAACGCTTCGCAAAATATCTTACGACGTTTGGCATGACCACCACCGCAGAGAATATTTTGAATGATGAGTCTGTGCTAAGGGAGAATGACTTTAACCCCGTTAAGACCTGGATTGAATATGTAAACCGGTTGGTCGGCGTAATAATCGGTTTGCTGATCTTTGCCGTATTCGCGGCGTCTATTCGATTTTGGCAGACTGACAGAACGGTGACACTAGTGGCGTTCGCGACATTTTTATTAGTGGGCTTTCAGGGATGGATCGGTTCGGTGGTCGTTTCCACCAATCTTATGCCCTGGACGATCACAGTACATATGTTCCTGGCGCTTCTCATTGTTGCTTTATTGATCTATGTTGTTCATAGGAGCAGTTATTTCACCGAGATCAATTCCTCGCTTGGTTTCTGGTGGCTGATCGCATCAATGGCAGTGTTGCTGGTTCAGATATTATTGGGTACCCGGGTACGCGAAGCAATCGATCAACTTGCGGGTACCGTGAGCCGGGAATCGTGGATCGCAAACCTTAGCGCCGAGTTTATAATTCATCGTTCTTTCTCCTGGATTGTGTTGATTTTGCACGTTGGATTAATCGTAAAATTGCACAAAACTCAGGGTTCAAAAGTTTTCGCCCTTACGCTAATCCTGCTAATTTTGGGGACAATTTTGACGGGTATGAGCATGGCTTATTTTGCTGTGCCGCCCTTTCTTCAGCCGGTTCATTTACTGCTTGCTACAGTAACTTTTGGATTGCAGTTCCTGTTCCTGCTGAAACTTAAGAGAAGGGAAGAACCCACATTTGCCTGATATAATGGTAGGACAGATCAATACACTAACCGGATTGGATTTCGCTATCGCGAAGGCAAGAGCATATGGGGAGCTTTTAAAATTCCGTCTTTCATTCCTGGTTGCGTTTTCCTGCGCATTCGGTTACATCCTTGCATCGCCGCAGGTAAATTGGTTCCACCTTGCTATGATCTTTCTGGGGGGATTCCTATTGTCCGGTTCGTCTGTGATTATAAACCAGGTCATTGAAAAGGATCTCGACCGTCTCATGTCGCGTACAATGAACAGGCCGCTTCCAACGCACCGTGTATCCGTCAATGAGGCAATAACCGAAGCGATACTTTGCATGGGCATTGGTACTGGCATTTTGCTTATATACTCGAATGTGCTCACCACTTTGCTTGCAATACTTTCGATGGTGCTTTATGGATTCGTTTACACGCCATTAAAAAGAGTTGGGCCTGTGGCAGTAATAGTGGGAGCAATCCCCGGCGCTTTGCCTCCTTTGTTAGGATGGACTGCAGCAACGGGAGCCATATCGCACGAGGCATTGATCATCTTTGGAATTCAATTCATTTGGCAGTTTCCTCACTTCTGGGCTATAGCCTGGGTCGCGGACGAGGATTATAAAAAAGCCGGATTCAAATTGCTTCCATCGGGAGGCAAAAAAGACATGAATACCGCGATACAGATCATGATATACACCATGTTTCTCATACCGATGGGATTATTGCCTGCAACATTTGGTATAACTGGAATTAATTCGGCTATCGTGGCTACGTTTTGTGGAGTGGTTTTCTTTGCCCTTACGTTTTCATTGATGAAGTCAGGGGACAGGAAGTCAGCATTAAAGATCATGTTCGGCTCGTTCCTTTATCTGCCGATAGTTCAGATAGCTTATTTACTTGATAAGGTGTAGAGGGTAGGAGGTATAAGGTATAGGGTATAGGGTATAGGGTAATAAGGACATTAGGTAATAAGGTGATAAGGGAGCACGACTAGATAGGAGATCAATGGCAACAGAGATTAAGATTGTAGAAGAAGCTGGCAGACCGCTGGCAATGCACCCAAAGAAGTTTGCACTATGGCTTTTTATTGCCAGCGTGATAATGATTTTCGCAGCGTTGACCAGTGCATACATAGTTAGACAGGCCGATGGCAACTGGCTCGTATTTGACCTGCCCAACTCGTTTTGGATTACCTCTGCTATCATATTGATTAGCAGCGGAACAATGCATTGGGCTTACCTGGCGGCTAAGAAAGATGATCTTGAAGGTACGAAGCTCGCCATCAGTATTACAACGGTCCTTGGTATTGCGTTTCTTGTAGGACAGTTTATTGCCTGGGGTGACATGGTAACCCGCAACGTCTATTTTGTAGGCAATCCGTCTGGGTCGTTCGTATATGTGCTATCCGGACTTCACGGCCTGCACATTATCGGGGGGGTTGTTTTCCTTGCCGTGGTGCTGTTAGCGGCGTTCCGTTATCGGGTACATTCAAGGAACCTCGCACAGATCGAAATGTGCGCAACCTACTGGCATTTTTTGGATGCCCTTTGGCTATATTTGTTTGTTTTTCTATTATTGAATCGGTGATATGGGAGGAGATAGGGAGATATGGAGATAGGGAGATAAGGGAATACTCGCACACACGCTCGCACACCAAACTCATAACTCATAACTTATAACTATTAACTAAAAGATGGCTCATACATCAGCAACTGCTCCAGGAAGGAGCGAATGGGACGGTGGAGTATCACCGATGGGCGTAAGCTACGGCAAGCTCATGATGTGGTTCTTTTTATTGTCCGATGCATTTACTTTCTCGGCATTGCTGGTCACCTACGGTATGGTGCGTTCTTCGCACGAAGCATACACGGGTGCCGTTGACGCTTTTACATTCTCTCAGGCCTATTGGCCTATACCTGAAAAAGTATACGAAGCAATTCCATTTTTCCACGGTGTGGAATTGCCCCTTGTGTTTGTCGGTATAATGACCTTTATTCTCATTATGAGTTCCGTTACAATGGTGTTGGCAGTTGAAGCAGGGCATCGTATGGATCGCAAGGCGGTGGAAAAATGGATGTTGTGGACTATACTTGGTGGTATCGCCTTCCTCAGCTGTCAGGCTTGGGAATGGACACACTTTATTGTCGGATCCGGTGGACCAAATGGAGGTGCGAGTCTCGCTCACAACGAGTATGGGCCACCAGATTTTGCAGCGTTCTTCTTCTTCATAACAGGCTTCCACGGCTTCCACGTTTTCAGTGGGGTATGTCTAAACTTCCTAATTTATTATAACACAGTAATGGGCACTTACGATAGACGAGGTCATTACGAAATGGTTGAGAAAGTAGGCCTTTACTGGCACTTTGTGGATCTGGTATGGGTGTTCGTGTTTACATTCTTTTATCTGGTATAATTATTCATTCTAATTAATAGCATCAACATGGCACACGGTGAAGAACATGCACAAGTAACGGTAATACCTCCTAACAAAGAAAAGATTAAAAAGCTTTGGACGGTGGCAGGAATACTTGGCCTGGTTACAGCGTTGGAATTCCTAATTGCGTTTACAATGCACCACGGACCTCTAAAAACTTCGATATTCATAGGAATGACCATTATAAAAGCCGCTTACATTGTTGGTGAGTTTATGCACCTCCGTTATGAAGTGAAGGTGTTGTTCTGGTCCATACTGATACCGATGGTCTTTGTCGTTTGGATGCTAGTGGCATTCGTCTATGAAGGCATCGCGATTTCAGACGTCCGATAAGATTACCGACCCCGTAAAATCATTAGGAGGCTTGAGTAAAAACTTAAGCCTCTTTTTTTGAAATTCGGCACAAGCGCTATCTGTTATGAACCGAACGAAAGTACTATTCCTGTTTCTGGCCCTTTTACTGCCAGTTTGCATTTTTATTTTTCTTAGGATCTTTGGTAAGAACGAATTCAACGTAGACCCTTTATTTTCAGGATCACCTCCACCAGTTCTAAACGGGTGTCAACGCGCAAGCGCGCCTTACTTTCTACACGACAGCGTAAGGGCTCAGCTTCCATTCGGAAATGACAGCGTACTTGTTATCGCATTTAATGGGAATGGAGATCTAAATGCTGTGAATCAGTTAAAGCGTTTAAAAGAGGAAATTGCAAACCTTCCTGTCGGCTTTTTGACTTTACCGGGAAGCGCACGACATTTGTTGTGGAAGCATTGTTTATTCTTTCTGCAGGAACCGCAGGATGTGGTGGCTGTGGATGCGAAAGGACGAATAAGAGGCCAGTATGCGTCTGCAGACCGGGAAGATATAGACCGGCTGTTGACGGAGCTGACAATAATTTTAAAGCGATATTGAATGGAGCAGAACGCCAACGAAATAGAATTAAAAAAGGAGCCATATAACAAACTTATTATCGCGGTTTCCATACTTATACCCGTTGCCATAGCGGTGTTGTTCGGCGTAAAGATTCCAGGATATGACCTTTCGTTTCTTCCACCAATCTATGCAACCATAAATGGGATAACCGCGATCCTGCTGGTCACAGCGGTCGTTGCCATCAAGCGAAAAAACAGGGCCGTTCACGAACGACTGATAAAGATATGCCTGATTTTATCTGCTACGTTCCTTGTTCTTTACGTCTTATATCACATGACCAGCGACTCCACGCCGTACGGCGGTGACGGTCCGCTCAGATATGTTTATTTTATTATTCTTGTCACGCACATTTTGCTGTCTGTTGGTGTTATTCCGATGGTACTTTTTACGTACCTGCGTGCAAGGCGGGGAGAGTTCTCCAGGCATCGTGCGATCGCTAAATACACATTTCCGCTTTGGCTATATGTGGCAGTAACAGGAGTTATTGTTTACCTGATGATTAGTCCATATTACTCATAAACAACGTGAAGACCTTTGGCTATCGAATCACACGAATAGCAGTGCTCACTGCTGTAGGAGTTGCTTTTAACGCAGCCGATACAGTGGCCCAGTGCGCAATGTGCCGGTCGACTTTGGAAAACAATTATTCAAACGGAAATCCAGGAATCGCAGCGGGGATCAATACCGGCATATTGTATTTACTTTCGATGCCGTATCTCGCTGTTATAGTGATAGGATATCTATGGTATAAATCCAGCAAGAATGCCCAGAAGAAGCTACACGAGCGCACTGCTCCACGGTAAATGTCCGCGATGCCGGGAAGGAGATATTTTCAAATATCCGGTTACAAAGCTTTCCAAATTCAACGTAATGAATGAGACCTGTCCATATTGCGGCGTTGGTCTTGAACCAGAGCCAGGATTTTATCAGGGTGCTATGTTCGTGGGATATGCTTTCACAGTGGCAGTGATTGTGATAGTCGGTTTGTTGCTTTATTACCTGGGTGACCCATCGGAGTGGGTATATATCGGGATCGTTACGGCGATAATGCTATTGTTATCACCTTTGAACTACCGGTACTCTCGGATTTTGTACCTCACTTTCTTCGGCGGACTCAAATACAATCCAGGCCTGTCTCAACCAAAGTAATTTCTTAACTTTATTGATCATTATTTTATGATCATCGATTGAAGTCCAGATTTTTAATACTTGTAGCCAGCTGTATTTTTTTCCTGTCGTCAGGTTTATTCCTGCTATTCTTATTCAACAAACCATATTCTCCTCAGGAATTTGCAGCCAGGATTGCAAACAACCTCGAGAGGGAATTAGGATATGTCGACAATGATGCAGCCTTATTGCTCGATAATCTCAGGGAAAAGCAATCCAGTGAAATAGAACTGGAAACTTCTTGTCCCTTTTTTGTCTACCAGGGACAGGAGTTGGTTTCATGGACGGACAATCAGTTCGTTCCCACGTATGCATCAGTAGCAGACACCTTCAGCCTCAAACTCCTCAAGGCTGGTAGCGGCGACTACCTCGCGTCGAAGTGGAAGATCAGCAACAACAGGTTCGTAGTTGCTATAATTCCCCTTGATCGAAAATATAATATCTCGAATAACTATCTCAGCAACTGGCGAAATGATCGTGTTTTTCCCGCGGGATCTGTAACCATTATGGACCCCAATTCAACGGTCGGTATTGAAATATGTGTGCGTAATCAATGTCCATTCAAAATAATATTCATACAGGACAATCTCAGAGCGAAGGAGAATGTCCAGGCCTTAGCGCTTGGTCTTTTTGGAGTAGCCATCATTCTTTTGGTGGTTATCGTCTATGAGCTGATAAGGCGCATACACATTCCAGAGATCGGGTTCGTGTTGTTGTATGGTTTCCTGTATGGCCTTCGGCTCTTGATGATCTGGCTTAATTATCCCAATGCACTTTATCAGTCCGATCTGTTCAATCCGCAAGTCTTTGCGTCATCCCCGCTAAATGCGTCATTGGGTGACCTCATTCTCAATGAGCTTGCGCTGTTGCTGCTATGTATTTATTTATTCAAGAACTATCAACGTTTTCGGGTCTTTCAATACTTGTATAAAGCCAACTGGATCGCGTGGGCGCTTTCGGTGATATCCGGCTTATGTATTCTGTTTGCAATGTTATTTCCATTTGTTTCCATACAAACCATATACAATAACTCAACGATCACACTGGATATCACTGAATCATTGACATTTGACGCTGTACGGATATTGGCCTTTGTGGCGGTACTGCTATCTGGCCTCTGTTCCTTCCTGTTTGCACACACTTTTATCAGGCTTCTTATTGCCGACGGAAATAAAGTGAGAGTGGTGACATGTTTTGTTATTTCCGCGGCCCTGTTTGCTACCATCAACATGCTGACAGAGCAAAGTTATCTTTCGTCGCTTGCTTTAGGGATCAGTTATTTCCTACTGGTTTACTTGTTGAAATTATATTCAGGACTGAGACGCTTAACCTTTGCCACATTTTCATACTTGTTTATCGCTATATCATTCTTATCGTCCAACGGTGCTTATGCGATCTTCTATTTCAGCAAGCAGGAAAAGATCGACAGGCAATTTAGATTCGCAGACAATTTCCTCGTAGACCGTGATATCTTCGGCGAATACCTGCTCAATGAGATGGCTATCAAAGTGTCTCGCGACGCATTTATTCAAGCCCGCATTAACACGCCGTTTCTTAACCGTGATGCCATACGCCAAAAAATACGTCAGGTATTCATGCCTTCGTATTTTAACAAATACGACGTTGAGATCTTTCTTTTTAGCGCATCGGGTGAACCCTTGAACAACCGGTCGCAGTCGACGTTGTCAGAGTTTGTCGGTATTCACGACCAGGATGCATTCAGAACAACGTATGATGGAGTATACTTTGTCAATAGCCCGGCACGCGATGTAGCACAGAAATACTTGATGAAGATACCGATCATTCGGTCCGGTTCAGCTTTGGGATACGTAATGCTTGAACTGTCGTTAAAGAGGATCATACCGGAAAATGTTTATCCTGAACTGTTGGTTGACAAAAGTGCACAGCAATTTTTTCACACCCGTGATATCAGTTATGCGGTATATTCTGATACGGCAATACTTTTCAGCTCCGGCAATTACAATTACGAGCACGCTTTCGAACGGCAGTGGCTCGGCAATCCTGACCTTTACTCAAAAGGTATTGTTGAGAACGGTCATATTCATATTGCCCAGGAAGATGAGAACGCTCGTGTCGCGGTTGTTTCGTCATCACAACCTTCAAGAACGTATGCGCTGGCGAATTTTTCTTTTCTGCTTGTTCTTAGTCTTGCAATTATTTTGATGTTCCTGCTCGTCCAGGGTACTTCCAATTACATACAAGGCGAAAAGTTGTACTTTTCCGCGCGTATCCAGCTACTGTTGAATCTCGCGTTCTTCCTTCCGCTAATACTTGTAAGTGTTACCACGCTCAACCTCACGAATAAATCGTCGCAAGACCAGCTCAACGAGGAGTATAAAAGCAAAGCCGAATCGTTTAGCGAACAGCTGTCATCACAGTTGGACGATTACCTGGATGGCGACCAGGAGAGTGTTATCAGTTTTGAAAATCAACTTACAGACTTGGCGAAGTTTACCAACCTTGACGCAAATGTGTATAACGTTAATGGATTGTTATTGGCGACAAGTCAACCGCAGATATTCGAGAACAACCTTGTATCAACGTACATCAATTCCGATGCGCTTCAAAAAATAGCGAACGGAGAAATTGTTGTTATTGAAGAAGAACAGGTCGGCAAGCTTGAATATTATGTTTCTTATGCGAGCCTTAAAGCGCCACTCACAGGTAAACTCATCGGAATACTGGGAATCCCATTCTTCCAATCCGCTTATTCTATGGAAAAGGTACAGATCAACATTCTGGCAAACATTCTTAACATTTTTGCATTGATATTCATCGCTCTCGTGATCCTTTCCTATTTTGTCTCGTTGTGGTTGACATTTCCGCTGAAGTTTATCACGCAATCATTGCAACGCACATCACTCACAAAGGTCAATCAACCCTTGAAGTGGAGGGCTGATGATGAGATAGGGTTAATGGTGAAAGAATATAATCAAATGCTTTATAAGTTAAGTGAAAGCAAAGCCGAACTGGAACAAACACAGCGCGAGCGCACGTGGCGGGAGATCGCGCAACAGGTGGCGCATGAGATCAAGAATCCGCTTACTCCCATGAAGCTTACACTTCAACAACTTCAACGCTCAGTAGAGTCGAATACGAATACATCCGAAAAAACAGAGAAAGCGCTCTCGTCGCTCCTCACTCAGGTTGATTCTCTCAATGAAATAGCGTCTTCGTTCAGCACTTTTGCTAAGATGCCAGAACCTGTGATTCAAAAACTCGAGCTTTTATCTGTGATAAAACGCATAGTACTGCTTCACAGTCAGTCTGGTGATTTAAGTTTTACTACCGTTCTAAAGGATGCGTTTGTTTTAGGGGATGAGCAACTACTTGGACGGACATTTTCGAATATTATTCTGAATGCGTTCCAGGCGGCCAGGCCCGGACACCCACAGTCACTACGTGTTGCTCTTGAGCGTAAGGATGGTAAATATCTTCTTACGTTTAAGGATAACGGTAAAGGAATAGAGCCGCAAGTGGCGGAACGTATATTCCTTTCGCACTTTAGTACAAAAAAATCTGGATCCGGGTTGGGATTGGCAATCGCAAAGCAAGCGATCGAACAAATGCAGGGTAGGATTTGGTTTGATACCGTGGTCGGGCAGGGGACAACCTTTTATATAGAGCTCCCGGCAATTCAATAAAAAGTCTTTTTATGATATGGACAACGCAATTCATATACGACTGGTTGATAAATATCCCGTAGCTTAAGTTACATTCAATGAGAGGTCGCTTCCTTATACTGGCAACGGTATGCTTTGTCAATGCGTTTTCGCAAAACGTCAAAGTCGATAGCTTAATGACTCTTTTAGCCCACGCAACAGATGATGTAAAAAAAGTCGAAATACTTGAGGACCTGAGTTATTCCTATCTGTCAACGTCACCTGATATCGCGATGAAATTTGCAACCGAAGGACTGGAGCTGGCGAGAAAGAACAATGACATCAGGGGTCAGTCGATTTGTACGCTGGCGCTAGGTAATGTCTATCACAGCGTTGGAGACTACGTAAAGTCGCTTGAAATGAATTTGCAGGCGATTCGGCTTAAGGAGATGTTGAAGAACCAAAACTTCGCAGTCAACTATTTCAACATGGCTACGATCTATACGGAGCAGGAAGATTATAACAATGCGATTAAATATGTCTTTAAGGCGAGAAAGGAAGATGAAAAGCGCAATGATAGCATAGGTATTCTTTATGATTACTACACCCTAAGCGCTATTTATACGCGGATCCCGAAGGTCGACTCAGCTATGTACTACGGTGTGATGGCGCAGAATCTTGGTAAGCGGTTAAATGACAAGGATCTTATGGCGGCTATCCTCCACAATTTTGGTGAAATATATATACTTAAGGAGGACGTGGTTCTCGCCAAGAAATACTACAGTGAAAGTATTCCGTTCGCAATTCACATTAATGATTTTCAGACATTGTCAATGGATCTGCTGGGCCTGGCCAAAATATATGACAAAAGCCGCAAGTATGATTCGGCGGCACATTATGGGCGTCGTGCATTAGGCATCGCAGAAAAGAACCAGTTCCTGAAGGAGGCCTACATGAGCGCTGACTTTCTAAAAGAGGCGTTTAAAAAAAACGGCCGATACGACAGCGGATTAAAGTATCTTGAAAAAAGTCTTGCAGCGAGAGACAGCCTTTATAATCTCGATAAAGTGAAAAAGTTCCAGAACCTGCGTCTGCAGGAGCAGGAAAGGCAGCAGGCGATCGAAGCCGCAGATATCCGTTTTCAAAGCCGCATTAGGTTTTATACAGTGTTGTTTGCCTCGCTTGTGTTTTTGATTGTAGCCGGAATGCTTTGGCGGAACAATCGTCAGCGAAAGAAATCATATGAGGCGCTGGAAAATCAAAAAAAGAAAACCGACGAAGCGTACGAGGAATTGAAGGCGACTCAGGAGCAGTTGATCCATTCCGAAAAGATGGCTTCGCTTGGAGAGCTGACGGCTGGGATCGCCCATGAGATTCAAAACCCATTGAATTTTGTAAACAACTTCTCGGAATTGAACCGGGAGCTAATTGAGGAATTGAAATCCGAAATCAGGACGGGAGACACGACGCGAATCCTGACCACATTGACAAACCTTAGCCAGAATGAGGAAAAAATAATGCACCACGGGAAGAGGGCGGATTTGATCGTGAAAGGCATGTTGCAGCATTCACGCGTGAGTGCGCTGCAAAAGGAACCCACGGATATCAATGCGCTTGTGGATGACTACACAAGACTTGCGTACCATGGACTAAAGGCTAAGGATAAATCATTTAATACCAAGTTTGAAACTGAATTTGATTCAAACGTGGGAAAAATCTCGATAATTCCACAGGAGATAGGTAGAGTGATCCTGAACCTTTTAAACAATGCGTTTTATGCGGTAACAAACCGACGGAAACTGAACCAACCAGGTTATGAGCCTCTTGTCACTATTAAAACACAATCCAGGGGCGAGGATGTGCTGATCTCCGTCTCGGACAACGGTATCGGTATACCTGAAAAAGCTGTGGCCAAAATATTTCAGCCGTTTTTTACTACCAAACCTACGGGCGAGGGAACCGGTTTAGGTCTAAGCCTGAGCTATGATGTCATAAAAGCGCATGGCGGAACGATTCAAGTAAAGACGGAGGAGGGAAAGGGCACGGAGTTTATCATAAGCATACCGGCGAAGGATTAATGACTATTGGAGGCCTATCTTTTTCTCAAACTTCTGTAACAACTCTTCCTTTGAAAGGTTACTGGTGTCAATGATTGTTGCGTTGAATTCTCTGGCTTGATCTCTCAGGAATTTTAGCCAGTTCAGCATTTCTGGAGTAAACAATTCGGGTTGACTTCTATCCATAACAAGTCTTTTCCTCATTACTTCTTCGCTGCAGTCCAGTAGGACTGTTCTGTAACGGGTGAATCTGTGTCTTGAAAAACCATTACGAATGAATTGAAGATTAACTTGTCCTTCAAAGAATACTTTTTCGCGGTCGGTTTGAATAAGCTTCTCGATCCATTCATAAGTTTTGGCCTCCTGCCACTTGGCTCCTGAGCCGAAATCTCTGACCATTTCCTCTACAGTAGTGACGCCGATCTTATCAAAATGAAGAAACGCCCAAGGTTTGTTCTGGTATTTTGTTTCGAGCTGGCTTACTAATGTTGTCTTCCCCACTCCGGAGGCCCCGGTGATAAAGTAGATCAGTTTTTGTTTGACAGCTGTCATTGAAGACGCGAATCGTTCTATTCAGTCAGCAGGATATTTACACCCTGGCGTAAGGTGTTGTGAATTTCGGCCACCGTATCGGTATGTCGTATCAGCTCTTGAATCTGTTGTGGAGTGGCGCTCGATTCAATAGCCGGTTTATATCTGAAATTGCGACCTGGTTCTCCTTCGGAACCAAAATCGGATGTTACTTCCACTTCGACTTTAATAATTTTCAGATTTCGTTTTGCTGCCTCACGGTAAATGTCATTGCAATAACAAACGGCCAACGAGAGAGCCAATAATTCCCCGCCATTTACTGATGATCCGAATCCATTTTCTTTCGGTGCAATTGAGATTGATTTTGACTGACCGTTCGTGGAGACAAGTACGACGTTGGAGTTTAGCTCGTTCTTAATAGTGGCGGAAATTTTCATCTCGCAGGTAATTATAGGTGTGAAAGATAGTCGATGCGTGCTGTTATCACAGCGACTACCCTGACTTTTTAAGCCCAGAGCACGCGGAGACAACGCACACAGAGGGGCGCAGAGAAATCCTTGTGCATTTATTATTCCGCCTAATCTTCTCAACTTCTCATCACTGAGTACTTCAGAGAAACTAACCCTGTGGAGAA
>Ga0111538_10003291_pt1 | contig 22621 bp, 20 predicted proteins | sample SoiMethybrSBSTD1_FD_79669 | JGI IMG/M metagenome (GOLD analysis project Ga0111538, IMG submission 79669) | Bulk soil microbial communities from a Populus tree surrounding site in Tennessee, USA - Soil MetaG P. TD hybrid SBSTD1 (version 2)... | ecosystem: Environmental > Terrestrial > Soil >...
ATCCCGATTGCCGTCAGGCGGAAGAACCAACTGGATACAGCCGTCGCGCCGATTTTTCCCAATGCTGACAAGAAGCTGGCCGAGGAACTGAAACACAAGAGCACCCTCCGCATAATCCTGGAAGGGTCATACCCGGTGGGTCCCAACCTCGACTTTCCTATGTGGCGCCATAGCAGGGACCAATTGAAAACTCTCAAGCAGAATGAACTGTTGCTGGGTTGGGTCGCAGAGGAAACAGGAGGAGGCATCATCTTGCCTGCCTCGGAAGATGAACTGTCGACGCTCACGGATGACCTCGCCCGCGAAATCGATTCTCAGTACATAGTCACCTATCGGCCAAAGTCAGGCGTCGCCCTCAAATCCAAAGCAGACATCCGGCGCGTGGAGGTTGTTTCGCGCCGGGTTGGGCTTCACGTTCGGACCCGGCGCAGCTACGTGGTTACTGGTGCCCCCGAATAAAGTGGAGAACAACTTACTCATCTGATCTCCAACCTTTGCTAATCGCATCGCCGCAAGTTTTTCTCATTGCGCACAACCGATTGGCAGTCTCAGTTCGCCGCAGTTTGGTGAATCGATCTCGACCGCGGGAAGTTTTGGTTGGACCAAGCGGCAGTACCGCGGCCGGTAATCGTCGTATTCAAGTCCAGACCCGGTTCGGTTTTTAGCCGTTTTCTAGACGGACAACGCGGATCAGGATTGGTTAAGTTTTTGTGCTTTAGCGCGCAGGCGTTCTTCCAGTTTCCGCATTTCCGGAGTGAGCTCCGGACCGAAATCCTCTGCCTCGAAGATTGGACGCAGCTCGATTTCGCCTTCGTCCGGTCTTTCGGGATCGTTCGGAATGCGCTTCGCCCACTCGAGCGCTTCCTCCATTGAATTCACTTTCCAGATCCAGAAACCGGCGATGAGCTCGCGTGTTTCCGCGAATGGACCATCCGTCACGATCCGGTTGCCGCCGGAAAACTTGATTCGCTTCGCTTTCGACGACGGGTGCAATCCTTCACCCGCCAGCATGACTCCGGCGTTCACCAACTCTTCGTTGAACTTACCCATCGCGTTGAGCAGCGCCTCGCTCGGCATGACTCCCGCTTCTGATTCCTTGTTTGCTTTGATAATGACCAGCACTCGCATCTTCGTATCTCCTTAAATTTCGAATTAAAGCGTTTTTTTGCCTTTTCACCTATTAATCGAATGGGCGGCGGGGGATTCGACAGCGCGCGAAAATTTTTTTGAGTCTGAGCTTGAGTGCTCGCCTGCCGGTTTTGACGTTTTGCTCGAAAACTCACCCGAAAAGGAGCACGCAACAAATGGAAAATCATATCAACCAATCACCCGCGACCCCGAAGTGATCCGCCCTACTTATTGAAGCCGTCACGCGACTTTGTCGCTCTGCTAGAGGATTTCATTGATCACCGGAACTACATCGCCCACGAATACCTTACCAACGGGGCCCTTCTCCGCAGCATTCTCCACCGAGATCCCGGCCGACTTGCACGAAAGCACTTGGAGCGAGGGATATTCGAGATTTAAGAGGCAATAGTTATTTTCGACTGGCTTGAACAACACGATGGATGGTTACCGCGGGTTGACGCCGAAACATTGGACGCGCGCGATCGGGATGTTCTGAACGGATAGGCTAAGCTCGCTCTTAGTTCTCAAGGCGCTTGTTTATGGAAAGAGACGAACGGAAAAAGGCCGGTGATCTTTTCCGAGAGAGTGCGCTTTGGCAAGAACGTCTAACAACCTCGGAACACGGAGGCGAAACGGATAAGTAATAACTCAAGGACGAGCCGCCGCGGGATCAAAGGGTCGGTTTCGAATCATTGCTTCGACTCTTTGCTCCTCAGCTTTGTCATTTATGTCTCTGAGAAAGCTCGCGTAATCCTTGAGTATCTGGGTCAAATCGCTTCTCGCCGGATCTGACTTCGCGATGATGTCGACGGCCTGCTGATATAGATTTCGCGCCGCTGCCTTGTCGCCAGCTTTCGCGGAAATCCTGGCGAGCCGCGACAACGTTATGGCCCTTTCTGGTATCTCGCGATTATCGAGACTCAGGGACCGCTCGTAAAGAGGCTTGGCTTCAGATAGTTTGTCTTGTTCTTCGTAGACTCCCGCCAGACGTAGGACGACATAATTCACATTGTCACGTTTATTCCACGTGTTCGTCTTTTCGAGGATTGCGAGCGATTGTTGGTAAAGCCTGATTGCGTAGTTGTAACCCTTCTGAAGTCGAGCGAGCTCAGCTAACGAGAGTATGGTTGAGACAATGTACGGGCTGTCCGGACCAAGTGCTTTTTGCTTGATTACCAGAATTTCACTGGCCTTTTTCTGAGCTTCGGCATAGTTGCCCTGGTCGTGATATACGCGCGCCAGACCAGTAAGCGGACTGTACAAGCTCGGATCTTCTGGTCCGAAGTTTCGCCGAAGCGCGACGGCCACCTGTTCGAAGTATTTTTTGGCCTCTTCAGGTTTCTTTAACCCGACGTACGACTGCCCAATGTGTTGTAAGGCAAAACTCTCCAACTCGGGATTGTCTAACTCTTTGATCGAGGGCAATGCTTTCACGAAGTACTCGATCGCCTTGTCATACTGTTTTTGATACTCATAGCTCGTCGCAATGCCGAGAGTCGCTTTTACTTGTGCTGACTGATTGGTGCTGCCGGCCATTCGTTCCGCATTTTGATAGTAGTCAAGCGCCTTCTCGTAATCTCTGCTCCAGAAATAGACAGACCCCATGCTAGCCAGGACTTTAGCTTGCCCACGCTTGTCACCGGCGGTGGACGAACGGTTCAGCGCCTCATTCAAGCTCGATAAGTATCGCGCTTGATCTTCCTTGTTGAGATTCTGAGCAAAGCCCTCCAACTCGTCGACTGACTCAACAGTCAGGTTGAAGAACTCGTGCTCCAGAACAAACTCCGCATTGTTGTAGAGTCTTGCCAGTGTCTCCGCTTGTTTCTGCGGATCGTAAAGCTTCTGCAGGTTGGTCATGAGTTGGATCTTGCTCATCGACTCCGTCGAATTGCTTGAGAGTGCCCTTGAGAACGCGATCTCGGCGCTTCGCTCGTCACCGGCGAGTTTGTATGCGAGGCCCAACGCGGAAAAGGACAACACATCGGAAGCGGTGTTAAGACGATATGCTTCAACAGCCTTCTTGTAGTCACCAACGGCTTGATAAGCCTGGCCCAGGAAGAACCCGGCACTGGCTGTCTTCCCGGAGCTCTTCGTAGTTTCCTCCAGAAACTTATTCAATTCCGCGACTGCATCGGGAAACTTCTTGTCGTAGAGCGCAAGCAGTCCGCGGTCGTAACGATCTTTGGCTCCGGCAAGCGAAGCGCGAATGGATTCATCTATTTCTCCCGTTTCCAACCCGATGACATTCGCCTGAGCTCCGAGCGCCACCTGGCGCTGCTCAGCCGTCGCGCCTGCAGTGACTGACAGCGAAGCCTCGGCGCGTAACACTCCACCGGCGATACTGGCCATCGCGCGTGCGTTCTTGAGGATTTTTCTATCTGCTTTTTTCGCGATTATGACTGAAAGGTAATTGTCGGGACTGTCATCCATCTCCGGCAATGCGGTTCGACCGTCCCACGGACTTACGAGGACCCATCCTGGAGCGCCGCCGGGACCCCTGACCAGTTGCAGCGTTACCCATTTACCGGGCTTCGCACCACGTGGAAGTTTGATCTTTGTGCGTCCTGTTGGGTCGGTTGGCGCGCTTTCTGATCCTCCACCTTTGGGACTCAAAACTGCGCCTGAGAGAGGCGTTTCTTCAGTGTTCGTAACAAACAGGGGGAGCACACCTTCTTCGGCGGTGGTTGTGCGAACCGGGAGGATAGTGAGAGAGGAAATTAAAAATAGCAGGAGGATAAGGCGGCGCATCGCTATTTTTTGTCGAGAATTATCACCGCGGGAAAATTTCCAGCCGGGTGCGATTGTTCCTTCGCCGAATAACCTTGCCTCTCGATATGCAACAATACGTCCTGATCCTTTGCGGCATGTGCCGGAAGAACGAAACCTCCAGTCGCATCTGTTACGACCGCTTCATTCGCGTAGCCGACCACGAGTACACGCGCGCCTTCGACAGCCCGGCTACGGCCATCGACAACCTGACCACGTACCTGAACGTGCTGCTCGGATTTAAGGTTTATTCTGACGTTGGGGTGGTAATCATCGCCCAACAAGATTATCTCCTCACCGACGAGGAATCGGTTGGATTGCGATGCATTGATAATGAGCTTTCCGTCTTTTGGCTTGCTTGCCTTAGCAATATCAAACTGCCAGCCACCAGGAACTTTCTTCGCCTCTCCCCCGATGCTGGACCAAACCTTAGCTTCATCGGTCGGCGTCCCTTCGGGAGACATTACCGTCACTCTCACTTGATAGATTGCTTCATCACTGGTCCGCTGTTTTACTATCTCGAGATACGCGGAGATCGCTATTGGGCCGATCACGAGGAGCGCGATTAGAAACCAAACAACAGCGGGAACCTTCTGTTTGAGCAAGAGAATTCCAAGAATGATAGCGAGTGCAAACGCTGCGAGACTGATCGGATGTGTCAGTCGAGCCGCGATTTCGTAGATAGAAAGCTCGGTGAGCACGGACGCGAACGTTGGAAGGATTAAAGTCATAGGGCAATCGAAGGTAGTGACCAACCTTGGCAAGAGCGAGAACTGCGAGCTCCGGAGAGGGCGTCGCGATAACGAACGGCGTGACAGTATTCCGCTACCTCTGAAAAGTCAATGTTTTACGACGTATATGTTTTACGACGTATAGTGCCTTCATCAGTATTCGGTTGGAAATCAAATTCTCGCGCTACTGCAATGTCAAATGCGCGGATTACAGTCCGGTCCAATTAACACCTTCCCGAATGGAAGGACTTAGGTCGGTTAGTGAAACCCGGCGAACGGCACTTTCGTTATGTATGCCGATCACGTGCAAACGGCGTGAAGAAGATCCTGGGCCACTCGAATATTAAGATGACCGAGCGTTATGCGAAGCTGGCGAAGCAGCATATTGCCAGAACCAGCAACACCGCTCGCGAAATGTGGAAGTTACTTGAACCGATCGGCGCGAAAGAGGCCGTAGGGTAAATGGATGTACGCGTATTGTACGCGCGCTGATTTTTGAATGTTTTTGGCTATCGCTAAGTTGTTGAAATTATTGGTGGCCAGGGACGGAATCGAACCGCCGACGCCGGCCTTTTCAGGGCCGCGCTCTACCAACTGAGCTACCTGGCCAGATGGAAGGAAGGCGTAGTATATGGACACCGTTAAATTACTGTCAACTTGACCCTCTCAACGGCTCCAGTACGTCTTGATTCGCTCAGCCAGTAGAGGAAACGGAACGTAGTCAGCACTGCGGCCCGCGCGTCGCAATTCACCAACCATCCGCATCGCTCCGTCCGCGTTTCGCGTGTGCACAAGAATTGTCGAAGCACGCTGAAGCTCGGGATTTGAGCAGAGCCAGACGGCGATTGCGTAGCCCGTTCGCGCGTCGTCCGTCGAATCGGCGTTGTAGTGCTCGGGGTGCAAATCGTGATCGAGGAAGATCGCGTCGTAAGAACTCTTGCTCAATAGCTCTTGCGCCTCTTTAACGTTACTTGCAATGTCAAGGAAATCGCCTTTGAAGCGCGTCGTGAACCAGCGATGCCGGCGTTTGTCATCATCCAGCAGAAAAACACGGATTGGATGGCGCTCCGAGCTAACTGATTTGAGGCCGATTTTGGTTAGTAGCGATCGCCACAGACTCATACTTTGAAGTTTAACAGCGTCAATGTTACGGGCAAGCCATTATAGGGTATCATCAGGGATAGTTATCTCTACTTAAGGTGATAAGTGATAGACGAGACTGAACTCCGCGAGACGGAGAGCACAGAAGTTTGCACGGAATGCTTTGGCACCGGGACGAAAATCGATCCGGTGAAAGGGGCGATGGTTTGTCCGTGTCGCCGTCCCGGCCGTTCTAAAAAGTTACTGGAGGCGGCTCGCATTCCGCGGCGCTACGCTGACTGTTCGTTCGCAACTTTCAAATGTGCGCCGAGCACGTCACAGGATAACGCGAAGCTTGCGGCGCAAAGATTGGTTGACGAGTTTCCAACTGATCGCGGTTTGTTGTTCATGGGACCAGCCGGGGTCGGAAAAACTCATCTGGCAGTTGCGATTATTCAAGGTCTAATCGAAAGAGGTTTTGCCGGAATCTTTTGCGAGTTTGGTTCGTTGCTGAAAGAGATTCAGGATTCCTACAACCCCGTCTCCAAATCTTCAGAACTCAAAGTTCTTTCCCCGATTTATCAAACCGACATTTTGGTGTTGGACGAGCTGGGCGCCACTATCCCGACTGACTGGGTTCGCGACACGATGTACCAGATCATTAACAAACGGTACAACGATAAAAAGCTGACGATTTTTACGACCAACTACTCCGACGCACGACGCTCAGACAAAGAGCAGGTGCTCGAGGATCGCATCGGAACCCGCTTGCGAAGTCGCCTCTACGAAATGTGCTCAAAAGTCGTGATGGACGGTGGCGACTACCGACGCTTTGGTCTCGGAAGTTGATTACGGGCGTCTCTTTGGAGTGCGGCGGCCTGGCGCCGCTTTGGCCTCAACGGGCGCGATCGATACCAGAGCGGCGCCCAGGCCACCGCACTCCAAAGAGACGCCCATTTCGTAGTTCACAGAGTACTCCTGTAAAATGCCTCGACTCCTAAATGCCAAAACGCACTGACATACACAAAATCCTGATCATAGGTTCCGGGCCGATTGTGATTGGCCAGGCCTGCGAGTTTGATTATTCGGGAACTCAAGCCTGCAAGGCGCTGCGCCAGGAAGGTTATGAAATCGTGCTGGTTAACTCGAATCCAGCCACGATCATGACCGATCCCGAAACCGCCGACATCACCTACATCGAACCACTCACCCTCGCATCAGTGACAGAAATTATTCGTCGTGAACGTCCCGACGCGTTGCTGCCGACGGTTGGTGGACAAACCGCACTCAACCTCGCGATCGCGCTCGAGGATGCAGGTGTGCTTCAGGAATACAAAGTCGAGATGATCGGCGCGAATCGCGACGCGATCAAAGTGGCTGAGAATCGTTTGCTCTTCAAACAGGCGATGGACGAAGCCGGCCTCGAGATGCCTCGTGGTGGTTTCGCAAAATCGTGGGACGAAGCAAAAGAGATCGTTGCGCAAACAGGATATCCCTCGATCATCCGGCCGTCATTTACGCTCGGCGGAACCGGTGGCGGAACTGCCTACAATCCGGAAGAGTTTGAAGAGATCATTCGCGGCGGCCTGGCTGCGTCGCCGATTCACGAAGTGTTGATTGAAGAGTCGATACTCGGTTGGAAAGAGTTTGAGCTCGAAGTGATGCGTGACCTCGCCGACAACGTCGTGATCATCTGCTCGATCGAAAACTTCGATCCGATGGGCGTGCACACCGGCGATTCGATCACCGTCGCACCTGCGCAAACACTGACCGATCGCGAGTACCAACTCCTGCGCGACATGGCGATTCGAGTGATTCGCAAAGTGGGCGTAGAGACGGGCGGCTCGAATATTCAGTTTGGCGTCAATCCGGAGAACGGCGACGTTCGCATCATCGAGATGAATCCGCGCGTGTCGCGGTCTTCCGCTCTCGCGTCGAAAGCCACGGGTTTTCCGATTGCCAAGATCGCTGCAAAGCTCGCCGTTGGTTACACGCTCGATGAAATTCCGAACGACATCACCCGCAAGACACCTGCTTCGTTTGAACCGACGATTGATTACGTCGTGGCAAAGATTCCCAAGTGGGACTTCGAGAAGTTTCGCGAAGCCGAAGATGTTTTGGGAACGCAGATGAAGTCGGTGGGCGAGGTGATGGCGATTGGCCGCACGTTCAAGGAAGCACTCTTCAAAGGCCTGCGTTCACTCGAAGCCGTTAAACCCCTGCGTCTCGAAGATATCTCCAACGACGAGTTGCAACGCAAGCTGGCACGTCCGAATTCGCAACGATTCTCTTACATCACCTACGCGCTCCAGCACGATTGGCCCATCGCCGAGATCTATCGTCTCTCGCGGATCGATCCGTGGTTTCTCGATCAACTGCAGCAGGTGATGGACATTCAAACCGAGATTGAAGGCGCCAAACTCGAAGATATTTCGGCCGATGAACTGCGCGCTTTCAAGGAAGTCGCTTTATCAGATCGCCGTCTGGCTTATCTCACCGGGCGTTCAGAGGATGAGGTTCGCGCCTTTCGCAAGAGTTTGGGAATCGTGCCGGTTTACAAACGAGTGGACACGTGCGGCGCCGAGTTTGAATCGCACACGCCTTATCTCTACTCGACTTACGAGACTGAAGATGAAGCCGCGCCGACCGATCGACGCAAGATCATGATTCTCGGCTCAGGTCCGAACCGTATCGGGCAGGGAATCGAGTTTGATTACTGTTGCTGTCACGCGTCGTTTGCACTTCATGAAGCCGGATTCGAGACCATCATGGTCAACTGCAACCCGGAAACTGTCTCAACTGACTACGACACTTCCGATCGACTTTACTTCGAGCCGCTCACGTTCGAAGACGTGATGAACATTGTCGATATCGAAAAACCGGAAGGCGTTATCGTTCAGTTTGGCGGACAGACTCCACTGAATCTCGCGAACAGACTGCATCAAGCGGGTGTCAAAGTGATTGGGACTTCGCCCGACTCGATCGATTTGGCTGAGGATCGCAAACGGTTCGGCGCTTTGCTCAAAGAACTCGGCATTCCACAGCCTGACAACGGCATGGCCGCTTCGGTAGAAGAAGCGCGAGAAATTGCGCAGCGGATTGGTTATCCGGTACTGGTGCGTCCGAGTTACGTGCTTGGCGGGCGCGCGATGGCGATTGTTTACGATCAGGAAGCACTCGAGACTTATGTGCGCAACGCGGTTGGTTTCACTCCGGACCGGCCGGTCCTGATCGACAAGTTTTTGGAGCAGGCGGCGGAGTTTGATGTCGACGCGCTTGCGGATGACAGTGCCTGCGTGATTGCGGGTATTCAGGAACACATCGAAGAAGCCGGTATACACTCCGGCGACTCGTCATGTGTTTTGCCGCCGGTGCGCATCGCTCCTGAGCACCTGGAAACGATGCGACACTACACACGCAAGCTTGCAAAGGCTTTGTCAGTAAGCGGGTTGATGAACATCCAATTCGCAATCAAAGACCATCGTGTGTATGTGCTGGAGGTCAATCCGCGTGCGTCGCGAACGGTGCCTTTCGTATCAAAAGCTACTGGCGTCCCGATCGCGCGCATTGCGGCGCTCGTCATGGCAGGGCAGAAGCTTAAAGACTTTAACTTGCCGGAAGAATTGACGGTGAAACGATTCTTTATCAAGTCGCCTGTATTTCCGTTTGCGAAGTTTCCGGGAGTTGATCCGGTGTTGAGTCCTGAGATGCATTCGACCGGCGAGGTGATGGGAATCGGCGACACGTTCGGCGAGGCATATGGCAAGGCGATGATGGGCGCCGGATTGAGTTTGCCGTCGGGTGGCAAGGCGTTTCTCAGTGTGAAGGATGCAGACAAAGGCGCCGCAGTTTTGATCGGGCGAAGATTGTCACGACTCGGGTTTGGCATTGTGGCAACACTCGGAACTGCCGCGCGGCTGCTCGAAGTTGGCATGAATGTGGAGACTGTGTTCAAAGTCAACGAAGGTCGACCCAACATCGTGGACCACATCAAGAGTGGTGAAATCTGCCTCGTGATCAATACGCCCCTCGGCCGCTCTTCGCATTATGACGAACAGGCGATCCGGCGCGCAGCGTTGCAGTACAGTGTTCCGTGTGTGACAACGATGACGGGCGCGCAGGCGCTTGTCGAAGCGATCACAGCATCCAGTGCAGAGAACACGCCGAATGTGCATTCGCTGCAGGAGCTACACGCGATGCGAAGTTCGATGGATGCCGTTTCGTCACTGTGAGGCAGTTTTGGAAATCAACTCCAAGGAAATAATTCAACGCATACTCGATGAATGCCGCACGATCGCGGTGGTGGGACTTTCGTCCGATCCTTTTCGACCGTCCAACAGCGTCTCCTCATACATGAGGCAGCAGGGTTATCGAGTGATTCCCGTGAATCCGAACGAGACGTCCGTCTTTGGAGAGAAGGCGTATCCGGATCTCTCTGCCGTTCCCGAGAAGATAGAGCTTGTTGACGTCTTTCGCCGGTCGTCAGAGGCTGGAAAAGCTGTCGACGAGGCCATTGCAGTTGGAGCGAAGGCGGTCTGGTTGCAGGAAGGTGTGATTGACAAGGCAGCGGCACAGCGCGCGCTCGATGCGGGGTTGCTGGTGGTGATGGATCGCTGCTGGCTCAAGGAGCACATCCGCGCCCGGCGCTGATCATAAGAGAGTGGACAGGATTAGCAAGATTTCTCAGGATTGACAGGATGACATCTTGTAAATCTTGCTCAATCTTGTAAATCCTGTGAAGCATATGTCCGGAATTCACGCTGTCGTAATAACTGTGAGCGACGCCTGTTCCCGCGGTGAGCGCGAAGACACCTCGGGCAAAACTCTGGTCCAACTACTCACCGACATCGGTGCTGATATCGTCGAAAGCACGATCCTTTCAGACGATCTCGATCCGTTAGCCGGATCGCTGCAACGCTTCGCTGATCGCGACGACGTCAATCTCATCATCACAACGGGCGGCACAGGTCTCGGCCCGCGTGACAACACTCCCGAAGCAACTCAATCTGTAATTGAACGTGAGGCGCCGGGCATCGCTGAAGCCATCCGTGCCGAATCGCTCAAAGCAACCCCGATGGCAATGCTTTCGCGAGGTGTCTGCGGCGTTCGTTCAGGAACACTAATCGTCAATCTTCCCGGTTCACCCAAAGCTGTGAAGGAGAGTTTTGCAGTCATCCGTCCGGTGCTGGCTCACGCACTGGATCTACTCGCCGGTCGTACCGCACACCGCTAAGACCGAGCTTCCTTGTTGAGGTCCAACACCTTCACGGCGGATTTCGCCGGCGCCGGTTTGTCTCGCACTACTTGCAGTTGGCTGACGTTATCCTCAGCCGGCGTGACGGGCTCGTCAATCAGTTTGGTAACAGCACGACGCAGGTCTGAAGCGACACTACGAACAGTACGCGACGCATTGAGAACGTGAAATCCATACTCAGTGCTCATGCGATCGAAGACCTTCAGCATCCTCTTCTGATATTCGATAAAGCTGTCGTAAAAATCTTCGCCGAGATGAAGGTCCATGCCCGATTCCCAGTAGTCGAAACCGCGACCCGAGCTGAGCACGCGTTCGACAAGCTGCTGCGGCGACGAAATTCGTAAATAAAAGACTGCATCGGGCACGAGCGCCATGCTGTAGATCGAACGGATCCACGCGGTGTCGATACCACGCAGTTCGGCGCGAGCCATTGCGGAGTAGATATAGCGGTCCGTCAAAACGACAAAGCCGGCACGCAACGCAGGCAGCATTTCGTTTTCGAGGCGATCGATGAAGTCGGTCGCATAGAAGAGCTGCATCGTGAGGCGACCGAGCGTGTGGCCCTGCTTCGCCTCCTTGATACCGCGTCCGGCAAGTACGGATCGCGTCATACCCGTGTCGAGCACTGCATGGCCGCGCGACTCGAGCCACGTGCGGAGTAGCGCGATGTGAGTGGATCGCCCCACGCCGTCAGTGCCTTCGATGACGATCAACTTGCCGCTGTATTCTTCCTGTTCGACGCCCGGTAGCGGCGTTCCGTAAAAGTGCTTTTGATTAATGGGTTTTGCCCCGCCTCTTCTTAAGGTGTTGGCTGATCAGCAAACGCATCTCACGCTGTTGCCTTTCAATGGAACGCGTCGCGTCGATCACAGTCAATCCGAATTCGGAAACCATTCGATCGTATTCTTCCAGGATCTTTCCCTGAAAGATGGTGAAACTCTCCTCGGGCTCGTCGGACCAGCCGAGGTCCATTCCTGCTTCGTAGTACTTCAGGTTTGGTCTACCCGAAACGATGCGATCCACAGCGACGTCGAGTGGGGCTCTGAAAAAGAACGCGACGGTGGGTTTCACTGCAAACGAGTAGACGTCTCTGACCCACGCGCGATCGCAACCACGTGCGACGTCCCGCGCGAACGCGGTGTAGATATAACGATCGGCCAGCACGATAGCGCCGGCTTTCAGTGGTGGAACAATGTCGCGTTCAGTTCGATCGGCAAAGTCGGTGGCGTGAAGGAGGGAAAAGGTTGCCGGTGTAAACAAGTGGCGCTTCTTGGCCCGTTTTGTCGTATCCTTGACGAGCGGCGAAGAGTTCCATTCAGAAAAGAAGACAGGATAACCTTCGGCTTTCAACCACTGATAAAGCAGTGCGAGTTGTGTTGATTTGCCGCTGCCGTCAGTCCCTTCGACGACGAAGAGCTTGCCGGGAAACTGGTGTTGTCCGTATGAGATCATCGGCGCACGAGCCTAGGTTATGCGTGTTACATCGATCTAAATAAACAGTCAGATAAATCAGAAACCCATGAGAATTTTGTACCTCTTACGACATGCCAAATCAAGTTGGAACGACCCGACTTTGCGCGATTTCGACCGGCCGTTGAAGAAGCGGGGCCGCGAAGCTGCGGAACGCATCGGCCAGCGAATGGCTTTGGAGGCACTGAGCAATCCACTGGTGATTTGCTCTCCGGCAGTGCGCACGCGCGAGACTGCACAGATCGTTTTGGCGAATGCAAACCTGCAGGTAGAGCCGCGTTTTGACGATCGAATTTACGAGGCATCTCGGCGTGAATTGGTGCAGATCGTAACGGAGATTCCCGATGACAAAGAGGTCGCGATCATGATTGGTCACAATCCCGGTTTTGAGGAACTGCTGTCCTTTTTGACCGGCGAGCACCGGCGGATGCCGACGTGCGCCCTAGCTAAGCTTCGTCTGGGTGATGTGAGTTGGAAGGATGTCAGAGCGGGTGAGGGAAGTCTTGAGTGGTTTATTGCGCCGAACGAACTGCCGGACGGTTAGCGGTCGCTAACGAATTCGCCGTAGGCCGTTCGCTTCTGCGAGCGCAGATGGTTACTCAGTATTTGGTAGAAACACTTCAGGCAAACACCTTTCGCCTCTTCTTTCTTATCATCGCGAATCTTAGCTCCGCACCAGATGCATTGGACCAGAAAGGTGCGTTCGCGTTCTCTTTGTAATTGATTCATCTTTTACCTCCTTTCGCAGGAGCTTAAGCGCAGGAGGTTACGGTTTCGTGGCCGCGAAATTAAAAGCTGGTTAATAGGTCTTCAGACTGTCGCCAAGTCGAGTTCAGACCACGTTCAGCTCGCGCACAAAATAAAACTTTTCTGTACCCACTCCGTTAACATTTTGGTAACATCGGGCCCAACGACGCCACCCTCAGGCGTAATGAAAGTCCAATGCGATCCAAAATGAAAAAGTCGTTGTTGGCCATTGCGTTTCTCGGCGCGACTGCTCTTTCTACATTCGCGGCCGATCATGTGCTGCTTAGACCGGAAGTTTCTCGATCTCACCGCGAAGAACTCACGACGAGTCTGCGAGCAATAACCGGATTAACTAATCTCAAGTTCGACGCTACGGGCGCGCTCCGTCTCGATGGTGAGGTGACAAGCCGCGGATCAGAAAGCGCCCGCGCGTTATTGTCTCAAGCGCTCAAAGGTCCAAACGTCATCATCATCGATGATGCAAGCTCGCGGTCGGATGTCGGTTTCGCCCGCGTTGTGCCGGGTCGTTGGTTACGCGGCGACTCAAAAAATCCGCCCGCATTCGTGGTGCTGATTGATTTCACCGACTTCCGCCGGCTGAGTGGAGATGCAGAAGCTCGCGCTGCATTCGACGTTGGCTGGGGTCTGCTTCATGAAATCGATCACGTCGTGCGCGATTCCGAAGACGCGCAGGATCAGACAGCAATCGGCGAATGCGAGGACCACATCAACCGCATGCGGCTCGAACGGGGTTTACCCGTCCGTGTCGACTATTTCTTCAGTCGGGCTTACCTCAAAGCGGACGCAAACTTCAGCGCCCGCTACGTTCGACTGTCATTTGAACGTCGCGATGAAATCTCGCTACAAACCAAACGCTATTGGCTTGTCTGGGATGCGGTGACTGTAGGCGGTTTACTCGCAGACGGCCAGCGAGCGCTCGTCAGATAACCCAAAACTCACAACCGGGCTTTGGTTACTTTCGTGACTTCTTGTGTCTTTTTTCTGAACCGGAAGGTGCGCGCCTCCGCCGACATTTTCTGGAGCGCGGAATGGACCTCAAGGATGATGTCCTTGAGTTTTTTTAGTTCCTGGGGCGACTTCTTTTTTGCCAAAAGTGCGACAGCAACGTCGCTGCTCAATTCGTTGGAAATAGCCATTCTTCGACGCGACTCTATAGAAATTTTGACGTGTATTTCTGGAGGTCGTCATCGTAAGTTCTCGGTGTTACGCTGGTGTTACATCGAAGTTAATTAAACAGTAGAAGAGCAGGGCCGCACGCGGTGCCGCACGCCGCGCGTGAACCTGCTCTTAAATGGATTTCCCTGTTTGTGGTAGACCGGTCTAGCGTTTGAATCGACGTCGCACCACGCCTGCGATGCCTAGCAATCCGGTACCCAAAAGCACCATGCTCGCGGGTTCTGGAACAGCACCACCTGTAACAGTACCCTGAATGGTTGTCGTACCAGTTCCAGCTCCTCCGCCGACACCGGTCACCGGCAATGCGATCGTGTACACCGGATTCACAGTGTAGACAAATCCCCCGATGTTTATCGTTGTGGTTGTGAAGGTAATGGTAGCGATACCGGTGTTAAATCCGATATTTCCCGCAAGCGTAGCAACAAGACTCCCCGCTCCGGCAGGCGACACCTGAATAATATTCAACGTGAAATTCCCGCCTATCGCCGGACCCTGCAGGTTAGCAGGTACCGTTGTGGTAACCACGACATCTCCAAAGCTGGTACCGGCCGGAGTGTTTACCGGATCCGTGGTGCCATTAAAAGTGATAGTCGTCGTACCATTGGCGTTTGTGAAGTTAACAACGTTCGTACCACTGATACTGAAGACACCAGTCGTACTAAACGTCACCGGATCAGCTTTAACTGCCGCTGCGGCGAACGCCAAAAACCCGGCGCACAACAGTGGCATCAAGACTTTTCTGAAGTTAATGTCCATATGTTTATCCTCGTCGTCAGGAGTTGAATTTCAACCCCAGTAATCGGCACTCCGCGCTGCCCGCACCGCAGCAATCCCCTTATTACGACCTCTCACCCGAGGGCACTCGGGACTGAGGTCATCCCATGTTTCGAACTTGCTTGCGTGCAGCGAACTCCTGACCTACCCGACGGGCGACACATAAACAGAAAACCAGTGCCTTACCGTGAGCGAATTAGACAACCTAATTCCACCCGGGAATCATTGCCGCTTTCGTTATCGGGGATGACCGAGCGAGTTCTGCAAGGTCACAACGAACGCTGATTTGCAATCAAGCTGATTTTGGGGAAATCGTTTTGGCTTGGGGAAAGAATCGCCTCGACGAAATTGTGTCGGCAACTTAACAGAGAAACCATGTCTTTTTTGTGTTGAGTTTGTGATTATTGCATTTCTGTTATTGAAAATTGCAGACTGGTGATGGTAAGCGAGCCGCGGATCCGTGGCTAACTACGCCGACGCGCTATCAAGTAGTCCAGTGAAAATCGGTCATCCTGTCGTGGCAGCAGAAATACAAAAAGCAACAACGCGAGACGTGGGATCACGTGAGTGTGAAACTCGTAGAGAGGTTCTTTGAGTAAGTGACCAAAAGTCACGACTGCCAGCACAAAGCCGAGTGCGACTAACGCTTCACGAACGCGTAGTCCAAGTATGACCATTGCGCCGGCGATCAGCTCCACGAAGGGAATGACCACACCCATTGCCCAGAGAGACCAGACCGGCAAAAACGTGTCGGCAAACGGCAGAAAATACTTCCGCGCATGATTCAGTGGCCCAAGCTGAAACACCTTCATCACGCCCGCCATGAAAAAGATCAATCCAAGGACCAGGCGGGCAAACAGAAGGGCCCACGCGCGATCGATGTTTCCGGGTTTTGCTAAGTCGCTCTGACTCATAAGGCTCTCCTTCTATGGTTGGTTGACACTCAGCTAGTCGTCTAACTATAGTCGCCACATGATCCGGCGCTGTCTGACATCGGCAATACTCACTATGGTTATGCTCACTGCGGCCATAGGCGTAGGTGCGCACCAGCAGGAAGGCACCTGTCCGATGTCGAAGCTGCCTGATTGTTGCAAGAAGGCGCAGAGCAATGAGCCTGGAGCTTCACTGGCTCGCCTCTGCTGCAATCTGAATTGTTCCGAACCAGGTAGCACCGGAAACCGCAGTTCATCGAACTTCTCTACGCAACAAACTGCGACTACTTTTGTTGCGATATCCGCACCCGCATTCAGTTCGAAGATCGTATTCACTCCTCGTCTGCTGCATTTTCGACTTCACGATTCCAATCCCAGATACATCAAGCATCTCGCACTCCTGATCTAGTTCACCGGGCCGTCGTGTGTCTGTTTTCCGTAGTATCGGGTTCGTCTGCTCAAATGCGAGAAACGAACCAAGGCCGTGCTCACCTAAATTCAGGAGCGAAGAATGAAAAAGACGACAGTCATATTTACCTTTGGTCTAATGCTTTTATTCGGCGGCGCGACGCACAGTTCGGCGCAGGTAAAACGAGTGCAAATGCACATCGCCGGATATCTGTGCGGGAATTGAGTGTACAACATCCAGAAGGCCGTGAGCCGTCTAGATTACGCACCGAAACTGAAAGAGATCGAAGTTACTGACATCAAGAAGGGACTCGGTCAATTTACTCCGAAGCCCGATAAGCCTGTTTCGTTCGCAGCGTTGAAGGCAACGTTGAAGAGCGCAGGTTATGTGCTTGACGCCGCTGACATAGCAGTCGCCGGCGCGCTCGAGCGGGAAGGCGATCTCTGGGTTGTGACGGTAAAGTCTTCCGGGCAGAAGTTTGTGCTCGAAGGTCCAAACGTAACGAATGCAGTGTCAGGAAGCGAAGCCGGATCGCCAATCGAAATAACCGGCAAGTGGAAAACCGTGGGGCAGGGAACGAGCGCCCGTGAAGTAATCGTACCGGAAATCCTGCGGGCTTCTCACAACGCATCGCGTGACGATCTGCGTTTCGTTCCAGCGAAGTTTGTGACGTTTGTACATGGCGACGCAGAGACAACAAAGCCGCTGGCTCCGATCCGCGTCACCTCACCCGGATTGACAGTTTATAAAGGAGGCGCGATTACACCGCGCCTCTACTTGATTCGCCAGCATTTGGGACCGCTCAAAGTAAATCGTCAGGTAGTAGATCTGAGCTTGTCTTATACGCCGTCCGCACATCTCCAACTGGAAGCAGAAGTCCCGATATCTCGAACGTCGTTTCACGATGCGGCAATATCTGGATCAGGAGTTGGTTTGGGAAACATCACAGTCTGGTCCAAGTATCGATTTTTTCGTCAGGTTAAGACTTATGGCGACAGACAGGCAGCGGCGAGATTCGGATTGGAACTCCCGACAGGAAAGAAAGATGCTCCGAGTCAAAGTCAAATCAATGCGCCTGCTTTTGTCCGGCAACAACTCACGCCAATCAATGGTGGCTTAGCCCCGCACTTCGATCTCGCCTTCTCACAAGCTGGTGGCCGATTCATTTTTGGCGGAAACGCCGAAGCAATTTTTCGTTCGGAACGAGATGGCTTTCGCATGGGGCACGAGCAGCGACTGAATACGGATTTTGAATACGTTCTGCTGCCGCGTGAATATACAAAACCCGGCGGCGAATTATTTCTCATTTTCGAAACCACCTTTGTTCATCGCGGAACAGGTCGCCTCAACAGCGCTGAGGTGTCCGCCAGCAACGCCACCGAATACTATCTTGCGCCCGGACTGCAATATGCAGCGCGACCCCAATTCGTGGTCGAAGGCAGCGTGCAGTTTCCGGTAGTGCGCAATACCGGTCCATTGACGCTGCGCACCGATGTCAACGTGTTGCTCGGAGTGAAATACCTGTTTTGAAGTTCATTTTCCTCTTTATCGTAATGCTAACGGCACAAGGCTCGTTTGCTCAGACGGCATTCAAAGTCGTTGTCAAAGACGAGACGACGAAGGAACCAGTCGCAGGCGCGACGGTGACCGTTAAAGACACCTCAATTTCAGCAACGACTGACTCGCAGGGCGCCGCCCAGTTGAGCAACGTACCTGACGGTGTGCAGACGATAGTGATCTTCTCCCCTGGCTATGAAACCAAAGAGCTGAAACTCACTCTTCCAGCCTCCAGCGATACCGAGGTCTTTATTCGAGTGACGAACGAGGTCGGCGAAGTAACGATTCTTTCAACACGCACCGGCCGTGAGATCGACGATGTACCCACCAGAGTTGAGGCCATTGACGAAGAAGAAGTGGACGAAAAGACCAACATGCGCCCGGCAAACGTCTCGATGGTTCTTAACGAGAGCACGGGCATTAAGGTGCAACAAACATCTGCGACTTCAAACACACAGAGCGTTCGCATCCAGGGTCTCGATGGAAGGTATACGCAGCTTCTCAAAGACGGCTTTCCGGCGTTCGGCGGTTTTTCCGGCAGCATCAGCCTTCTCGATATTTTGCCGCTTGATCTGAAACAAGTGGAGATAATCAAAGGACCGTCGGCGACCTTCTACGGTGGCGGCGCAATCGCAGGAGTAATCAATTTCATCAGCAAGGAACCTGACGACACCCCCAGCACTTCGATCATCTTCAACCAGACGACCGCCCTTGGCACTGACTTTTCCATCTTTGATTCGCGTAAATTTGAGCGGTTTGGTTATACGTTTCTCGGCTCGGTCAATTATCAGAATGAATACGATGTCGACGACGACGATTTTACGGAGCTTCCGAATACAAACTCATTCACGTTGAGCCCGCGTTTCTTCTTCTACCCTAACAACAAGACTCGCCTGGTAATCGGCAACTCGACTTCATATCAGAATCGCAAAGGCGGTGATGTCTTCGTCATTCGCGGCAACGCCGACAGCTTTCACCAATATTTTGAGAATAACGACTCACTCCGGAACATCACGACATTCGAGTTGGAACGACAGTTCGCGAACGGAGGTCGCCTTCTCGCCAGGCAGAGCCTTGCTTTTTTCAATCGCGAAATTGAAATTCCTGATTACGGCTTTGAAGGCCGGCAGTTTAACTCTTACACGGACATTTCGTATCTCCAGACCGTCAACAATCACGTGCTCGTCTTTGGCTTCAACGCGGTCTACGATCAGTTCAGAGAAACGCCCACGAGTAACACTGCGGCTCTGCGCGATGAAACCCGCGCGACTGCCGGCGCTTACTTCCAGGACAGTTTCAACCTCACGAAGGAGCTTTCGCTCGAAGCGGGCTTTCGATTGGACCATCTAAAGGATTACGGAACGTTCACCCTGCCGCGTGTCTCCTCGCTCTACAGATTCAATAACCATCTGAGTAGCCGTCTGAGTGTTGGCCTTGGCTATAAAGCGCCGAGCATCTTTACCGAGGAGGCAGAGACTTTGCTTTTCCGCAATGTTCTGCCGATCGGAAATTCTTTGAAAGCTGAACGCAGTCGTGGTGGAACTCTCGACCTGAATTATCGAAACACCATTGGCGAGAAGTTTTCATATTCACTCAACCAGATGTTCTTCTACACAGAGATTGAAGATTCGCTCGTCCTGCTCGATGCTCCAGGCGGAAACTTTCGCTTCGCGAATGCCGACGAACTCGTCAGGAGCCGCGGGTTTGAAACCAACGCGCGACTCTCCTACGACATCGTGAAACTATTCGCCGGATACACGTTTACTCATGCGAAGGCTGACTACTTGACCGGCAATCGGACGCTGCCCTTAACACCAAAAAGCAGAATCAACTCGGCATTGCTTTTTGAAAAGGAGGCAAGTTTCAAGACAGGCTTCGAAGCCTACTACACGAGCAGTCAATTTCTGACAAACGGCTTCCGAACGAAAGCGTTTTGGGTCCTGGGAATCTTCGGCGAAAAGACATTCGGCAAATACAGTCTCTTTATAAATGCCGAAAACATCACCGACACTCGCCAGGGACGCTTTACCCAAGTAGTCTTTCCACCGCACCAGATGCCTACGTTTGCTGAGATCTACACACATACCGAGGGACGCGTGTTCAACGGCGGCATTAAAATTAGACTTTGACAACCACCATTCTCCGCCATATCTTTCGTGTGCTTCCAAACCTTGCACTACACGGACAGGAGAATTCGAATGAATAATAGAATCTATATAGTGCTTGTTCTGGCCGCCTTGGTTTGTCTGGTTGGATGGAGCGCACACGCGCAATTAAAGCCAACCGCAACAAGACAAGCCTGGGAGCATCTGGAAGTTGAGCTCGACCCCCGCTTCTTCCAAACAACTCCGAAACTGAATCAGTTGGGCAGTGAGGGTTGGGAATTGGTCGGGGTGACTTCGAGTTGTCCCAGCAGTCCGGACTCAAATCCCGGTTGCAGAATTTGGGCCTACATGAAGCGACCTAAATAAGAAAGGTTGGACCAACAAATGAGTAGCTTTACTCTCTCCCAAGGTAAAGGCATTCTGCCCTGTCCAAGTTGCGGCGAGATGATTTATAGCGACGCCGAAGTCTGCCGGTTTTGTTCGGCTCCTATTGATCGGGAAACAGCGGCGCATGGCGCCGAATTACAGAAGCGAGTAAACGATGCCTGCAACGAGGCGAAGTGGGTGCGCAACGCCGCCGGTGTGATGTGGTTCTTTCTCTTGTTGCGTATGTTGTTCTTTCCGCTGGCGGGGTGGGGATATATCGGATTGTTCTTTACGATTCCGGTTTGGCTGATTCTCTGGAAGGCAAGATATAGTAGCCTCGAAACGGCAGACCCGGATTTCAAGACCGCGAAGCGCGACTGGCTCGTCGCATTAATTATTTGGCTTCCCGCGTTAGCGCTTACGCTAGTCTACTTTATTAGTTGAGACGTGCTGTAGGGGCGGCCCTCCGTGGCCGCCCGGCGTGGAACTCGATCTCGGCAATATTAGGGGACCGACGGATCGCGAGGCGTGGAACTCGATCTCGGCAATAACGCCGGGCGGCCACGGAGGGCCGCCCCTACAGTACGTTCCGAGGCCGGGATCGTCTCGCAATAGCGCTTCTGAACTCACGACATTTCACTAACTCCACCACTCAGCCCCGCTTAACAAACATTTAAGGCGCGGTTCACAGGGCCTTAACCGGTCGGGGATAAGGTCTGCCTTTGTACCAATCGACACTCAAGGCACCAACTGAACTTCCACAGGAGAATTGTATGTACTCGAATAACGTTCCCCGGCCAGTCCGCGAGGTCTTGCTTCTGGTCACGTTTCTCGTAACTGTTTGTTTGATTCAACTGCCGGCTTACGCCCAGCAGGATCAGGGACGCATCGCCGGCACTATCGCTGACGTAAACGGCGCGATCGTCCCCGGTGCATCCATCGTCGTAAAGAACGAACGCACGGGCGAAGAGAGAACGGCAACGTCAAGCGAGTCCGGAGCCTACATTGTTTCCGGTCTCAGACCTTCTCTCTACACGATCACGGCATCCGCACAAAACCTGACTGTGCGCGCGACAAACGTGCAACTGCTTGCGAGCCAGGAGCTGAACCTGAATTTGACTCTGCAGGCTACAGGCGTTGAAGCGAAAGTCGATATCGTCGCCGCGGCGGATACCGGCATCGATACCGGCACCGCGTCGATGGGCGTGAACGTCAATCCGCGCGAAGTCGAAGCGCTGCCACTAAACGGACGGCAACTCTCACAGCTTTACTTGCAGGCGCCCGGCTCGGTGAACAGCGGCTCAGGCACGTTCGGTGACATTCGCTTCAGCGGACGCGCAGTGCAACAGAACGTGATTCGTTACGACGGAGTCGAAGGGTCGGCGATCATCGATGCCTCGCCGGGTAACCTCAATGGTGAAGTCCCATCGCCATTCCGTCTGCAATCGAGTCTCGAGAACGTGCAGGAGTTTCGCGTTGACTCGAACAATTTTCCGGCTGAGTTTGGTACCGGCACCGGCGGGCAGGTTAGTGTTGTTACTAAACAAGGAAGCAATGCATTTCACGGATCAGTTTTCGAATACATCCGCAACGACGCATTAGACGCCGCCAATTTCTTCGACAACATCATCGGACAAAAGGCGCCCCTGCGGCTCAACCAGTTTGGCGGCTCTCTTGGTGGTCCGGTTGTCAAAGACAAGATGTTCTTCTTCTTCAGCTACGAAGGGTATCGCCTGCGAGCCGGCATCAACTCGATTGAAGCCGTGCCCGGAGCAGCGAGTCGAATTTGTGGCGGACAGTTCGGAACCGGGCCCAATACGTGCACAGCACTCAGCGTGTCGTTGTTGCCGGCATTCCGTTCACCTAACGCGGCGATTATTTCGACCGGCTCAGGAACCAACTTCTTCGACGTGGCCCAATTGCAGGCCAATTCGTCAGTTGATGAGAACTCCGCAGCACTTCGTCTCGACTACAGATTCAATCAGAAGCACTCGTCGTACTTCCGCTTCTTCCGCGACCAGGGAACCAACGATCAGCCTGAGGGGGTAACCGGTCGACGAGTTTTGATCCAAGCAGTTCCACAAAACGGAGTCTTTGCGCTCCAG
>Ga0111538_10003292_pt1 | contig 22620 bp, 20 predicted proteins | sample SoiMethybrSBSTD1_FD_79669 | JGI IMG/M metagenome (GOLD analysis project Ga0111538, IMG submission 79669) | Bulk soil microbial communities from a Populus tree surrounding site in Tennessee, USA - Soil MetaG P. TD hybrid SBSTD1 (version 2)... | ecosystem: Environmental > Terrestrial > Soil >...
GCCTTGCCGATCTCCTCGCCGGCGACCGCCGCGAGCCTCGCCATGTCGACGCGCCGGGCCCCGGAGGACATGACCAGGATCGCGCCGTGGGTCGCGACGCCGCGAAAGACCAGCGAGTTGGCGATCTGCCCGAGCTCGCAGCCCAGGAACTGCGCGGCGAGCTTCGCGGTGTGCGCGGCGCCGGGGAGCTCGACGATCGGGGACTCGATGCCGGCGGCGCGCAGCGCGCGCGCCACGCGCTCGACCGAGGGCGACCCGAGGACCCCCGGCGAAGCCTCGCTCCCGGCCATCAGTCCGCGAGGCCCGCCGTCGCCGCGTCGATGCGCTCCATCACCTGCGGCGTGAGCTTCGGGATCACCGCGGCGGCCTTCATGTTCTCCTGCACCTGCGAGACGCGCGACGCGCCGGTGATGACGGTGGAGACGTGCGGGTTCTTCGCGCACCAGGCTATCCCGAGCTGCGCGAGCGAACAGCCCAGCTCCTTCGCGATCGCGTCCAGCCTCGCCACGGCGGCGTTCTTGTCCTTGTCGGTGAGGTCGTTCACCAGGAACGACATGCGTGGCATGGCGCCCCGGCTGTCCTTGGGCACGCCGTCGCGATACTTGCCGGTGAGCAGCCCCGAGGCGAGCGGGCTCCACGTCGTGAGGCCGATGCCGACCTCGTCGTAGAGGTGCGCGTACTCCCTCTCGACGCGATTGCGGTGGAAGAGGTTGTACTCGGGTTGCTCGACGACGGGTTTGCGCAGGTGGTGGCGCTCGGCGACCTTCCATGCGCCCATCACCTCGCCGGCGCTCCACTCCGAGGTGCCCCAGTAGAGCGCCTTGCCGCGCTCGATCATGTCGTGCATCGCCCACACCGTCTCCTCGAGCGGCGTGTTGGGGTCGGGGCGGTGGCAGTAGACGATGTCGACGAAGTCCATCTGCAGGCGCTTCAACGAGCTGTCGATGCCGTCGAGCAGGTACTTGCGGTTGAGCGTGTTCTTCTCGTTCGGGCCGTCGGTGATGCCCCAGAAGAACTTGGTCGACACCACGTACTTCATGCGCGGCCAGGCGAGCTTCTTCAGCGCCTCGCCCATGAGCTCCTCGCTCTTGCCGGCGGCGTAGACCTGCGCGTTGTCGAAGAAGTTGACGCCGGCGTCGTAGGCGGCGGCCATGCATTCGCGCGCCGCGCTGCCGTCGAGCTGGTTGCCGTACGTCACCCACGAGCCGAACGAGAGCTCGCTCACCTTGAGGCCGGAGCGGCCGAGCCTGCGGTATTCCATGGATTTCCTGAAACGGCGTCAGCCGCCGGATTTGGGGCTGGCTAGTATACGAGCCCGCGCTTCAGGAGGCGGCGGCGGCTCCGGCGAAGGTGCAGAGCACGCCGCCCAGCTGGCCGTGCTCGCCCGGAATCGGGTGCAGTGCGAGCTGCAGCCCCGAGGAACCGTCGATCCAGGCTTCGGGCACCGGGCCTCCGATCTCCGGAGGCGGGCCGCCGATCAGGTCGCGGCAGGCGTCGTTGTAGATCAGCGTCGAGCCGCCGCCCCACCACACCGCCAGGGGCTGGCGCGAGGCGAGCAGGATGCGCACGACGACCTGGAGCGAGCTCGGCCAGCGCGAGGGCGGGCCCAGCGGCGTGGTTTCCCAGTCGAAGTTGCGCATGAGCGTGCCCATCTCGCCGCCGCCGGCGAGGAAGCCTGCCGCTTCGGAGATCGGGTGGACGTCGGCCAGGACGGTGCTCACGAGGCTCAGTATCGCGACCCCGCAAGGGCTTGAATGTCAGCCCAGTCCTACAGTAGCCGTCGGGTCATTTCGGCGTCTTGCGGCGCCGTTTCGCCCGCTTGGCCGGGGCCCTGAGGGCGGCGGCGTACGCCCGGCGCGCCCAGTCGGCCATCACCTCCGGGCTCTCCAACGCCTCGTCGGGCGCCTGGAAGTAGGACATGGTGATGTCGCCCGTCTTCATCGAGTAGACGAAGGGCGAGAGCCCCGCCGCCTCGAAATCGGGGCGGCTCTCGTCGTCGGTCTTGAGGTAGAGGGCGTCTTCCGCGATGAGCGCGAAGAACGAACCCCGGTGGTAGAGGCCCCACCCGCCGAACATGGCCCTGGCCTCCACGGGACCGAAGAGGCGCAGGGTCTCCAGCACGTGGCGGACAAACTCGCTGGGCTTGGGCATCCCGATTCCATGTCCGAAAACGGCGCGACCGCGCGCCGCCGCGCGGCCACTATGCTCCCATCCCACCCACGGAGCCAGACCATGGACTTCCGCATCACCGGCCTCGACGCCGACCGCTTCCGCCACCTCTTCGGCCTCGACGCCGCCCAGCTCGCGCAACACCGCGCGCTGCGCAAGACCTGCGACGAGAAGCCGGGCTTTCCCTGCCGCGTGAGCCTCGCCGACGCCGAGCCGGGCGAGCCCGTGCTGCTGCTCAACTACGAGCACCTTCCCGTCGACTCGCCCTACCGCTCGAGCCACGCGATCTACGTGCGCGAGCGCGAGCAGCCCTCGTTCGACGAGGTGAACGAGGTCCCGCCCGCGCTCCTGCCGCGCCTGCTCGCCGTGCGCGCGATCGACGCGAACGGGATGATCGTGGCCGCGGACGTGGTCGAGGGCCGGGAGCTCGTCCCGCTCGTCCAACGCTACCTGGCCGAAACGGAGGTGGCCTACCTCCACGCCCACTTCGCGCGCCGCGGCTGCTTCGCCGCAAGGATCGATCGGGCCTGAAAAGGGGGCGCGATGGTCCTTCCTTCTTTTTCTAAAATTTGAATTCCTCATCCACTGGATCAGGGTGGGGGTCATCAACACGGATGGGCTGGTTCCAACCCTGATCCAGTGGATGAGGAATTCAAATTTTCGAAAAAGAAGGAAGTGACCATCGCACCCGTTTCGATGTCCGAAAACGGCGAGCGCCGCCTGGCGGCGAAGCGGATAATGGGAACCATGCTGCTCGACTCCGACCAGTGCTACCGCGCCCTCGTCTCCCACGACTCCCGCTTCGACGGGCGCTTCTTCGTGGGCGTGGGCACCACCGGCATCTACTGCCGGCCGGTGTGCACCGCGCGCACCCCGCTCAGGCACAACTGCAGCTTCTTCCCCAGCGCTGCCGCGGCCGAGGCGAAGGGCTACCGCCCGTGCCTGCGCTGCCGCCCGGAGCTGGCTCCGGGCTACGCGGCCGTGGACGCCAACCGGCGCCTGGCCCAGTCGGCCGCGCGCTTGATCGAGGATGGGCGCCTACAGGACGCGAGCCTCGCCGACATGGCCGGCGAGCTCCAGGTGACCGACCGGCACCTGCGGCGCGTCTTCCAGCAGGAGTTCGGCGTGGCGCCGGTCGAGTACGCGCAGACGCAGCGCCTGCTCCTCGCCAAGCGCCTGCTCACGGACACCGACATGGCCGTGCTCGACGTCGCCATGGCGAGCGGCTTCGCGAGCCTGCGCCGCTTCAACGACCTCTTCCGCACGCGCTACCGGATGACGCCCGGCGAGCTGCGCCGCGCGCGCGCCCGCCGCACGCCGGTGGAGAAGCTCGCCTTCGACCTCGCCTACCGCCCGCCGTACGACTGGCCGTGGATGCTCGCATTCCTGCAGCGGCGCGCCATCGCCGGCGTGGAGGTGATCGACGCGAAGCGGTATCGACGCACGCTTCGCGTGGGCAACGCCACCGGGTGGATCGAGGTGTCGCCCTCGCCCCGGCGCCCGGCCTTGCGGGTGGTCGTGAGCGCTTCCCTCGCCCGCGCGATCCCGATCGTGCTCGCGCGCACCAAGTCGCTCTTCGACCTCGCCTGCCGTCCCGACGAGATCGCCGCGACGCTGGGGCCGCTCGCCGCCATGAATCCGGGCATCCGGCTGCCGGGGGCCGTCGATGGATTCGAGGTCGCGGTGCGCGCCATCCTCGGCCAGCAGATCACCGTCAAGGCGGCCACCACGATCGCCGGGCGCTTCGCGCGCGCCTTCGGGGAATCCATCGAGGCGCCGCATGCGGGGCTCGATACGCTCTTCCCGACGCCGGCTCGCATCGCCACGCTCACCGAGAGCGAGATCGCACGCCTCGGCATCATCGCGAGCCGCGCTCGCGCGATCCTCGCCATGGCCCGGGAGCTGGAGACGGGGAAGCTCCGCCTCGATCCATCCGCGGACGTGGATGCGACGCTCGCCGCGCTGATCGAGCTGCCCGGCGTGGGTCCGTGGACCGCGCACTACATCGCGATGCGGGCGCTCGCCTGGCCGGACGCCTTTCCCCATCCCGACGTGGCGGCCCTGAAGGCCCTGCGCCTCACCGGCGCGCGCGCCCTCGCCGCCGCGGAACGCTGGCGCCCCTGGCGCGGCTACGCACTCATGCACTTGTGGAAATCGCTGGAGGAAACGACATGACCCGCTACGCACGCTACGAATCGCCCCTGGGCCCGATGTTCGCCACGGCCGAGGAACGCGGCATCACCCACATCGAGTTCGTGGGCGCCAAGTACGCACCCGCGGCCCGCGCCGACTGGGTCGAAGACCCGGACGCCCCGGACCTCGCCGCCTGCGGCACGCAGCTCGCCGAATACTTCGCCGGCAAGCGCACCGAGTTCGACCTGCCCCTCGCGCCGCAAGGCTCGGAGTTCCAGCAGCGCGTGTGGCGCGAGATCGCGCGCGTGCCGTACGGAAAGACGATCAGCTATGGCGAGCTCGCCGCGCGTGCCGGCGTCCCGGGCCAGGCCCGTGCCGCGGGAGCGGCCACCGGCCGCAATCCGGTGAGCCTCGTCATCCCGTGCCACCGCATCGTCGGCTCCGACGGCAGCCTCACCGGCTACGCCGGCGGGCTGGAGCGCAAGCGCGAACTGCTGGAGCTCGAGGGCGTGCTGCAGAGATCGCTCGTTTGAGGCCGCAGGACGTCGCGCGCCTGGTCGCGCTGGGCGCGATGTGGGGCGCGTCGTACCTGTTCATGCGCGTGGCGGTGCCGCACCTCGGCTCGGTGCTGATGATCGAGCTGCGGGTGCTCTCGGCCGGGCTGCTGCTGGCGGCATTCATGCTGGCTACCGGAGCGCGAGCCGACTGGCAGCGGCACTGGCGGCCGTGGCTCGTGGTCGCGGTGATCGGCACGGCGGTGCCGTTCATGCTCATCGCCGAGGCCGTGCGCACCATCGACGCCTCGACCGCCTCGATCCTGAATGCGCTCGTGCCGCTCTTCACGACCATCGTCGCCGCCCTCTGGATCCGCGACCCCATCACCGCGCCAAAGGCGGCAGGGATCGCCCTTTCCATCGCGGGCACCGCGGTGCTCGTCGGGTGGACACCGACGCCGATGAGCGCCGAGGAGCTCGCCGCCGCCTCGATGTCGGTGGCGGCGACGCTCCTCTACGGCATCAACATCGTCTACAGCCGCGTGCGACTGCGCGAAGCCACGCCCGTCGCGACCTCCGCGTGGACGCTGCTCCTGGCCGCGGCGGTCCTGCTTTCCGCCACGCCGTTCGATCGCGACCTCGCCGCGGTGCCGATGACCGCATGGGTGGCCGTGGCGGGCCTTGCGATCGTCTCGACCACCGTGGCGTTCATCTACTACTACCGCCTGATCGCCGACATCGGCCCGGTGAAGGCGAGCACCGTGACGCTGCTCGTGCCCGTGTTCGGGATGATCTGGGGCGTGTTGCTCCTGGGCGAGCCACTCACGCCGGGGCGCCTCGCCGGTTGCGCGATCATCCTGTTCGGATGCGCGCTGATCCTCGGCCTTGTCAGGATGCCCGCGCGCCGCCCGGCGGGCTAGACCGCTAGCGCAGCAGGAACCACCACGCGCCGAAGAGGATCGCGGCCGTCATCACCGCGACGACACCCCACACCGCGTGCACGAACGGCGGGAGGTCGCGCTCGATCACCACCTCCTCCGGCTTCGCGGGGTTGTAGTAGACCGGAACGCCCGTGCCCACGGGATAGCGCGCGAGCGCCTCCTTCGCCTGCGCGCCCGCGACCAGCTCGGCGAAATTCACGCGCTTGCCGACGAACTTGTGGAAGCCCACCGAGTACTCGTACTCGATCTGCGGGACCTGCACCTGCTTGCCCTGGCGCGTTTGCGCGACGAGCTCGGAGCGCGTGACGCGCCCGCTCGCCTTCGTCCAGGACGCCGCGCGCTTCACCTCCGCGAGCTTGAATGCGGCCGCGGCGGCGATCACGCCCGGAAAGGCGAGCGCGAACAGGACCACGACCCAGCCGCCGTTCCCCGTGAAGAGCGCCAGGCCGATGCACACCGGGACGAGGAGCGAGAGGCCGACGATGACGGGCACCGGACCGTCCATCGGCGCGGCCTTCGTCTCGGTCGCCGGCTCCTTCCACAACGCGAGGTCGCGCCAGGCTTCGTCGGCGTCCCGGAACGAGACCAGCATCGCCTTGACGGTGGACTCGTCGAGGTGGGATCGCGCCTGGAGGAAGCGGCCATCGACTTCGGTCTCGACCCAGAGGTCGCCGGCGTCGATCATGGCCTCCATGTAGTCGTCCTCGCCGCGGTAGAGCGAGACGATCCAGTCCTTGTCGCGCGGTCCCTCCAGCACGCGGGCGATGTCCGCGTCGGTGGGGTTCTCGATCGTGGTGCCGCGGTGCTCGAGCGTGGTGTCCATGAAGGCCCTCCCGGAACGAATTCTAGTGCCCGTCGTGACAAACCGTTACGCCGTGACGGCGCGCGGCTGGAATACTTTGCGCATGGTCCGCCCTCTCCTCGCCGCCGTGGCGCTCGCGCCCGCGCTCACGCTCGCTGCCGACTACCCCTTCTCTTACCAGCGCGTCCAGGTCGCCGAGGGCATCCACGCGTTCATCGAAGACTTCGGCCGCGCGGTGGTGAGCAGCAACATCGTGGCGATCGTGGGCGACGAGGCGGTCGCGGTGATCGACACCGGCCACCATCCGCGGCTCACGCGCCGCATCGTGGCCGAGATCCGCGCGCTCACGCCGAAGCCGGTGCGCTACGTGGTCAACACGCACTGGCACAACGACCACGTGTCGGGCAACGCCGCCTTCGAGGAAGCATGGCCCGGGGTCACGTTCGTGGCGCACGACTTCACCGCGCAGGCGATGGACAGGGTCGTGCGTGATTTCCAGGGGCCCGGCTGCGCGCCCTACCTGCGCAAGCAGTCGCAGCCGCTGCGCGACATGCTCGCCTCGGGCAAGGGGCGCGACGGCCAGCCGCTCCCGGAGGCGCGGCGCAAGCGCATGGAGGCGTTCGTCGTCGACGCCGACTTCTCGATCGAGGAATGCGCCGAGTTCCGCTACCTGGGGCCGGGCCTCACGTTCGCCGACAAGGTCACGCTGCGGCTCGGCAAGCGCGAGGTCGAGGTGATGCACTGGGGCCGCGGCAACACCGCCGGCGACGTGGTGGCGTGGATTCCGGACGCGAAGGTGCTGGCGGCCGGCGACCTCGTGGTCCATCCATTTCCCTACGCGACCGGGTCGTACATCTCGGAGTGGGCGTCGGTATTGAAAAAGGTCGAGGGAACGCCCTACGAGGCCATGGTGCCGGGCCACGGGCCCGTCATGCGCGACCGCAAATACGTCGTCGAGGTGCGCGAGGTGCTCGAAGCGGTGATGTCCCAGGCCCGCGCGGCCTACAAGCCCGGGATGACCGCCGAGGAGCTGCGCGCGAAGATCGACCTCAAGGCGCATCGCCAGCGCATCGCCGGCGAGGACGCCATGATCGGCGTGAACTTCGACAACATGATCGGCAACCTCGCGGTCGGCCGCGCCTGGCAGGAGCTCGCGGGCAAGTGGGAGCCGGAGGCGGTCAAGTAGGCCGTCTCACCCGCACTGCAACTGCGGCTGTCCATCCCGGTCCCAGCTATGCTTCCATAGCTGCCTCCCCGCCGCCGCCCCCGATGCCCAACCGCCTCGCCCGGGAAACTTCTCCCTATCTCCAGCAGCACGCCGAGAATCCCGTGGATTGGTATCCGTGGGGCGCGGAGGCGCTCGCGGAGTCGAGCCGCACCGGCAAGCCCATCCTGCTCTCGGTCGGCTACTCGGCCTGCCACTGGTGCCACGTGATGGCGCACGAGTCGTTCGAGGATCCCGAGATCGCGAAGGTGATGAACGACCTGTTCGTGAACGTGAAGGTCGATCGCGAGGAACGCCCCGACATCGACCAGATCTACCAGGTCGCCCAGGCGATGCTCACCCAGCGCAACGGCGGCTGGCCGCTCACGATGTTCCTCACCCCCGACCAGCTTCCCTTCTTCGGCGGCACCTATTTCCCCAACACGCCGCGCTACGGCATGCCGGGCTTTCCCGACCTGTTGTGGCGCGTGCGCCAGTACTACGACCAGAATCGCGACGAGATCCGCGAAAGCGGAGAGCAGGTTGCGCAGGCGCTCGCGCGCATGCAGCCGCGCGCGGGGCAGGCCGATCCCTCGCAGTTCTCGCGCGCTCCGCTGGATGCCGCCGCCGAATACCTCGACCAGGCCTTCGACCGCGAGCACGGCGGCTTCAGCGGCGCGCCCAAGTTCCCGCACCCGGACTCGATCGAGCTGCTGCTTCGCCGCCACGCCGCGTCGAAGGACAAGGCCGCGCTCGACCGCGCCACCTTCACCCTCGTGAAGATGGCCCAGGGCGGCATCTACGACCAGGTCGGCGGCGGGTTCGCGCGCTACAGCGTGGACGCCGAATGGGCGATCCCGCACTTCGAGAAGATGCTCTACGACAACGGCTGGCTGCTGCGGCTCTATGCCGAGGCCTGGTGCGCGACGCGCCAGCCGCTCTTCGAGCGCGTGTGCGTGGAGACGGCCGAGTGGGTCATGCGCGAGATGCAGTCGCCCGAGGGCGGCTACTACTCGTCGCTCGACGCCGACTCCGAAGGCCACGAGGGCAAGTTCTACGTGTGGAGCGTGGACGAGATCCGGCAGCTCCTCTCGCGCGCGGAATTCGAGGTGGCCGCGGTGGTGTACGGCCTGGACCGCCCGCCCAACTTCGAGGGCGAGGCGTGGCACCTCACCGTGGCCCACCCGCTCGGCGAGGCCGCGCGGATGATGGAGACCTCCGAGGGTGCGCTGCAGGCGCTCCTCGACTCCGCTCGCGCCAAGCTGCGCGCGGCGCGGGAGAAGCGCATACGGCCGGGCCGCGACGAGAAGGTGCTCACGAGCTGGAACGCGCTGATGATCGGCGGGATGGCGCGAGCCGCGCGCGCCTTCGAGCGCCGCGACCTGCTGGAGAGCGCCCGCCGCGCGCTCGACTTCATCCGCGATCGGCTGTGGAACGGTGGCCGGCTGCTCGCCACGTACAAGGACGGGCGCGCGCACCTCGACGCCTACCTCGACGACCACGCGTACCTCCTCGCCGCGCTGGTCGAGATGCTCCAGGCGGAGTTCAACGCGGACGACCTCGAGTGGGCGGGGGAGCTGGGCGACATCCTGCTCGAGCGCTTCCAGGATCGCGAGGCCGGCGGCTTCTTCTTCACCGCGCACGACCACGAGAAGCTCATCCAGCGGCCCAAGCCGGGCCCGGACAACGCCACGCCTTCGGGCAATGCCGTGGCCGCGTTTGCGCTGAACCGCCTCGGATTCCTCACCGGCGAGGCACGCTACACCGAGGCCGCGGCCGCCACGATCGCGCTCTTCTGGCCGCAGCTCCTGCGCCAGCCCGCGGCCTTCGGCACGATGCTCGCCGCGCTCGAGGAACAGCTCACGCCGACGCGCACGGTGATCGTCTGCGGCGCCCGCGACGCGTTTACGCCCTGGCGGCGCCTGCTCGACGAGGCCTTCCTTCCCTCCACGCTCTGCCTGTACATCCCCGCAGGCACCACGGGCCTGCCCCCGGTGCTCGCGAAGCCCGCCACCGACGCGGTCAACGCCTGGGTGTGCGAAGGCGTTACCTGCCTGCAGCCCGTGGACGGCCCCGACAAATTGCGCGAATCGCTGGGATTGCCCAGAATGCCGCCTGCCCGCTAACCCCAACCCCGAACAGGAACCCGAAGATGAGAAAGATCACCCTCTTGCTGGCCGCGGCCGCCGTCATGGCCACCCCCGCCCTCGCCAACGAGGAGCTCGCCAAGAAGAACGCCTGCACCGCCTGCCATGCCATCGACAAGAAGCTGGTCGGCCCCGCCTACAAGGAGGTCGCCAAGAAGTACAAGGGCGACGCCAAGGCCGAGGCGATGCTGATCGAGAAGGTCAAGAAGGGGGGCACGGGCGTCTGGGGCCAGGTGCCGATGCCGCCGAACGCGAGCGTGAAGGACGAGGACATCAAGACGCTGGTGAAGTGGATCCTGAGCCTGAAGTAGGAACCCCGAGAGGGGTAGGCCCGCAAGAAAAAAAGCCCGCCAACAGCGGGCTTTTTTGCAACAACGCCAATTGACACACCCCTCCCCGCAACCCCCATAATTGCCGCCTTTCCGGAGGGGTCCGCCCCCCGGCCTCCGCGCCACCCCCACCCACCTGTTCCAGGAGAAGTCCGCATGAATCGCCCCACCCAGCTGAGCCTGGCTGTCGCCCTCGCGCTCGGCCTCGCCGCCTGCGGCCAGAAGGAAGAGCCCAAGAAGGCCGCCGCCCCCGCGCCCGCAGCGCCGGCCGGCGTGACCGTGACGATCGCCCACGCCGGTCCCCTGACCGGCTCCATCGCCCACCTCGGCAAGGACGACGAGAATGGCGTCGCCCTCGCGATCGCCGAGGCCAACGCCAAGAAAATCACCATCGACGGCAAGCCCATCACCTTCAAGATGATGAGCGAGGACGACCAGGCCGACCCGAAGGTCGGCACGACCGTCGCGCAGAAGCTGGTGGATGCCAAGGTCGCCGCCGTCGTGGGCCACCTGAACTCGGGCGTGACCATCCCCGCCTCCGAGATCTACGGCAAGGCCGGCATCCCGGTGATCTCGGGCTCGGCCACCAACCCGGCGCTCACCGAGCGCGGCATCAAGACCGTGTTCCGCACCGTCGGCCGCGACGACCAGCAGGGCCCGGCGATCGCCTCCTACATCGCCAAGGAGCTGAAGGGCAAGAAGGTCGCCATCGTCGACGACAAGACCGCCTACGGCGAGGGCATCGCCAACGAGGTCGAGAAGACGCTGAAGGCCGCCAAGGTCTCGATCGTCGGCCGCGAGCGCACCACCGACAAGGAAACCGACTTCAAGGCCATCCTCACCAAGATCAAGGCCAAGAACCCCGACGTGGTCTTCCACGGCGGCATGGACGCCACCGGCGGCCCGATGCTCAAGCAGGCTCGTGAGCTCAGCATCAAGGCGACGTTCGCGTTCGGCGACGGCGCGTGCACCGACGAGATGGGCAAGCTTGCCGGCGCTGCTGCCGAAGGCATGGTTTGCTCGCAGGCGGGCCTGCCGCGCGAGGCCGCTGCCCCCGAGTTCGTGAAGGCCTATACGGCCAAGTACGGCGAGATCAAGCAGTACGCGCCCTACTTCTACGACGGCACGATGGCGGTGATCGAGGCGATGAAGAAGGCCAACTCGACCGACCCGGCCAAGTTCGCGCCCGAGATGTTCAACGTCGCCTTCACCGGCGCCACCGGCAACGTCGCCTTCGACGCCAAGGGCGACCGCAAGGACGCCGAGATGACCATCTTCAAGCTCGAGGGCGGCAAGGTGAAGCCGGTCGCGATCGTGAAGGGCGGCGTTTCCACCCCGTTCACGGGCGCTGCCCCGGCTCCTGCCGCTGCCGCTCCGGCTCCTGCTGCCGCTCCGGCCGCCGGCGCCAAGAAAGAAGAACCGAAAAAAGACGAGAAGAAGAAATAAACAACAATAACGATTTGCCCCAACTCAACGGCACCTTCGGGTGCCGTTTTTGTTGGTGACTTAGAATCTGGGCGTGGACATCTTCCTGCAGCAGATTGTCAATGGCCTGACGCTCGGCTGCGTCTACGCCGTCGTGGCGCTGGGCTACACGATGGTCTACGGGATCATCCAGCTCATCAACTTCGCGCACGGCGAGGTGGTGATGATCGGCTGCATGGCCGCCTTCTCGGTGATCGTGGCGCTCGCCCCGACCGGCCTGCCGCCGCTGGTGATCGTGGGCGTGGGCATCGCGTTCGCGGTGCCGGTCTGCATGATCGTGGGCTACCTCGTGGAGCGCGTGGCCTACAGGCCGCTGCGCAACGCCCCGCGCCTCGCGCCGCTGATCACGGCGATCGGCATGTCGATCGTGCTGCAGCACCTGGCGCTCCTGGTCTGGAGCCGCAACATCATCGCCTTCCCGCAGATCGTCGAGCTCAGGCTCTACCACCTGGGCACCGGCGAGCACGCGGCGGCGATCTCCAACATCCAGATCGCGATCATCCTCATGTCGGTCGCGATGATGGGAGGCCTCATCGCACTGGTCTACCGCACGCGCATGGGCATCGCGATGCGAGCGGTGTCGCAGAACCCGCAGGTGGCCGGCCTCATGGGCGTGGACATCAACAAGGTGATCTCCTTCACCTTCGTCGTCGGCGCGGCGCTCGGAGCGGTCGCAGGCGTCATGGTGGGCAGCTACTACGGCATCGCGCACTACCAGATGGGATTCCTGCTCGGGCTGAAGGCCTTCAGCGCCGCGGTGCTGGGCGGCATCGGCAATATCGCCGGAGCCGTGCTGGGCGGCATCCTCATGGGCCTGATCGAGTCCCTGGGCGCGGGCTACGTCGGCGACTTCACCAACGTGTGCCTGCTGGACAACTTCCTGCCCGGCTTCACGGCGGTGTGCGAGGCGAGCCCCGAGTCGAGCCTCTTCGGCAGCAACTACAAGGACGTCTACGCGTTCATCGTGCTGATCCTGGTGCTGGTCTTCCGGCCCCAGGGACTGCTCGGCGAGCGTGTCGGCGACCGCGCCTAGTCCATGGACCCCCTGGCGGCCTTGCGCAAGCACCCCGCCGCGAAGTGGGTCGGCATCGCCCTCATCGTGGCGTCGCTCCTGGCGCTGCCGTTCGCCCTGCAGATCGCGGGCACTGCATGGATCCGCATCACCAACCTCGCGGTCCTCTTCGTGCTGCTCTCGCTCGGCCTCAACATCGTGGTGGGTTTCGCCGGGCTGCTGGACCTGGGCTACATCGCGTTCTACGCGGTCGGAGCGTACGTGTACGCGCTGCTGGCCTCGCCGCACTTCAACCTGCACCTGCCGTGGTGGGCGATCCTGCCGATCGGCGCGGCGGTGGCGTGCATCTTCGGGATCCTGCTGGGCGCGCCGACGCTGAAGCTCCGCGGCGACTACCTCGCGATCGTCACGCTCGGTTTCGGCGAGATCATCCGCATCTTCCTCAACAACCTCTCCGAGCCCTTCAACCTCACCAACGGCCCCAAGGGCATCACCACGATCGACTCGGTGAAGCTCTTCGGCCTGGACTTCGCCAACACGACGCGCTTCGGCGAGGTCGCCGTCTCGGGGACGATCAAGTACTACTACTTCCTGCTCGCGGTGCTCGTGGTCGTGATCGTCGTCAACCTGCGGCTGCAGAACTCGCGCATCGGCCGCGCCTGGGAGGCGATCCGCGAGGACGAGCTGGCGGCGCGCTCGATGGGCATCAACACGCGCAACATGAAGCTGCTCGCCTTCGCCATGGGCGCGTCCTTCGGCGGCATCGCCGGCGGCATGTTCTCGGCGATCCAGGGGTTCATCAGCCCCGAGAGCTTCATCCTCAACGAAAGCGTCATGGTGCTCGCCATGGTCGTGCTGGGCGGCATGGGCAACATCTGGGGCGTGATCCTCGGGGCCATCCTGCTCTCGTTCGTGCCCGAGATCCTGCGCTACTCGGTGGAGCCCCTGCAGCGCGCGATCTTCGGGCGTTCGATCATCGACCCCGAGGTGATCCGCATGCTGCTCTTCGGCCTGGCGATGGTCGTGATGATGCTGTTCCGGCCCGCGGGCCTCATGCCCTCCGCGGTGCGCAAGCGCGAGCTCGCCGTCCCGAAGGAAGCGCTGTAGATGGCGGCCGTTCCCCAAGCCGCGCGCGGCGCCCCGATCCTATCGGTCGAAGGCCTCACCAAGCGCTTCGGCGGATTGACCGCGCTCTCCGAGGTCGGCTTCTCCATCTCCAGCGGCGAGATCTACGGCCTCATCGGCCCGAACGGCGCGGGCAAGACGACGCTGTTCAACGTGTTGACGGGCCTCTACCGGCAGGACGAGGGCGCGATCACCTTCGAAGGCGCGCGCCTCGTGAACGCCACGCCGGACCGCATCGCGAAGCTCGGCATCGCGCGCACCTTCCAGAACATCCGGCTCTTCGCCAACCTCTCGGCGCTCGAGAACGTGATGATCGGTCGGCACGTGCGCACGCGTGCGGGCGTGGTCGGAGCGATCCTGCGGAATCGCGGCACGCGCGACGAGGAGGCGGCGATCGAGCGCCGCGCGCACGAGCTGCTCGACTACGTGGGTATCGGCCCGCGCGGCAACGAGCTCGCCAAGCACCTTTCCTACGGCGACCAGCGGCGCCTGGAGATCGCGCGCGCGCTCGCGACCGAGCCGCGGCTCCTCGCCCTGGACGAGCCGGCCGCCGGGATGAACGCCACCGAGAAGCTCGACCTGCGCAAGCTCCTCGAGGCGATCCGCAAGGACGGCATCACGCTGCTGCTGATCGAGCACGACGTGAAGCTGGTGATGGGCCTGTGCGACCGCGTGCTGGTGCTCGACTACGGCCGCCGCATCGCCGAGGGCCTGCCGCGCGAGGTCCAGCACGACCCGAAGGTGATCGAAGCGTACCTGGGTACGGGGCACGTCACCCCGCCGCCGCCGCCGCCCGCGCCCGTCTCGTGAGCCTGCTCTCGCTGCAGCAACTGCAGGTGTCCTATGGCGGCATCCGCGCCGTGAAGGGCATCGACCTCGAGGTCGGTGCGGGCGAGCTCATCTGCCTGATCGGCGCCAACGGCGCGGGCAAGACCACGACGCTCAAGGCGATCACCGGGCTCGTGCGCCCCGCGGGCGGGCGCATCGTCTACGACGGCGAGGAGATCTCCGGGCGGCGCGTGCACGAGATCGCGCGCAAGGGCCTCGCCATGGTGCCCGAGGGGCGCGGCGTGTTCGCCCAGCTCACCATCCAGGAGAACCTCTCCATGGGCGCCTACGCGCGCAGCGATCGCGCGGCCGTGGCGGCGGACGTCGAGCGGGTGTTCGCCCTCTTCCCGCGCCTGAAGGAGCGGCGCAGCCAGACCGCGGGAACCCTTTCGGGCGGCGAGCAGCAGATGCTCGCCATGGCGCGCGCGCTCATGAGCCGCCCGAAGCTGCTGCTGCTCGACGAGCCCAGCATGGGCCTGGCACCCCTCATGGTCGAGCGCATCTTCGAGGTCGTGCGCACGATCGCGGCCGAGGGCGTGACGCTGCTGCTGGTCGAGCAGAATGCGCGCCTCGCCCTCGAGGCGAGCCATCGCGGCTACGTCCTGGACGGCGGTGTCGTCACCATCTCGGGGGAGGCGCGTGCGCTTCTCGTCGATCTGAGGGTGCGCGAAGCCTATCTGGGCGAATAGCCGCTACAGTTGAAATTGGAAGCGTGACGAGCCTCACAGAAGGCTCACTTGCCGGAACCCAGAATAGGCCCCATGACCCCCCCTGCCCGCAGGTCCGCAATGCTCGCGGCCGGCGCAGCCATGCTGCTGCTGGCCCTCGCGTTCCTGTTCGTGCGGACACAGGCCTCCGGGTACAAGGACCAGTTGCAGGCGGTGGGCCTGCTGCGTGAGCTGCGCGATGCCGATGCCCGTTGGGACTCGGACGCGCTGCGGCTTGCCAACGACGCCAGCGACCGCCCGGCCGAATTCACGGATCGCTCCCCGTTCGTCTCCCGCATCCTCCAGGAGCTGCAGGGCCTGGGCAGCGGCTCCACGCTCCCGGCCCAGGTGCCGCATCTGCGCGCGGGCATGGCGGCCAAGCAGGAGGCCTTCCAGTCGCTCAAGGCCGCGCACGGCCGCTCGATCGAGGCGATGGCTGTCGCGCGCGAGGCCATGCTGGTCGCGGTCACCGAAGCCGCGAGCCTGCGCGCCCGCGATCCGCGCAACGGCGAGCGCGTCGCGGCGTTCGTCGCGCAGGTGGAGCAGCTGCGCTCGGGCCTGCGGATCGCGGACATCGAATCGCAGGACGCGCGGGCGCGCGAGCTCGCATCGACCCTCGCCGTGCTTCCCGCGGCGGCGCAAGCCCTGGACCCGAGCCTCGTCCCGACAGCCGAGAAGATGCGCCAGGCCGCCACCGCCGTGCTCGCGGCACGTGCCACCGAAGCCGAGGCCTACCGCAAGCTCTCGTTCCTCACCGTGGGCGCGCGCGCCGAGCTCACCGCGCAGACCCTCGCGCGCGAAGTCGAAACCGCGCTCGACGACAAGGACCGCTGGCGCGCCTACCTCTTCGCCTACGCCATCGCGCTGCTGGTCGGCATCGGATACCTCGGCTCGCGCGTGAGCGCCACCCAGGCCGAGCTGCGGCTGGCCAACGAGCTGCTCGAGGCGCGCGTGTCGGAGCGCACGAAGGACCTGGAAAAAGCGCTCGCCCAGCTGCGCGAGTCGGAAGCCCAGCTGGTGCAGTCCGAGAAGATGTCCTCGCTGGGCCAGCTCGTGGCCGGCGTGGCGCACGAGATCAACACCCCGCTCGCCTACGTGAAGAACAGCGTGGACACGGTGCGCGTGCGCATGCCGGAGTTGAGCGACGCGATCAACCTCGCCGGCCAGCTGCTCGAGCTCCTGCGCCACGAGGCGGCCGACGCCGACGCATTGCAGGCGACCTTCGACCAGCTGGCCGCCCGCCTCGACCAGATCCGCGAGCACGAGGTCCTCCAGGACCTCGAGTCGCTCTCGCACGACGGGCTGCACGGCATCGAGCAGATCTCCGAGCTGGTGGTGAACCTGCGCAACTTCTCGCGCCTGGATCGCAGCCGCATCGCGAGCTTCAACGTGAACGACGGCGTGAACGCGGCGCTGCTGATCGCCAAGCCGCACCTGCGCAAGGTCGACGTCGAGAAGCAGCTGGGCGAGGTGCCCTCGATCACGTGCTCGCCCTCGCAGGTGAACCAGGTGCTGCTCAACATCGTGACCAACGCCGCGCAGGCGATCGACAAGCCGCGCGGGACCATCGTCGTCACCACGCGCGCCGACGGCGCCAACCACGTGGCGATCGAGATCGAGGACAACGGCAAGGGCATCCCGGCCGACTCCTTCACCAAGATCTTCGATCCCTTCTACACTACGAAGGCGCCGGGTCAGGGGACGGGGCTCGGCCTGTCGATCGCCTACAAGATCGTGACGCAGCACGGCGGGCGGATCGACGTCCGGTCGGAACTGGGCGTGGGATCGATCTTCACCGTGCGCCTGCCGATCAAGTCGTCCCTCGAGGTCAGCGCGGAGTCCGCCGGCGAACCGGCGACGAGGAGCGAGGTGGCATGAGCAGCGCAACCGGCCAACGCATCGGCAAGTACGACGTGCTGGGCACGATCGCGACCAGCCCGCGCGTGCGTGTCTTCCGCGGCGTGGACTCGGAAACCAAGCGGTCGGTCGCCATCAAGGTCATCGGCCGGCAACACCTCAACGCCCAGGCGCTGCCGGGATTTAAGAAGTACAGCATCGCCCTCACGCGCCTCGAGCATCCCGGCATCGCGAGGTTCGTCGAGCTGTTCGAGAACGAGAAGGCGGTGTGCCTCGTCTGGGAGCTGTGCGAAGGCGTGCCCTTGTCCTCGCTCCTCAAGGACGGCGCGGGCCCCGAGATGAAGAACGTGTGGGACATCACCCGCCGCATGCTGGAGGCGCTCGCCTTCGCGCATGCGCACGGCGCGGTCCACCGCGACCTCAAGCCCTCGAACATCATGCTGGCGCCGGACGGCGGCCTCAAGCTCACCGACTTCGGCGTCTCGGTGCTTCTCGCCGGCGATCCGGAGACGATCGCCTATCGGGCTCCGGAACAGTTCCGCGGCGAAACGATCACCGCGCGCACCGACATCTACAATGCCGGCGCCATCATCTACCAGCTCGTGACGGGCAAGCTGCCGTTCACCGGGACGCCGGCCGAGATCGAGCACCGCGTGCACCAGGAGCGGCCCTCGGATCCCTCCTCGTACAACAACAAGGTCGCCTGGCAGCTCGACTGGGTGATCCAGAAGGCGCTGTCCAAGGACCCGGTGGAGCGCTTCAACGCCGCGCACGACTTCGCCGAAGGCCTGCGCCTGGGCCTGCAGGACACGATCGGGCGGCCGCTCGACCCGCTGCAGGCACCGCCGAGCGCTCCCGCGGCGCCGCCCGCGCCCAAGCCGGCACCGCAGCCGGTGAGGGAGCCGACGAAGCCGCCGGTGGCAGCGGCGCGCGCAGCGCCGGGCGCGGGCGCAGCCCCCGTGGCGACGAGCGCCAAGGTCGCCGCGACTCCGGCTGCCGCCCCATCGGCCAAGCCCGCCGTGCCCAACCTCGCCGCCAGGGCGCAGGCCCTGGCCAGGCAGGCGCCCGCACCCGCTGCTGCCCCGGCGAAGCCGGCGGGCCTGAAGCCGCGCATCCTCTTCGTGGACGACGAGGAGCGCATCCTCAACGCCGTGCGCGCGCTCTTCCGCCAGGAATACGAGGTGAGCACCGCCGACGGCGGCGAGGCGGGCCTGGTCGCGATCAGGGAGCACGACTTCCACGTGATCGTGAGCGACCAGCGGATGCCGGACGTGACCGGCGTGGAGCTGCTGCGCCAGGCGCGCACGATCGCGCCCAACGCCGTGCGCATCCTGCTGACCGGCTACACCGACCTTGCGGCCCTCGTGGGCTCGATCAACCAGGGCGAGATCTTCAAGTTCGTGATGAAGCCCTGGGACAACGAGGATCTCAGGAAGGCGCTCGCCGACGCCGTGCGCATCGGCCTCGAGCTCGCGGCCACAGCGCCCGCCCCGCCTCCGCCGGCCGATGCCCCGAAGCCCCCCCCGGCCGAGAACCCGCGCAGCGCCGGCTCGCTCCTCGTGATCGATCCCAAGGAGGGACTCGCGGCGGGCCTCGAGCGCCTGCTCGCGGGGTCGGCCACGGTCATGCAGGTGAAGACTCCGCAGGAAGCCGCGAAGGTGCTGCAGGGCAAGGAGATCGCCGCGATCGTGGCCGACCTCGGTGCCGGCACCGACGGCCTGGTCGCGCTCTTCAAGCAGCTGCGGGAGAAGCGCCCCGAGATCCTCTCCATCCTGCTCGCCGAGGAGCCGGACTCGGAGCTCGGCATCGAGCTCATCAACAAGGCGCAGATCTACCGCTTCCTGCCCAAGCCGGTGAGCGCGAAGGAGCTGCGCACGCAGGTCGCGGCGGCGCTGCGCCGCTATGCCACCTTGAAGCAGATCCCGGCGCTGAAGGCCGCTGCGGGCGATCCCGCGGCTGCGGCCTCAGTCGCTGCGGAGCGCGCCCGCGCGACTCCCCAGCGCCCGCCCGCTGGCGGCGGCTAGCCAGGTCTCGAGCGACTCGGCCGACATCGGCCGGCCGAGGTGGTAGCCCTGCGCGACGTCGCAGCCGAAGCGGCGCAGCTGCGCGAGCTCGTGCTCGGTCTCCACGCCCTCGGCGACCACGGTGAGCCCCAGGTTGTGGCCCAGCTCGATGGTCGAGCGCACGATGGCCGCGTTGCGCTTGTCCGCCTCCATGCCCGAGACGAACCCGCGGTCGATCTTGAGCTCGTTCACGGCGAGCTGCTTGATGTAGGCGAGCGACGAGTAGCCGGTACCGTAGTCGTCGATCGAGGTCTCGATGCCCAGGTCGCGCAGCTTGCGCAGCGTCGACTGCGCGCTCTTCGGGTCGTCCATGAGGCCGCTCTCGGTGATCTCCAGGCAGAGCATGCCGGGCGGCAGCTCCGCGGCGATGAGGCGGGCCCAGGTGAAGCTCACCAGCTCGTCTTCCAGGCGCAGGTCGCGAGCGGAAACGTTCACGCACATGCGCACGTTGAGGCCCGCGCGGTGCCACTGGCCGCACTGCTCGATGGCGCGCCCGAGCACCCAGCGCGTGATGTGGCTGATGTAGCCGGTCTGCTCGGCGAAGGGGATGAACTCCGCCGGTGCCACGAATCCCCGCACCGGGTGGTCCCAGCGCACGAGGGCTTCCACCGACGTGATGCGGTCCTCGGCGAGGGCGAGCTTCGGCTGGTAGTGCAGCACCAGCTCCCCGGCCTCGACCGCGCGGCGCAGCTCCCCCAGCAGCGTGAGGAACTCCTGGCGGCGCTCGTCGTGCGTGGGATCGTAGGTCGTGAGGCCGACCTTGCTGCGCTTGGCGTCGTACATGGCGACGTCGGCCGCGCGCAGCAGCGCGGGCCCGTCGGCGCCGTGGTCCGGAAAGGTCGCGATCCCGATCGAGGCGGCGATGTCCATCGGCTGCCCGTCGACCACGAACGGATCCTCGAGCCCCTTCAGGATCTTTTCCGCCACCACGCGCGGGGTGGTGCCGCCGGTGGCGAGGAGCACGCCGAACTCGTCGCCACCCAGCCGCGCCACGATGTCGGAATCGCGCAGCGCGCGGCGCACGCGCGTGCTCACCTCGCGCAGCGCCTGGTCGCCCACGGGGTGCCCGAGGGTGTCGTTGATCGCCTTGAACCGGTCCATGTCGAACAGCAACACCGACAGCGGCGTGCCGCCGCGGCGCGCGGTGCGGATCGCCTGTTCGAGCTGCTGGTTGAACATCGCGCGGTTGGGCAGGCCCGTGAGGCCGTCCTCGTAGGCGAGGCGCAGGATCTCGCGCTCGCGGCTCTCGATGCCGTCGAGCATGTGGTTGAAGCTCACCGCCAGCTCGCCGATCTCGTCCTGCTGGTCGACCTCGACGTGGCGCTTGTAGTCGCCGCCCTGCACGCGCCGCGCGGCCTCGGCGAGCTTCGACACCGGCTTCGTGATGCTGCGCGCGATCAGCAGGCTTCCCGCGACGAGGAGCGCCAGGCCCGCCAGCGTGAGCCAGAAGAACGACTGGCTGATGCGCCGGAAGGGCGCGAGGCCGACGGCGAGCGACTTCTGCAGCAGCGCCACGATCTCCGCGCCGCCGTCGACCGCGAGCGGCGAGCTGCGCACTTCGTAGCTCTCGCCGGCGAGCTCGAGGGTGCGGAAGCCTCCGGCCTCCTCGGAAGGCGGGGTGAACGCGGCCACCAGGGCGTCGCGCAGGTCCACCGGCACCGTCGACGAATGGATGCGCCAGCCGGTGCCGCGCATGCGGCTCAGGAACGTGACCTCCAGCCCGGTGATCTGGTTCAACTCGCGCGCCACGGCGTCGTCCACCTCGAAGCCCAGCGCCACGTGCGCGATCGGATCGGGCGCGAGCACGGGCACCACGACCAGCTGCTGCACGCGGCCGTCGATGAGCACGATGGAGGAGGCCTTGCCCAGCGACGCGCTGACGTCCACCAACGCGGGGAACACGTAGGGCTTGCCGGTCAGGCTCTCGTCGCGCGTGTCCGCACGCACCGATTTGTCGAGATCCACGAGCGTCATCACGGTCGCGCCCACGCGCGCGCCGTGGTTGCGCAGCACCGAGACGATCGTCCCGGTGTTGTTGGTCGCGATGGCCTGGCGGAAGGCGAAGTCGGCCGAGAGGATGGCCGCGGCCTGCTCGAGCCGCCCCTGGCGCTGCGCGAGCAGCTGCCGGAAGACGCGCTCGCCCTGGCCCAGCTCCTGGTCGATGGTCTGGCGCGCGATCTGCGAGTTGGCGCGGATCACGAGGAACGCGCCCAGCCCCTGCACGATCACGAGCAGGATCACGAAGAAGATGACCAGCCGCGCGCCGAGGCTCTTCAGCCGCAGGTTGCGCGGTGGCACGGGAGCGGGGGGTGGGACCGGGGCGTTCATCAGTAGCGCGGCCGGTCCTGCGGCGGCTTGTAGCGCGGCTTGCGCGGCGTCGTGTCCACGACGAATGCCACGGTGGCGGCCGCCGTCGCCTCGAGCGCCACCGTTTGCGGTTGCGCAGCGGCGCGCTGGTTCGGATGGAAGGCGCGCACCTCGTAGCTGCCGCCCGGAACGTCGCGCAGGGTCGCCGTGCCCGAGGCGTCGGTGCGGCCGAAATGCGGCGTCGGCACCACGACCACGTAGGCGATCATCCAGTCGTGGATGTTGCATCCGAGCGTGATCACGCCCGGGCGGTCGAGGACGATCTCGGGGGAGTTGCCGGTGTAGAGCTTGATCTCGAAGGTCTTGGCCGCCGAGAACGAGTAGACGTGGTGCTGGATAGGATCGCGATTCGGGAACGAGACCGCCGTGTTGGTCTGCACGACGGTCAGGTACGGAACGAACTCGCGGTCGACCTGCTCGATCGCGACGGGGCGAGGGTGGCGGGCGTCGAGCGGGCCCGAAGCCGGAACGGCGTACACTGCCGCGTCGGCCACGGGCGAGCCTGCGGCGTCGCGCACGCGCAACTCCAGCGTGGCGGCCTGCGCGGCCCCCGCGCACAGCATGGCGGCCAGCATCGCCATTGGGAACATCGGTATCGGGGCTACGGTGGGACTCGCGTCGATGGGACGTTCGGCTTGGTGGATTGTAGCGTCCCTCGGGGCCCTGCCCCCCGCGGCCGCTGCCCAGGATTTCGCCGGCGGACAGTTCTGGCTGGAGCTGCGCCCGCGCTGGAACCGGATCGAGGAGAGCGACAAGCCCGAGGTGGCCCAGGGCGGGACGGTCCGCGCGATCGCAGGTTGGCGGTCGGGGCGATGGAACGGCCTCCGCGCGACCCTCGAGGGCATCCATGCGGATCATTGGGGCCGGAGCGATTTCAACGAGAACGGGGCGGACATCCCGATCTCGCCCTATCCGCTCCTGCCGGACCCGCGCCACACCGGGGTGAACCGCGCCTAC
>Ga0111538_10003294_pt1 | contig 22612 bp, 14 predicted proteins | sample SoiMethybrSBSTD1_FD_79669 | JGI IMG/M metagenome (GOLD analysis project Ga0111538, IMG submission 79669) | Bulk soil microbial communities from a Populus tree surrounding site in Tennessee, USA - Soil MetaG P. TD hybrid SBSTD1 (version 2)... | ecosystem: Environmental > Terrestrial > Soil >...
CTACTTCTCGGCCGTGGCGCTCCTGCCGGGCGTGCAGTTCAACCCATCGACCCAGATGGGCAACGACACCATTATCGCGGCCGGACAGTCGAACCAGAACAACAACGTCACCGTCGACGGCGGTTACAACGCGGATGATGCCCTGGGCACGAGCGCCGGTGCGCAAGTTCGGACGCCGCTGGAAGCGATTCAGGAATTCCAGGTCATCACGAGCATGTATGACGCGGAGTTCGGACGCGCGGCCGGCGCGGTCGTGAACGCGGTGACGAAGTCCGGCACCAACAATTTCCGCGGCGTGGCTTTCGGGTACACCGCGCCGAACGCGTGGACGTCGGAGGACTACTTCGTCAGGACCAGAAATCTAGAGAAGCCGACGACGACCAAGAGGGAATGGGGCGGCGTGCTCGGTGGGCCCATCATTCAGAACAAGGCTCACTTCTTCCTCAGCCTCGAGCGCCAGGTCGACAACCCGAACCGGACGCGCGTATTTCCGGTGCAGCAATTCGACTTCTCGGAAGCAGAAGACCGGACCGACTGGAACACGATTGTCCGCGTCGATCACCAAATCAACGCGAACCACACGTGGGCGGTCCGCTGGCTGCGCGAGTGGGCGCCCCAGTGGTACACGTACGGCAACCGCCAGACGAAAGAGTCGTACCAGGACGAAACCGACCTGGATCAGACCGCAGTGGGGACCCTCACTAGCGTCGTCGGCAACGCGAAGGTCAACACGGTTCGCATCGCGCGGACGTGGGAGCACTGGTGGCACGGCAACGAGTGCTTCCGCGCGCAAGGCGGCAGCGGCGACCGCGCCGGCTTCAAGTTCGGCGAGGAAGACACCGGAAACCAGGCGCTTTGCCCGCCACAGCTCGACTACCCCGCGTTCCTCGCACAGGCCAGCACGGAGTCACAAGGGCCCTGGGACTCCAACTACCAGCTCGAGGACGACTACTCCTGGTTCCTGCCCGGCAAGAAGGGCGACCACGACTTGAAGTTCGGGGTGCGCTACAACTACACCGAGCTGCGTCGGGTGTCGCAGATTCAGTCGAACGGTCAGTTCCGGTTCAACAGCGATCAAGTTTACCCGTTCAATCCGGCCGATCCACGCACCTACCCCGAGCGGTTGACGGTCCGGACCGATACCTTCAACGAGTTCATCAAGAACCACACCTACGAGTTCTTCGCGCAGGACAAATGGCGGATTGGCCGCAACACGATTAGCGTCGGCCTGCGCTACGACCTCGAGATCATCCCGATGGACGAGACGGACAACCCGCTCTTCCCGGCGAATGACAAGAACTATCCCGTCGACAAGAACAACATCAGCCCACGCATTGGCTTCACGCGTTCACTCGATGCCCAAGGCAGGTCGGTCATCCGCGGCGGCTACGGGATTTTCTACAACCGGACCATTCTCGGCTGGGTGGACGACGCGATTGAGTTCCCGAAGTTTGGGAATTCACTCGTGCTCAACTTCCCGACCAACGCGGCGGATCCCGGCCCAGGCCGTGGCCAGTTGCCAACCGACCCCTACCTGGTCAACGGACCAACCGTGAACCGGACGCTGCTCAATCAGCAGTATCCGGTCGGTCAGAAATCCCGCAACGACGGAGACGTCATTTTCGACACGCCCAATCGTGCAACGCCATACGCGCACCAGGCGACCTTCGGTTACACGCGCGAGCTGGCAGCGTCGCTGGCGATGACTGCCGATGTGATCTACTCGAAGAACGAGGACATGTTCCTCGCAACGAACCTGAATCCAGGGCTCCGTGTGGACACCAGCCGTACGGGCACGATCAATCGATCCGACGCGTTCGGCGTGCTCGGCGAGCCCTACAGGAGCCCGCACGTCTACGCGATCGAGAACTGGGGTGAGGCTGATTACAAGGCGCTGAATCTGTCGGTCGAGAAGCGATACTCGAACAACTGGTCGGCGCGACTCTCATACTCGCTGTCCAAGGCCGACGGCACGGCCAATGACCAGAGCGACAAAAACCTCTATCAGGTGTTGACCGATCTCAACCTGGATGCGTGGAAGGCGCCGAGTAACGTCGACCGCCGACACATCCTGTCTCTCAGCGCTCGCACCCAGATCCCGAAGACCTTCGGCGCGACGCTTTCGACGACGATTAGGTATATGAGCGGTCAGCCGTTTACGATCTACGACAGCAGCATCGACGCCGATCGCAACGGCGAACTGTTCGACCCGGTTCCGGCCGGCACTTACAGCGGCAGCGCGCCCGACTCGCTGCAGAACGTCGAATACAAGGGCGGCCGCAACGGCGCCTACGGCCCCGACTACTTCCAGGCGGACGTGCGCGCCGGATGGCGCCGGCCGATGGGCGGCAGCCGGACGCTCGAGGTATTCCTGGACATCTACAACATCACCAACCGCGCGAACTTCGATGCGCCGAGCGGACTGCCGGCCGGCGCTTCGGGCTTTGGGACGGATCGGCGGACGCCCAACACGTACCTCGTGCTGACCAACCTGCGCGGCGGCAGCGGCTTCCCGCGGCAGGCCCAGCTCGGCGTTCGGTACGAGTTCTAACGGGCTTCAGGCTTCGGACTTCAGCTCGAAAAGAGAAGGGCCGGCGAGCAATCGCCGGCCCTTTTCCTTTCCCCGACTCCTCCCTGCCCTCCCTGCCATCTTTCTTCCAATGGCGGCGGGGCCCCACACCCGCCGCGCACTGACGCCGACGCCTCACTCGGATCTCCATCTCCTCGGTTCAGCGTGGCCGCAGGCGCTCCCACATTTAGGCACTGGCAGCGGGACCCCACCTCCGCTGCGAACTGACGCCGACGCCTCACCTCGGATCTTCATGTCCTCGGTTCGGCGCGGCCGCAGGCGCTCCCTCCCTGCCCTCCCTGCCTTACCTGCCCTACCCGCCTTGCCCGCCTTACCTGCCGGAGTTGCACGCCCTAACACTTTCGCCAGGGACCGCCGATAAACAGGGCGCCCGCAGAACCAATTCGCTGGAGCAGTCGGACCGATGTCCCGCATTTCCGGCAGATTACGGGTGCCGTTCTGAGCAAGAACGGGTATTATGTTTCGCGGCGAAAGGCTCCCCGGCCTGGCGTCTTCAATTACATTTTTCGAGCAAGGACACACATGAGAGTGAAGTTTGTACCCGTCTGGAGTGCGCTCGCGCTATTAGTCGCCACGGCGGCCTGCGAAAAGGCGAGCCCGACCCGACCGAGCGACGTCGACACGGCGTCCGCAGCTGCCGAAACGGTGACCGATGCCCGCACCGGCGCCACGATTGTCGCCGCCAGGCCGGCCGCTCCTGGAGCCAACGCCCAGATTGCTTTCGCGCAGCAGCCGATTACGATCTCGGTGGCGAACGGCATGACCACGGGTTCCACTGGTCTCACCTACACCTTTCAGGTCGCCGCGGACGCGGGCTTCACCCAGATGGCGTTTTCGCGGGATAACGTGCCAGCCGGCGCCGGTGGAACCACGAGCCTGGCCATCGACAGACTGGCTGGAAACCGCACTTATTACTGGCGCGTGCAGACGAACACGTCCGGACCTGGACCGTACTCGGCGGTCCGCAGCTTCACGATTGGGCCCGAGGTGGTCCTCGGCACGCCCGTCCTGAGCTCGCCGGCCAACGGCGCCTCGGCGTTCTCCCCTCTGACGCTCACCATCAACAACGTCTCGCGGTCCGGACCGGCCGGCGCCATCAGCTACCGCGTCGAAGTCTCTCAAAACGAGTCCTTCGGCAACGTCGTCTTCGCGACGGACGCGCCTGAACAAGGTGGTTCACAGACCACGGTGACGGCGGCGGTCAGCGGTTTGGCCGACGGGGCGACGTACTTCTGGCGGGCACGGGCGACCGACACGGCGAACAGCATCACGACGCCATTCTCGTCGGCGGCCTCCTTCAGGGCCCAGTCGTTCAACATCCAGACGGCGAAGTTCTGGGACAACCCGCCCGACGCCGGCACCTGGCCAGTCGGCGCACACATCACGTTAATCGAGTTCACAGGCTCTTCGATGCGCGTCGACTTCGACCGTCGCGACGGGCCCGACCGCTGGCCGGATGTCGTACCGCCGGGCTGGACCGGAGCGCTGCAGTACACACTCGGGCTGTGCCGGTTCATCGAAGGTGGGTGGCACTGCTCGGCCGTGGTGCAGTTCTGGCACGGCCGCTCGATCGACGACACGGCGCCGCCGTCGCGGTTCTGGCGCGAATGGTGGTACGACGCAGCCCGCTGGGGCCCGCTGGCCGACTTGCGCGGTCCGGCGGAAGGAGAGCAGATTGGTGTGTTCGTGGCGGCTGGCGACCTGCGCCAGCGGTTCTTCGGCCGCTCGTCATGCCCGCGCGTCTGCGAGATCTCGAACATCGCCATGGTACCGTTTACTACGGGCTACGCGAGATACGACTTCTAGACGGCGGGTCAACTCGACCAAGGCAATGGCCGAAGCGGACTACCGCTTCGGCCCTTTTCTTTTTCCTGTTGTCATTCATCCCCCACGACCTAGAATCCGGACATTTCCGTGGGCGGGCACGGAACTCAGAGGCCTGGAGGACGGCATGATCAGGAAAGTTACGGTCGGGGCGGTGGCAGCGATGGCGCTCGCATCGGCCATGGGCGGCTGCGGAGATGCGACGAACGCGCAGGGTGGCGGTGCAGCGGTGGCCTACAAGCTCGGCACCTTCGAGCGGAACGGTCAAGCGTTTGTCGGTCTCGTGCTGAAGGACACGCAAGTCATCGAGGTGGGCGCGGCGAACGCCGCGTTCGAGGCTGCCAACGCCTCGGCGCCCAAGCTGACGGCGCCGGCCGACATGAAGGGGCTGATCGCCCGCTACGACGGCGACTGGAAAGCTCGTTTGGCCTCCATCGCGAAGGATGTCTCGACCGCGTCGGCGGCACCAGCCTACTCCTATGCCATCGACACGTTGAAAGTGCTGCCGCCGGTGCGGCCGTCTTTGATTCTGAACGCCGGCGGGAACTACACGGAGCACAGCGCCGGCATTGCCGCGCAGCAGCAGCGGGCCGGTGCGGCGCCGGCCCCGACGTCCAAGGCCGAGACCGCGCCAGGCATCTGGGAGCGGAAGGACAACGACACTCGCGACAACCCGTATCTCTTCCAGAAGTCGCCAACCGTCGTCATCGGCGCTGCCGATCCCATCGTCGTCCCGCGCGGACGCACCAACATCGATTTCGAGTGTGAGTTCGACCTGGTGATCGGCAAGCCGGCGAAGTACGTGCCGGTGGCGAACGCCGCCGACTACATCTTCGGCTACACCGTTCAGATCGACGTGTCGGATCGGGGCGGACGCGGCGATCGCAAGATGGGCGGGTCAGACTGGCTGATTGGCAAGAACCACGACACGTTCGGACCGCTCGGTCCGTTCATCGTACCCAAGGAATTCGTGAAGGATCCGATGAACGTGCGTCACACCTTTACGCTGAACGATCAGGTGATGCAGGACTCGAACACCAGCCGCATGGATCACAACATCTATGAGCTGCTCTCGTATGCCTCGAACATCCTGACGCTCAACGTCGGCGACGTGATCTCCGGCGGCAGTCCGGCGGGAACGAACATCGAGCGTGCCGAGCCGCGGTGGATGCGCGCCGGCGACACCGCCAAGTGCGCCATCGAAGGCATCGGCACCCAGATCCACTCAGTGGTGGCCGAGCCCGGCGCGACGTCGACGAACTAGATCGGACGAAGCGATATCGGGACGCCCGGATCGATGTCCGGGCGTCCGTCGCCTGCCACGTTACGACGCGACTGGAATCTTCAGCTCCTGCCCCACCTTGATCATATTGGGGTCCTTCAGCACGTCTTTGTTCGCATCGAAAATCTTCATGTAGGCATTGGCGTCGCCGAGATAGCGCTTGGCGATCTTCGACAAGGTGTCGCCCGACACCACCTTGTGAATGCCGTGAATGTCTTTCCGTTCGGCCTGAATGTCGGCGACGATCTCGTTGGCCCAATTGGGATGGGTCTTGATCGCGTCCCAGAGCTGGTTGGCATCGGCCTGGAACGCGGTCAGACCTTTGATCCGCAGCTTGCCGTTCTGTTCGCTGACCTCTGGATTCTTCAAGCCGATCTGATTTGCGAGTTGGAATACGTTCGAATACTGGTCCATCAACGCCATGACTGACTCCCTTCCCGGCCGCCGTCGGCACGATCTTCACCGATCGGAGCGGGCGCTCCTCACAACGGGCAGACGTGCAGTGTCGCACGGAAGCCGGCGCGCCGAAAGACGTCGCTGACGTCAACGGTCGTGCTGGCTACCGGCATACAATGGCGATCGACTGCTGCGTTTTTTCTCGAGGAGACACCTCTGCCGCGACGCTATTGGCTGATGAAGTGTGAGCCGGCCGCCTACACCATCGACGATCTCGCTCGCGACAAGCAGACGAGCTGGGAGGGCGTGCGCAACTACCAGGCGCGCAATTTCATGCGGGACCAGATGCAGCTCGGCGATGGCGTACTGTTCTACGCGTCGAACGCAGAGCCGTCAGGTGTTACGGGCCTTGCGGAAATCGTCCGAACGGCGTATCCCGATGCGTTCGCGATGAAGAAGGGCCACAAGTACCACGACCCCGACAGCACGACGGACGATCCGATCTGGTACATGGTCGACATCGGCTTCATCGAGCGCTTTCCGAAGACGGTCTCTCTCGAAACGCTCAGGTCGACGAAGGGCCTCGAGCAGATGGTGGTGACGAAGAAAGGCAGCCGCCTCTCGGTCCAGCCCGTCACGAAGCCCGAATACGACATCGTCGTACGTCTCGGCCGCCGCGGCGCCTGATCGCCCCGGCGCGCGGCGGCGCGAAGACCTCAGGTCAGAACGTGCGGTCGAGCGTGACCGAGGCCACGAGCGTGGCGAGCTCCCGCTGCGCACGCTGAGCCGACTGACCCAAGGCCTCGACGCCCGGTTTGAGCACATCGAGGCGTGCTTCCTGCTTCTCCAACTCTCGCGTGTAACGATCCAGCAGGCGGCGCTCGGCAGAAGAGCGTCCGAGCGCCTTCATGTTTTCGCGCAGCCTCGTTTGATCGGCAGAGATGCGCTCCGCTTCACTGATCATTTGCTTGAGCCGGACTTCGAGCTCCGTGATCTGCGCTTTCTTGGCCACGATCGGCTCGAGCGCACGGAGCAGCACCGCCTGCTCCGCATCGCCCGCCACGACGACCTCGAGACGGGTCGTATCGATATCCCCTATCACGATCGTCGTCAAATCGTCTCGTGTCTCCTCGACGGTCAGCGTCTCGGTCCGACCTGGCTCGGCAGTGAGGACGAAGCGACGAAGCGCGGCCGTCGATTCGAGGGGCCGTGCGTCTCCCGAGACTTTCCACTCAGACGTAACGGGATGCTCGATGACGACCCTCCTGGGATCACGATTGTCGTTGCGGACGGTGTAAACGCGCTGTTGGCGCTCGTCGGTCTCTCGCGTCAGCACACCATCGGCGATGCGCAGACGGCGGACCCGGCCGGCTGCCTCGCCCGGTCTCATGCTGACCTGAACGCCAAGATCCGCAGCGTAGGACACCAGCCGCCGTTCTCCGGGTTTGATCGACTCGACAAGTCCCTCTCCTGCAAACGCACCAGCCTCGATGAGGCTGATGCTTCCGCCATCCAGGGTGAGGCCGCTCGTGTTCTTCAGCCAGACGGCTCGTCGCGGCCGCAGGCCCATGCCGCCGTTCCACACGCTGACGCGCTCGGCCGAAACCGGCGCCTGGATGATGGGTACGAGGGCAGACTGATTGCGCCGGATCGAAATCCGGTCCGCCAGCCGGTATTCGAAGAGTTCGCCGAGCTCGGCGCCGATGGCTTGAGACGGGGTGCTGCCGCCGATGCGCTGAGCGACTGGTGGAGGAGGAGCCGCCAATCCACCGGCGATACCGCCAGTCACGCCGCCCGCGACGCCACCACCAATGCCAGGCCCACTGCCGCTGCCCCTCCCGACGATGCCGTCTTGCGGCGCGGCCACAGGTGCCGCCTGTCTTGCGCGCTGTTCCATGCTGGCACTGAGCGCCGGAGCATGAATCAGCGGCGCCACATTGTCTGCAGCCACGACTGCCACCTGCGGCCGCCGTGCAAACAGCGGCGTCGACAACGGCTGCACGAACGTCTGCGGCGCCCCCGACACAAGGGACAGCTCGACGTCGTTCCAGTCCACGGCGCTCATGTTGTCGACGACCGCCCAGCCCTGGAGCAGCGGCTCACGTGCTTCACCTTCCTCCGGGAAGATCAGCCGGTAGGTGGTCTTCCAGACCGCAGATTCGCTGACATAGCTGACTAGAAACGGTCTGGAGCCCGTACCAGCCGTCGAAATGAGCATCGTGCGCGGGCTTCGCTCGCTGCTCGCGGCCGTGATGCTCAGATAGCGATCCACGTCGCGGCGTAGCTCCGCGTCGGCGACGCGAACCCGTGTCCGATCGTCGAGATCGATCGTCGCCACGACGCCGGCGTCGGTCACGAGCGTGACCGCATCGCGTTCGGTTTGCACGTTGCCGATAGGCCGAGCGCGCCGCTCAGCCTGCAGGAGTCGCCCGGCGAGGGGCGCGGCGCTCACCGCCTGCACTTCGACGCGTGTGCCACGCAGCGCCTTGAGGAAATCAATCGTGGACGTCCCGCGCGCGAGCGGGAGACGGAGGGCCTGAAGCTGACGGTCGATCGGTGTCGGCGAATCGTAGTTGACGCCGACGACTCTCCCTGCGCCGAGATCAACCGCCGTCAACGACTTCAGCACGTCGTCCAATTGATCGCTGGTGAACGGCACCGACAACTGCTGATTGCCGTTCACCCTGCCGAGGTGTTCGAAATAACCCACACCGGTTTTGTAGAGAACGACCTTTGTGACAGGTAGTGTGGCGGCCGATGCGGTGACACTGCGCGCCTGTTGCGCGCGCACGGTCAGTGCGGACACGGCGAGGAACACGACGAGCAGCACGGCGGTCGGGCGGACCATGAAAGCCTCCTTGGCTGCGCACGTGCCATCGCCATGACGGCAGCGCTCGCCGCAGGTTGACGTTTAGGTCGGGCCCACCGACTGCTTAGACACCGCCGGAGTAATTCTGGTCTGGTCGGAGAGAACCGGAGAACGTCACTGACGCTGCAGATCGGCTTCCGCGGCGATGAATCCAAATGCGTTCCAGCCGGCGCCCGAGACAACGCGTTGGAAGGTCCGTCGTGCGGCTTCGCGGTCGCCGGTGACGAAGTAGTAGTTGCCGACGCCGTATCCCTGTGTCGCAACGGTCGTATCGTCCGCGGACGGGTCCAGCAGAGAGGCTGGCGACGAGAGTCCCTTGTACATGAGCAGCCGGCGGTGATAGGACGCGTTCTCGAGGATGTCCATCTTGGTCGAAATGGATTCGAGGACGCGCGAGGCTTCGGCGCTCCGGCCCAGGCGCATGAGCGTCATCCACATCCAGTCGCTGGTCGCCACAATCGCATCGTCGTTCGTCGATACGCGCAAGCACGCGACGTACGCGTCGTGCGCGCCCTGATAGTCGGCTTGCAAGTAACGGGCGAGGCCGAGGTGATACCAGATGTTGAACTGCAGCGTGCTACGTGGCACGCCGGCCGGATTCGGCGCCCCGTCGGGCTCGACCTCGTCAGGCTGTCCCCGCACGAGTGTGGTGGCCCGCTCGAAGTCCTGTTCGGCGCGGCCGAACTGCCGGACGGTGATCAACCGGTGGCCGCGGTGGCGATAGAACTTCGGGTTGTCGGGCCACCGCTCGATGCCTCGCGTGAACGTCGCGATTGCGTCGCTAAACCGCCAGAGATAGGCCTGGCGGCGTCCGAGCCAGATGAGCGATTCGGGATCGTCGGGTGAAGCCGTGAGCTGACGCTCGGCGTCGCGCAGCTCGGCCTCGAGCTTCTCGCGATTCGCGATTGTTTCCGGACGCCGCAGCGGCCGGCCGTCGAGCGATGTCGCCTCGACTGGCGGAGCCGAGGCTGCCGGTTGCCCAACCAGGGCCATCAGCAGCAGCCAGACCGCTGTCATGCGCGCGCCATTCGCGGGAACAATCGAATCGCGTTATCCCGGCCGATGGCCCGCAGATCGGCTTCGTTCAACAGCCTGGTCTCGACCAGCGCTCTCGCGACGTCGACGCTCGTCCCGCCAGGCGGGAAATCAGTGCCGAAGAGCACCTGCGCGCTCGTGACGAGCTGAAGTAACGATGCGATTGCACCAACGTTGGCGGCTCCCGCCAGATCGTAGTGGAACTTCTTGGCCTCGCTGATGAAACCGCTCGGCATGCGATCCTTCGCGTTTCGCGATCCGCCGTCGATGCGCCCGGCCAGAAACGGCGCCGTGCCGCCGGCGTGGGACCAGATGAAGCGCACGTCCGGATAGCGCGCAGCATCGCCGCTGAACGTCACGCCGATGATCGCTCGTGTGGTATCCGTGCCGTATTCCAGGGTTCCCGGGGCCACACCGTAGTCGAGATTTCGACAGCAGTTTGCCGCTGTCGGGTGAACATGGACGACAGCCCTGCGCCGATTCAACTCCGCCATGACCGGTTGGAATGACGCGTGGCCAAGCCACCTGTCACCGTAGCTGGTGAAAAGGGCTATGCCGTCGGCATGCAGCGTGTCGTAGGCGTAGGCAATCTCCTCGAGGGTGGCGTCCACATCCGGCAGCGGCATCGCGGCAAGCAGGCCGAACCGCGACGGATAGTCCTGAACGAGTTTCGCTCCGTACTCGTTGCACGCCCGCGCGAGCCGCTTCGTCACGGCGGCGTCGCCGAACCACAGACCGGGATTCGTGACCGACACCATCGCCGCAGCGACGTCACCGCGGTCCATGTCGTCGATCGACTTCGCCGCCGTCCAGGCCGTATTCGCCGGCTGGAGCAGCGGCCGGCCCTTGACGGCCGTCACCCAGGCCGGCGGCGCAAAGTGATGGTGGACGTCGATACGCCTCGCCTTTGCCGGCGCCGCCTGGAAGCCACGCAGTGGACCGCCGCCCACCGTCGCTGCCCCAAGCGTCGCCATGAGACCCGAGAGAAACGTGCGGCGATCAAGTGCAGTCATGGTGCGCGCATCTTATCAGGGGGCCTGCCCTTTTTCGCGGGGTGTCGGTCGCCCGACACACCGCCTGACTCGGCAACGAGTACCTTCACTCGGCGCCCACGGCTACGGGCGCCGTTGAACTCCTGTATCATCTGCGCGCATGGAGGATAGGAGTGTGACGTATACGCGCGCGGTCGGCGCCCTGCTGCTGGTCCTTTCGCTCGGTCTGACTTGGTGTCCACCGCTCTCTGCTCAGACCCAGCCCGCCGTCGCGGCTCTGCCGCCAGCCTGGGTCCCGCCGCCGCCGCCCCAATTCAACGCCGGCGGAGTGGTCGCCGTCCGTGCCGGCCGTCTGTTCGATCCACGCACCGGCACGCTGCTCACTAACCAGGTGATCCTCATTCGCGGGGATCGCATCGCGGAGGTCGGCCCATCGGTCTCGATTCCCGCCGGAACCCAGACCATCGATCTCAGTAAGGCGACGGTTCTGCCGGGCCTCATCGACACTCACCTGCACGTGATGACCGGAAATCCGCTCGTCGGCCCGGGCGGCGCCGGCATCGGCCCGAACGGTCCCGGCCCGGCGGGATTTTCGTCACCGCTGCAGTACCACGCGCTCGCCGCTCTGATCAACGCACAGCGCGACCTGCACGCGGGCTTCACGACGGTTGTCGACCTCATGTCCCATGGCGGCTGGTTCGGCACCGTCGATCTGAAGAATGCGATCAATGTCGGCATGGTCCAGGGCCCACGCATGCAGGTGGCAGGGCCGGGCATCGTGAACACGAACAAAGCCAACGTCGGATTCCCCCTGCTCGACCGGCTGCCCATCTCGAACCTCGGTGCGCAAATCGCCAACAGCCCGTGGGGCGTACGCGAAGCCGTCCGCGAGCAGGCGCATTACGGCGTCGACTGGATCAAGATCTACAGCACCGAGGAGTACACGCTGAATGCCGACGGCACGATCGACGTGACGCCGACGTTCACGCTGGAAGAGACCCAGGCGATCGTCGAAGAAGCCCACCGGAAGGGTCTGAAAGTCGCGTGTCACGCCTACGGCGGCGAAGGCCTCAGGAACTGCATCAGCGCGGGCGTCGACGTGCCCACACATGCGCTGGACCTGGACGATCGCGCGCTGAAGCTGCTGCAGGAAAAACGGCTGCCGCTGACCGTCACCATGTTCGATCTGAGCATGGAAGACGACCGCGAGATGAAGCGTTATGGGAACAGCCGCTGGCACATGATGGAAAAAAGCTTCAAAAAGGCGCTGGCCGCCGGAATCGTTCTGCCCTTCGGCAGCGGCGCCGGTCCGTTTCCCCACGGAACGCAGAACGATCAGTTCGCCTACCTTGTGAAATGGGGCATGACGCCGGTGCAGGCTCTGCGATCGGCGACGTCGGTGGCGGCGGATCTGATCGGCTGGACGGCCGACGTCGGCAGCATCGAGAAAGGCAAGTATGCGGATCTCGTCGCGGTGTCGGGCGATCCGCTGGCCGATATCACCGAGATGTCGCGCGTGCGGTTCGTGATGAAAGGCGGACAGATCATCCGGAACGAGCTGAAGTAGCCGAGGGGCGCTCTACCTGAGCGCCTTTCGCACGACCAGCTTCAGACCGGACCACACCTCGTCGATCGCGCAGACCTTCACGTCCACGAGGCCGAGCGGCAGCGCGACCTCTCGAATGACGCCTTCGGTCAATTCGGTTGGCGCCTTCGCAGCCTTCTTCGGCCACGAGACCCAGATGACGGCATCAGCTTTGAGAGAAGCGCGGCAGGACGCCAACCCTTTGGCCAAGGCGGAACGCTCCGTCGCAAACAAGTGCACGAGATCCGTGGTGTCGTCGAGCTTCGAGCGAAAGCCGGCACCCTTGGGCAGCGCTCCGAGCAGCATGCGGTAATTGCGCGGAGCACCTGGCGCCAGCAGACGCATGCCTTCCTTGATGCCCAGCTTCTTCACCAGCGGGGTGCCCGAGTAGCCGGCTGCCGCTTGCGTCATGCGCGTTCGAACAATGCGGCTGCGCCCTGGCCCCCGCCAACACACATCGTGACGACGCCGTACCGCAGCCGGCGGCGCGTCATCTCGTTCATGATGGTGCCCACGAGACGAGATCCGGTCATGCCGAACGGATGGCCGATCGCGATCGACCCGCCGTTGGGATTGAGCTTCTCCATCGGCAGACCCAGCCGATCCCGGCAATAAACGACCTGCGAGGCAAACGCCTCGTTCAGCTCCCACACGTCGATGTCATCGACGCGAAGCCCGTGCTTCCTGAGAAGCTTCGGCACCGCAAACGCCGGTCCGATGCCCATCTCGTCTGGCTCGCAGCCGACGACGGCGTACCCTCGAAAAATCAGCTTCGGCTCGATTCCCAGGGCGCTGGCGCGTTCGGCGGACATCACCAGGGTCGCCGACGCGCCGTCGGACAGTTGCGACGAATTGCCGGCAGTCACCGTCCCCTGACCGCTCTTCGCATCGAACACGGCTGGCAGTTTGCTCAACCCCTCCAGCGTCGTATCGAGGCGGTTGCATTCATCGCGGTCGACGCACGCGTCCTCTTCCCCGCTCACCTGGCCGGTTTTCTTGTCCAGCACAGCGCGGCGCACCTGAAGCGGGGCCAGCTCGCCAGAAAAAAATCCTTCCTGTTGAGCGCGCGCCGTGCGCTGCTGGCTCGCGAGCGAATACTCGTCCTGCGCCTCGCGGCTGATCTTGTACCGCTTGGCGACGACCTCCGCGGTGTCCCCCATCGCCATGTAAAGTGCCGGGAGATGTTCCACGATCCACGGGTTGGGCGTGTTGTCGCGCTCCATCATCGTGATCGATTCGACGCCGCCGCCAATTGCCGCGTCGACGCCCTCGTGAAGCACCAGATGGGCAGCCTGAACGATTGCCTGAAGCCCGGAATTGCAATAACGGTTCACGGTGACGCCCGGTGTCGTCACCGGCAATCCCGCTCGCAACAAGGCCACCCGGGCGACATTGTGCCCGGCGGATCCATGTGGCTGTCCACAGCCGAGGATCACTTCTTCTACTTCGTCGGCTGAAAGCGACGGCGCCTTGCCGAGTACGTGGCGGATGGCATGCGCCGCCAAATCGTCCGGACGGGTGAGATTGAACGAGCCGCGGTGCGACTTGGCCAACGGTGTCCGCGAGCTGGCGACGATGACGGCTTCTCTCATGAATGCAGCGTACCTGATTGGCAGAGATTTCACGACAACGATACTGCGACTGTGTGGCCCCTCGGCTATACTCCGGATCTTTGGGCCACTCTCGCGGCCCCACGGCAAGGAGGCAACCGTGGCGGAGTTCACTTCACACCAGCCGGGAACGTTCAGTTGGCCGGAGCTCTCGACGTCAGACCAGAAGGGCGGTGTGGCGTTCTACAAGTCGCTGTTCGGATGGGACGTCAACGAACAGCCGATGGGCCCGACCGAGGTCTATTCGATGTTTCAGCTGCGCGGGAAGCCGATCGGCGCGGCGGCGACGCAGCAGGCGGCGGAGAAACAGGCGGGCGTGCCTCCTCACTGGAACTCGTACGTCACGGTGACCAATGCCGACGAAGCGGCGAAGAAGGCGGTCGGCCTGGGCGGCAAAGTGCTCGCGTCGCCCTTCGATGTCATGGATGCCGGCCGCATGGCCGTCCTGCAGGATCCAACCGGCGCGGTCTTCCAGATCTGGCAACCGATCAAGCACATCGGCGCGACGATCCTCAATGAGCCAGGCACGCTCTGTTGGACCGAGCTCACCACCAGCGACACGAAGTCGGCCGAGAAGTTCTACACCCAGCTCTTCGGCTGGACGGCCAAGCACTCCGAGGCGGCCCCGATGGAGTACACCGAGTTCAGCGTCGCCGGCACACCGACCATCGGCATGATGGCCAAGCCGCCAAACATGCCGGCGCATATCCCGTCGTACTGGATGCCCTACTTCCAGGTCGACAACGTAGACGCTTCGACAGCCAAGTCCACGTCTCTCGGCGGCAAGGTCATGGTGCCGCCACAGGACATTCCCAACGCTGGCCGATTCGCGATCCTCAACGACCCGCAGGGTGCGATGTTCGCCGTCTTTCAACGAAAGTAACCTCGGTCGATCAACTGGAGATGCCGATGACTCGGTCGTACCGGATCGCAGTCGTGCTCGCCGCGGCCATATCCGTGACGTCGGTCGCTCTCCAGGGACAGATGCGTCCGGGCGCCAAGGTTGAGAAGACGTACGGTCTCGGTTTGCCCCGGGACATGGACAAGCTCCTCATCCCGGACTCCGAGTATCCGGTCTATCCGCTCAAGCCGGGCCAGGAAGCCTACGCCGACGTCGATGGATATCGCATCAAGGAGCACATCAAGAGGCTCACTGCCATCTCCCTCATGAGCCTGGACGATGGAGAGCTGTATTGGGGGCGAATCCCCGGCACGAAGTATCACCGGATGGCCATGGACTACATGGCGAGTGAGTACGAAAAGCTCGGCCTCGAAGTCCGTCGACAGCCGGTGGACCTGCCGCCGATGTGGTACCCGACGAAGCTGACGGCGTCCTATACGGCCGGCGGCAAGCACGGCTCACTGCAGACGCTGTTTCCGATTGATGGGACCAGACCGACGCCGCCCAACGGCATCACCGCCGATGCGGTGTGGGTCGGCGTCGGCGCCGCCCCGGACCTCATCGGCCGCGATCTCAAGGGAAAGGCCGTGCTCGTCTACAGCACGTTCGTGCCTGGCGGCCGCAGTCACTCGGCAAGCGATCGCGCCGGCATCTTCAACTCCGACACGCTGGTGACGAAGGCCGGCGCCGCCATGATCATCAACGTGATGGCGGTGCCGGGGAACGGGCAGTTCAACCCGGAAGGCGCACCCGAGGGTCCGGACGCCGTACCGACGTTGACTATCAGCCAGGACGAGGGGTTCATGCTGCGCGACATGCTGGCGGCGGGCCAGAAGGTCAGCCTCAGCGTCACGCTGGACATCGAGGATCGCGCCGGTCTGAAGACCGAGAACGTCTATGCCGTGCTACCGGGAGCGTCAGACGAGCAAATCATGGTCGTCACGCACGCCGATGGCTTCTTCCAGGGAGCGATGGACAACGCCAGCGGCATGGCCACGGGCATCGACATCGCGCGGCACTACGCGGCGCTGCCCCGGGATCGGCGGCCGCGCACGATGGTCTTTCTGGCAACGCCGGATCACCATCACGGCGAACATGGCCGTTCCCTTGTCATCAAGACCTATGACTGGAGCAAGGTGGCGTTGATCCTGAACCTGGAGCACACGTCGCAAACACTGCTCTACATGGTCAATCAGGACATCATGACGTCGAACGCGATCAGCGCCCGGCGCTGGTACGCGAGCGGCAGCCCGGCCTTCCAGGACCTGGTCAGGAAGACATTTCAGGATTTCAACGTCTCGGTCTACAAAGTTCCGGAGCGCAACGCCGGCGGGGCGCTGGGCGCGCTGACCGGCTTCGCCCCAGCCTTTCACATCATCGATCACGTGATCTATCACACGACCCTGGACACGCCGGACCTGGTGCCCGCGGTCGGCTTGGCGTACAGCGAGCGCGCCTTCCTCAAGATTCTCGACGAGGCGAACACCATGACCGCCGGGGCTCTTCGGGGCACCGCCAAGCTGCCGAATCCGCTTCGCTGACCGCCGCTTACGACAAGCTTGTACCTCGGCATCCGAAATTCAGGATCGGAGGCTCGTTCCCGCGGAATCCGCTGATCATCACCGCTGCCGGCGGCTTCATCCCGTGCGCATAATACGCGCCAGACAACCTTCGGAAAGGAGCTGACAGATGAGGTGCGCTGCCATCGTTCTCGCATCGGCGTTCGTCGGCCTTCTGTTGTTGAACACACCGGCTCACGCCCAATCGAACGCGACGCTGCAGGGCACCGTCACCGACGCGCAGAGCGCCGTCATGCCTGGCGTCACGCTGACGATTCGGAACGAGGCCACGGGCGCCGAGCGCACCACGACCTCTGATGCCGCGGGGCAGTACGTGGCCGCCGCCCTGCCGCCCGGGCGCTATTCGGTCATGGCCCGCATCGAAGGATTCACGGACCAGACGCGTGAGATTGATCTGGGCGTTGCCCAGACGACCGTCATCGATTTCAGGCTGAGCATCGGCGCCGTCGCCGAATCGCTCACCGTAACCGGGGCGGCGCCGCTCATCGAGACGGCTCGCGTCTCGGTGGGTCAGGTCATGGCCGAGCGGACGGTTCAGGAGATTCCGCTGAACGGCCGCCACTTCGTGGACCTCGGGCCGCTGATGCCCGGCGGCGTGACACCGCCGCAGAACGCGGGTCTCAGCGCGCCTCTTCGCGGCCAGGGCGCGTTCTCGTTCATGTCGGCCGGCAACCGGGAGACCGCGGTCAACTTCATGATCAACGGGATCAACCTGAACGACCTCTCGAACTCGCAGATAACGTTTCAGCCATCGATCAACACGGTTTCAGAATTCAAGGTCGACAACTCGACATTCAGCGCCGAGTACGGACGCAACTCCGGCGCCATCGTCAACGTCGCGACGCGCTCCGGCACCAACGCCATCCACGGCGAAGTATTCGACTTCTACCGCGACGACAAGTTCGATGCGCGCAACTATTTCAACCAGGAGCCGCTGGAGCAATCGCCGTTCAATCGCAAGCAGTTCGGCGTGAACGTCGGCGGGCCGCTGGTGAAGAACAAGACCTTCTACTTCTTCAGCTACGAAGGCCTTCGCCACACCCAGGGCGTCGATCTCAATTCGGGCGTGTTGACGCAGGCGCAGCGCGACGCGGTCACCGATCCGGTCTCGCGCAATCTGCTGCAGTACATCCCGCTCCCGAACACCGTTGGCGCGAGCGGCGAAGGTCGGCTCATCGCCGCCGGCATCGCGCCGGTGAATATCGATCAGTACACCATTGACGTCCGCCACAACCTGCGCCGGAACGACGACCTGCACGGCTACTACGCGTACCAGAAGGACAAGCGGCAGGAGCCGAACGCTCAGCTCAACAGCGTTCCGGGTTTCGGCGACACGCGCAAAGGCAAGCGCCAGGTGCTGACGATCAACGAAACCCACATCGTCAACGAAAAGCTCGTCAACGAAGCACGCGTCGGCTACAACCGCATCAACATCTCGTTCGACCCCAACCTCGTGGTCAACCCGGCCGACCTGGGGATGAATATCGGCGTCAACGAGCCGCTCGCGCTCCCGCAAATTATTATCACGGGTCTGGCCCTGAACTTCGGTGGTCCCTTCGGCTTCCCGCAGGGTCGGACTGTCGTGACGTTCGCCGCCGCCGACACCGCGACGTACCTTTATGGCGCGCACGTTTTCAAGGTCGGTGGCGAGTACCGGCGCACGAACCAACAGAGCTTCACCCGCGACCCCGGCCAGTTCGACTTCGCGAGCGTCGCGGCCTTTCAGAGCGGCCAAGGCAATCGCTTCAATATCACGCTCGGCGACCGCTCGTTCGACCTCACGATCAACACGTTCGGCGGCTTCATCCAGGATTCGTGGTCGCTCGGCCCCAACCTGAAGCTCGATCTCGGCCTTCGCTACGACTTCATCGGATCGCCGAGCGAAGCCAACAACAAGCTGGTCGTGTTCGACGCGGATACCGTGTCGCTAGTGCAGCTGGGGTCGGGCATCGACCAGATTCACAAGAACACCAACGATTTCCAGCCGCGCGTCGGGGCCATCTGGAGTCCGACTGGCAACGGCCGTCTAACCGTCCGCGGCGCCTATGCAGTGATGACCAACCAAACGAACACCGGCTACGTCATTGGGTCGGCCTCGAACCCGCCGCTGGCGACGCCGCTGAACGTCGCGGGCAACGTTCGCCTGGACAGCGCACTGACAACGGCCGGAGCAGCTGGCCTCGCGCCGACGACGACGAACCCGGACTACCTGCAGGGCCGCCTGCAGACCTGGAATGTCAACGTCCAACAAGAGCTGGCGGGCACGGGCGTGATGGTGGGTTACTTCGGATCTCACGGTGACCGCCAGCGGATTCCAGTGAACATCAATCAGTTCATCAACGGAGTCCGCCCCTATCCGAGGCTGTCGCCGACGAGCCCGATCTCCCCTGGGGCGCCGATCGGTAACATCACCGAAGTTCAGAGCACGGGCTGGTCCAACTACAAGGGTCTCTGGATCACCGGGAACCGGCCGATCAGCCGCGGTGTCCAGTTCAGCGCCTCGTACACACTGTCGAAGTCGACCGATACAAATTCGTACGATGCGACCGGAGCAAACAACAATGGCTCGCTCCAGGACAGCTATGACTTGAAAGGCAGCGAGGGTCCGTCGGACTTCGACGTCCGCCACCGCTTCTCAATCAACGGGACGTACGAGCTGCCCTTCCGCGGCAATCAGTTCGTCGAAGGCTGGCAGATCACCGGCGTGTTCCAGGGCCAGAGCGGCAGCCCGGTCAACATCCTGACCAACATCAATAACTTTACCGGAGTGCAGAGCTTGAGGCCGGATCTCGTCGGCGATCCGAAGATCGTCGGCGACGTGAATCAGTGGTTCGCCAACAGCGTCTGCGATCCACGCACCGCGGGGTCCTGCACGTCCTCGTCGGTCTTCGCGCTGCCGGTGTCGCCAGATGGTACGTTCCACATGGGCAATCTGCCGCGCAACTACATCGTCGGACCCGGATTCAGCAACGTCGATCTCTCGATTATCAAGAACATCGCGCTCCCGGGAACGGCGCGCGTTCAGCTGCGAGTCGAAACCTTCAACCTGTTCAACCGGGCGAACCTCGGTCAGCCCGGGCGAACTGCCATCGTGAACAGCACTGCGTTCGGCGTGATTACAAACACGCGATTCCCGACAGGGGATTCGGGCTCGGCGCGGCAGATTCAGTTTGCCGCCAAGTTCCTGTTCTAGGCTGTAATGGGCAGGCGCCGGGACAGAGTCCCGGCCTTTGCTAGTCGGGCAGAGCAAAGCTGAAGAGCACGTTGCCGGCCGAGAGGGCGACGTACTGTTTGCCGTCGACCGCGTAGCTCATGGGCGAGGCCGCATGGGCGCCACCAGTCTGGAAGTGCCAGAGATGGCGCCCGGTCTTCATGTCCAGAGCCGTCAGGTTGCCGTCGCGCGTCGACACGAACAGCACGCCGCCGTCTGTCGCCAGCACGCCATTTGTCGTCGAGCTCTGGAAGATCTTGTAGTCCCACATCGTCTTGCCTGATGCCGGGTCCAGCGCTTTGACGCCGGCTGTCGGCGGTGGCTGATCGGGGCTGCGGGATGCTGGCGATGCTGCGCGCGTGTTCCGCCCGAGGTACTGCTGCCCCGTCACCGGAGGCGCCGGGGCGCTGACGTACTGCTGACCGCTCTCTGCGTAAGCCAGATAGAACCAGCCAGTCTGGCGACTGTACGAGGGCGCCTGGAAGTTCGTGCCGCCACCGAGTGTCGGATAGACGAGAAAACTGCCTTCAGGGCTCGAGTTCGAGCCGGGAACCTGCTGCGGGCGGCCTTTCGCGTCAAAGCCACGATTCCAGTTCTGATAGACAAACGGCGTTCCCGACAGGAACGCACCATTGGTGCGATCGAGCACGTAGAAGTGTCCATTGCGGTCGGCATGGAGGAGCAGTCGCCTGGGTTGCCCGCGCCATTCGCGATCGACGAGCATCATGTCCTGGACGGAATCCCAATCGTGGCCGTCGTTTGGCGTGAACTGGAAGTGCCATTTCAGCGCGCCGGTGTCAGGATCAAGCGCGACGACTGAGTCGCTGTACAAGTTGTCGAGCTCACCGCGCGTCGACCGATCGATCTGCGGCGCCGGGTTGCCGACTGGCCAGTAGATCGTGTTCAGATCCGGATCGTAGGTGCCGGTCAACCAGGTGGCGCCGCCGCCCGTTTTCCAGCTCTCTCCCTTCCATGTGTCGTGTCCCGGTTCCCCAGGACCGGGGATGGTATAGAAACGCCAGATTCGCTTCCCGGTCGCGGCGTCATACGCGTCGATGAAGCCGCGCGTCGCGTACTCGCCTCCGGCAATACCCGTGATCACCTTGTCACCGACGACCAACGGCGGGCTCGTCAGGCTGTAGCCTTCCATGGTGTCGCCGACCTGCGTTTCCCAGAGCTGTCGTCCTGTCCTGACGTCCAGGGCGATGAGCGCCGCGTCGAGCGTGCCGACGAAGAGACGTTGACCTGACAGCGCGACTCCGCGGCTGTATGGGTTGATCTCGTACGGGTTGATGATCCGCTGCTGCCGAGTCCAGCGCCAGATCTGCCGGCCGCTCGCGGCGTCGAGAGCCGTCACGGTTGCCGGGTTGCCGCTGCCGGTCGTGTACATGATGCCGTCGACCACCAACGGCGTGGCCTCGAGAGTGGAGTTGCCTCCCAGAATCGGGAAGGTCCACGCGGTGCGCAGCCGGCTCACATTGTTGGCGTTGACTTGACTCAGTGCCGAGTGATGGGTTCCCTGATAATCGCCCCAGTACATCAGCCAGTTGTGCGGCTCGGCTGACGGACGCCGCAGCCGATCTGAGCTGACCCCGCCTTTGAGCGGAACAGCCACGGTCTTCGCCAAATCGCGGCTCTGCTGCGACCGCAGGTACGCCACGAGGTTGTCTATGTCGGCAGCCGAAAGGCGCGTGGCAAAGTCGCCCGGCATCAACGATCGGCTTTCGACGGCGAACGCCGTCAGCTTCGACTTGTCCAACAGATGCAAGCCACCGGCGGCGTCGACCATCTGCACCGTGTACGTGTCTTCGTTGCGCCGCACGCCGCGAATCTGCCGCCCATCGCGCAAGGTGGCCACCACGGTGACGGGCGTGGCGGCGGCAATCGCCGCAGCCGACGCGCCTGGCGGCAGTGGCAACGGCTGGTCTGGCGAAACGATCTTCTGCCGGATCGCGGTCGCCGAGAACCGGGCGGCGTTCGACAGGTCGGGCCCGGTCACCCCGCCACGGGCGTTGACTTCGTGGCAGCTCGCGCACTGGGCGCGTCCAAAAAACAGCGACTCTCCGGCCGCTGCGTCGCCGCGTACGGGGTCCGACACGTCGGGCGCGGCGCCACTTTCCTGTTGGAGGCTACGGATGTACGTGACGATCTGCCAGGCCTGCTCGTCGGTCAGCCGCGTGAACGGCGGCATCTGCGTGCCAGCGATCCCCTCGCGGATCGTCCGGAACAGATCCGTATCGTCGTTGCCGCGCGCCAGTACCGGCGAGCGGAGTGACGGTGCGCCCCGATCGCGATCGCCCTGGCCCGCAGCCCCATGGCACGCCTGGCAGGTACCCTCGTATAGCTGTCGGCCGGCCTCGGCCGCAGCAGGACTGTCGGCCAGTGGATTTCGAACGGTATCGGAGCGCTGCCCTATGAGGGCCACGGCATGGACCAGGACCGAAGCGGCGAGCAGCAGTAATGCGATGCGATTCTTCACGGTCTGGCTCCGGGCCTCGCGAGGCTGCTCGTCAGCCCGGCGACGCACCCTGCGTGTTGACGTAGACGGCATACAGAGACTGCCCGGCCGTCATGAACAGACGATTGCGTTTGGGGCCGCCGAAGGTAAGGTTCGCGCACACTTCCGGCAGGCGAATGCGACCGACCATCTTGCCTTCGGGTGAGTGAACCGTGACACCGCTGTAGCCGACGTTATTGCCCGCGTTGCTGCCGCACCACAGGTTGCCGAACACGTCGA
>Ga0111538_10003296_pt1 | contig 22602 bp, 17 predicted proteins | sample SoiMethybrSBSTD1_FD_79669 | JGI IMG/M metagenome (GOLD analysis project Ga0111538, IMG submission 79669) | Bulk soil microbial communities from a Populus tree surrounding site in Tennessee, USA - Soil MetaG P. TD hybrid SBSTD1 (version 2)... | ecosystem: Environmental > Terrestrial > Soil >...
CTCCGATCCATGAGCCGCACAGCATTGACCTGTTCGCCACGGCGCCGCTTTCTGACGATGGGATCCGCCGCTGTGGTACACGACGTCCATTCGCAGCTGAACGCAACGGCCGTGAGTCGAGTCGTCCAAGTCGAAACGGTGTCGGAACTTCAGCAGGTCATTCGGAGTTCGGCAGCCATCGGTCAGCAGGTGAGCATCGCGGGCGGCCGACATGCGATGGGAGGACAACAGTTCGGCACAGGAACGGTGCTTCTGGATATGACCCGCATGTGCCGTGTAGTCGATCTCGACTCGGACCGCGGACACGTCCTGGTGGAGGCGGGTATTCAGTGGCCGCAACTCGTGACCCATTTGCTGTGGGCCGGCGGCGGACAGCCGGGACAGTGGGGCATCATTCAGAAACAAACTGGCGCCGATCGGTTGAGCCTCGGCGGCGCCCTCGCGGCCAATATTCACGGCCGGGGGCTGAGGCTGCGGCCGATCATCGACGACGTTGAGTCATTCGAATTGATCGATGCCACTGGCGCGATAGTGCCGTGCAGTCGCACGACAAATCCTGAACTCTTCTCGCTGGCGATCGGTGGATACGGACTGTTTGGAGTGATCGCTCGCGTCACGCTGCGGCTGACACGGCGGCACAAGGTCGAACGCTGCGTTGCGATCGCGGACATCGACGATCTGCCCACTCTTTTTGCCGACCGAATTGCCGCTGGTTTCGAGTACGGCGATTTCCAGTTCGCGACCTCGCCAGCCTCAGGAGAGTTTCTCCGATCGGGTGTGTTCTCGTGTTATCGGCCGGTCTCCGACGATCGACCCATCGCTGATAACCAACTCGAGTTGAAGGATGAGGACTGGGGGCACTTGCTGTGGCTCGCGCACGTCGACAAGTCGCGAGCATTTGCCGAGTATGCGCGCTACTACATGAGCACGGACCGGCAGGTTTACTGGTCGGACACCCACCAGCTGGCCAGATATACCGATGGCTATCACGAGTCGATCGACCGCCGATGTGGTGCTCGCGTCAAGGGCAGTGAGATGATTTCAGAACTCTACGTCCCTCGGACCCAGCTTCCTGTATTCATGCAACGTGTCCGCGAGGAGGCGCGTCGCCACGACATCGATATCATCTACGGCACCGTCCGGCTGATCGAGCAGGACATCGAAAGTGTGCTTGCGTGGGCGCGCGAACCCTGGGCGTGCATTGTGTTCAACCTGCACATCGATCACTCCCGCGCCGGTATCGAGAAGGCGGAGCACGATTTCCGGTGTTTGATCGATTGCGCGGCGGATCTTGGCGGCAGCTATTACCTGACCTATCACCGATGGGCGACGCGGGCGCAGATCGAACGGTGTCACCCACGCCTGCGGGAATTTCTCGATCGCAAGCGTCAATACGATCCAACAACACTGTTCACGAGCGACTGGTACGAACACCACCTTCGCGTGCTGAACGCACCCCTTGGCGAGTCTCAGCGCGCGGTTGCCTCGTAGACAGCGCGCGACAACTCAGCCATCAGGGCAGCACTCTTTTTTTGATCCTCGATCCCGCGGACCAGCAGTACCAGCACGTATGGCCGGGTGCCGAAGACGATCGCCGCGTCGTGGTTGATACGCGTGATATTGCCCGTCTTGTGAGCAACTGGTGTCCCGGCAGGTAGCCCCGCAGGAATCGCATCATTGAATTTCTGGCGCTTGAGGATTTCGATCATCTCGGCATCGGCTGACGAATCGACGGCTTGTCCATGCCCGATCCGATCGAGCAGCACGACAAGGCCTCGCGCCGTCGTCGTGTTGTTCATGCCCTTGTCGAACGCCTTCTGATCCTCGACACCCCTGAGCACCTGCATACCATCGGCACCGAGCGCACTGACGGTGCGCCGAATGTTCTCGACGCCGAGTTTCTCGATCAGCAGGTTCGCCGCAAAGTTGCTGCTGACGGTAATCATCAGGTCACAGAGCTGCCTCAGCGGCATGCGCTTACCAACGGCGGCATACACCAGCGAGTCGGAGTCGTCGCCCTCGCTGAGCTGATAGGGGCTGCCGTCGACGATGCTGCGGAATTCGTTGCGAACGGGCAGCGTGTCATCCAGCGAGAGCTGCCGGCTGCGCGCCTGCCGGAACAGCTCGATCATAATCGGCACCTTCATCGTGCTCGCCGCATGGAATGGCTTGTCGCCGTCGATGAAGAGTTCGGTTTTTCCGTCCAGGGTGCGGTAACCGACGGCGACCTCGACGCCACTCGATGCGATGATCCCGCGGAGCTGACTTTCGAGCGGGGTGGCTGGCGATGTTTGGATTAGCAGTGCGGCAAAGAGCGGCAGCGCGAGCAACTAGCGCTCCTTGCCGACGGGCTCCTCAATGAAGTCCGCGAGAGGGCCCCAGGTGTCGGGATCCTGCGAAACGAGCGTGCTGAAGTAGAGCGTGACGTCTTCTTTTGGAAACTGACCGGCGAGCTCGGCCGCTGCCTTCTTCAGTTTCTCGGCGTCGGGCTTTGTCACGTTCTCTTCGTTGATGAGGCCATTCTCGTGTGCGATCCCGAGGAGGTCGAGAAATGCCCCCATCATCGCGCGCTGATGGTCCAGGTGATAGTTCACCAGTGCGCGAGCGGCGATCGTGTCGGACACCGTCGGCAGCGTGACCAGGTACTTGACCTTCTTGTCGAGCGGCAGGCTGATCACACTCTTCGGCCTGAACTTCATGTGGCCGGCGAGCGCGCCAACGGCTTCAACCTGCTGCTCGGTGGACTGCTCGTCGGCCCAGAACGCTTCCGCGGCGGCCATGCGCCGCTCGGTCGGCATCTTCTTCCACAGTCGTGACGGACGAAATTCGCTGAAATCCTGCATCCTGGAATCTTATCGTATACGATCTTCCGAGCCTTGCCGGACCGCCTCTTTACCCCGCGCTTCTTCGTCATGTGCGGGTTCAGCTTTACGGTTTTCCTTTCCGCGTTTCAGTTGTTGCCGACGGCGCCGTACCACATCATCGATCTCGGCGGAACGACGTTCGCGTCGGGGTTGTTTCTCGGATTCCTGACTTACTCGTCTGCGTTCTCGGCGCCGCTGACTGGCGCGTTCGTCGATCGCGTCGGTCAACGCCGAATCCTGATCGTGTCGAGCGTTGCGCTGGCGGTCTTCTCGGTCGCCTATGCGGTGATTACCGATTACCGCGTGATGCTGACGCTCGTGCTCGTCCACGGCGTGTTCTGGTCGGGACTCCTGTCGGCATCCGCCGCGTACATGACGGGGCTGCTTCCGGAGAACCGGCGCGCAGAAGGCATTGGCTACTGGGGGCTCTCGACGCTGTCCGCGATCGCTGTTGCACCGACGGTTGGCTTCTGGATTTATCGCAGCGGCGGCTGGCTGTGGCTGTGTGTTGGAGCGACCGCACTGAACGTCGGCATGGCGGCAATTGCCGCGTCGTTGCCCGAGCATCCGATTCAACCAGCTGCGACCCATCCGCGCAGACGCCGCCTGATCGAACTGCGCGTGCTGCTCGTGTCGATCACGCTGGCGATGTATTCATTCGGGTATGGCGGCATCACGAGTTTCACGGCCATGTATGCCGACGTGAATGGCGTCGCGCCGAAGAGCCTGTATTTGACCGCGCTCGCGATCGTCATGCTCTTCACCCGGCCGCCGCTCGCAAGAATCGGAGATCGATACGGGTATCGGCGAGTGTTCGTGCCCTGCCTGGTGCTGATTTGCTGTGGCCTCGCCTGTCTGGCGGTCGGCGGCACGCGCTTCTGGATGCTCCTCTCGGCGGTCATATTCGGCATTGGTTTCGGCAGCGCCTATCCGTCGTACATCGGATACGTGATGCGCGGTGTGACGCCCGATCGGCGCGGCGCCGCGTTTGGCGCGATCCTCGCCGCATTCGACTCCGGCATCGGCACGGGGTCGACCGCGATGGGATGGGTCATCCAGCATTACGGTTTTCGGATGGCCTTTGCTGTAGCGGCAGCTCTATCGGCGCTGGCGCTGCCGTACTTTCTCGTCGTGGATAGATATGTTGTGAGTCCTACCCGGAAGGTCCGTGGGTGACGAATGTCGACTCAGAAGCCTATCCGCATTCCGACATCGATCCGCCGTGCGGGCATCGCTGCGGTGGGCTGACCGTAGAACGGCGACGTCATGACCCCCGAATACCCAATCGGATTGACGTGATTGAAAAGATTCTGCGCCGACGCGAAGAGTTCGAACCGGACTCGCTTGTCCTCGGCGCCGCCGCCGCCCATCGCGTTCAACATGTCCGTTGCCCCGCCGACTGACCCGATACGCTGGATCACAACCGTTGGAGCACCGGCAGGGCCTCCTGGCGCCGAACGCGCGCCGAATCCGAACGCATAGCTGACGCGTGCGCCGACATCCCACATCGCCTTCGTCCACGCGCTATTGCGTGTTACGCCAGACGGTCGATCATTGAACACCGTGTCGCCGTTGTCGTCGCGGCCGGTCGTGACGTTGTAGGGCACGCCGGAACGAGCTGCGGTCGTGAACCCGACGCGAATGTTCCGTCGGAACGCCGTGTTGATCATGCCGCTGAATACGTGATGTGGCACGCCAGCAACTGGTCCCCATTCCCCAGAAAGGTCGTAGCTATCGGCAGGCAGGCTGAACGGACCATCTGCGTCATTGCGTTGATGAAGCCACGTATAGTTCGCGAAGAAGACCGTACGGCGGTTCGGAATATTCATGTTCAGTCCGACGTTGAGCGAGTCGCCCTGGGAGTGTGCCGTCGATTCCACCTGCGTAATATTGCCGAGCAATGGGTTCGGCCGGCTGCCGTCGGCCAGCGGCGCATTGACGTTGCGTCCACGAAATCGATCGGTGCCGACGCTGTGGTTGACGCCCACGTTCACGCTGAGCACCGATGACACTTGCTGACTGATGCCAGCGTTGATCATCTTCCGTTTCGGCATCGCCAGGTTCGCCGCGAGTGAGTACTTGCTTGCCGGCAGCACTTGTTGATCGTCGCCGCCACCGAAGGGATTTGGATATCCGGGATTGCGGACGATGCGGTCCTGCTGACGCTCACCATCGACGCGAAGTGTCTGCTCATAGGTGTCGGCGTCCAGCCAGTCGTAGAAGATACCGCCGCCGGCCCGCACCGTGGTTTTTCCGCTCTTGAACGGCGACCAGGTCAACCCAAACCGCGGCGCAACATTCCAGGGGTCGTCGAGATGGGTTTGAAGTTCCTGGCGGAGCCCACCGCTGATGGTCAGGTTCTTTTTCACCCGCCAATCGTCCTGCACGAAGAGACCGGCTTGCCACTGGGGGAAGCGGACGAGCGGATCACCGGAACGTCTCGAGAACGTGGCGGGCTGGGCGCTCTGGTAGCTGGCGAGACTGTCGAATGTGAATGTGCCGAGATAGTTCGCACGAGTGTCGCTTCGGTATGAGCCTCCCTCGACGAGGCTGCCTGCACGCACTGCATGTTTACCCTTTGCCCAATCGACATTTGTCGCCCACTCCAGCTCGGTGCTCTGCCGTCCGCCTGCCTGTTGTGCCCCTCCTGCGGTAAACGCATCGAGTACCTGGACGGTCGGCAACTCAGACGCGGATGTCGCGTCGGTTGATGTCCAATGCAGTTGCACCCGTGTCTCCGCGAAGACGTTCCGGCTGAGCGAACCGCTCTCCCCAACTCGAAACAAACGATCCTCTGATGCTCGGGCATACCCGCGCTCGGCAAGATTGAATCCTCCGACGCCGAGGTTTTGTTGATCGTTCTGACTCTCCTGAAACGACACGCGCAGCGTGTGTCCCTTGCGCAATGCGTGGTCGACGCGCGCGGTCACGTTCACGCGATCGGACTGGCGCCGGACATTTGCATTCACGGTCCCGGCCGGCACCGCGGCCAAAATACTCGCGGAATCGTAGAGTGACGCGCCGCCCGCCGAGAGTGAAAAGGATGTCCGATCTTTTAAAAGTGTGCCGCTCAGGTTGAATGCGTATTGCTGCGCCTGTTCGGGCCCCTTCTCGGTGACAAAGGCATTTCGCGCGTTGAGTGAATCGTCGCGGAAGGTGAAATCGAGACCGCCGCGTAGGGGCCCAAGGCCTGGTTGCGTGGTGATATCGACAAATACGAGCCCGCCGCCATGGTTCTCGGCGGCGAACATGTCGCGCGAGAATCGAATCGACCGGATCTGCGACTTCGGGGGCAGACGCCCGCCGCGAAACCCGTCGACTCGTATCGTCGCTCCCGGTCCGGCCATTTCCTTCAACGCGCTTTCCATTTCATCGGGGTCATCGGGGAGGGCGTCGATTTGTTGCTTCGACAAAACGGTATTGAAGCGATCGCTGTTCGGATCGGACGCGACGGTGGATGGATCGCGGCCGACCGAAACCGATTGGTCGAGCTTTTCGATCGACAGTGTCACATCGCGGCGCGTGGCCCCCGGCCTGAGGCGAACATCGTTGATCGTGTTCGTTTCAAACCCGGGAAAGCTCACGGTTATGCGATATCGTCCCGTCTCCACCGCCGACAGCGTCGCCACACCCTGGCCGTCTGAGGCGACGTCGTGCGACGCGCCGTCAGCCCTCGTCACCTGCACCCGGGCGCCAGGAATCACGGCGCCACTCGGATCGTGCACGATGACGCGCAGTGTGGCAGATGGTTGACGTTGCGCCGCGCTAACTGGCGGAGCCGCAGCGCTGCCAGCGAGTGCGAGGACGCAAGTGAAGATCACCACGACAGGCTTCACGCGACTACCCATCCCTTCACTGCTCGCTGTCGAACTTCTTGGGATCGATCCTGGGATTGACCTTGACCTTCGTGACAGTCCACTCCTCCATCGTCGTACCCGCAGATCCGCGACGGAGGGCATGAGGAAATTTGATCCCGTCTACGTCCCGCCAGTCGTCGAAGTAGAGGCTGTACTCGACCATCGCCGGCGGTTGTGCGTCGAGCTGTTGGATCTGACGTTGCGCATCGGCTTCGATCCGTTGTCGATCCTCCGCACTTGCCTGGCGCGCGGGACCCTCTGCCCGTCCTCCGCCACCGCCTGGAGGTGGTCCGCCTGCCGTCACCATTCGCGCTTGCGGCGCTTGATACGTCACCATCAGCGGAAGGTGCGTCGTTTCATCGATGAAGAGCCGGGCGGCGAATCCATCGGGACTCTTCGCGTCGATGATGAATGCCTTGCCGTCCGGGGATTCGGCCTCGCCTGAATAGGAATAGGTCGCGGCGATAGAAGGGTGTGTCGTCGCAAACCATCCGAGCATCAGGCGGCTGATTTCCTGACGCGCGGATCTCACGAGTTGCTGATCCAGGTGTGCCTGCTGCTCTGGCGTCGGTTTCTCTCCACCTCCGCCCATCACCATGCCCGGCCCGCCCATGCGGATCATCATGCCGCCGCCGGCAGGCATGCCCGACGGCGCAGCGCCCTTAATCACGCGCTCGCCATTGAAGCCGATCGTGTTCGACATGCTGACCATGGCGCTGTTTGACGATTCCGACCGCACGTACTTGTCGGGCAGGCCGAGGAGCAGTTCGAGATCGGATGTCATCTGAAAGTTGCCGACATTCCGCTGTGCCGCACCCTGGACGCTAAGCGCCGTGAGCGTGTCCAGCTTCTTTCCGCCGATCGCCTTTCTCGCTCCCGCCAGAATCTCGGTCGCCTTGGCGTCCTGCGCCGCCAGCGTTCTCGCGAAGGCAAGTGCGATTGCGAAGACGATCGTTCGTTGCACTGAAATGTGGATCCGCATAACTCTTGTTCCTCGCGATTGTTCAGTTTTCGGCCGATGCGTTCTGGAATCCGGGATCGAACCATCTTCCGTGTTCATCCGTGTTCATCCGTGTTCATCCGTGTTGCTCCGTGGCTTCCGTGTTCATCGGTGTTGTTCCGTGGCTTCGTGTTATCCGTGTTCATCGGTGTTGTTCCGTGGCTTCGTGTTATCCGTGTTCATCCGTGTTGTTCCGTGGCTTCGTGGTGTCCGTGTTCATCCGTGTTGTTCCGTGGCTTCGTGGTGTCTGTGTTCATCCGTGTTGTTCCGTGGCTTCGTGGTGTCCGTGTTCATCCGTGTTGTTCCGTGGCTTCGTGGCGTCCGTGTTCATCCGTGTTGTTCCGCGGCTTCGTGTTATCCGTGTTTATCCGTGTTGTTCCGTGGCTTCGTGTTATCCGTGTTCATCCGTGTTGCTCCGTGGCTTAGACGCCGTATCGATCCGTGGCCATGATCGCGGTTTGCCTCGCGCGAATGGTTAAGCGTTCGCAAAGAGATTGTTAAGGACGTAAAACCTTGCGGACCGGTGGGCAAACAGCGCAAATACGCGTGCTAGACTCGGCACATGCGCGGTCGAATGCGCCTGCCGATGGTCGCCGTGGCGGTGGCGTTGCTGGGGCTGATTGCTCTTCTGGCGACGTTGCAGTATCGATGGCTCGGTCGCATCAGCGATGCGGAACGCGAGCACATGCGAGCGACGCTCAACCTCCGCGCATCAGGGTTCACGCAGGATTTCGATGGCGAGCTCACGCGCGCCTACCTGCTCTTTCAACTGGAGCCCCAGGCGGCAGCCAGTCTCGAATCGCGCATCCAGCTTCGCTACGATCGGTGGCAGGCGACAGCGAAGTATCCCCGCCTGATCAAAGACATCTACAGCGTCGTCCCGGGCGCGACCGCGCAGCTGCGGCGATTCAATCCAGCAACCCGCCTCCTCGAACCGGCGGTATGGCCGGCGGACATGGAACCGATCCGTGCGCAAGTATCCACATCCGGTCAGGAACGCGCCGATGGCTCCGGATTTGTCGTTCGCATGCTCCCTCCGCCAATCTGGGACAACCTGCCTGCCCTGGTGATTCCGATGCCGCTCATCCAGCTCAATCAGCAAGCAGGGCGGACGCAGTTTCAGATGATGCCGGGCCTCTCGTATGTGATCGTGTTACTGGATCGCACGTACATTGCCGGCGAGATGCTGCCGGCGCTCGCGCAGCAGCATTTTCGTCAGACTGGTGACGGCTTCGACTACCAGCTCGCGGTGGTGAGCCCGTCGAGTAGCAGCGTCGTGTACCACTCGACGCCTGACTTTACGCCGCGTCCCGACACGGAAGCAGATGCGACGATGGATCTGTTCCAGGTACGCATGCAGGACTTTGGATCGATCGTGTCCGAGGTCCGACGATTTACGTCAACGTTCATGGCGGGACCGCTTCAGGGCACCGGCACGTCCACGACCATCAGCGAACAGATCGTGCTTCCTCCCGATGGCGGACGAGCGCTGCGAATGCGCGAAGGTGGCCCGGTGTCGATCTTCGTGCAGCAAAACGCACCGCTGAGTTCCGTCGCGGCTGCCTCGAGCACGGCCGCAGCGCGCCTGACGTCGACGCTGACGACCGCGCGCTGGCGATTGCTGGTCACACATCCCTCCGGTTCTCTCGAAGCGGCGGTGAATGCGGCGCGCCGCCGAAATCTGATCATCAGCTCGAGCATCCTTTCGGTGCTGGGTGCGAGCGTGGCGCTGCTGGTGCTATCCACGCGGCGCGCGCAGGAGCTCGCGCGCCAGCAGATGGAGTTTGTTGCTGCCGTCTCTCATGAACTGCGCACGCCGCTGGCGGTGATTCGCTCTGCCGCCGAGAACCTGGCGGACGGTGTTATCAAAGACGAACAGCAGATTCGGAAGTACGGTGACCTCGTCCGCAATGAAGGGCGGCGGTTGACCGAGATGGTCGAGCAGATTCTCGAGTTTGCCGGAATCGAATCCGGTCAGCGCGCATTTGTGTTGCGCCCGGTCGCTCTTGCGCCCATGCTCCCGGACATCGTCCATTCTTCCGGCGCGCTGATTCGCGCCGCCGGCATCGAAGTCGAGTACGAAATCGACGACGGACTCCCGCCAGTATTGGGCGAGGAATCGGCACTGCGCCGCGTCTTTGAGAATCTGATCGCCAACGCAATCAAGTACGGTGAGTCTGGTGCGTGGATTGGCATACGCGCCAGGCGCGCCGGCCGTGAAGTCCTTGTGAGCATCGCAGATCGTGGAATCGGAATCTCCTCGGCGGAACAATCGCGGATTTTCGAGCCGTTCTATCGTGCACCGGACGTGATTGCGGCGCGCATCCAGGGAGCGGGCCTCGGCCTCAGTCTCGTTCAGCGGATCGTCGAGGCGCACGGAGGCGGCATCACAGTTCGCAGCGACCCGGGGAAAGGCAGCGAGTTCACCGTGACTCTTCCCGCCGCGACCGAGCAGCCGATCGGTCGTGCCGCGATGACCGAAGCGCAAGGGCACGGATCGCAGGTGTGAAGCGTCTGCTGCTTGTCGAGGATGAACCCGGCCTGGTGTTGACCCTGCGCGATCGTCTCACGCGCGAAGGGTATGGGTTCGAGAACTGCACCGACGGCGAAAGCGGCCTGGAACGAGCCGCCCGCGAAGGCTTCGATCTCGTCCTGCTCGATGTGATGCTGCCGCGGCTGAATGGGTTCGACGTGTTGCGCGAGCTCCGGAAACGCGGCATCGACACGCCGGTGATCATGCTGACGGCGAAGGGTCAGGTTGTCGATAAGGTCGTTGGCCTCAAACTTGGCGCCGACGATTATGTCACCAAGCCGTTCGAGATGGTCGAACTGCTGGCGCGGATCGAAGCCAAGCTGCGACGGGCACCGACTCTCGCGCATCCGTCGGAGGGATACCACTTTGACGATCTGCGTGTGGATTTCCGCCGCGCCGAAGTGCTGAAAGGCGGCGAGCCGCTCGAGCTCTCAGCGCGCGAATTTCAGTTGCTGAAGTATTTCATCGAGCATCGCGGCGCCACGCTCACACGCGAGGAGTTGCTGAACGAAGTGTGGGGGTACAACGCCATGCCGTCGACCCGCACGGTCGATGTGCACGTCGCATGGCTGCGCCAAAAGATCGAGCCCAATCCCCGGCACCCGCAGTACATCCTCACGGTGCATGGGATGGGCTACAAGTTTGCGGGGTGATTGGGGGTCTGACCCCGGTCTGACCCCGATCAGTCCGCCAACGTCACGATCTCCACGTCCGCAAGACGGTTGCTGAGACGCAGGATCGCCACCGAAGGTTTGGCATCGAATCGTCGAGGTCCGGCGGCACCGGGATTGACCACCAGTCTCTTGCCGCTGCGCTCGACGAGCGCATGGTGCGTGTGTCCGAACACCAGGATGTCGGCCGAATAGCGGGATAAGAGTTTGGCGGGAGTCGGGCTACCGACTTCATGACCGTGACTGACGTGAATGGAGAGGCCGCCAAGCTCGGTCGCGATTTCATCAGGCAGAGTCCCGTCCAACGGGTCGACGTTGCCGTAGACGGCCTGCACCGGCGCGATACTGCGCAGCGCCTCGAGGACATCACGACCGCCGACATCGCCGGCGTGAAGAATCTGCGACACGCCTCCGAGCACGCGAAACAGCCCATTACGAACGAGGCCGTGTGTGTCGGCGACGAGGCCGATTATGATGGGCTGTTCATCATGCGGATCTGCGACGCTCATTGCCACTTCTTTTCCAGCCGCTTCCTCGAACTGTTGACGGCCGGTCATCCTGCCTTCGGTGGCGCGAATCGCGCCGACGCAGTATTGCATCAACTCGGCTGGGACAACCCCGGTCCGGCGGAGAGTCTCGCCGATCGCTGGGTCACCGAGCTCGACAATCGACAGGTCGCCCGGGCCGCGATGATTGCGAGCATTCCGGGCGACGAGGAGTCGGTCGACGCCGCCGTCCGGCGTCATCCGTCGCGACTTGTCGGCTTCTTTATGTTCAATCCTGCGGCAGGCGAGGTGTCATCGCGGCTCGCGCGGACCCTGAACAGTGGGACGCTGCGCGGGATCTGTCTGTTCCCGGCGATGCATGGCTACAGATTGGACGACGAACGGGTGAAGGAAGTCTTTGTTGCAGCCGGTGAGCGCCGCCGAACGGTGTTCGTCCATTGCGGGGTTCTGACGGTGGGCGTCCGCAAGAAACTCGGTTTGCCGTCTCCGTTCGACTTGAGGCTCGGCGATCCACTGGCCCTGGCTTCGGTCGCATCGCGCTTTCCCGACGTCCCGGTGATCATCCCGCACTTCGGTGCCGGCATGCTGCGCGAAGCGCTGATGGCCGTTGAGCAGTGCAGCAACATCCATCTCGACACGTCGAGTTCGAACAGCTGGATGAAGTACTATCCCGGCCTCACGCTCGATCAGGTATTCCGACAGGTGATGGCCGTGGCGGGGCCGGACCGGATCCTGTTTGGCACCGACTCGTCGTTCTTTCCGCGCGGATGGCAGCAACCCGTTTACGACACCCAGGACGCCACGCTCAGAACGATCGCTATCGCGCCCGACGATCGAGAAAAGATCTTTGGTGGCAATTTCGATCGTCTGTTTCCTATCGAGGAGTCGGCATCTTGATCCGCACCGTATTCCAGTTGTGTGTGTTCGTAGTCTTGCTGACGATGGCCCCGGCCGGCGCTCTGCCGTCGGCCATGCAGGAGCCGGCGACGCTCGTGGTGACCAATGGAAGGATTCTCACCGTCGAGGATTCGCTGCCTGAAGCGCAGGCGATCGCCGTTGCCGGAGATCGGATCGTTGCGCTCGGCAGTGTGGCCGACATTCGCCGCTACATCGGCGCCAACACACAGGTCCTCGACGTGCAGGGTCAGCTCGTCGTCCCCGGTCTGATCGAAGGTCATGGTCATTTCAATGGAGTGGGCGAAGCGGAGCTGAACTTGAAGCTCATGCCGACCACGAGCTGGGATCAGATTGTGTCGATGGTGGCCGATGCGGCTAAGACGGCCAAGCCTGGCGAGTGGATCATCGGGCGTGGCTGGCACCAGGAGAAATGGACCAGGAGGCCAGAACCCAACGTCGAGGGATTTCCGACACACGCGTCGCTCGACGCCGTCTCCCCCAACAATCCCGTTCTCCTCACACATGCCAGCGGCCATGCCAGCTTCGTGAACGCCAAGGCGATGGAGCTGTCTGACATCAATCGCTCGACGCCGAATCCTGCCGGTGGCGAGATCCTGAAAGATAATTCGGGCAACCCCACCGGGCTGCTGCGTGAAACAGCATCCGGCCTCGTTCACACCAATCTCGCGGATCCCGCGCGCACCCGCAAGGCATTGGAGCTGGCGTCACGCGAAGTGCTCTCGAAAGGCATCACTTCGTTCCAGGATGCCGGCTCCTCGTTTGCGACCATCGATCTGATGAAACAGTTGATCGATGACGGACGCATCGGCGTGCGTCTGTGGGTGATGGTACGGGAGGGCAACGCGCGCGAGGCGCCGCTGCTCGCGAAATACCGAACGATCGATTATGGCAGCGGCCACTTGACCGTCCGCGCGATGAAGCGGCAGATCGATGGTGCCCTCGGTTCGCGGGGAGCCTGGCTGCTGGAACCTTACAGTGACAAGCCGGACAGCGTCGGCCTGAACACTGCAAGCATTGCCGATCTGACCGAGACGGCACGGCTGGCCATGGCGAATGATTTTCAGTTGTGCATTCATGCCATCGGGGACCGCGCAAACCGCGAAACGCTGAACATCTTCGAACAGGCGTTCAAGGCCAATCCCGCGAAGCGTGATCTCCGCTGGCGGATCGAACACGCCCAGCACCTGTCACCGCAGGACATCCCCCGGTTTGGCCAGCTGGGCGTCATCGCGTCGATGCAGGGCATTCACTGCACGTCTGACGCACCGTACGTCATCGAGCGGCTCGGAGCGAAGCGAGCGGAAGAGGGCGCGTATGTGTGGCAGAAGCTGATGAATACGGGAGCCGTCGTCAGCAATGGCACCGACGCGCCGGTGGAAGATGTCGATCCGATTGCGAACTACTATGCGACCGTGTCGCGCAAAACGAAAACGGGCCAGGTCTTTTACGGCGATCAGCGCATGACCCGCATGGAAGCGCTGAAGTCGTACACACTCAATCCCGCTTACGCCGCCTTTGAGGAATCATCGAAGGGATCGTTGAAGGTTGGAAAGCTCGCCGACATGACCGTGCTGTCGAAAGACATTACCGCCATTCCCGAGGAGGAGATCCCTGCCGCCCACGTCAGTTACACGATCGTGGGCGGCAGAATTGTGTATCGGAAGCAGGGTTAACGGGCGCTCGCTACTTTCGCGCGCCGGGGCGCGGGTTCCTGCTGTTGCGGCATATGACGGCGAAACTGGTCGAAAAAGCGGCTGCAGGCGCGGTGGAACCGGTCGGTCAGCTGACGGCCGACATCTCCCGGGACCGGACCGAGGCGATTCCACGACGCCTGCGCCGCGCGGACATCTTCAGCCATGGCCCGCCACTTTGTTTCTTCTCCCGCTCGTCCGCCGATGGTGTTGGCGGCCAGCGCTTCACGCAGCATCATCGCCAGCGCCTGCGATGAATTCGCCGGTGTCGCGGCAACATCGGTCAGGAACCCTTCGACACGCTCGCAGAGCTTGACCATCTTCTGACTGTTTGCGTCGACGTCGAGCTCGGTTCCGCGGAAGGCGTCCGGATACGCGTCGAGCAACCGCTCCAGCGCATTCATGAAGCGCGCGCTCAATGGATCGGCGCCGTGCCGCACGACCGGTGTCGACTGATTCCATCGATTGCGAAGCGAGCGCACGCTTTCGAGAAGCGCCGTGTTCTCGATGGCGAGCGGCGCAGGCGGTGCGATATCGGCGACGACCTCCGGCGCGTGCAGCTCCGAGGCATCGCTGCGTCCGGCGGGTGCCAGCGATTCGAGCTCGGCGACCAGCGCCTCGCGATCGGCCTGCTTGGCTTCGAGCTCGATTTGATCGCGACGCTTGTAACGATCGAAGAACGTGTCGCAGGCGCCGCGGAACCGCTGCCACAGGGCTTCCGACTTCGTGCGCCGAACCGGACCAATCGTCTTCCATTCAGCCTGGAGGCGACGAATTTCTGCCGCCGACTTTTCCCATTCCATCGACGCTGCCAGTTGTTCGGCGCGCGCGCACAGGGCTTCTTTCCTGGTCTGATTGGCGGCCCACACTTCTTTTCGTTGTGCGAGATCGGTATTGCGTCGAGTAAAGAACGTGTCGCACGCTTCACGGAACCGCTTCCAGGTGGTGCGCGTATCCTGCCGCGGCACCGGCCCGACGGCCTGCCATTCGGCTTGAAGTTTTTTCAGCTCCTCGGCGGTTTTGATCCAATCGGTCGATTGTGCGAGTCCCTCAGCCTGCGCGATCAGTGCCAGCTTTTTCTCGAGATTGGTCTTCCGCTCTTCGCTGCGCATCGCGAAGAACTCTCGCGCCTTCGCCTGGATCGGATCGGCCGCTTGGCGGTAGCGATGCCAGAGGGCCTGCGCCTGCGCCCGCGGGGCTTCTGCCGCCTGCTTCCATCGCTCCTGGATTTCGTGAAGCTCGCGCGCCGCCTTCTCGACGTCCTCAGACTTGACCCCCTCCGGCGTATCGAACCCGTACTTGGCGCGTAACGCTTCGGTTCTCGCGATCAGTTCCTCCTGCACGGCGGCATTGGCGAAGCGTTTCCACTCGTCCATTTCCCGCAGTTCGTGCAGTTTTGGCGTCATCGCGCCCAGCGCCGTCTTCAACCGTTCCACCAGGGCGTGCCGCTCGCGTTCAGGCAGCGTCGGTGGAGCGTCGAGCGCGGCGCGCAGATCGCGCACCAGTCGATCGGCCTCGCGCAACGTGAGATCCTCAGCCGTGGCGCGTATCGTCGCGCGTTCGATCAACTGCTCGACGCGCTGGACCTGCTGGCGCAGCGTGCGTTCGGCTGCCGCGCGGCGTTCCTCCACGCGCAAACGCATCCGCGCCTCCGCCGCCGCGTATCGCTCGGCGACGGCCGGATCGAGTCCCTCCGCGTTGGTCTCGAGCGATCGCCATTCCCGCTGCACGTTCTCCCAAGCGGTCTGGTCGATCTGGGGTTCGGACGAAATCCGTTCCGCGTCGGTCGACAACACGCTCAGTCTCCCGTGGACCTCGGCGCGAGCGAGATAGCTTCGGTGGCGTTCTTCGGCGCGCCGGCAGGCCTCCTCGAAGCGCTGGCGCGTACGGTCGTCTTCTGCCTCGCCGGTTGATGGTCCGGGCAATCCTTCCCATTCGCCGCGGGCTTTTTCGATCTCTTCGAGTGCGTGCTCGGCGTGCGTGCGTTCCAGTTGTTCGCAAATCGCTTCGCGGCCACGTCGCGCCGCCGCGTTCTGCTCGCTGATGGCGCGCCGCTCGGCTTCTGCGCGCTCGTGGGCATCGATCGCACTGCGCGCCGTGTCCACCAGGGCGCCAAACTGCGCGGTTGTCTCTTGATCGATCTCGAACACAGGGTTTGAATTCATGTCCCGCCATTCCGCTTCTGCTTCGGAGAGCTGCGCCGCGGCGTCGCCGATTGCCGGCGATGCCGCGATTGCTTCAATCTTTGCGAGGATCCCGGCCACCCGTTGCTGCCACGATTCGAACGCCGCTTTCCTCGCCGCCTCGGCGTCGTCGATTTCCTGGAGAAGCGCCCGCGCGCGCCTGACGACCGCTTTGCTCTTCCCGCGATTGATGAGTGCGTCGAGCGTGTCACGGGCATCCGGCGCCGTGGCATCGACGTACCGTTCGACCGCCGCGACGCCGGCATCCTTGTGCTCGGTCTTCATTGCGACGTTCAGGAGTTCCGCTGGTTCGGAGATGCGTGCGACTGCATCGAGCGCCGTCTGTGGGTCGATGGCGTGGCGGGCAATGCTGCTGAGGGCCTTCGAGTCGTGGACCCGTCCGAGCGACGCGGCGCGAACCGTGTCGTGCGGTGAGGACTTCGCAATCGCCGAGAAATGACGCGGATCGTCGAGGCCGTCGAGCGCGAGCGCCGCGTCGCCATCGGTCGCGGCCGGCGCAATCGCAATCTCCACCAGTCGATCGGCAAGACGGCGGCGCAGCTCCGGGTCTTGTTCGCTTCGCGCCAGCCTGGCCAGCAGCGTGACGCCGCCGATGCGATCGATTGCCGCATTGCGGACGCGAGCGTCCGGGTCGGACGCGGCCAGCTCCTCGATGACGGTGCGATGCTCGGGGTCGTCGGCAATTTCCGCCACGGCTGCGGCGCGGATCGCGGCATCCGGGTGCTTCCATCGGGGCTGCGGCTTGAATCGGTCGAGGAAAGACATCGGGAGCCTTGCGCCCGGATCGCGAACAGCGAATTACGGAGCTGGTAATTCGCTCTTTCGAGTACCGGAGTCGGTTAACCGCTCGATTCTTGAATGAGCCACTCGGCGATCTGCTCCCGTGACAAGCGGTGATCGTCGTTCAGGTGCACGATCATCGATGCCAGCGGCAGCCGCTTCGAGCAGCCCTGCGGACACTTTTTTGTCATCTCGTCCAGGCACCGAAACAGCCGTTCGAGATGATCGGGAATCAACTTTCCATGCTCGCGCGGGAGGTGATACACCCCTTCGTAGACCGCGCCCAGGGCGCACGACCCGCCCTTTTCGTCGAAGTAGCTGCCGAAGCACTGCGGCCCACGACTGGCGCCAACGCGGATGTATTCCGCGAGCTCTTTCTGCTCGCGCTGGAGTTCTGTCGCCATGGCGAATCTCCTCCCGCCCGCTGTGCGGGCGTCGCAAATGCGATTTACGTGCCGGACTGTGATTGTAGTTCAGCCACAGGATTGACGCGTCTTATGAAGCAGACCTAACATTCGAGATCCATCGAGTTGAATCCGCGCCCCATGGAGTCGTATGCATAACCCAATGAATCGTCGTCTTTTTGTCGTCTTTTTGTCCGCCTTTCTGGGGTGGACCGGCGCCGCCGAGGGGCGAATTCGCGATTCCCGGCGACCGCAGCAAACCGCCAAGCCGCCGCAGACGGCCTCGCCGGCACAGACCAAGCCGGTTCAGGCCCCCCCGCTCCAGCCGTCGGCCGATGCGCCTGCTCCGGGCAATCCCGTGGTCCTGATGTCGACATCGCTTGGCGACATCAGCCTCGAGCTCTTCAAGACCGAAGCCCCGGTCTCCGTTCAGAACTTCTTGCAATACGTCAACGACGGCTTTTATGCCGGCACGGTGTTTCACCGCGTGAAGAAAGGATTCATGATTCAGGGAGGCGGCTTTACTCCGACGTTACAGGAGAAGCCGACACGGGCGCCGATCTTGAATGAAGCGACCAACGGGCTGCATAACACGCGCGGCACGCTCGCGATGGCGCGCACCAGGGCCTTACGTAGTGCGACGTCGCAGTTCTACATCAACGTCGTCGACAACCGCGCGCTGGATCACACGGGTGAAACACCAGCTGAGTTTGGCTACGCGGTGTTCGGCCGCGTGCTCTCCGGAATGGACGTTGTCGATCGCATTGTCGCCGTCCCGACCACCACGAAGGGACCGATGGATGATGTGCCCGTCGACCCTGTGGTGATCAAGAGCGTCAAGCTGGTGAAGTAAGCTGACCCCCCTCGCGATCATCTTTCTCACGATCTTCGTGAACCTGGTTGGCTTCGGGATCATCATCCCGCTGCTGCCGTTCTACGCCGAGACGTTCGGGGCCTCGCCAATCGCGATCGGTTTGCTGTTCGCGTCGTTTTCACTGAGTCAGCTCGTCGCGTCCCCGATCCTTGGCGACCTGTCCGATCGATGGGGCCGACGGCCGGTTTTGATCTTCAGCCTGCTCGGAACCGTCGTGAGTTTCGTGATGCTGGCGCTGGCCAACAGTCTCGTCATGCTCTTCGCCGCCCGCATTGTCGACGGGTTGTCGGGCGGCAACATCACGACGGCGCGCGCTTACATTGCCGACGTCACGACCGAGGAGAATCGCGCGAAAGCCTTTGGCGTGCTCGGCGCGGCCTTCGGCCTCGGCTTCATCGTCGGTCCGGCGCTTGGCGCCGTGTTTTCACGTATCAGTTATACCGCCCCGATCTGGGCGGCCGCAGTGATCACCGTCATTGCCACCGCACTTGCACTGTTCTGGCTTCCCGAAACGGTGCACCGCTCGGATGCCGGCGGCCGTTCACCCTGGCGCGCCCTCGGCGACTCGTGGCGGTTGCCGCATCTGCGTGTCCTGTTCACGGTCGACTTCGTCTATTGGACGGCGTTTGCGGTTTATCAAACGACGTTCGCCCTCTTTGGTGCCCGCCGATTCGGATTCGACGCCGCGCACACCGGGTATCTGTTGAGCGCGTTCGGTTTCCTTGGCGTGCTCGTTCAGGGCGGGATGGTTGGACCGGTGGTCAAAGCGATGGGCGAACGGCAGACGTTGATGATCGGCCTCGCATCCGCCGCGATCGGCTGGGGCGGCAGCGCGATGACGCACTCGTTGCCGGTGTTTGTCTCGATGCTCGTGCCCGGTGCGATCGGCATTGGGTTGTGCAATGCGACGTTGAGTTCATTGATCAGCAAGTCGGCGCCGGCGCGCGAACAGGGTCGCGTCCAGGGAGCGGCCGGCGCGCTGGAGAGTCTCGGAAGAACGGTCGGCCCAGTGTGGGGCAACGGCGCGTTACAGCGGTTTGGTGAGGGGACGGCTTACGGGACCGCGGCTTTGGCGCTCATCGGTGCCGCGGCACTTACCGTTGTCTACCAACAACCGCAACGATCCCTTGACATTAACGCTTGAAAAGATCGCCGCGTGGCGTGCTTACGTTCGCGCCCCCAGTTCCTGTTCCAGGCGCGTGACAAGGTCATCCAGTTGTTCGATGACCGCCCGAACCGTGTCTGGCTGTGACAGATCGACGCCCGCTTTTTTCAGCTGCTCCATCGGATAGTCGTTGCCGCCGGAACCGAGGAGCGTGAGATAGCGATCGCGCGCGTTCGTGTTGCCACCCATGATTTCGTGCGCCAGCCGTGCGGCTGATGCGAAGCAGGTGGCGTACTGGTAGACGTAGTACGGCGAGTTGAAGAAATGCGGAATCCGCGCCCACGTGATCCCGGTCAACGCATTGGTGTCGACGGCGTCCCCGTAGTAGTCCTTGAGGAGGCCGGTGTAGATTTCCGTCAGAATCTCCGACGTGATCGGCCGATCCTGTTCCGCAAGCCGGTGCGCGCGCAGTTCGTAATCGGCAAACATCACCTGGGTGAAGAACGTGCCGGTGATGTTGTCGATCGCGTGTTGCAGAAGCACGATCCGTTCATCAGGATCAGTCGATCGCTTCAGCATGTACTCGAGCAGCAACGCCTCACTTAGCGTCGACGGCACTTCCGCGACGAAGATCGTGTAGCTCGAATAGACGAACGGCTGGGCCTCGTGCGACAGGATCGTGTGCATCGAGTGTCCCATCTCGTGTGCCAGCGTGAACACGTCGTCGAGCGTGTCGGTGTAGTTGAGCAGCATGTACGGGTGCGTCCCGTAGACGGGAGCGGAATATGCACCTGAGCGCTTGCCTTCGTTCTCGTAGACGTCGATCCACCGGCCGGCAAACCCCTCCGCCATCCGCGCTTGGTATTCGGGTCCGAGCAAGTCCACGCAGCTGACGATCCAGTCGAGCACGTCTTCGTACGGGTATTTCTTGTCGAAGGTGACCAGCGGGATCGAAAAGTCGTACACCTGATACGAACTTACGCCGAGTGCCTTCCGGCGCAGGCGATGGTAGCGGCGCAGGGGTTCGACGCCGGCGCGGGTGGTTTCGATGAGGTTTTCGACGACCGACGTCGGAATGTTGTCGCCGTGAAGGGCGGCTTCCAGCGTGCTCTTGTATCCGCGCGCGCGTGCCTGGAACCAGTCGCGCTGGCACACCCCGTTGTAGAGCGACGCGTATGTATTGAGCGTCGTGCGATAGGTCTCGTGCAGGGCACGGAATGCCGCTTCACGGTCTGACTGCTCGCGCCTGGTCGCAAGCAGCGCTCGGTATTGGCCGTAGGAAACGGTGACCTGTTCCCCCGTCGAGAGCGTGATCGTCGGAAATTTTGCGTCCGCCGTCGACAATGCCCAATAGGCGTCGTTCGGCGAGGCCGAGAGACGGCTCGACAGCGACATCAGCTTTTCGCCGGCTTCGTCGAGCACGTGCTCCTGCTGCCGATAGAGATTCTCGATCGCGAATTTATAGAGCCGGAGTGGCTCGGACTGGGCCATCCACTCCCGGACGCTCTCCAGCGGAATCGAAAGCAGCTCGGGGTTGAACCAGGACTCCGCTTGCGCCAACCGCGCAAACAGGATCTGCACCTGCTGACGCTTCGCGTTGATGCCGTTGTCGCGCTGATCTTCGTCGTACTGGAGTGAGGGGTAGTACCAGACCTTATATGCAAGCTGCCCCAGCTCCTCCGACAGCCGGAAGGCTTTGAGCAGCGCGTCGGCGCCCCGCGACAGGGTCCCCTTGAGCGCGGCGTATCGATCGATGCCGGTTTCCAGTTGCTTATAGCCGGCTTCCCAGGCGGTCCAGTCCGGAAAAATGTCAGACAGGTTCCATTTGAACCGTTCCGGCACGTCCTCGCGCCGCCGGGTTCCTACCTGCGGGGGTTCAGGGGTGGCGACATCCGAAGGGGCGTAAACGGTGAGCGGGCGCATCTTCCAACTATACCTTCAACGTCGGCTGACAGTTTTTCAGGGTTCCCTCACGACTCATGACCCGTCGGGGCCGTATCGTGGCGGCATGGAGGAGGTCATGACTCGACTCGCCCGTCTTTCCGCCGTCGCGTTGTTCTTCGCCGGGCAGGCGGCGCTTGCGTCCGCCCAAGGCGTTCCCGCCTCTTTCAGGGACCTGCAGTTCCTCGTCGCGCCAGGCGATCGCGTCGTCGTGGTCGACGCGACAGGCGCCGAAACGAAGGGTCGTATCTCGGAGCTGGATGGATCGATGCTGTCCATCAAGTCCGGTGATGGTGAACGTCGCTTCCGCGAGGACGATGTCGTGATCATTCGGCAGCGGCAGCACGATTCCGTCCTCAATGGCGTCCTCATTGGCGCAGGTGTTGGCGCCGGCCTTGGACTTATTTCCGAGCTCACCTGTGGCGCCCTCGACGAGTACTGTCCTTATACCGGCATCGTGACCATCGGTAGCGCCATGTGGGGGACGTTCATGGGCGCCACGATCGACCTGCTCCACAGGACTCGGCGCGACGTCTTCCGGCGGGCGGCCGATCCTGCATCCAAGTCGCTGACTGTCGCCCCGCTCGTGGCGCGGCGCGGTGCCGGCGCACAGGTTGCGCTGCGGTGGTAGGGCGCTGCGCATGTTCAATGTTCAAGGTCCAATGTTCAATGTCTCCTCGATCCCGTTGAACATTGAGCATTGAACATTGCGCATTGGGGATATATTCCGAGCCACCCAGGAGGGACCGGCATGGTGGCTCGCAAGAAGGACGGTGGACTTGGTCTGGTGCTGGAGCGCTCTGCTTCAGCGGTAACGCGTTGGACGGGAAGCACCAGCGCGTTCGCGCTTGCCTGCGGCACGATCCTCGTCTGGGCGCTGACCGGCCCCCTCTTCAATTTCGATGACACCTGGCAGCTCGTCATCAACACCGGAACCACCATCGTCACATTCCTGATGGTGTTTCTGATTCAACGGACCCAGAACAAGGATTCGCTCGCGCTCCACTTAAAGTTGAATGAGATCGTCGCCGCACTCGAAGGCGCGAGCAATCGACTGATTGACGTCGAGTCACTGACCGAGCACGAGCTCAAGGTGCTCCACGGTCATTACGCACGGCTCGCGCAGATGGCCAAGCAGGACATCAACCTCACGCAATCGCATTCGGTTGAAGAGGCCGAGCAGAGGCACAAGAGGAAGATACGGAAGAAGTAGGGTGCCATGGGTGCCTGGGGTGCCAAGGGTGCCAGGAGTGC